>Ga0224557_1003709_pt1 | contig 11692 bp, 9 predicted proteins | sample 714S31014metaG_FD_180677 | JGI IMG/M metagenome (GOLD analysis project Ga0224557, IMG submission 180677) | Peat soil microbial communities from Stordalen Mire, Sweden - 717 S3 10-14 | ecosystem: Environmental > Terrestrial > Soil > Wetlands > Peat | place: Sweden: Norrbotten County, Stordalen... | reverse complement strand
GGAAGTGCTGCGCGGGCTGGAGCGCATGGCAGAAGAGCGGCGTCCAGATGCGTGCGGTAGCAGTCGCCTGCGTCGGAAATGTGGACGTAAAGGTGGCGACGGTGATCGCGACCAGTTTGGCAAGTTCCTCCGCACTGGTAAATGTCTGGCGCGTGAAAAGATTAAGGTACGCTTTGAACTCCTGGAGTTTGCGAACTGCTTTGACGATCTCGTCAATCTTCTCCGGCTCGCTGACCAGTCTGCCTTCTTCTCTGACCTCCGTCCACGGAGCCTTGGGATCGACCAGGAAGGCGAACACCGGCTTGCCCGCCCGCTTCGCAGCATCCACCTCAAGCCAGGTAATGGAGCGCTCCCCGTCGCCGCCCAGTTCCACCGGTGGGACGTAACCGTAACGATGTGCCACGATGCAGATCACCGCGTCCGCTTCGGCCGCCATCCGCATGCATTCGGTCGCGGGCGCGCCGCCGCGCGCGGAGAACGTCTCCATAGCTATCGGCAAGCTCTCCAGACGCAGCACGGCGTCGCGGACCTTGTCCCGGTAGCCGGTCAGGTCGATGGCCGTCGAGGAGATGAAGATGCGGAGAACCGGGCGCGTCGCCACTCTCTGGAGTGTAACCCGCCTCCAGGCCACCAGTGGTGATTACCGGAGGCCAGCTAATCCATTGCGGCAGGTTACCCCACACTCGTGGTGACGCTGGGACCATCAGCCAATTCACCCTTCGGCTGCCATTCATTCACGGGAGCACCCCGGCGCGCGGTCTGAGCGCGTAGGAACTACCGCGGGCCGCGCCGGCACAGCCTGCACCGCGCTGCGCCAAAGCGTCCAAGGAATCCCGGCGCCAGCCCGCCGATTCGGTTCGTCGGGCCGCGTAGGCCGGTGCGCCAGGAACCGATTCCGGACGCCGCCGTAGTTCCTAAGGCACGGCACGCAGTTGATCTCCCTGAATAAGGTGAACCGCCCCGCGGTCCGCCGCAGCACCATGCGCGTCAGCGCGATTCGGCACGACTTCAAGCCAGTCGAGGCGCGACCCAACGGTGACCATGACGGGCTGGTCGGCTTAGCCGCTAATGAGATCGCGCCCCGAGGCCCGCGGTGTTGTTCAGGGCTTCAGCCAGGCGCCGAATCGTGTTGGTGGCCGAGGTGAGGAGCGCGCGTAGGGGGGTGATCGTAGGAACTAAGGGAGCGGTTTTGGACCTCCCGAATCGGAGCAGATAGTCGAGCGCGAATTGGCCGCGGGATGCACTGGCCGCCGAGGATGGCTGCGGCCTCCTGTTATTGCCCATCGCCACGATGTCGCAGGTCTCCGCGGTCATAGCGGTGTGTCTCACTGCTGGGTACAGAACGCCCCCGCCAGGATGGTCAACTGATGCGTGCCATCCGAATAGCCCTGGAACGCCACCGTTCCCGCCGTGGAGCCGTTGGTCATCGAAACCGTGAGATCCCAGCTAAGGTCTGTATTTGCCACCCCGGCCCCGGTGGCGCCGACGCTGGTGGGGTAGGAAGTGCCGTTGCCGTTATACCACAGCAAGGTCGGGCTGTTGCTGGACACGTTGTTTTCTTTCTGAAAATCCCAGACTACCGATGTCGGGCTGGCCGGGCCGGTCATGGTGAATCCGAAATATCCGGACGTATTTGATGCCTGCCATAATCCATGGCAGTGGTACACGTTCGTGACGTTGGCCGCCGCGTTAAACGAAATGATCGTCGATGGCGTGGATGAGGAATTGGAGTAGTTGCTGCCAAGCACCGACTTGATGACTGGGGTGGCGCAGGTTCCAGCTCCATTCAGGTATGTCGTTGCACTGCAAGTGCCCGACCAAAGTCCATACACATCTGAAGCCGCCGCGTTGCTCAGCGCGCCTGTCGTGGTCGTGTTCTTGACGATGCCCGTGCCCAGCGAAGCCCAGTTTTGATTGGCGGTGCCAAGAGTCAAGCTGGCCGCGTTATTGACGCCCGTGCCGCCATTTGCGGCAGCGACCACTCCGGTAACGTTAGCGGCGGTTCCGGTCGTGTTCTGATTTAGCGTGGGGAAATTTGGCGCGGCCGCTATCGACGGGACTCCGGTGCCCGTCGTGTTCATCAGAATCCCGGTGGCTAACCCGGCGAGGTTCGTGCCGTTCAGACCGACGACGGTGGTCGCCAGCGATCCGGCGGTGTTGGTCATGTCGCCGGTATGCGCCGGTTCCTGCGCCGCTTGAAGCGTGCCAGTTACGCCAGTCGAGAGCGGGATAGCCGGAAGGTCTCCGGCCACCAGCGAGCACGGCGCAAACGCTGTCGCGCTTCCGCACGTTCCGAGGACTTGGTGCGGGGGCTGCCCGCCGGCCGCGCCGAGCGTTAAGGTCGTGCCGGAGATCGAGCAGGTTAGCCAGTTGGCGCCGGGGTTGGAGCAGGACGTGGCGCCTAGCGAAAACGGGGGAAAGACCGCGGTCTGTGGGCGGCCGACGTTGGCGAACCAGCCGGCCAGGATGGCACACACAAGGAAACGGGCGAAACGCTGTTTGTCCATAACACTCCTTCTGTCGTCACGACAGTAGCTATCGGCTCTATTTTACTACGCGAACACCCGCTGTCTCCACACCCCTGTAGGACGGTTGACAAAGCCGCGCAGCAGCGCGAACAATCAGGGCGAGGCAACGGCCATCGCGCGGGATCGACCGGACTCGCCTTGCCAGGTACAGCCCGCCCCTAATTTCGAGCCGGTCCGGCGGTCGGGGCGGAGGGCGCGAAGGGTGCCGGCAGGCGAAACGAAGACCTCGCCCGACCAAGCCGCGGCCGAAGGCTTTTGCCCTCGCGGCTGTGCGAGCCATTTCCGGAGCACGCGGGGCCAGACCCGTTAACAAGCGCCCTCGGGACAAACAAGCGCCCTTGGGATTGCGAGGCGGCTCGCCTGGTAGTAGACTACTATCGGCTCTGAAACTGACGAAGCCACGCCAGCACGTAGATTTTTTGACCGGAGGAAATGTGTCCATTTGGCAACGGACTCTCACAATTGGTGCGACATTCGCGCTCTTAACGGCTACTGTTCTGCTTATCTACGCTCAGCAACCTGCCGATCCACCAACACCCACCGGCTCCGAACCACCACTGTTTTTGGCTGTCGATGTCGCGCCCCCAGGCACACCGACGCTGCGAACGATATACACTTTCGCCCCTCCCAACGGAGCCATTCCCAACGGTCTGGTGATCGGCAAGGGCGGCGTGCTCTATGGCACTGCAAGCGCGGTGTTTTCGTTGACTCCACCAGCATCTCCTGGAAGTGCGTGGACTGAGGTCGTGCTCTACGACGGCTTCACTAACTGCGGGGAGTTTTGCAGCACAGGTGTGGTGATCGGCAACGGCGGAGTGTTGTACGGCGCAACCGAAACCGGCGGAATGAACTCCTGCCTTGAAGGGTGTGGCACGGTATTCTCCGTGTCCCCACCGGCCTCTCCAGGCGGCGCTTGGACCGAGGCCGTGCTCTACAGCTTCGAGGGCGCCACCGACGGGTTTGGCCCTAATGGCGTAGTCATTAGCAAGAGCGGGGTGCTGTACGGCACGACTAGTGGAGGCGGAACTGGCACTGCTTGTTACGGGGGTTGTGGCACGGTGTTCTCACTAACGCCACCGGCATCTCCGGGCGGCCTGTGGAGTAAGGCTGTACTTCACAACTTCGGCGGCAGAGACGGGCAGTACCCCAGCGCACCGGTCGTGATTGGTAGCGGCGGGGTGCTGTACGGCACCGCTTCCTACGGCGGGACTGGTTCGTGCCCCGGAGTCTCAGGCGGTTGCGGCACGGTGTTCAGTTTGAGGCCGCCAGCATCACTTGGAGGTCCTTGGACCGAGCGGGTGCTGCACAGCTTTACCAACACCGGCGACGGTTACGAGCCAATCGCAGGTCTGGTGATCGGCAGCGGCGGAGTGCTGTACGGCACCACCGCACGCGGCGGGACCATATTTGGTGGCACGGTGTTCTCGCTGACGCCGCCAGCATCTCCGGGTGGCCTGTGGACAGAAGCGGTGGTTCACAGTTTTACCGGTGCTCCTGACGGGCAGTACCCCAGCGCACCGGTCGTGATTGGTAGCAATGGGGTGCTGTACGGCACCACCGAACTCGGCGGAAGTCCCACTTGCGCCGCCTACGAGTGCGGTACGGTATTCTCGTTGACTCCACCCGCAGCTCTGGGCAGTGAGTGGACTGAGGCCGTGCTCTACAGTTTCACGGGCGGTAAAACCGGGGGCCAGCCCCTCGCTGGTGTAGTGATCACTAAGAGCGGAGTCCTGTACGGCACCACGGAGTACGGCGGGAATGCTTATTATTGCATCGAGGGTTGCGGAACGGTGTTCGCTTTGAAGCCGTGAGCGCCCACGGCAAGAGTGTCAACACCGGTTTTCTAATGTGCGGAGCCAGCGCCAGCGCCGCCCACGCCGCCAGCAGGCCGATAACCGTGCCGATCAGAATACCGAACGATCTGGCCTTCATGCGTTCGCTCCCTTCTGGCCGCTTTCCCCGGCTGAACGCGTCGGTCACTGGACCACCACTGCTGCTTGAGAGACCGCCTCAGGCCTCTCGCCGCTGTTCTGCTTCCTTCCCGCGCTTCTTGTCGGCAGCCTGCTTCGGCGCGCCGCAATTTCGTCGAGCGCCCGGCGTTTTGGCCTCCATCCGCACGTGCGAATACCGCGAGAGCACGGCGCGCGACACGTGCCCGGCGATGCTCATGATCTCACCTCGTTGCCAGGCGCCAATAATCCAAGCGACGAGGGGGCAGGCGGCATGGTAAGTCGGGACCAATGCTTGGGATCAGGTGACGAAGCGGCCGGGCCAAATTCCGGAGGCGCCATGACTCAAAAGTGTCCAATACAGGATGGGTTAAACTTAGCTGATTCACCGGCATGCTGTCCTCTCCATGTGACAAACTCGGACTCAGCGAGATTCTTGCGCGCATCGCGTCGCGCGAGGTGCTGCATGCTGCACATACTGGCAGGCACCGGCAACAAGAACAAACGCCTGCCGTGCGCGAGGAATTTATTGCGATGACCTATGTCAAGGTGTGCGTCCGCGACGGCTGGCACATGACGGTTCCGCGCGTAATACACGAAGCGGTCCGGGTGGACCGGGCGTGAGAGCCTCAAAGCGGCGGTGGCTGATGATCTCGCTGGCCTTCTGGGCCACAACGATCAACTACCTGGACCGGCAGACGCTCTCCGGTGCCGCTCCCGTGTTGCGCGACCAGTTCCACATGAGCAACACCGAGTATTCGCGCGTGCTGTTTGCGTTTCTGCTGGCTTACACCATCATGAACGGCGTTTCCGGTCCGCTGATCGATTCGCGCTGGTCTCCATCGCCATGTTCGGCTACACGGGCAGTCTGGCGAACATGCTCTCGATGCCCGCCGACGTGTTTCCCGGCTCCGCCGTGGCATCGGTTTACGGACTGGCCAGCATGGGATCGGGTTTCGGCGGTATGCTGTTCACGTTGATCACGGGCTGGGCAGTGGACCACTATTCATACAGGCCGGTGTTCATCGGTTTCGGCATCATGCCGCTAATCTGCGTGCTGATCCTATGGACTCTGGCCGGGCCGTTGCGACCCGCCGGCGGCAAACTGCTTTTCAGCTCATGAGTTCCGAAGGGCAGTTTCTCTAAGCGTATCCACGTCACGCGCTGAGTCGGCTGCGGGTGTTTCGTCGGCCAGGAAGTTGTTGGGACGAGGCGGCCGGTGCCGACTTACCAGAAGCGGCGTGGTCCATTCCCGTCTTTTGGCGCGACATTTTGCGACAGGCGCACCTATTCGCGGGCCCATGCATGTGGCGGGGTGCGATCCCCTCGCCGATCTTGTAGCCCAGCCATAATCCATTGCGGAAGGACTCGATGACGTGGTCGGTCGCAACGGCAACGTGCGTGGCGCCGCCGTCAATCATCCCCAGAACCGACCTGAGCACGCCGCGCACCGCGGCGACGTCGCGGCCATCCTGGTCCCGCGCGGACGGTAGGGCGTAGAAATGGCGGAACAACTCGTATGTGCCGTCGATCAGGTGGACTTGCACGGCGACTCCAGCACCAACGTTAGCGGATCGGTGGGGGCGACATCAACCGGGCGAGACCGGTCACGTCCGGTAGCAGCTTCGCTTTCAATCGGCATCGCGGACAAGTTCTGGCGCCTAACCCTCCTTGGGTGGTGCTCCCAGCGGCTGGGCGGCTGCAAGACGACTTATCATTACTGAGTACGCCTAGACTTTCTGGAACGCCATTGGGGCCAGTTTCCCGGTTTGCCGGCGACACGGCCATTCGGCCTACGATATCGTATTACTTACCTTTGATAATCCAAATGTATCTGGATTCACAAATGGCCTTCAAATGGTTGTAGAATAGGCGTTTCGCTAGAATCTAGACCTCGGGAGGGAATACGAGCCTGAAATTCCCTTTGAGGGTGTCCATCGTAGGCATGCTCGCTTAAGGAGCGAAATGGCCACGCCGTCACAGGAAGACCCAGTGCGCGATCGAGCCATCCGCCTGTTCGCCTTTCTGCGGGAAATGACGTCGCTGCGCACGAAGGTCATCCAATCCTTTGAGCAGTATGACAACGTAATCTGGTTTGCCGACATTCCGCGTGAGCCGGGTTGCCACTGCGCCGCGTGGGGAACGGGTGCCACTCCTGAAGACAACACCACCTGGATCGAGGTCCGAAAGCCACAACTGGCCGCCCCGCCAGACCCTCCAGTTGGACTAGCGCCGTGGATTGACAGCGCCCAACTCGTCGATTCATCACGTGAATTTCCGGAACTCCGGGACGGCCTAACCGTAGCCAACGAGCTTGATCCGGACGGACCGCCCACGCTGGAGAAGCTGGCCGACCACAAGGATATCAAGCCTATGTGGGAGCGTTACGTCGAAGACGCCTGGCGGCCATGGGCCGAACTGGACAGGCGTGCGCAGCGCGTCCAGAGGGCCTATACCGATCTCTTCTCCATTTATCAGAAGCAGCATCGTCTGGCGGAACTCTACGAGGTCGTTCTGGCGCTGGGCCTCTTGACGTGGAGGACCGGCGAAGAGCGCGAAATCAAACGCCATATCGTCACGGCGCAGGCCAACCTGGAGTTCGACGCCAAGCGAGGCGTGTTGACAGTGAGCGTGGGGGCGGAAGGAGCGAAACTGAGACTCGAACAGGACATGCTCGATCCTCAGGATCAGCCCGATCCTGCGCACCAAAACGCATTTTCGCAGGAACTCGCCGAGGCGGGTGACGATGTATGGCAAGGCGGCCGTGTTAAGGCTGTGGTTCAGGGTTGGATCACGGCATTGCGCGCCACCGCCCGTTTCGAAGATACCCTGGATCGCCCACAAGCTGTGGATTCCATTCCGCGGATGCACTTTGCCCCCGCACTGATCATGCGGCATCGCACTGACCGCAGCCTCATTCAGGTCTTCGAGGCAATCAAAAAGAATCTTGAGAATGGCGGGCCGCTTCCGAAAGGCGTCCAACGCTTAGTGACGATCGTTGAGGACCAAGGTGAGGCCGGGCATGCCACGCTGAATGATACAACCGAACAAGAGATCTATTTCCCGTTACCGGCAAACGAGGAGCAACTTCGAATCGTCCGGCGCCTATCGGAGCGGACGGGCGTCCTGGTCCAAGGCCCACCTGGGACCGGCAAGTCACATACAATCGCAAACCTGATTTGCCATCTGCTGGCGACTGGCAATCGCGTCTTGGTAACCAGTCAGACCCCACGCGCCCTGAAAGTACTTCAGGGAAAGATTCCCAAAGCTGTTAGTCCTCTGTGTGTTTCGCTGCTGGGCGATGACCGCGATGCTATGGCTTCGCTCGACGATTCGGTCCGGGGCATCATTGACCGACACGTGTCCTGGGATCATGAACACTCCTTCCAGACCGCGCAGAAACTCGCAGCCGAACTGGGCAGTGCACGTAAGCAGGAGGCGGAAACTCTGTCGCACTTGCGCGCAAAGCGAGAACAGGAAACCTACGTACACCATCTGCCAGGAGGATACGATGGAACAGCGGAGAAGATCGCGCGAGCATTGCGAGCTGAAGACACCCGATTCGGCTGGTTTCATGACAGTACCGAGGGGGATGAGGTTCCCCCGCTTTCGGATGCGGAGGCGGCCGAACTTCTGCTAACGCTCAGGAGCATCGGCGATGAGCAGGAGCGAGAGGCGGGCAAGAGTTTGGTGCCCTGCGAATCATTGGTAGCTCCCGCGGGTTTCGCCGAGTTTGTCAAGCACGAGTCCCTTGCCCGATCTATCTACGAGAACAGTGCGCCGCAACGAAGGCACGCGGCGTACCTCGCACTGAAGGCGACCGGCCGGATGCGGCGGGAGCAGTTGTGCCAAGCGATTCGAGAACTTGGCGCCGAGAAGTCAGCGCTCGAAAAACAGCCCGATCAATGGGTCCATAGAGCAGTGCAAGATGTTCTCGGCGCACGGCATCACATATGGCTGGATCTCGTTGCACTGACGCGTGAGAATCTCGACGAGGTTGAGCGCCTTCTCAAAGACGTGGAGACACTCTCGATCACAGGCATTGAAGGCCGGGACCTCGCCCAGGTGAAGGCTTCCGCAGCAGAACTCTTGGAGCATCTGGAACAGGGCGGCGGCCTCGGGGTGAGCATCTTCCGGCCTAAGGCGGTGAAACAAGGACTGTTTCTAATAAACGAAGTCCACATCAATGGGCGCCCAGCTGGTTCCCGTGAGGGCTTGCGGCAGCTCTTGGCATGGTTGCGGGTCAGCGAACGGCTGAAGCACGTAGATGCTCATTGGGCCGAGCACCGCGACGTGCCAGCCGGGCCATTGCGGTCCCGGTGCGCGCGGTATCGCAGTGCGTTGTCCGTTTTAGAAAGAATTTTGGCCCTCGACGACCTAATCAAACACGCCAGCAGCATCGCCGTGACGATCTCGGGACTACCGGAGCCGGCATGGAATGATGCCGAGTCTCTACAAGCGCTAGACGCCGCTGCCCGCGCCGCAGATATTGAAGAGGATTTGGCAGAGGTGGGCACTCCCCTGAATGAACTAGAAAAATCGTTGGAGGTCGAGCGCCTCCAGCCGGAGAGTCACCCAGTCAATATGGCAATGCTCGATAGTGTACGACAACGTGACACCGACCGGTATTCAGAGCTTCACGGCGCCGTTCGGCAGTTGTGGGAGACGCGAGCGAGACTGGCGCGGCGGCACTCTCTGCTCACGCGATTGCAGGCGCGGTCGCCAAGGTTGGCAGCAGAATTGGTTTCAGACTTTAGCGACGCCGTGTGGGACGGCCGTCTGAGCGCATTGACGGCTGCCTGGAACTGGGCCAGCACGCAGCGCTGGCTTAACCAGTTCAGCGATTCTGGGCTGGAAATGAACTTGGTGGCCAATCTGGAAGTGCATCGTGACAATGTCGGGACAGCACTCGGTGCAGTGGCGGCTGAGCTTGCTTGGCAGCACTGTTTCGCCCGCCTGACTGAGGAACAGCGCGAACACCTGGTGTCCTGGAAGAAGGCTGTGGACCGCATAGGCAAGGGGACTGGAAAGTATGCCGAAGTGCACCGCAGGTCCGCACGGGAGCACATGGAATATTGCAGACCGGCGATTCCGGCCTGGATCATGCCTATCTACCGGGTGGCGGAAAATATTGGTGCCGTGCCGGAGGCGTTCGACGTGGTAATCGTGGATGAGGCGAGCCAGTCAGGCCCCGAGGCTCTCTTCCTCCAGTACATCGCACGCAAGATCGTGGTCGTCGGCGATGACAAGCAGATCAGTCCGGAGGCAGTTGGTTTTGACCGGGCGGATGTGGCGGTCCTGCGGCAGCGGTTTATCTCCGACCTTCCGCACAGAGATGCCATAGGCGTGGACAACAGCTTCTTTGACTTGGCCGAGATCTATTATCAAGAGCGCATCCCGCTTCGGGAGCATTTCCGCTGCGTTCCTGAGATCATCCAGTTCTCTAACAATATGTGGTACTCGGCGCAACCGCTCATACCCCTTCGCCAATATGGTGCGGATCGGCTCGATCCTGTCAAGACAACTCATGTGGCCACAGGCTATCAGCAAGGAACCACCTACGTGGTCAACCCTCCCGAGGCAGAAGCCATCGCGAATCGGCTGGTCGCTTGCTGCCATGATCCTGCTTACGATGGGAAAACAATGGGTGTGATCAGCCTTCTCGGACGGCACCAAGCCGGCTACATCGAACAGATCCTCCTTCGCAGGCTTGGCCCCGAGGAGATGGAAAAGAGAAACTTGGTCTGTGGTGATGCCTACGCTTTGCAGGGCGATCAACGGCATGTCGTGTTCCTCAGCATGGTCAGCGCGCCGGGTGGCGATAGGCGCATCGGCTCTCTGACCGCCCAAAATCATCAACGGCGTTTCAACGTCGCAGCCAGTCGGGCCGAGGACCAGTTATGGCTGTTCCACACGGCCACTTTGAATGACCTCCATCCGGACTGCCTACGATTTCGGCTGCTGGACTACTGCCTGCGTCCTGCCCTTAGTCCCGGTCCGGTAGGCGAGATCGCGTTCGGCGAGTTACAGAAGCTCGCCGCCACCGCGGATCGTTTCCAGAGGCGCCAGCCACCCCCGTTCGATAGCTGGTTCGAAGTGGATGTGTACCTTCAGATCGCTGTCCGGCGGTACCGCGTGCTGCCGCAGTTCGAAATCGCCGGTCGCCGCATTGACTTGCTTGTCGAGGGCATGCGAGGCCGCTTGGCAGTCGAATGCGACGGCGACGTATGGCATGGTGCCGAACAATACGCATCCGACATGGCGCGACAGCGCCAGCTAGAGAGGGCAGGATTGCGCTTTTGGCGTGTCCGGGGGAGCGTGTTCTATCGAGGCCCAGAAGCTGCCTTGGAGCCACTTTGGGCCGAGCTTAGTCGGCTTCGCATCCACCCCGAGAGTCCTGGCCCGCAACCGATCGAGAAGAACAACCTCCCGACTCGAAACGAGAACGCCGTCCCTTTTGTGTCGGATTTGATCGAAGAATACCGATCCTGGAAGCCCAGGGAATTACCCAACCCGTTGACCGGAAACCACGATGAAGTAATGCAGGGTGTCATCGAAATTATCGCAGCGGAGGGTCCGATGACGCGGAGGCGAGCTTTCAAAATATACGCCCGCGCCTCCGGGAGCAGACTCCGGGAGACGGTAATTCCGGCCCTTAATCGGGCGCTGTTACGTGCTAATCGGCGGCACCTGATAGAACAACGAAACGAAGCCGGCAGCCGCGACCTACTCGACAGCATCGTCCGCAAGGCTGGCACGCCGCCGGTCTGGGTGCGTGCGATGGGTGATCGGGGATTGGAAGAGATCCCACCATCGGAGATTGCCGAGCTAGCCGAATCCTTGCGCCGCAAACAGCCAGATCACAACGATGAGCAGCTCCTCCGGGCAGTGCAAGACCTTTACGGCATAGGACGGCTGACTGACAAATCCCGAGAAGCGCTGATGTCGGCCGTTAGGCAGCGCTTGGATTTCGGCCACAAGCTGCACGTGGTTTGAGGTCGCCCCGAAAAGGCCCCTGGTCTGCCAGTTCGAAGCGCCGGCCCAGCGCACATCCAGGCCGACCTCTGCTGGGAAGCCCCCTCGGGATACATAGCGATAGACGCGCTTGCGGCCGTTCATGGCGTTCCACCTTGGCCGCATCGTGGCCGAGTCGCCAATTGTGTTCTTACCAGAACAGCAGGCGGCCATGCCCGCGGATATCGGCGATGCGTTCCA
>Ga0224557_1003708_pt1 | contig 11699 bp, 9 predicted proteins | sample 714S31014metaG_FD_180677 | JGI IMG/M metagenome (GOLD analysis project Ga0224557, IMG submission 180677) | Peat soil microbial communities from Stordalen Mire, Sweden - 717 S3 10-14 | ecosystem: Environmental > Terrestrial > Soil > Wetlands > Peat | place: Sweden: Norrbotten County, Stordalen... | reverse complement strand
GTAGGGGTCACCGATCGGTCGCACCACCCCCCGGCTTCTCACCTGCACGATGTGGAGCACCACCAGAAGGGTGAGCGCGATCGGGAACAGCATCACGTGGATGCCGTACATCTGGCCGAAGTTGAGGACGTTGAAGAAGCCACCCAGCCCGGTGGCGTTGATCGCGTCCTTGGCGTTGACCGCGATCCACTGGGAGTCGAAGTTCTGCTGGATCAGGTAGCCGGTGAAGGCGGTGACGATGCTGACCAGGAAGAGCACCACCCCGACCATCCATGTCTTGGCCCGCCCGTCGCGCCAGCCGGCACCCCAGTACTGGCCCCAGAGGTGCAGCACCAGGAAGATGAAGAACATCTGCACCGACCAGAAATGGATGCTGTTGAAGAAGTGGCCCAGGTCGGATGTGTGCCACCAGGCCGAGCCCATGAACGCGAGGACGCACCCGCTCACCAGCACCCAGACCAGGGCGGCGATGGTCACCACGCCGAAGACGTACACCCAGGAGCCAACGAAGGCCGGCTGGCGTGTGGGCAGCACCTCCTCGAGGGGGAGGCGGCCGTCCAGGCGGCCGCGCAGCGCCGCGGTCCACCCCTTGTCCCGCCCCGCGGGGGTGCCGGTGGCGGAGCTGCCGGGGGAGATCGGGGCGGGCGGGACGGGCCCCGGGCTCGAGCCCACGCCGCTCAGCTCACTCATCGTCGTCGTCCCGGTGCTTGGCGGTGTTGTGTGGGAACGGGGCGATGAGCGCGACCACGAAGAGCAGCACCATCGCCGCTATCAGGAGCAGGTTGGGCAGCGAGATGAGGATGAATCCCCAGTGCAGGTAGGGCGCCGGGCTGTTCATTGGTCCCTCCGGAAGGTGAGCGGGGGCACCGGCCAGCGGTCCCCCAGATGGCGTCTCTCTGACCTTACAAGCTATGGGCCCCCGATCACATTGTCATGTGACTTAAGTCGTCAGATTGACCAGGGCTTATGGCCATGGCCAGTGAGGGGGTGGCGGCGGACGATGGTCCTGGGGGATACGAGATAGGCATCGAGATAGGTACTGGGATGGGTATCACGACTCCTGCGGACCGGCTCTTCCTCCTCCTCGACCCGCACACGCGGCGGGTCGTTGATCTCTGCACCGGCCCGACCGCGGCCGGTGACTGCCCCGCCTACGTCGCCGGACAGCCCCTCACCTGCGCGGGCTACCGGGTGGTCCCGGTCCGCCAGACCTCGGCCAACGGGCTGCCCTTCCTGGTGGATGAGCCCGACGGGCCCCGCTGCCCGCTGGCCTGGATCGACGATGCGGAGCCGAACGACGGAGCCGGCGCTGCGGTCGTGACGCCCCCCGGCCCGGCGACCTGATCCCGCCCCCTACTGCTCCCGCCCCTCGTCGCACACCGTCCGGAACTCGCAGTGCCCGCAGCGCCAGCTGCTCGGCCGGGGCGGGAAGTCGTGAGTTCGGCGGGCCTCGGCCAGCTCGCGGGCCGTGCTCTCCACCTGGAAGTGGAAGCGGCCCAGGGCGACGGAGTCGAACGTCATCCGGCTGACCTCGGCGGTCTGGAGCCAGTGCAGCTCGACGGTGGCCTCGTCGCTGTGCTGCTCGCGGGCGAGCGCCACCGCATAGGCGCGGACCTGGAGGTCCTTGCGCAGCGACTCCTCCTCGCGCGGCGGCCCGGTCTTGTAGTCGATGACCACCTGCACCCCGCCCGGCCCGGCGTCGATGCGGTCGAATCGGCCGGTCACGTCACCGGCGCCCACTCCGAGGGTGAAGGGCTGCTCGACCATGAGGGGCTCGGCGTCGCGCCACCCGGGTGAGGCTGCGTAGCGCCGGAGCTGGCTCTCGCCGAGGCTGCGCAGCTCGGCGTGGGCACCCTTGGGGCCTCGGGACGCCTCCCACGCCTCGGCCCACAGACGGGCCGCCTCGTCGGGCCCGGCGCCGGCGCCGCTCTGGCGCAGTGCCGCCAGGGCCTGGAGGACGGTGTGGACCAGGGTCCCGTACCAGCGCTGGGGCGAGGCCGGCACCGGCAGGCGGTAGACGCTGCGGTAGGCGTAACGGCGGGCGCAGTCCTTGAAGGCGGCCAGGTCGGAGACGGATGCTCGGATCGTCGCGGTGGGCAGGCCCGCCGCGGCGGCCGGCTGGCGGCGGGCGGGTGGCCGGCTGCCCTCGATGGTCCGCCGGGACACCCATGCCGCTCCGTCCAGGGCGGCGAGGAAGGGGCTCGGGCGCTCGTCGCGGAAGGAGTGCGGGTAGCGCCGGGCATGGACCAGGACGAGGCGGTCACGGGCCCGGGTCGCCGCCACGTAGAAGAGGCGCCGCTCCTCGTCTCGGCTCGCCTCCCCCTCCGGGGCCGGCTCCGGCACCAGCTCGTCGGGGAGGGTCAGGCGAGCGGGGAACCCCCCCATCCCCGGCCAGCGCTCCTCGGTGCAGCGTCCGAGAAAGACGACGGGCCACTCCAGTCCCTTGGCGGCGTGGGCGGTGAGCAGGCTGATCCCCACCCTCGTGGTCTCGACCGCCGCGACCTCGTCGGCGGCATGGCTGCTGCGCAGGATCTCGAGGTAGCGAAGCGCCAGGGCCAGGCTGCGGTCGTTGCTCCAGTCGGCGAAGCCCTCCAGCAGCTCGCCGAACTTGTTGAGGTTGGCCCCGATCTGAGCGCGCGCCAGTGGCTCGGCGTCGTCCAGCACCCCGAGGAACTCACTCCCCTCCAGGGCCGCGTAGAAGATCTCCCGGACGTCGTCCCGGGCCGCCTGGGCGTGGAGATCGACCAGGAGGTCGACCAGCCGGCGGGCGATGGCCAGGTCCTCCGCGCCCAGCTCGGGCAGCTCTCCGGCAATCACCGAGGCGAGCGGGAGATCGCGGTCGCGGGCGGCCTGGCCGAGCGCGAGCCGGCCGGCGTTGCTCACCGCGAAGGAGGGCAGGTGCAGGCAGCGCAGGATCGCCTGGGAGTCGGCGGGATCGTGGATGGCGCCGAGGAGTCCCATCAGGTCCTTGATCTCGCGCCGCTGGAAGAACCCGCGACCGCCGTGGACCACGTAGGCCACCCCGGCCTCCTGGAGGGCGCGGGTCGCCGCCTGCATGTCCTCGTGGCGCCGGAAGAGCCATGCGATCCCGGTCGGGTCCGCTCCGGCGTCGATCAGGCGCCGGCACTCGGCGGCCACCTCCACGACCTCGCCGCGCTCGTCGGCGGCCCGCCACACCTCCACCCGACCACCGGCCCCCCGGTCGGCGACCAGGTGCTTCTCGATGCGCGAGCCGGGGGGGGCCGCCCCGATGATGGCCCGGCTCGCCTCGACGATCTCCTCGTGGGATCGGTAGTTGCGGTCCAGGACCACGCTCTCGTGGGTCGGGTAGATGCGGGCGAAGCGGTCGAGGTTGGCGAGCGACGCGCCCCGGAACTTGTAGATGGACTGATCGTCGTCGGCGACGACCATGATGTTTCCCCGCTCGCCGGCCAGCACCTCGACCAGGCGGGCCTGCGCGTAGTTGGTGTCCTGGTACTCGTCCACCATCACGTGGTCGATGGCACCGGCCACCGCCGCGCGGACGTCCGCGTGCTCGCGCAGCAGCCGCTCGGCGTAGAGGATGGTGTCGTCGTGGTCGAGGACGGCCCGCTCCAGGAAGGTCGCCTCCAAACGCCGGTAGACCTCGGCGCACTCGCGGTGCCGGGTCAGCAGCTCGCGCTCCAGGCCGGCCGAGGCCCCGGCGGCGGCCAGGCGGGAGTCGGCCCACTCCGCGTAATCCTCGGGGGAGACCAGCTCCTGCTTGGCCTTCTCGATCACGTCGAGGATGGCGTCGACGAGGTCGTGGGAGCGCAGGGGGTTGTAGAGGGTGGTCGGGCGCAGCTCGCCGAGGATGCCGTCGACCACCAGCCACCGCTCCGCCTCGTCGGCGATCCGGAACGCCGGCGAGATCCCCAGCCGCCAGCCCCAGTGGCGCAGCACGCGCTGGGCGAAGGAGTGGTAGTTGAGCAGGGGCGGGTCGCCCTCGAAGGGGCCATGGGCGCGCTCGACCCGGTCGCGCATCTCGGTCGCGGCCTTGCGGGTGTAGGTGAGCACGAGCAGACGATCCGCCGGCGTGCCCTCGCGGATCAGGCGGAGAAAGCGCTCGACGATGACGCGGGTCTTGCCCGAGCCCGGACCCGCCAGCACCAGGCACGGCCCCTCGCCGTGGTCGACGGCCCGCCGCTGCGCATCGTCCAGCCGCAGGCGAGGGTCGCCGGCCGTCGGAGCCTCCCCACCCTCCTCCGGCTCCAGGGCAGCGCCGCCGGCCGTCGGGGCCTCCCCACCCTCCTCGGGCTCCGCGCCAGCGCCGCCGGCCGCGTCCGGCGGGAAATCGAGCATCCGCCGATGATACCTGATGGCTCGTACATCTGTTTGCACGTGCCCGCCCTCCACACGGCACGTCTGTGGGCAGGGGGCGGCACCACGGTCGGGGGTTCTTCCGCAGCCTGCTAGAGTGATGCCTCCGTTCGGCCAGGGCTGGCGCCCGCGGCGAGCGCGACGGCCGTGCCGACGTGCCCCCCGTCCCTTCGGTGGACGATCGGTGTCCGCATGACCCAGGCCGCCGGTGGCGGCGCCGAGGAGGTGATCCCCCAACCGTGTCGGAGGTCAAGGTCCGCGAAGGCGAGACCTTCGAGAGTGCGCTGCGGCGCTTCAACAAGAAGATCAAGCAGAACGGCATTCTCTCGGAGGTTCGGCGCCGCGAGCACTACGAGAAGCCCTCGGTTCGCCGCAAGCGCAAGCTGGTGGCCGCCCGGAAGCGCCGGGCGAAAGCCGGCTGACGCCGTCATCACCAGATTCTCGGGCTCGCCCATGGCGAGCCCCTTTCTTTCTGCGCCACCATGAGTGCCCCATGCGGGTGACCATCCACCGCTCGCCCACCCTCGAGGCCGCGAGCCTGGCCCTGGTCCGCGACGCCGGGCTCGGCCCCCTGCTCCGCAGCAGCGGAGACCTCCTCGGTGTGCCCACTCGCGCCGGTCTGGCGGTGCGTCTGACCGACGACGACGAGTTGCGCCGCCTCAACCGCCTCCACGCCGGGCTGGACGCCGCCACCGACGTCCTCGCCTTTCCGGGCGACGGGCGCGAGTGGGTGGGAGATGTCGCCATCTCGGTCGAGAGGGCCGGCGCCCAGCACCCCGCGGCTCCCGCCGAGGAGCTCCGCCTGCTGGCCGTCCACGGCCTGCTCCACTGCCTGGGTCACGACCACGACGAGCCGGGGCCGGCTGCGGCGATGACCGCCGAGACCCGGCGGCTGCTTCCGGGGCAGGACGTCCCCGACCTCGCACCGCATTGATGACCCGAGTGCCATGGCGACGCTGATCATCGGCCTGGGCAATCCCGGGGGTGAGTACTCTCACACCCGGCATAACTGCGGGTGGATGGTCCTCGACGAGCTGGAGGGCCAGGGCCGGTTCGCCCGGGCCCGTCGCGAGGGGCCCGCCAAGGTGCGCACCGGCACCGTCGACGGGTTCGACGTCGTCCTGGCCCGTCCCACCACCTACATGAATCTGAGTGGTCGAGCGGGTGTGCATCTTGTGCGCGTTCTGGGCGTCCCGATCCCCGACGTGGTCGTGGTCCACGACGACGTCGACCTCCCCTTCGGTCGCCTCCGTCTTCGCCGGGGCGGCTCGGCCGGGGGCAATCGCGGCGTCCGCTCGCTCATCGAGTCCTGGCAGACCCCGGACTTCATCCGGGTCCGGGTGGGGATCGGGCGGCCCGCCGCCGGCGAGGACACCGTCGACCACGTCCTCGACCCCTTCACGCTCACGGAGCGGCAGGCGCTGCCCGGCATCCTCGGCCGCGCCGCCGACGCGGTGGCCTGCATCGTGCGCGAGGGCCTGGAGCGCGCCATGAACGAGTACAACCGCCCGCTCCCGTCCGGACCGGACGCGCCGGAGGCGCCGGCACCCGGTGATTGAGCCACCCGCCGGCGCCGCCCCCACGCTGGCCTCCCGCCTGGACGCCGTCGCCCCCCTGACCGCGCTCGTCGGCGGCTCCCTGCGCGTCCTCGGCGGAGTTCCCCCGGCCGCCGTCGGGCTCATCGCCTGGTGGGCGCGCCGGCGTGCCGCCGGGCACGTCCTGGTCATCTCCACCGATCCCGAGACCGTCTACTCCGACGCCCGACTCTGGGGTGGCGAGGCCCGGCTGGGCCTCTGGCCGGCGGCGGACACTCCCGGATTCGATCGCATCCCGCCCTCGGAGGAGGTGGTCCGGCGCCGGATCGCGACCCTCGCCCTGCTCCGGGACGGCGAGCCGGCCCTGGTGGTCGCCTCCCCGGCCGGGTTGCTCCGACCCACCCTCCCGAGCGGTGCCCTCGACCACACTGGTGAGCTCACCCGGGGCACCCCGATCGGCCGCGACGCCGTCATCGAGCGTCTGGTCCGCCTCGGGTACCGGCGGGTGACCGCGGTGACCGCGCCCGGCGAGATGGCCGTCCGCGGCGGGATCGTCGACGTCTTCGGGCTGGATCGCGGCCGCCCCTGGCGGGCGGAGTGGTTCGGCGACGAGATCGACGAGATCCGCGCCTTCGACGTCGACACGCAGACCTCGGTCGCCCGGCTCGAGAGGGTGCGGCTGCTGCCCGCCCGCGAGCTGGACCTGAGTCCCGAGGCGGTCGCCCGGGCCCGCGCCGCGGTCGCCCGCCTCGACGTCGGCGGCTGCCGGCCCGAGGTCCGCGAGCAGTGGCAGCAGGACCTCGCCCAGCTCGAGCTGGGTGTCTACGACGACGGCGTCGACCTCTTCGCCGCGTATCTCAACCAGGAAGCCAGCCTCCTTGACCACCTGGGGAGTGGGGCGCTGGTGCTGGTCGCCGGCGGTGTGGAGCGCGCCCGGCGGGCGGCGGTCCGGCACCTCGAGGAGATCGAAGGCCTTCGCGACCAGGAGGAGGCACGCGGCGAGCTCCCCGCCGGTGCCCGCAGCGGCCTGCTCGACATCGGCGTCCTCGACGCCACCCTGAGCCGGGCCGTCGACCTGGTGCCCGGCGATGTCGGGGAGATGACGGGCGAGCGGGTGGCCGACCTCGGCTGGCACGGCGCCGAACCCTATGCGGGCCGCTGGGACGCCTTCGCCACAGCCCTCGGCCAGGAGCTGGCCGGAGGCGGCTGCTGCGTGGTCGTCTCCCGGCAGGAGGGGAGGGTGCAGGAGCTGACCGGCGACGCCGGGCTGGTGCCGACCATGGTCGACGACCCCGACGCCGCCACCCTTCCGGCGGCGGCGGGGACGCTGCTGGTCGCCGCCGGTGAGGTGTCCGCGGGTTTCCGGATGCCCGACCTGGGTATCGCCGTCTTCAGCGACCACGAGCTCTTCGGCGTCGTGAAGCGGCGCGGCTCACCGCTCGCCCGGGGGGCGCGGCGCGCCGAGTCGACCTCTGCCCGGGGCGCCCGCAAGGCCGCCGCGGGGCGGGCGGCGGCACCCGGGTTCGTCCTCGAGTTCGCCCCCGGGGATCTCGTCGTCCACCGCGACCACGGCGTCGCCCGCTTCATCGAGATGCGGCGCGTCTCCGAGGAGGAGACCGCCGGGTCCGGCGGCACGGGCGGAGCGCCATCCGGCGTCGACCGTGGGCTGGCCGCGGCGGGCGCAGCCGAGACCCCGGCGAGCGCCACCGAGCAGGAGTACATGCTCCTCGAGTACGCCGACGGCGACCGCCTCTTCGTCCCGGTCCAGCACCTGGACCGCATCGACCGCTACGTGGGGGGCTCCGACGCGCATCCGGCGCTCTCCCGCCTCGGCACCGGCGAGTGGGAGCGGACCAAGCGGCGGGTGCGCGAGCGCACCGAGGCCGTCGCCCGCGAGCTGCTCAACCTCTACTCCCGCCGTGAGGCCGCGCCCGGCCACGCCTTCTCCATCGACTCCGACTGGCAGCGCGAGCTGGAGGGCTCCTTCCCCTTCGAGGAGACACCGGACCAGATGCTGGTGCTGGACGACATCAAGCGCGACATGGAGGCGTCCCGACCCATGGACCGCGTGGTCTGCGGGGACGTCGGATTCGGCAAGACCGAGCTCGCCCTCCGGGCGGCGTTCAAGGCGGTTGCCGAGGGGCGCCAGGCAGCCGTCCTGGTGCCCACCACCGTGCTCTGCCAGCAGCACTTCCTGACCTTCTCGGAGCGCCTCCGTCCCTTCCCGGTCATCGTCCATCAGCTCTCGCGCTTCTGCACCGAGGAGGAGCAGCGGGCGACCCTGCTCGGGCTCAAAGCCGGGACCGTCGACATCGTGGTCGGCACCCACCGGCTGCTCCAGCGCGACGTGGAGTTCCGCAACCTCGGCCTGGTCATCATCGACGAGGAGCAGCGTTTCGGCGTCCTCCAGAAGGAGCGCTTCAAGGAGCTGCGCGTCGCCGTCGACGTGCTCTCGCTCTCGGCGACCCCGATCCCGCGCACGCTGCACATGGCGCTTGCCGGCATCCGCGACCTCTCCGTCATCCAGACGCCTCCCGAGGAGCGCCAGCCCATCAAGACCTACGTCACCGCGCGCGAGGATTCCCTCGTCCGCGAGGTGCTCACCCGTGAGCTGGCCCGGGGCGGCCAGGTCTTCTTCGTCCACAACCGCGTGCAGTCCATCGACCGAGAGGCTCAAAGGCTGCGTGACCTGGTGCCCGAGGCACGCGTCGCCGTCGCCCACGGGCAGATGCACGAGGACCTGCTGGCATCGGTCATGCGCGCTTTCGTCGAGGGCGAGGTCGACGTGCTCGCCTGCACCACCATCATCGAGTCGGGGCTGGACATCCCCAACGCCAACACCATCGTCATCGACGACGCCCATCGCCTGGGGCTGGCCCAGCTCTACCAGCTGAGAGGGCGGGTCGGACGCGCCGGGCAGCGCGCCTACGCCTACCTCCTCTACCCGCCGGAGCGCACCCTCAGCGAGCGTGCCGACAAGCGTCTCGACGTCATCGGTGAGCTGCAGGACCTGGGAGCGGGATTCAAGCTGGCGATGCGCGACCTGGAGATCCGCGGGGCCGGCAACCTGCTTGGCGAGGAGCAGCACGGCGAGATCGCGGCCGTCGGCCTCGAGATGTACAACCGGCTCCTGGAGCAGGCTGTCCGCTCGCTCCAGGGCAGGCCGATGGCGGAGCTGCCGGCTCAGGTCACGGTCTCGCTGCCCCAGGCCTCGTTCCTGCCCCCCGGCTACATCGGGGAGGAGCAGCTCCGGCTGCGCTGCTACCAGGATCTGGCCGCCTGCGTCACCGAGCCCGAGCTGGAGCGGAGGGCGAGGGGGCTCGCCGACCGCTTCGGACCGATGCCACCGGAGGCGGAGGCGCTCGTCTTCTCGCTGCGGGTGCGGCTGCTCGCCGTCGCCGCAGGGGCCCAGGCGGTGGAGACCTGGCGCGGCGAGGCGGGCCCGCGGCTCGCCCCCGGCATCGCCGGCGCGCGCGCCGTCTCGGGGCGGGTGGGTGCCGTGATCCAGCTCCCCTCGGGCCATGGGCAGGACCTCGAGGTGGTGGCCCGCCAGTTCCGGGCGTACGTCGAAACCTCGCCGACCCGCGTCTACTGCCTCCCCCCGCCCGGGCGGTCGCCCGACGCGGAGTGGGAGGATGTGCTCCTGCGGGTGCTGCGGGAGCTTGGCCGGCTGACCCGGGCCCGCCAGCCCGTGCCCGCGTGACCGGGGGAGGATCGGCGGTGACGGGATCCAGGGCGGAGGGAGGGGCCCACCCCGACGCTCTGCCGATCTACGTAGGAGGTTGCGATGCGTGAGGAGGCGGCGCAGTCGCTGCGCGAGCTCAATGAGGTCATCGAGCGGCTGCGGGCGCCCGGCGGCTGCCCCTGGGACCGCGCGCAGACCCACAGATCCCTCCGCCCGTACCTCCTCGAGGAGACCTACGAGACCCTGGAGGCGATCGACTCGCAGGGGACGGCCACCCTCCGCGAGGAGCTGGGTGACCTCCTCCTCCAGGTGTTGATGCACTGCGCCATCGCCGCCGAGCGCCCCGACGGCTTCGACATCGGGGACGTCGCCGAGACCACCCGGGCCAAGATGGTCCACCGCCATCCCCACGTCTTCGGCACCACCACCGTCGCCGGCGCGGAGGAGGTGGTCGTCAACTGGGAGAAGCTGAAGCGCATCGAGAAGCGGGAGCGCCTCTCCCTCCTGGAGGGCGTCCCCCACGCCCTGCCTGCGCTCGCTTTCGCGCAGGGGGTGCAGAAGCGGCCCGCCCGGGTCGGTTTCGACGAGACCCCCACCGTTGCCGCGGCTCTGAGCTGGCTCCGGGAGGGCGTCGAGGCGCTGGCGGCTCTCGCCGCCGAGGCTCCGGCCAGGGCCGACCGCGGCGCGGACTGGTCGCCGGCCCGCGCCGACACCGCGAGCGGGGAGGGGCTCGACGGGCCAGAGGCGGGTGCGCCGGCCACCGCCGGCACCCTGGCCGGCCACGCACCGCCCCCGCCCCCCGCGAGTCGCGACCTGGAGGCGGCGATGGGGGAGCTCCTCTTCGCGGCGGTCGCGCTGGCCCGCCAGCTGCGGGTCAATCCCGAGGACGCCCTCCGCGGGCGGGCCGTCAGCTTCGCCGACCGGTTCCGGGCCCTCGAGACCACCGCGCGCGCAGAGGACGTCGACCTCCACGATCTCGAGCCCGAGGAGTGGCGCCGGCGCTGGGAGGCGACGGTTTAGAGGCGTCTTCCGGGAGGAGGCGGAGCCGTGGGGGTGGTGCTTCGCTTCGGCCCGGGCGCTCGATCGCCTCGACAGGCGATCGGCGCACTCCGCTCGGCGCGGTTGCAACCCGCGCCTGCGCAGAGCCTTCGCTGCGCACGCACCCCCGCGTCTCCTCCTGGTTGGGCCTTCCCGCCTTGGCGTGGGCTGAGCGGCCTGGATGAGGCAATGCTCGTCGCCTCTGGTAGGAGGCCTTCGCGCCGCGGAACGCTGCGGGTCATGAAGCATGCTCTTGCTGTTTGCGTAACCCTCGTCGTCGCCACGGCTCTGGCGGGGTGCGGGGGAACTTCTGCGTCCTCGCCGACCTCGACCGCCGTCACCCCGACGCCGGCCCCATCGGCGTCCACCACGGCTGCGCCGGCGACCGCGACGCCCGCCCTCTCACCCAGCGCGAGCCCGACCCCATCGGTCGCGGCGCTGGTCATAAAGGAGTACGACGTGGCGATCACGCTGCCCGCGGGCTTGGCGGATGCGACGTATCGCATCGATCCGAACATGGCTGAGGGCAACCAGGACGTGAACGGGAACGCCATCACGGAGCTGCCGGGCGTTCGGGTGTGGACTGCCAGCCTCGCGGCCGACTCGGCGTGCAGTAGTGTCGAGCAGGACGGACTGGTGGCCATCTCCGTCTTTCCGAGTGACCCGACCGGCCTCGACATCCCCGAAGGGCCCGGCGACTTCCTGCACGTTGGCCAGTACTGGTTTGGCATTTCGCAGGAGCAGGCGATGATCTGCAGCGACGGCAATGCCAGCGAGGGGCCCTCGGTGGCCTCGCTGCTCCAGGCCTACGACACGCTCCACGCGACGTGATCGGGGCCTGAGGATCCGCGCGGAGGCGGCTTGCCCCGCACCGCGTACGCATCTCCAGAGTGGTCGGCACACTGGGAGCACGCTTCATCGGCAGACGCCGGCGCTGGGAGGCGACGGTCTTCGGTTCGGACGCGCGATGATCCCGGGCTGGCATGGAGAGCGCCAAACACGCGGATCGTCATAGGGCTGTACACCCCCTCATCAGTTGCACACCTTAAAGACAGTTCTGTCCCAAAGCCCTGTGAGATAGTGGGTGGCCTCCCGGACGGCGA
>Ga0224557_1003707_pt1 | contig 11704 bp, 11 predicted proteins | sample 714S31014metaG_FD_180677 | JGI IMG/M metagenome (GOLD analysis project Ga0224557, IMG submission 180677) | Peat soil microbial communities from Stordalen Mire, Sweden - 717 S3 10-14 | ecosystem: Environmental > Terrestrial > Soil > Wetlands > Peat | place: Sweden: Norrbotten County, Stordalen... | reverse complement strand
AAATCGTTGTCATGAAAACCTTAACGGGACAGCAGTGAACTTGCCAATTGAAATGATGTTGGTAAAAGAAGCCGATCCTTAATCTGAAATACCACAAATTATGAAACCACATCGCGGCACAATTATTTTGGTCCTTGGCATTCTTGGTCTGGTCGTCTGCAGTCCGCTGGGCATCGTGGCCTGGGTCATGGGCTCCGGCGATTTGAAAGAAATAGACGCCGGAACGATGGACCCGGCCGGTCGGGGCACGACGCAGGCGGGCAAAATCTGCGGAATGATTGCGACGATTTTGATGATTATCGGCGTCATCGTTGGAATTCTCTTTGTGGCGCTGGTGGGTTTTGGCGCGGCGGCTCACCAAGGCTCGGTGCAGATGCGGTAATCCCGCCTATTTGCCTTGAATCCGCCGCCGCGCGCGGGCAACTTGCGCGCGATGAGAATTGCTTCCGCGCTGCTGGCGGTTCTGTTTCTCGCGCTTTGCGATTTGCCAGCGCGGCCGGCATCCATCAACGGGCAAAATTACGTTCCACTCGCCGATTGGGCGGGCGCGAACGGCCTGAAAACCTTCTGGCTCCGGCGCGGCGAGGAGATTGCCGCAACGAACCGCGCCACGCGGCTGGTGTTCGGCAAGGATTCCAACACGGCGGAAATCAACGGCGTCAACGTCGCGCTATCATTTCCGGTGGCGATGGACAAAGGCGCGCCGCTCATCGCGCAATTCGACCTCGACAACACCGTCCGCCCGCTTCTGTTCCCGTCGCGTTACATCACGCCCGGAAAAATCACCACCATCTGCCTCGACCCTGGCCACGGCGGCAAGGACCCCGGCAACCAGGTGAGCGGATTTTTCTGGCACAACGAAAAAACCTACACGCTCCTGCTGGCGCTGGAATTGAGCAACCAGCTCAATCACGCCGGGTTCAAAGTCATTCTTACCCGGAACAAGGACACCTTCGTCGAATTGCCGGCGCGTCCGGCAATGGCCAACAAGTCGGGCGCGGATTTGTTTGTGAGCCTGCATTTTAACGCGACCGAAGCGGGCAAAAATACCGTCGCCGGGCCGGAGACCTATTGCATCACGCCCGTCGGCGCGGCCTCGTCCAATGCGCAGGGCGAGGGCGCGGACCACAGCGCAACCACGGCCAACCACGTTGAGAAAAAAAGCCTCCTCTTCGCGTATCAAATCCAAAAAGCCCTCGTGCAAAACCTCGGCGTGAACGACCGCAGCGTCCGCCGCGCGCGCTTCGCCGTTCTGCGCGACGCGCAAATGCCCGCGATTCTGATCGAAGGCGGCTACATGACCAATCCCGCGGAAAGCAAAAGAATTTACGACGCAACCTGGCGGCGGCAGATGGCGGCGGCGATTCTGAAGGGAATTGTGGCCTATCAAAAACTGACCGCGCCGGCAGTTTTGCCTTCGACGCCAGGGCGGAATAAAGCTCCGGCGGCAAAAGTTCCGGCGACCGGTCAAAGAAGCGGAAAATTTTCCAATTTCGGCGGGGCACCCGCCCGGCGGTCCGGCTGAAAATTTGTCGTGAGCCAGTTCACGGTGAAAGTCGTCTTGCCAGCCAGCGCCAGTGTTTCCAGCATCTCCCAATCCGTGACGCCGCTCGCCGCGAAATTGTGCCGGTAAAAATGCCACGTTTCCGGCGCGTTCTCAAACGGGCGCAGACCGACGCTTAATTTCCCCTTGAGCGCGCTTCGCGCGGCTCCCCAATCTGCGTCGTTGAGCAGCACACGTCCGGGCAGGAGCCGTTGATGCAATTTTGACGACGTGGATTCGTTTTTGACGACGGCGATCACGTCCAATGAATCTTCGGTGGTGTGCAGCAGCAGCAGCGGCGGCTGAAACGTGGCTTGGATGTAGGTTTGATTCGTCAGCGCCGCCACCGCGTCGAGCAGCGAGGGATTGGCGTTGGTCAATGTCGCGTGCGCCCGTCGGAAAAAATAGAACTCGTCCGTCGCGCCGGGCATGAAAATGAGCGCCTTCACAACGCTGTTCGATTGGAAGGCGTCTAGCATCAGCGGCACGCAGTTTGTCCGGTCCAACTCCTTCACGCTCGCGCCGAGCGGCATCCGGCTCAACGCGTTTTGCCACGGTTCCCCGGCGGTGGCGGTCAAGATTGAGGCCGCCAGCCACGCGCCGGCGATGCAACGCAACATGGTTTTCATAATGAGAATTGCCCGGGCCGTTTCTGAAATCGTTCACGCGCCAAAGCTTCCGCCGCGCGGGCGGACGAGCGGCGCGGACGCAGATTGGATGGCGATGTTGGCATTCCTCGACGGGCGGCAAATTAGCCGCCCGCGCCGTCAGCGTCAACGCGCGGGCGGCAAAACTTTTTGCTCGTCAACCTTCTGCTCGTGATAATCCACGATGCGATGGAAGACGACTTCCCGCCCTTCAAGATGCCAGTCCACATGGCGCGCGAACCAGAGACCTTCCGGGGTCCGGTCGCGCTCGAACGAGTAGGTGAATTTCCAAACCGAGCCGACCAGTCCGCCCAGCACGCTCACCGGTTGCGTCAAATGCAAATCCGCCTTCGCGATGGCGTAGTCCGTTTCGTCCACCCAGACCCGCCCGGCGGCCTTGTTGATGAAATTATCCTTGTAGGAATTCACCGGCAATTTTTTGCCAGCCGGCTGAAAATCGAGCACCAGCGCGGAGCGGCCATTGACATTTTCGCGTCCGACGAGCGTGAACTGAAAACGGCCCACCAAATTCGACAGCGAATAATCCTTCACGACAAATGTCTTGCCGTGGATGTTGGAATGCGTCTCGGAAACCGGCGCATCATTCCTTTCGACCGGCTTGGGCGGGATTGCTGGCGCGGAGTTTGTCTTGCCCGCGCCTTCGGGGGTGCGCTTCTCCTCGTGCTTTTTCAATTCACCTTTTCCGTTCCGATACTCGGTCAGCCGGATGCGCTGATACTGATAATTCCGGTTGAATTCCCGGTCATTTTCGTCCTCCACAGCCGCCCGGTCCAGTGCGCGTTGAATCACGGTTTCCAATGGCGGAAGCGGCGCGGCGCCGGTTTCCGCCGGCAGCGAATTTGCCAGGAAAACCAGAACCGCAACGGTTGGCCGGAAATAGGTCATGGCAGCTTGACGTTCTGACAGTTGAAGACGGTTGGCGTTCGGTTAAAGTTTCCGGTAATTTCCAGCCATGAAACTGATTTCGTGGAACGTCAACGGCCTGCGCGCCGTGCTGAAGAAAAACTTTTTGGAATTTCTCGACTCCGAAAAGCCCGATGTCCTCTGCCTGCAGGAAACCAAATGCTCGCCCGACGACGTGGAACAGCTCTGGCCCGCGAAATACACCACCTACTGGAACAGCGCGGAGAAAAAGGGCTATTCCGGCACGGCGATTTTCACCCGGCAGCGGCCGTTGAATGTCATTCCTCACATTGACATCGCGGAGCATGACAAGGAAGGCCGCGTTCTCGCGGCCGAGTTCGCCGATTTCTTCCTCGTGAACGTCTATGTGCCGAATTCCAAGCGCGATTTATCGCGCCTGACTTACCGCCAGAAATGGGACCGGGACTTTCTGGCGTATCTGAAAAAGCTGGAGAAAAAAAAGCCGGTGATCTTCTGCGGCGATCTCAACGTGGCGCACACGGAAATTGACCTCGCCAATCCCAAGGCCAACATTCACAACCACGGCTTCACCGCCGAGGAACGCGCGGGTTTTGAAGCCTTCGTGAAGGCCGGTTTTCTCGACACCTTCCGCGAGTTCGAGCCGGGCGGCGGACATTACACCTGGTGGAACGTGATGGGCGGCGCGCGTTCCCGGAACGTCGGCTGGCGCATTGATTATTTCCTTGTCTCACGCGCGCTGCGTCCGCGCCTCAAACGCGCCTTTATCCGCCCGGAAGTGACCGGCAGCGACCATTGTCCGGTCGGGATTGAAATCACAGGTTGATTTCCACAGTGATTCTCATCGGGTGATCCAACGCCTCGTCAGATTTTTCGCGCGCCCGCCGCTTGTCAAACGTCTCCGGCTCCATTATTGTCAGGCGATGTTGTTGAAGAAACAATTTGCGTTGCTGGTGCTGGCTCTCTGCGCCGCGCATTTCGCGCGCGCGGACACCATCCAGCTCAAAGGCAACGACGCCGTTACGGGCACCATCCTCGCCGAGAAATCCGACGCGGTGGTTGTGGATGTCGGCTACACCGTGCTGGTCGTGCCGCGCAGCGTCATCACGAAGATTTCCAAGGTCGCCGCGGCCGTGTCGCCGGCGGCCGCCGCGTCCAATCTGCTCGTCAGCGTCAATGCGCCGCAATTTTATTCCGCCGACGCCCGGCCCGCGACGGCGCGCGACGTGCAGGATTTGGTGAAACAAATCGGCGAGGCGGTCGTGCAGGTGCGCACGCCGGAAGGGCTCGGCTCCGGCTTTTTCATCAACGCCGACGGCTATCTCATCACGAACTTCCACGTCATTGAGGGTGAGACGGAAATTTCCGTGGAGGTTTATCATCAGACCGATGGCCAGCTTGACCGCGAAACCTACAAGCAGGTCAAAATCATCGCCATCAACAAATTCCACGACCTCGCGTTGCTGCACATCGAAGACAAGGCCACGCCAAAGTTCAAATTCATCACCCTCGGCAGCGCGGACGCACTGACCGTCGGCGATTCCGTTTTCGCCATCGGCAGCCCGCTCGGCCTCGAACGCACCGTCACGCAGGGCATCATCAGCACCAAGACGCGCGAGCTGGAAGGCGAGCTTTACCTGCAAACCACCGCGCAAATCAACCCCGGCAACAGCGGCGGCCCGCTGTTCAACATGGCCGGCGACGTGGTGGGCGTGACGAACATGAAAATCACCTTCGGCGAGGGGCTTGGCTTTGCGATTCCCGTCGAGCTGGTGAAGAATTTCCTCGACCACCGCGACGCCTTTGCCTACTCGGCCGACAACCCGAACAACCCGTATCGCTACCTCGAACCGCCCAGCCGCACGCAACAGAAGCCGGTGGACGGCAAATGATAATTTCCAGTCGGGATTGTAATGGACGCTTGCAAGGGTTCTGGTTTAATTCGGTCAAACCAGCGCATCCAGCGCCGGCGAAAAAAAACATGAAAAAACTTTTGGCCGCATCATTTCTGGCTTTTGCCACGGTTTTTACTTCTTTCTCCGCCCCAACAAACCAGCCGCCGCAACTTTCAGCGGATCAATTGCGGAACGAACTTGAAGGTGTTCAGAAAGCTGTGAGCAAAGGCCAGGAGCAAGTTTTTAATGTCAGCTACGAAACTGTCACAAATAAACTATCGGCATTAAAACCAAATCCGGCGGCTGATGGTTTTTCATTTCCAGGACGAGAACTTGCGCCGGGACAGTTTTATCTCGATGTTCCAGAAGGACCGCAAGGCGACGTCAGCGGCACGGACACCTCAATTCTCGTCACCAGAATTGACGCGAAAAGCGCGCGCGTTCAAATGAAAACCATCAAGCTCGGTTTGTTTTTCAACAGCCGTGACCGAAAGATTGAACAACAGCGATTGAACGAGTTGACACAGTTACTTTCAAACAAAAATTAGCCAAGACTGTGAACGACAATTGAAATTCAATTCATTATGACCACCAAAATCCTCCACCTTGTTTTTCTCGCCGCGTTCGCCGCGTCGCTGACTTTTGCAACATCAACCCGCGCGGCAATTCCGCCCGCCGAAAATCTGCTGCCGGCGGACACGCTGTTTTTCCTCACCGTGCCCGATTGCACGGCGCTGCGGGCGACCGCCCATCAATCGCCACAGTGGCTTTTTTGGAGCGACCCGGCGATGAAGCCGTTCCACGACAAGTTCACCTCCAAGTTCGAGGAAACGCTGGTCGCGCCGCTGGAACAAGCCCTCGGCTTGAAGCTGGCCGATTTTGCAGATTTGCCGCAGGGCCAGTTCACCCTCGCCGTCACGCAGAACGGCTGGACGGGCGGCGACGACGCGGCGCCCGGCGTGGTGCTGCTCCTTGACACCGGGGATAAAAGCGACCTGCTCAAAACCAACCTCGACGCGCTGAAGAAAAAATGGGCGGACAGCGGCAAGCCGATCCGCACGGAGGAAGTTCGCGGCATTTCGTTCTCCATCGTGACGCTTTCGAGCAATGACATCCCGCCGTCGCTGGCGGGCCTTTTCCCCGGACGCCAGCCGGTGCAGGAACTCGGCCGGGAATCCAAACCGCAAAAGCCGGCCGAACTCGTGGTCGGCCAGTTTGAATCGCTGCTGATTGCCGGCAGTTCCCTGAAGGCGATTGAACCGGTCGCCGCGCATTTGAGCGGCAGCCTGTTGCCGGCGCTGAATGACGACGCGATTTTTGCCGCCGACAAACTGTCGCAATTCCGCGACGCGCCGCTGTATTACGGCTGGCTGAACGCGAAAACCCTTTTTTATGTGCTCGCCCACATCCCGCCGCCGACGCCCAATCCCCAGGCGCCACAGCCGTTTCCGGCGCCGCAATGGAGCAAAATTATCGACGCCACGGGTTTGACCGGCGTAAAGAGCGCCAGCTTCGCCTGCCGCGAAACCCGCGACGGCTCGTCGGCGAGCTTTTTCATCGCCGCGCCGGAGGCGGACCGGAAGGGCCTGCTCAAAATTTTTGCCGCGGCGCACAAGAGCGCGGTGCCGCAGTCATTCGTGCCCGCCGACGCGGTGAAATACTGGCGCTGGCGGCTGGACAGCCAGGACGCCTGGGCCGCGCTGGAAAAGATGGTCGGCGACATCTCGCCCATGACGGCCGCCGGTTTCAACACCGCCATTGACATGGCCAACGCCAACGCCAAAAGGACCGACCCGGATTTTGACCTTCGCAAAAACCTTATCGGCAATCTCGGCGACGATTTCATGAATTATCAAAAGGTGCCCGCCGGCGCATCACTGGAAATGCCGTCGCTTTACCTGATCGGCGTGGACAAGGGCGAGACGGCCGCCACCGCCATCAAAGACCTTCTGTCGCTCTCGATGCCCCGGCAGCAAAAGACGCCCGACCCGCGCAATTATCAAGGCCACAAAATTTACACTATTACGCTTGCGGCCCCGCGTGTTGCCGGAGCGGCGGTTGTCCCGGCGCGTTCGCTTTTCATCACCTCCGGCGGCGGTTATGTGGCGTTGTCCACGGAGATTTCCACGCTCGAAGAATATTTGCGCAACGGGGAAAAGCCGCCCAAGCCGTTGAGCGGGACGCCCGGACTGGTTGACGCGGCGCAGCACGTCGGCGGCACAAGCGGCGGACTCTTCGGCTATCAGAACCAGCGCGAAACTTTGCGCTACCTGTTCAAAACGCTGAAGAATCAAGATGCCAATGACAACGCGGGCGGCTTAGGTTCCATGGCGGCGCTGCCGAAAGCTGTCCGCGACTGGCTGGATTTCTCGCTGTTGCCGGATTACGACCAGGTTTCCCAATACTTTTACATTTCGGTCTATGCCGGCATCACCACGGCGGACGGGCTTTCCTTCAAAGCCTTCGCCCCGCGCCCGCCGGGATTGAACTGAAATCAAAACCGGTGACTGGCGCGGAAGGAAACTGAAATTTTCCGTTATGTCATCTTTTCGATTTCGCGCGGGTTGAATGAAACGCGGCTGCGGACGAAAGCTTTTACTTTCCGGCGGTTGCCTGATCACCGGTGTAGGCAACGCCGTTGATCTTCACATTGGTGAATGTCAAATTCTTCACGTTCCGAGTCACCACCGCGGGATTTGTCAACTTGACGTTGATATTCTTGAAAGCAAGATTTGACACGGTGCTTTTCGCCGGCCCGTCCACCCGCCCAAAGTCATGCATCGTGCCGGTGATGTTCACCAAAGTCACATTGGTCACCAACTGGCTTGGCGCGGGCTTGCCCTGCAAATCAAAAAATTGCGTCCAGCCCTGGATCGAAACGAGTTGCACCGCCGGATTGTCCACCGTGATGTTCCGGGCGGTGATGTTTTCGTAATGCTCCTCCGTGTCGGGGCGGAGCTTGAGTTTCAAAACGCAGTTTTTGTTCGTGCCCGTCAGCTTGCAATTTTCAATGACCACATCGCGCACCAGCGTCGCCTCGCTGCCGACCGTCAACGCGGAATTGCCCAGCCCAAACGTGCAATTGGAAATGCGGATGTGTTCGACGGGCGGAATTGATTTGTCGTCCAGCGCGGAAGTTCCCTTGTTGCCCTTGAGGCCGATGTTGTCGTCATCCACGGAAATGTAACAGCCGCTGATCGCCACATTTTGGGAACTGTCCACGTCAATGCCGTCGGTGCTGGGCGAGCGGAGCGGCGTGCGGATGTCCACGTTTTTCACCACCACGTCCGAGCAGCGGAACAGGTGAATGTTCCAGAAACCCGATTCGCGCAAAGAAATGCCGCTGACCTGCACGTCCTTCGAGTCCTCGATAAAAATGTTCCGCGGGCGTTTCACCGCGAGATTCGTGACATTCCGGTTCGCCGCACGGGCTTTCCAAAATTGATCCCAAAACGGCTGGCCGCCGCCGGCAATCGAGCCCTCGCCCGTGATTCGCAGATGATCCACGTTGCTCGCGTTGACCAGCGCCGGAATCCAGACCTCAAAATGCCCCTCGATGCGCGTCATCAGCTCCGGGTAATCCGCGATGTTCGTCGAACCTTTCAGCACTGCGCCCTGGTCCAGATGCAGATTCACTCCGCGCTTGAGAAAAATCGCACCGGACAAAAATTCGCCCTTCGGAATCACCAGCGTCCCGCCGCCGTTCGCCGCGAGCGAATCAATTGCCGCCTGGATGGCAACCGTATTGAGCGTCGCGCCGTCGCCCACCGCCCCCGCCGCCGCGATGGACAATTCCTTTGCTGCCACCGGCGCTACGGACAATTGCTTGGCCTTCACTGTTGTGCCGGGAATAAAAAAGATGAGCAATGCCGGAAGAATGACAAAGCCGCACAGCCGTTGTGAAAAAGATTTGGATTCGATGAACACGAGGTTGTTATACACGTTCAGCAATTTTTGCAAAGCCCAAAACCGCGCGCGCAACTCCGGTGGCAGTTAAACATTCGGCTGCAACTGCGAGTCCGCTTCGAGGAACAACCGTTCTTCGTCCTGTTCGTAAAGCCAGAACAGGATTGTGCAACCCGGACGAATTATGTGTAAATGTCCAGGCACAAATGAAGACTCTCGGCATTGGTCTGGCGGGCGCGCGTTACGGGGCGCGGATGCATCTGGCAAATTACGCCAAGCTGCCGCGTGACATCGTGGAGGTCCGGGGCGTTTGCTCCCGAACCAAAGAAAGCGGCGGCGCGCTGGCGCGTGAATTCCGCATCGGGTTTGCCACCGACGATTTCGATGCGCTGCTGGCCCGGAAAGACATTGATGCGGTTGACATCTGCGTTCCGCCGGCGCTGCACCACGAATTTGCAATTCGCGGGGCGGACGCAGGAAAGCACATCATCATGGAAAAGCCGCTCACCGGATATTTCGGAACGGCCGGCGACCCGGAACCGATCGGCACGCAGGTGTCGCGGGCGCGGATGCGGGAGGGCGCCGGCAAAAACGCCGAAGCCGTGCGCGAAGCCGTGCGCCGGAACGGCGTAAAATTTTGCTACGCGGAAAACTGGATTTACGCGCCGCCGATCGAAAAAATGCGGCGGCTGATCGCGGCGTCCAAAGGCTCGATCCTTGAACTTCGTGCCGAGGAAAATCATTCAGGCTCCAACTCGGTTTTTTCACGCGATTGGAAATCAACCGGCGGCGGCGCGTTGCTGCGCATGGGCGTGCATTCGGTCGGCGCGTGCCTGCACCTGAAACAATGGGAAGGCCAGTTGCGGCTCGGCAAAGGAATCCGGCCCGTGTCAGTGCTGGCGGACACCGCCGACCTGATCCACAGCAGCGCCGCCCGACGGGCCGGCGAGGCGGGCGCGAACCGATGGATCAGCGCAAATCCGGTGGATGTGGAAAACTGGGCTAATCTCATCATTAGCTTCGACGATGGTTCGCGGGGCAACATCATCGTGAGCGATGTGGGGTTGGGCGGATTGAACACCCGCGTCACGGCCTTCATGACCGACGGCGTGATCAAGTCGAACATGACCGCCAATGACGCGATTGAGACTTACGCGCCCGATGCCTCGGCATTTTCCGGCGAATATTTCACGGAAAAGCTGGAGACGAAGGCGGGCTGGAACCGGCCGAGTTGCGATGAGGACTGGTTTCGCGGCTTCGCGCAGGAGATGGAGGATTTCGTGGGCGCGATCCGCGAAAACCGGGAACCGCGCTCCGGCATTGACCTTGCGGTGGAATGCGTGAATGCGATTTACGCGGCGTATCTTTCCGCGGAAAAGGGCAGCCGGGTAATGATAGATTGAGAGCGGCCAAGCCATCGTTTCCGCGCTCTTCGGGTTGCGGCGCGGCTGTGGTATCCAGCCGGAGCAGGTTGATTATGTTTGCTGACGCCCGGCGGTTTTTTCCTTAAACTTTGCGCGCGTGGCAAACCCGTTCATCCATTGGATTGAGGCCAAGGGGCCTTACGCGCCGTGGCTGTTTCTGGCGGTGTTCCTCGCCGCGTCGTTCCTGATGCTCTGGCGGCTGGAGGTTTTGAGCGCGAAAGGTTTTGAAGGCACGGTTCTCGGCACGCTGGTGATGCCTTATTGCACCGGCATGGGCAATCTCATCTTTGCCTTCATCCTCGGCCGCAACGGCGGCTCCGGCGCGGACGTGATGACGAACTCGCTGGTCAACAACATCACGAACATGACGCTGGTGCTCGGCCTGCCGGCGGTTTTCTGGGGAATCAAAGTCCTGCTGTCGAAAGGCAAAGCCACCGGGAAAAATCCGGCGAAGAAAAAGTCCAGTGCCGCCGGAAAGACGCAGCAGTTGAACCGGCTCGCGCTGCTGCTGACGCTGACGGCCATCCTGTTTTTCACCGGCGCGGTCTGGGCGATGGGGCGCAAAGGCCGGATTGAATTCAACGACGGACTTGTCCTGATCGGCCTGTTTTTATTCTGGCAATGCTTCCATCTGTTCGAGGTCTTGAAGTCGAACGTGCGGCAGGGAAAGTCGTTGAGCTGGACGCTGCCGTTTGACCTGGCGCTGCTCGCCGTCGGCGCGTATGGAATCTATGTCAGCACGGACTGGCTGGTGGCGTGGATTTCGCACATCCACACAGGGTTCGTCAGCGCGAAATATCTCGGCTGGTTGAGTGGCTGGCTGATGGTGCTGCCAAACGCGATGCTGGCGGTTTATTACAGTTGGCGCGGCCAGCCGGAAACGGTGTATGCCTCGCAGGTCGGCGACTGCCATGTTTCGATTCCGCTGTGCCTCGGCGTCTATGCGCTGTATCACACAATGGCGATGCCGCCGTTTTTCCACATGGCGATGTTCATCCTGCTCGGCGCGACGCTGGTGCATCTTTTCTTCGTGGCAGTGCTGGGCCGGCTGCCGCAGTTTGCGGGCTGGGCGCTGGTGGCGGCCTACGGATTCTTCCTGTGGCAGGGATTGCTGGGTTGAAGGCGCGATTTCATTTTTCGGGCGCTGCCTTTGCACTGACTTCTTTTTCTAGCTTTTCAAGCTGTTGATCAAGAACATCAGTGCCTGGCGAACCAACCCAGTGCTGGCGGATAATTCCTTTGGCATCAATCAAAAAAATGTTTGGCCAGCCTTGCACATACCATTTGCAATTAGAGCAATTCCATAAATCATATAGCGTAACCGGCGTGTAAAAAGAAGCCGAGGCGGTCGGTGGTTGAAATCGTGTCGAAGGCAAGGCCGGCGGC
>Ga0224557_1003706_pt1 | contig 11707 bp, 10 predicted proteins | sample 714S31014metaG_FD_180677 | JGI IMG/M metagenome (GOLD analysis project Ga0224557, IMG submission 180677) | Peat soil microbial communities from Stordalen Mire, Sweden - 717 S3 10-14 | ecosystem: Environmental > Terrestrial > Soil > Wetlands > Peat | place: Sweden: Norrbotten County, Stordalen... | reverse complement strand
GCAAAAAATGAAGTCATGTTAATTATAACTGGCTATTCTTATGTTCTTCCTGGAGGAAAGAGTGATATTTTCCAGCAGGGAATATATGAAGACCGTTTTATTGAACCCTACCTGAAAATAACTGAAAAAGTTCACAGGTACAGGAGTAAAATAGTACTCCAGATAGTGCATGCAGGGAGGCAAGCAACTACTTCTGAAGAATACTTGGTTCCGATAGCTCCTTCCAAAATAAAAGATGCATACTCAGCAGTTATGCCGAGGGAAATGACCGAGCAGGGAATTCTGGAAGTAATCGATGCCTTCACAAGAGCAGCTGCTCGGACAAAAAAAGCAGGATTTGACGGTGTACAGCTCCACTGTGCCCATGGTTTTCTTCTAAGTGATTTTAGTTCCCCATATACAAACAGAAGGACTGATCGCTGGGGGGTTCAGTGGAAAACAGAGCAAGAATAGTTACTGAGATTGTCAGGCGCATAAAAGAGCAAGCTGGAGCTGAGTTTCCTATCCTGGTCAAATTGAATGCAACAGATGGTTTTCGGCCTAACTCCCAGAGGGCAGATATGGGAATTGAAATTTCACAAGCTATTGAGACCGCAAAAATTTTGGAGAAAGCTGGAGTTTGCGGAATCGAGGTAAGCGGAGGAATGAGTAAGACAAGTGGTGAAACCATAAGATTAGCTATTAACTCTCCTACCAAAGAAGCATATTTTAGAGAATATTCTAAAGCAATAAAAAAAGCTGTCAATATACCTGTAATCCTTGTAGGTGGCATTAGGTCCCTTTCTGTTATGGAACATCTTCTCGAAAACGGATTTGTTGAGATGGTTTCCATGAGCAGGACATTTATCTGCGAGCCTGATTTTGTTTTGCAACTTAAATCCAGAAAAACTACAAAAGCAAGGTGTGTGTCCTGTAATCTCTGCTTTGATATCGAGGGGATCAAGTGCAACTTCGAGTTTAATTGAAGTCCAGATAACAAAAACTAGCTACTAATCTCCCTTTTCGACTCTAGGAAAACTTTATTTTAGTATTTTTCGATTGTTTTTTCAATAAAATTTTAACGTATATTTTTATAAGAGAGACTCAAAAGAAATAAGCACGTAAAGCTAGTAAAAGGGACTTTGTTTTATACTTTTCTCCAAGGTCCGCTACCTTAAAATCATTATGAGTATTAGAATAATGCCTAAAGAGAACCATGTTGGCAATAAGATATGTCAGCTTAGAGAAGCAAAGGAGATGAGCGTTGAAGAACTGGCTGAAGCCAGTCAAAGCAGCGTGGAATTAGTTAAGCAGTTAGAAAACGGAGCCCTAGTTCCACACTTAACACCTCTTCTGAAGATTGCTCGAGCTCTAGGCGTCCGTTTATGTACTTTTTTGGATGATATGCCCCATAGCGGACCTGTAGTTGTTAGGGCAGGGCTACTTAGAAATGTGGTACGTTTTTCGGGTAAGGCTGAAATCCCAACAAAAAGTTTTCTTGAGTTTTATTCACTTGCCTCAGATAAAGCAGACCGCCACATGGAGCCTTTTATCATCGATATACATCCTTCTCCTAAGGAAAGCCATAAACTCTCTTCCCATGAGGAGAGGAATTCATCTATGTCCTTTCAGGAGAAATCGAGATCTTCTACGGGAAAGATGTTCAAAGGCTAAACTCAGGAGACAGCATTTACTATGACTCAATTGTCCCGCATGATGTACATGCAGCAGGAGAAGAGGATGCAAAAATTATGGCTGTTGTTTATGCTCCTGTGTAAAGTTCAGTCTAGATAGAATAGATTAAAAACTTAAAATATAATATCTTGAATTTATAGAGTTGAAAAATATCAAAATACAAGTATTTCAAAGCACAGGGAATCCAAAATGTTCAGTACAACTGTTAGTCCACGATTTGGGGACATGGACGGGCTTGGGCATATAAATAATACTGTCCTCCCAATATGGTTTGAAACAGGAAGAAACTCCTTATTCCGGATATTTTCACCGGATCTTGATCTTAGTCCTGATGTATGGCATCTAATCCTCGTCAGGACTGAATTTGATTTTCTTCGTCAGATGTATTATAGGTCTGACGTGGAAATTAGAACTTTTATTGTGAAGATAGGGAACAGCTCCTTTACTGTTGGGCACGAAGCCTGGCAGGAAGGGGAACTCAAGGCAAGGGGTCAAGCAGTACTAGTCTATTATGACTTCAAGATCAAGAAATCAATGCCTCTTCCTAATAAGATTCGTGACATCTTGAAAACACACATCTTTCCTGCCACAGATACTGATGAAATGGATACCGATTCCTCATGCTCTATTTGAACGTACTTGATATAACGCCCACAAAATGAGCTTAAAAGCATTGGAAACATTTTCGCTCCTTGCAAATATCTTGATTATGCCTTTGGATCATTGATAAAATTTTGAAAATTAGTATATCTCCAATTCTTGGTAAGATGTGGAGAGAGTCTTAGGGTTATGATTTTTAACAACTAATGGACACAACCAAAAGTTTCTAAAGGTAGATAATGCAAGTAAGAAGCTGAAACCATGCACCTTATTGAAAATTCCCTTGGGGAGTTCTATGAAAAACAAGTTGCTTTAGATCCTGACCACGAGTTTGTCGTTTATCCGGACCGAAACCTGCGTTTTACTTATGGACAGTCCTACGAAAGAGCTAATAACCTTGCTAAAGGGCTTCTTGCCATTGGGATAACGAAAGGAGATCATGTCTGGATCTGGAGAATGTTCCGGACTGACTTACCTTTATGTTTGCTACTGCAAAGATCGGTGCAGTGCTTGTTACTGTAAATACCGCTTATAAGAGCCATGAGGTCGAATACTTACTCAAACAATCTAATGTGAAGACACTTGCTCTTATCTATAGTTTCCAGGATGTTGATTATCTGAGAATTATCTATGATTTGCTCCCTGAGCTCAAAAATTCAGAAAGGGAGCGCTTGAAAAGCAAATATTTCCCATGCCTGAAGAGTTTGATTTACATAGGTCAGGAAAAACATAGGGGCATGTACAATAGTAACGAGCTTATGCTTCTGGGCAGTCATTATCCCAATGATGAACTTCGGAAAATACTAGCAAGTTTGAACGGAGATAACATTATCAATATGCAATACACTTCAGGAACTACTGGTTTTCCGAAAGGGGTTATGCTGACCAACAAAAATATCCTTAACAATGGCCTTTCCATAGGCGAACGTCAGAAGTTCACCCAAAATGACTGAGTTTGTTTACCTGTGCCTCTTTTCCATTGCTTTGGAATTGTACTTGGGGTTATGGCCATCTTAACCCACAGAGCGACGCTTGTAATGCTTGAACTTTTCGACTCCCTCCCCTACAGAAAGAAAGGTGTACAGCTCTCTACGGCGTACCTACGATGTTTATTGCTGAGTACAACCACCCAATGTTTGATTTGTTCGATCTCTCTTCCCTCAGAACCGGAATCATAGCTGGCTCGATATGTCCTATGGAAGTTATGAAAAAAGTCATGACAGATATATTGCTATCAGATTACTAGTGTCTACGGGCTTACAGAAGCTTCCCTGGTATGACTCAGACTGAAGTGGATGATCCTGTTGAAATTAGAGCTGAAACTGTTGGTAAGTCTTTCCCTGGAGTAGAGGTCAGAGTTATTGACCCGAATACCAATAAACCAGTGGCTACAGATACTGTTTGAGAAATTTGTTGTCGTGGGTACAATATAATGAAAGGGTACTATAAGATGCCTGAGATGCCTGAAAAAACTAAAAAAGTTATCGACGAAGATGACTGGCTTCATAGCGGAGATCTCGGAACCTGCGATGAAAAAGGTTACTACAGGATCACCGACCGCATGAAAGATATGATTATTAGAGGAGGTGAAAACATTTATCCTCGAGAGATTGAGGAGTTCCTGCATGAAGTGCCAGGAGTTAAAGATTCACAGGTAGTAGGCATCCCTGATAAGAAATATGGAGAAATCGTGGGAGCCTTTGTAATTCTCAAAAAAGGTGCAGACCTAACCGAAGATGACATCAGAGATTATGCTTCTAGTCGAATCTCTCGCTATAAAGTCCCAAAACACGTTTTCTTTGTGGATAATTATCCCCTTACAGCAAGTGGTAAAATCCAGAAATATAAGCTTAGGGAACTGGCCGTCCAACTCTTAAAAAAGAGAGAAAAAGGCAACAGTTAATTCATTCTATCGGCATAATATCGATATCCTTTTTCCATAAAATTATCAACGGATTCATTTTTTTGCTCACCTCCAAAAAACTAATAAATTTCTTCAAAGAGCTTGTACAAAAGAATGAAAGTACTTTTCGCATTATCTTCTATGACAATTTATTTAATAATTACCTGGGGCAAATAGGTTGTCTCATATTTAGTTTTCAAACATTTTTTTAAAAATAATCAGTGAATTGCCATCGAAGGCTTAAATATGACATTGATAAACCACGATGTGCATTTTCCATTACAGTTCCCGTTGAAACTCCCCTTATTAAAGCTCCCTTTTCCATTCTAGCAATTAACTGCACTTACTGTTGCTGTCATGGTTGCTATAAAAAAGCCTACAAATAATAAATTCAGTGTCTTTTTTGTTCTGTCAAATATTTGTTTTTTCACTTAAAGACTAACTCCAAATTTGCATACAATTAATTATTCGTAGAAATGTTTAGACTGTTAGAGAATACAATCTTACGATTGTTGATATTTTAATTCGCTTCTCACTGGTAGATGAACTACGTAAATATGATCATCAAATTTTGAAATATAGATAGATTTTTTAAAGGTAAAAATATCTATAAATTTAGAATCAAGAATATATATCAAAAATAATGGTATTTTATAGATATATGTGTTTATGTAACATCAAATAACATTATTTATAGATATATATGTGAATTAATTTGTATTCTGTAGCTATATACAAAATAGACAGGTAAGATAAGCTTATCACCTGTCTAAACCAATGTATCAGACCAATTCCCTTAATTGTAAGATGATGATTTCCACTCCATCTATACGAACAAAATTTATCTTTTCCAAAATAAGATTTAAGCATATAGTTTCATCGACAATCAGGTAACTTTCGATATAAATTGCGAATTTCCTTGCTTCAGCCCATAAAGGTTGTGAATCTGAGAGTTTCTTTTGAAGGAGGCAAGCAAAACAGTCATTTGGTGAGCATTGTTTATAGGAGTATAATAGCAAACGGCTTATAAACATCGGAAAAATATAGATACACGAATAATAAAGTTACTGTAACCAAAGTCAGTAAGCTTTGGCAAATTATAGACATGAATCTAACCATTCCTAGGATTATATTTAAAAATAATTATATTTCAATTTAATTCCAGTTTGCAAAATTCAAATGCGTAAATTCTAGTGAAAATGAATCACAAATGAAGACAAAAAATTCTCTCTAATTGGCAAAATGCTAAATAGAAATAGAGCACGTGGATATTCCAAAAAGGACGAAATCAGGAGTAAACATGTGCGGAATAGCAGGAGCAACCGGATCTCCTGATGTAAACATTAAAGTGAAAAAAATGCTTGTAGCTCTGGAACATAGGGGATCTGATGCCTGCGGAACTTATCAGGCAAAAAATCTGAGCATAGGAAATACTTTGCTTAAAATTACAGGAGATATGCCCCAGCCTTTGGTAGGAAAAGGGGCTCTCGCAGTAAATGGAGAAATATTCAATTTCAGGGAACTTGCATCTGAATCTGGAATAATAACAGATTCTGATACTGAAGCACTTTTTTCCCTGATAGAAACCCGAATTAATGAGGGATATATACCGATAAACGCTGTCTTTTCTGTACTTTCCACAGTAAACGGAGACTATGCTTTAGCATATGCCTGTGATAACGAACTTGTGTTAGCTAGAGACCCGGTAGGTGTCAAACCTCTTTTTTATTCCGCCAAAAAAAGAAAAGAAAAATGGAAAATAATTTTTGCATCCGAAAAAAAGGCTCTATCGACCACAGGAAGAGAATTAAAACCTTTATCTTCCGGCAGCATCCTGAGTTTTAATTTGGAGAATGGAAGTTTGGAAGAACGATCCCTCGAAATAAAGCCTCCGCAAAAAAGGATATCTGATGAATTTGAAGCTGTTTTTCATCTGAAGGCTGTCATTGAAAAGGCCTTGGAACTACGGCTTACATCAACTTCAGGAATTGCATTTTCCGGTGGTATTGACAGCACATTTTTAGCAGTCCTTGCAAAAAGGATTGATCCGGCTACTTCCCTTTATGCAGTAGGACTTCCCGATTCCCACGATATTACACAGGCTGAGAAAGCTGCTGAAGCTATTGGTATGAAGGATTCTCTGAGAATACATTTCTTGTCTGTCAAAGAAATCGAAACCTTAGTTCCACAAATTATTCGTGCAACCGAATCTGTTGACCCTATGAAAATTGCAATCGGAATTCCTCTATACGTTGTTGCGAAAATTGCGAGAGAAAATGGAAAAAGGGTCATCCTTACAGGACAGGGTGCGGATGAGCTTTTCGGTGGATACAGGAGGCATGAGGTTTTCCTTGAACAGGGATCTGAAGTGATCGATAGAGAAATTTATTCTGATATTAAAAAAATTTCAGTTGTCAATCTTGAGAGGGATGATATGGTTACTATGGCTAACTCTGTAGAGCTCAGAGTACCGTTTCTAGATAAGGATGTAATTAAAATAGGCCTTGCTATCATCCCAGAGTTAAAAGTGCTGAAAAAAGGCGGCTTGTATATAAGGAAATATATTCTCCGAAAAACAGCAGAGGATCTCCTCCCACCGGAACTTCTCTGGAAAGAAAAAAAAGCAATTCAGTATGGGACAGGAGTTCAAAAAATACTCGATAAGCTTGCCAGAGATGCGGGTTTTTCACAAAGGGATGGAAAACATATTGAAAAGTATCTTAGGAGGATTGCTTTAGAAAAGGGATTCGAGTTCATAAATCACTGAGAGTAGAGGAGCAAGAATCAGATCGCAAAAATCAAAATCAAATTAGAAAAATAATTCATAAAAATTAATTATTAGTTTCTTAATTATTTTTAAAGCAATTTATGGCCTATAATATGAAATAGAGAATCCAGTATACAATCAAAGTAATATTAGATAACTAAGATAAATATTTATAGTAAGTATAACGTACTAATATTGAAGTAAAAACGCAAAAAAACTTTACAGTGGGGGAAAAACACGAAAATTAGAGTAGTTAGTTCTAGAGAAGAAATCTTTACACTTAACCCTAATGAACGCATTGTTCATATGGCTTTTAGGCCTTCGAACAAGGACATATTTGGATTGATCGAAACCTGCCCAAAAGTTGAGGTTATCCAGTTACCTAAATCTTACATGTGCACAGTCTCAAAGTCCATTTTGATGTTTCTTGGGATGCAGAGAATAAAACTTATCGAAGGTGATGTGTGGGGTCATAGGAAGGACATTAATGAATATTACAGCATACCATCCTCAGTGGTTGAAAAAATAAGGATGATGAAAAATGAAGGTAAATCTACTGAGGACATTGAAGCAAAGATTTCGAGGGAGAGAAAGCTGAGCCCTGAGATGGTTGCCTATATATTGACGAAGGAAACTCCTGCCTGAATTCGCTTTCGACAAACTAAGAGAGCAACTCTAAGCATATCCCATCATTTAGGGTAGGGTGAACGAACGTAATTTAATTTATCGGTTATGTCCAGGAGGTATTGAGAATTGTAGACATCAGAATCTCATTACCTACTCCAAAAAATTTGAATTATGTTCGTTTTTCAGATTTGATAAATAGAAAATGCAAGCGATTTTTCGAAAAATTTTTTACTACTATTTCTTCTTTTCTTCTGTCCATATCTCTAGCCAATTTAATTTTTCTGGGTTTTAATTTTTTAGTACGTATTTTTCTTCGCATGCTAGTCTCAGGTAAGAAGAGGCAAAATATAGATAAATAAACGAGACATGATAACTAGTGAGTAACAATAAATTTAGCAGAGAATTAATGTTGAATTAAATATAATTATTTAACCCCCTAAATCAGTATATTCATGTTCGCTTCGAATTATTTGAAATGCGTAATTTCCAAACCATTAAGAACGAAAAAACACAATCTATTGATTAATTCATATGCGAGATGATCCCGTGAAAACCTATCTTCTAATCTGGTTCAACAGTGAAGGAGCTCGTCCGTCAGAGATCAACCGAAGACTTATGTCTCTGGGTTTCGAACCAATGCAAGGCACCTATGACTTCGTATATAACTGGAGTAGCAACTTTAGTATCGACAAAGTTCTCGAGTTCGGGGACAAAGTATACCTTAGCCTTCAGGGCACAGGTGTCATGTTCAAACTTGAGACACCATGAAATGATAGAGATCGCAAAAAATGGAGTTCCTGATGCATTAATTAGCTAGGTCTATGTTAAGATTTAGGCAACAAATGATTTCATTTCATGGGATTTCGGTTATTGAGTGTAATACTGATATGGTCTTTAAATCAGCACCTTACTGTAAATATCCAGTTCGTTTTATTTTAATGTCATGCTTTCTTCGTTAACGCAACAATTTCAGGGTAAGTTTCGTGATATAACTGATCTGTATTCCATTACATTAATACCATCATATTGGTCTATACTTCGGCATGTTTGATTGTGTATAGTTAGGAGTTTAATGAAACTCTATTTTATCCGAAATCTATTTTGCTTCATCTTCGCCTAATGTTTCATAAAATAATTTTCCTTGTGGATATTAAGAGGATTTTGATATACCCATTTTTTAGCTGGTTGCTTATAAAGCCTATATCTGAGATATGTTGAAATCTGATGTTTATCAAAATTATTGCGATTATCCATAACCAATCGTATGACTTCGACTTTAGATATTTTCCAATATCTAGAATCTTCACGAATTATACAAAATCTGCAATGGATCTTTTTGGTGATCTGAGTAACCTTTTTTCCCGCTTTGATTCATACTGTATGGATAAATTTGCTGTTCTATTCATGATATATTCATAATCTTATTTTCTGAGTTTACAGGCTTGATGGAAATGTTCGTTCTCTTATCCTTAAGAAATTGCTTTGCTCCCTCTGCAAGGCAGAGCAAGGAATTGTTGGGTTCTAATTTTTTTCAGATGGTCAATAATGCTGTATATCCTGTTTTGAATTTAGGCTAGTTGTCCTGATACACCATATACATCTCAACCATAGTTTAGTTTTTTCTAGAATAAGCCTGGATATTTCCTTGTTTATTATTTCAAATTCCTCTTTTCCCCTCATTTATCCAGTAAACAGTGTAAGCCGTAGCCTCTTATTTTTATCAGTATAACAGGTAATTTCTAATGTTATTATTTCTACAACATGTTTCTCAGTGTCTTTTTTCGGTTGACAACATACGACTTTATATATACATAATAGTACTTTTGAGACCTTTTTCAAAGTATCTCTTCATTCTTGTTAAAACAGTATTCCTGAAAAAACCTAATGTTTTCGCCGTCTTTGTATCTCTTTGTACCCCTTTGGTATGATTTGTCAGTAGCATGACATGAACTTTGGTTATTTATCTTGTTCTTTCATATCCTCTCTAACGAAAACCATTAGAAAATTTACATAAACAATTTCAAGTTTAATTGCTAACATGAAGATGTGGGAAGATCCAGAGTTTATCCTGATGATCAATATTCAAATTGTTATGATATGAGTGTAGAGGTATCATTGAAAAATTATACAATATTTAAGTAAGATTAATTCTAGATTACTTTATGAAATTTAATAGATAAAGAAATATAACTCTTCGCTCTCAGTTTAATAGATCCATAAACTCAAAAATAAACTCAACAGAATCACAAGATAGTTTAGAGGATCCTGGGTGTAATCCCTTCTTTATAACTTTTAATATAAATTGTAGAGACGATTGCAGAAAAAACTACGATGTATTGATGAATTTTTTTTCCTGCGAACTATTAAGGGAATATTATAAAGACATACGAATAGTCATTCTGAAGTCAGCAAATAGAAACCATGTAGTGGGTTCCTATAAATCCACATACCTTGGTGTTTACCGAAAGGCTCTCTAATAAAATTGATATAAATTTATATTACAAAGCTATTATTAATATTTAATTTAGATTATAATTCCCTTTCAGGGTTTTATCACCATTGTAAGTTGCCTAAGTCTTGTTTCATTTCGATCTTTTTTAGTTCAGTGGTTTTTTAGAGCATTTAAGAACTTCATATACTTGCAAGAGCCCCCATCAAAGATTATTATCCTGCCGCTTATAATTCTATTCTCAATTATGAGTTCCACAACACTGGGACTTGACATCCTGGGTTCAGTAGGAGATCCAGGGCAGACAAGCATGGACTCATTTTTTTCAATCAAAGGACGATGCATATGCCCGAATATCAGAATATCTACATCCATTTCTTTTGCGAGATAATTCTGTGCAGTTGTATCAATTAGCGAAAGGCCTCCTTCATGCACCAATCCGATTTTCGACCCTTCAACTTCAAATATAAGCCTTTTGGGAAGAAGCCTTTTTAGCTCGGGAACATCATCATTTCCGAAAACAGCTTTTAGTTTACCGCAGGCTTTAAAGGACTGATAGGCTTCCATAGTACTGAAATCTCCTGCATGGACAATTAGGTCACACTCAGCAAGAAATTTCTGAAGCTGCAGTGGGATAGCTCCTGTTTTCAGATGAGTATCGGAAAGTGCAATAAGCTTCATGGAAAATCTCCAGATTTTGAAATAAAACGGCCTTGAATATTAAAATATGAAGTAAACTCAGGAAATAAGAATATACAGCAAATGTAACTTTTCTGTGTGAATAACAGAAGATTTCGATAAATCTTTGATTTTCACGAGTCATTAATAAACAAGTTATAGGCATGTGACAAAATGTAAGTATTATTCAAATACTAAATTTGATACCCCAACACTGAGGATTTGGAATATATTACTCGATAGGGTTTTGATAAACACCAAAATTTAGTCATGCGCATGTAAATAGTATATATAATAATTCGTGAAAACCAGATGTTTATCGAGATCCTCTCTAACTTAAAAATCCAACGTAAATTACTCAACTGTCAGATCTACGAGTTCATATTCAAGATTTTCGGTCTCTAATCTACTAAGAAGCAAAGAAACTTGCTCGTCCACCGAAACTACAAGAGACGAAAGTCCGTGGTATGCAGCTTCGATAACTGACTCGTTGGTTCCAAACATAACATTTGGGATTATCCCAACCTTTCGCAGAGCAATAAGCGCTTCCACACCAATAGCTGCGATATAGGGTTTTGAGTTTGCCAGCATTTTCAGGCGTTCAAGTTCCACTTTTCTTGACCCTCCACGCCCAACTCTGGGAACTTTGCATATCGTAATGGTAGCATTTTCCATGTCAATTAGACCTTGAAGACTGGTTACTCCTACATCTTCTCCTACCGACGCATCGGAGATTACATTGCCTGAAGCACCTGTATTTTCCGTCCTGCTTACATATAGAAGTCCTTTTTCCATTTTCAGGTAAACCTGCTGACCTTCTTTGACTTCTTCCGTTGTGATAGCTGTCCAGGTAGAAACATGGCTGATTATATCCTCCATTACAAAAAGAGCATACTTCTTCATTTCTATAGCATTTTCAAGGACCCATTCAACACCCTCTTTTGTTATCCTATACCTAACCCGGCCCTCAGTAATAATCAGTCCATCATTTACAAGATCTTTAATATAT
>Ga0224557_1003704_pt1 | contig 11708 bp, 10 predicted proteins | sample 714S31014metaG_FD_180677 | JGI IMG/M metagenome (GOLD analysis project Ga0224557, IMG submission 180677) | Peat soil microbial communities from Stordalen Mire, Sweden - 717 S3 10-14 | ecosystem: Environmental > Terrestrial > Soil > Wetlands > Peat | place: Sweden: Norrbotten County, Stordalen... | reverse complement strand
TGTTTGTCGGCACGGGCGTCTCGGGCGGCGAGGAGGGTGCGCGCTTCGGTCCCTCGATCATGCCCGGCGGCAATCCCGCCGCATGGCCGCATGTGAAGCCCATTTTCCAGGCCATCGCAGCCAAGGTGGAGGATGGAACGCCGTGCTGCGACTGGGTGGGCGAAGACGGCGCCGGCCACTACGTCAAGATGGTCCACAACGGCATCGAGTATGGCGACATGCAGCTGATCTGCGAGGCATACGATCTGCTGCAGCGTGGCCTGGGCCTGACTGCGGATGAGTTAGCGGAGGTCTTTGTCGAATGGAACAAGGGTGAACTCGACAGTTATCTGATCGAGATATCGAGCCAGATCTTTGCCAAGAAAGACGAAGACGGACAGCCGCTCGTCGATAAGATTCTGGACACGGCAGGCCAGAAGGGCACCGGCAAGTGGACCGTCTTCAGCTCGCTCGATCTTGGCCAACCCGTAACCTTGATCGGCGAGTCCGTCTTTGCGCGCTGCCTGTCGGCGTTGAAGGCAGAGCGCGTCGCCGCCTCTAAAATACTGGGTGGCCCGGCGGCAAAGCCAGCTATCGTTGACCGCGCCGCATACATCGAGCAAGTGCGCTGTGCGCTCTACTGCTCCAAGATCATTTCCTACGCGCAGGGTTACATGCTGCTCAGGGCCGCGGCCAAAGAGAACGGCTGGAACCTGAACATGGGCGGCATCGCGCTTATGTGGCGCGGCGGGTGCATCATCCGCAGCCGCTTCCTGGGCAAGATCAAGGAAGCTTTCGACAAGAATCCAGGGATCGAGAATCTCCTGCTCGACAGCTTCTTCTCCGGGGCGCTCAACCAATATCAGGCTTCGTGGCGCAAGGCGCTGGTTCATGCGGTCGAGCTGGGCGTTCCCACCCCTGCGTTCTCCACCGCGCTGGCGTTCTTTGACGGCTATAGAACCGGACGCCTGCCCGCTAATCTGTTGCAAGCGCAACGCGACTACTTCGGCGCACATACCTATGAGCGCATTGACAAACCGCGGGGCGAGTTCTTCCACACCAACTGGACAGGGAGGGGCGGCCGTGTATCCTCCTCGACTTATAACGCCTAACTGAGCCGCCTCTTACTCGAGTGCTTCAATGCGCCTTTGCTTGAGGCGGCGTCGAGTGTCTCTTTTCCATGGAAAGAGACACTCTGCGCTTTCTGCGTAAGCAGACGGCCTCCGGTCGCCAGCGAACAATCGGGGCTATTTAATTCGACGCTTACCCAAAATGCGCCGCCCCTGTTAATATGACAGATGAACTAACCATCGCCGCACCATGCCTTGCGGAATCAGTTGGCGGCTTTGCATTACACAGGCCGAATCGGAGAGAAACGAAATGCCTAAGTCGCCGGCGCCGCGCTTCTCTTTCATCAATAAAGTGAGCGCCTCGAACAAAATCCCCCGGCAGATCAATCGGAACCTCATCTTCAACCAGATACGAACCAGGCAACCGATCTCGCGTGCGGATTTGGCGCGGGTCTCCGGCCTGCAAAGAAGCACCGTCTCGCTCATTGTCGAGGACTTGCTCAGGGAACGATGGATCGTTGAAGGATCGATGGGGAGGCTTCCCCGCGGCCGGAGACCTACCTTTCTAAACTTGAACGGTCAGCGAAGCGTGCTTGCCTTGGATATCCATCCTTCGCAAACCACGTTGGCCGTAATGGACCTGAGTGGCAAACTCCTCTCCCACAATCTGATCGTTCTCCCTGAGGATCCGCAAAAGGTCATCGCCGCAATTGTGGATGCAATTGGAAAGATGATCGCCGCGAATAGCGACCGGTCCTTCGACGGCATTGGGATGAGCGTGCCCGGACGCTTTGGCCTTCAGCTCAAGGAGTCCAACCTCGGCAAGTCCATCTTCGCGCCCAACATCAGCTGGCCCATTGGACAAATCAAGTCTCGTGTCGAAGAGGCTACCGGCCTGCCGGTTGTTGTGGATAACGTCGCCAATGCTTGCGCTTTGTCTGAGGTCTGGTTCGGAGAGAGCGACGGCATGCATGACCTGGTCATGGTCAGTGTGTCGGAAGGAATTGGCACTGGCATCTTTGCCAACGGCCGGATCGTCCGCGGAGAAGGAGGCTTTGCGGGTGAGTTCGGTCATGTGCAGCTCGACCCGAATGGATTGCCGTGCTCCTGTGGAAGCAGAGGATGCTGGGAAACCGTAGCCTCCAATCGTGCTGGGATGCGTTATTACGCTGAGATCGCAAACAAGCCCTCGCCGGCCTTCGAGGTCCTGCTTGGATTGGCCGCCGCCGGGGATCCCGCGGGGAAAGAGTCGATCGAAAAAATGTGTATCGCTCTAGGTCGCGGTCTGCATATGATCGCGACCGCCCTGGCGCCCACCGAGATTGTGGTGGTGGGTGACATTACGCCGCTGTGGCATTTGGTTGGCCCCCTGATTGAAGCTGAGATGCGGCGACGCCCATTGGTAAAGGTTCCCAGGCTCCGGCCCGCGCACGAAGGGAACAAGGCGCGATTGCGCAGCGCTGTCGCCTTGGTCATGAATGAGAATCTGCTCTGACCGAGTGACACCCGCGTCGCCGGCAGCTCCAGCCTCTATCTCCATCGAAAGATACGCAGCGACACCGCAAACGGCACAACAAACCACGCCATCAATATCGCCACTGGAACCATCAGTTGGCCCAGATTCATCCCTTGCAGCATATTTCCGCGCATGGCGTCGATGGCCGCCGTCAGCGGCAGCGCCCGCACCAACGGCTGAATCACCGCCGGAAAGCGCGTCGCGGAAAAGAATATGCCCGACAAAATCCACATGGGGAGCATCACCAGGTTCATCAGGCCTGAGACAGCTTCCGTCGTCCTGGCCCGCGAAGACACCAGCAGTCCCAGCGCTGAAAATGACAGCGAAGTGAGCAGGCACAGCAATCCAAGCTGCAGCAGCGACCCGCGGAATGGCACTCCAAAAGCAACTCGGGCGAATTCCAGAAACACCGCGACCTCGATGATCAGCATGACCAGCCGGGACAGCAGAAACGACATCAGATATTGCCAGCGCGGCATCGGCGAAGCCACCAGCCGCTTGAGCAGCTTCTTCTGCCGGGCCTCAACAATCGCAAAGCCCAACCCCCACATCGCCGACCCCATCAGGTTCATGCCCAGCAGGCCGGGCACCACGAAGTCGATGTAGCGCGCACCCGTCTCATGAACCAGTTCATTCACAGCGAGTACCGCCGCACGCTGCCCTGCTGCCTTCTGGATCGCGCGATCCGCAATCATCCGTGCAGTTCGCGCATCCGGATTGGTGTCGTCGTATTTGTACGCCACGCCGTCCGGCCTCTGGATCGCCAGCACCAGAATGCTCCCTGTCGCCAGCGCATGAGTGCCGGCCGCCTCGTCCATCGTGGTTGCCGTAAGCCCCTTGTCCGCAGCCAGCGCCTGCGTCAGTTGGGTTGTCGTCGCGCCCACCTGTAGCACATCCGCGGGCCGGTTCCGAAACGCAATCCCCAGCCCCACGGCCAGCAGAATCGGAAAGATAAAAATCCAGAAGATCGCCTCCGGCTCGCGCAAGATCAACTTGAAGCGCACCATGGTCAATTGATACAGGCTGCTCATCTCCAACTTATTCATCGCGCAGATTCCTTCCCGTCAGCCGCACAAAAACATCCTCGAGCGTCGCCGAGTGAGTGCGAAACTCGCTCAGGTGCAACCCTTGACCGGTCAGCGCGGCAAAGATGCGCGGCACCGCCAAGTGCAACTCGCTCACTGAGAGCTGATGCAGCCCCGCATCCACGCGGTGCGACTGTACGCCTGGAATCGCCGTCAGCAGAGCCGGATCGATCGCACCATGTCCGCCGCCCGGCTCACCGCCGCCGACGGCAAATTCCACAATGTCCTCCCCGCCCACCGTCGCAATCAGTTGCTGCGGAGTTCCCAGCGCAATCACCCGTCCATGATCCATGATCGCCACACGGTCGCAAAGCCGCTCCGCTTCTTCCATATAGTGCGTGGTCAAAATGATGGTCCGCCCTGCCTGTTTCAGCCGGTCCACGAGATCCCACAAGTGCCGCCGCGCCTGCGGGTCGAGACCCGTCGTCGGCTCATCCAGAAACAGCAGCTCCGGATCGCCAACCAGAGCGCAGGCCATCGCCAGCCTTTGCTTCTGCCCCCCGGAGAGTCCGCCCACGCGCGACTTTCGCTTCTCCTCCAGTTGCGCCGTCTCGATTAACTTGTCGACAGAAATCCCGCGCTTGAAAAAGCTTCGAAACAGCCGCAGCGTTTCTTCCACCGTGAGCTTGTCAGGGAACTGCGTCTCCTGCAGTTGAATCCCTATGCGCTGCCGCAGCTCGCCGGCCCCTGTGCGCCAGTTCAGCCCCAGCACTTCCACCGTCCCATCGTCGGGAGCGGTCAGCCCCTCGCAAATCTCGATGGTGGTCGTCTTCCCCGCCCCGTTCGGCCCCAGCAACCCGAAGCACTCGCCGCGCGCCACTTCCAGGTCCAGACCATCCACGGCCTGCACATCCGCATAGGCCTTGCGCAGACCGCGCAATTGCAGCGAAGGGCCGCCTTCAGCCTTTTCTGTCCTGTAGTTCATGGCAACAGACTACCGCATTTTCACTTCAGATTCCTTGAGTATTCAACCTGGCGAAGGACTTCCCGCAGAATACGGACGCCCCACCCCCGCGAACTGAATGTTTGCCCTGCTGCGCACTCCGGGTAAACTATAAACATGGCGGAGATTCAGCGCAGGAAAACACCTACGGTCAAAATCGGGCAGGTTCGTGTCGGCTGGGAGGTCCCGGTCGTCGTCCAGTCCATGACCAACACCGACACGGCAGACATTGCGGGCACCATCGAACAAGTTGCCGCCCTCGCCCTCGCGGGTTCTGAGATTGTTCGCGTCACCGTGAACAACGAGGAAGCCGCGGCAGCCGTTCCGCACATCGTTGAAGAACTCGATAGGCGCGGCCTCCGCGTCCCCATTGTCGGCGATTTTCACTACAACGGTCACCTGCTGCTCAAAAAGTTTCCCGCCACGGCCAAAGCCCTCGCCAAGTACAGAATCAATCCCGGCAACGCATCGATCGGCAAGAAAGACAACGACAATTTTCAGGTCATGGTGGAGTGCGCGGTCGAGAACCAGAAGCCGGTCCGCATCGGCGTGAACTGGGGCTCGCTCGATCAGTCGCTACTCACCCGCATGATGGACCAGAACAGCCGGCTGCCTCATCCACTCGCCGCACGCGAAGTCATGATGGAAGCCATGGTCGTCAGCGCCTTGGACTCAGCCAAGGCCGCCGAGCGGTATGGGTTGAGGCATGATCAGATTATCCTCTCCGCCAAGGTTAGCGGCGTCCGCGACCTCATCGACGTCTACACCAACCTGGCCGTTCGCTGCGACTATGTACTCCACCTCGGCCTCACGGAAGCCGGCATGGGCTCGAAAGGGCTCATCGCCTCCACCGCCGGCCTCGCTCCGCTGTTGCTCGAGGGAATTGGCGATACCATCCGCGTGAGCCTAACCCCCAAGCCCAACGGCGACCGGACTGAAGAGGTTTTAGCTGCGCAGCAGATTCTGCAATCCCTCTCCATCCGCAGCTTCATGCCGCAGGTGACCAGTTGCCCAGGGTGCGGGCGGACCACGAGTACCTATTTCCAGGAGCTGGCCGAGCAGATCCAGAGCTACCTGCGGACTTCAATGCCGGAATGGCGGAAGAAGTACCCCGGCGTCGAGGAACTCAAGCTAGCCGTGATGGGCTGTGTGGTGAATGGCCCCGGCGAATCGAAACACGCGAACCTGGGAATTAGTTTGCCTGGCACGTTCGAAGAGCCGAAGGCGCCGGTGTATGTGGATGGCAAGCTCCTTAAGACGTTGCACGGCGACACGATTGTGGCTGAGTTCAAGCAAATACTCGACCACTACGTTGAGAGCCACTATGGGCAGGGCGCAAAGAGCGAAGCACTGGTAGGGGTGAGATAAGGTGACGGCTTCTCTGTTTACCCAGTGGCCGGGTGCCCCAGGTCTCGCTTCTGAGACCTGGGAGTCCAGAGACCTTTTCAAGCCCGCTGTTCAACAGGCTTCAAGATCATGCGTATTCATACACCAACGTTTCCGAATCGACCTCGATTCGATTGGGAGGCGCCGTGCTTTCCTCGTCGATATGCTCGAAATCTCTTGTGATTTGTTCTGCGTTGTCGCGCAGACCTCGACCCAGGTTCAGAGCCACCGCGCGAATCAGCAAATCACTCTTCGAGCCTATGTTCACGGCGCCCGTCTCCCACTTAGAAAGCGTCGATTTATCCGTATGCAGGATACGCGCGAATTGCTCGCCGCTCATCTCGAGGTACTTGCGCAGATAGCGCACTTCGGCTCCAGCCAGCGGGAACCTGTTTGTGACAATGGCGACCGATAAAACGCGCAGCAGCCCGTCCAGATTTGGAATGATGGGCTCCTCGTTCCCGCAAGCGGGACACTTGACGATCTCGATTCCCTTCAACACCACATTGTCGAGGCCGCTCTCGCGGAAACGATACGTCCCTCGTTCCACGCGAGCTTCCTTGCCGCAATCCGAGCACTGCGACACAATATCTGGCGACTTCATCTCTGTTTGCATAACCGTTGCCCTCCCACAAGCAAAGGTTGAATTGCGTTCGACGGTCATCGTCGGATGCTGAAGACGGTGATCAGGAACCCTGTAGCTTCATCCTTGAAGCAAAAGACCACGGCCAAAGGTTTTCCTTCAAGATCGGTTCCTTCCATCCTGTACTTCCAATCGCCGGAGCGGATATCCGTTTCCGGCTCCTGGAAGATGTTCCCTGTCCTGAGAACATGGTGCGCATCCAGGATGTCGAGGCCTTCATTTGCCAGCTCCTCTCTGAAATGCTTCCCCGGAATGACCCTTCCGGCCGACAGGCAATGACGAACAAGGTCCACCGCTTCTGCCCTGGATAAGCACCTCACTGGCATAGTTGTGTTTTATACGATAGATGTATATTTGTCAAGTAATATGAGGATATGCCCGGATTGTCGTTTCGTCCAGGACAACCTTTCTCTTTTTATATTCAAAGTCTTACAGCGCAGGGTCTGATGCGTGCGCCCTTTTTGCCGCACTTGGCGGCGTTGGGGCGCGTCTCAGCTCGAAGCTGTGATCTCGAACCGCAACGAGTTCCATCTCCTCGCCGACCTGAAGATTGAGTCCCCTCACTATCGCGGCTGGGATGCGAATCCGCAACCCATTTCCCCGCCTTCCGATCTTCACTGTCTTCGTCGGCATGGACACCTCTCTCTGCAAATCGGCTGCGGCGGAAGTTGTGTGAGCGCCGCACTTCCCATCCCGCCCATTTCGCGCTAGTCTTGCTGAATTCATCCGGAGAGAATCTTCATGCCCCTGCGCGGCTTGCGTTGGTTCGTGCTTTTGCTTGCCGCGGCGCCTGTGCCAGCTGTGGGAGCGCAAAAGCCCTGCGTCACCGCCGACCAAGCCTCCAAGCTCGTCAACAAAGAAGTTTGCGTCACCGCCTACGTCTACGATGTGGTGCAGTTGCCCGATGGAACCCGCTTCCTCGACGTATGCACGCCCCAGACGCCGGACGACGCCTGCCGCTTCACCATCGTCAGCCTGTGGGAGGATCACGACGAAGTCGGCGAACTCGGCAAATACCGCGACATGAACGTGCAGATTCGCGGCATTGTGCAGCCCATGCACGGCCGCGCGGGGATGGTCCTCAGCCATGCCCGGCAGTTCTCAGGCGGACCGCCCAAATTCAAGCCCAACCCCAAACTGGCGCGCGGCTTCAGCGCAGACCAAAGCCGTCCGCCGGTCAGCGACCCCAACCTGCGGCCACAAGGCGCAGGCCGAGCCTTCATGAACACGCGGGACCAGGAAACCCGGCCCGCGAAGTGACCGGGATTCCGGTTTCCCAGGCCTCGCAAGCAACACATCTTGTAACCCTTTAGTTTCAATCAGTTAGAAGATTCGATTTTCTGGCTTCAATGCCGATTTTTCGGACCAGACGCCGTGTTGCTCCCAACCTCACCGCCAAAGCCGGTTCGTTGCACAGAATCGGGATCCTTGGGCAAGCTCAGGACAGGCTCTGGGGCATCCGGCACCCGGCCGATTTTACGGTACTAAAGTACACTGTGGCCCTAATACCACCAGGTAGGGGGGTAGGGGGGGTGTTTTTCTGCTATTTGTGGGTTTGCCCACGATCTTTTTATTGTGCGCCAACAGTGGGGAATTATATGCAAACCAAGATTGGAGGTCTTCGACTCCTGGATCCGACATCCCATGTCTCAAAATCTAGACATGGGGCACCCAGGCATTCTGTCCGAAATCCGGCCTTTTCCCGCAGCCTGTAAAGCCGTGCCCTTTCAAAGCAACGAGGTTTTCCGGGGCTGACTAGCCCGTCTCTTCCAGCGGCGGCGCAAACCGGGCCCCCATGCGCAGAATCAATGCGGAGATGACCAGAAAGATCAGCGTAGCCCCCAACCCAATCCGCAGATTCGACCGGTCTGAGATCGCTCCGATAATCTGCGGCGAAAAGGTGTCGCCGAAAGCGTGAATGCAGAACAGGTTAAGCGAAATGGCGGTGGCCCGCACGGGCGCGGAAACCGAGTTCACAATCGCAGCGTTCAGCGGCCCGGTATTCAAAAAGAGAAAGAACTCGGTCACAAACAACACGGGAATGGACCACGCGGGCGGCCCAAAGAACAGCAGCGCTCCACAGGGCAGCGTGAGCGCGACGCTCCAGAATGAAAGCAGATAGAGGGCACGGTAATTGGTCCTCAACCAGCGCTGCGCCAGCCAGCCTCCCACCAGCGTTCCGGCAATGCCATCCACCACTGTGATGGCGCCCATGGCCACGCTAGCTTTGCCCACAGAGAGCCCCGCGGAACGGTGCAGAAACGTCGGCATCCACGCCGAAATTCCGCCCATGGCAAACGTGAGCGTGGCCAGCCCGAAGCTGGCCGTCAAAAAGGCCGCGTTGCTGAAGAGTCCCCAAACGGTCGTGCGGTTCATCGTCGGCTTGACATGGTCGCAGGCGCCGCGCTCCGGTTCGCGGCCAATCCAACCGTAGAGTGCCGCAATGGCCAGCCCTGGAATGGCGCAAAGAAAGAACGGCGCCCGCCAGCCCCATAGCGTGCCCAGTTCCCCTCCCGCCAGGTAGCCCAGCGCCGCGCCCACGGGGATGGCCAGATAAAAAATCGAAAGGATCCGGTTTCGGTCCCGCTCGGGATAAAAGTCCGCCAACACGGCCGGAGCAAAGATGCCGAAGGTTGCCTCGCCCACCCCCACCAGAGCATGGCGAATGTAGAGCGTCCAATAGTCGTGGACCCACATTGTTCCCAGCGTGGCCAGGCTCCAGAGAACCGCCCCCGCGATGATGAGCGGCTTGCGCCGAAAGCGGTCTCCCAGCCAGCCCGTCAGTGGCGCGGTAAACATGTACACCACAAACATCGCCGTGGTCAGCGCGCCCATCTGCTGGTCGGTCGAATGAAACTCCCGCTGAATCAGCGATACCTCGCCCGGCAGAATGTAGCGATCGATGTAATTGAAGAGATTCAGCCCGATGAGCAGCAGCAGCGTCCCCAGGGCGGGGCTCATGCGCGCGCGGAAGGCTTGGGACGAAGTGGACAAGAGGCTGCGGTCACGCTAAAAGCGGCGAGAGGTACAACGAATATCACAAACAGCTATCGCTGTCCCACTGCGTTAGCAGTTCAAGCCGCCGGCCTCGGCCAGCGTGCCTCCACCGTCGTCCCGATCCCACCCCTTGGCCGGAACTCTCCCCGCACCACAGCCCACACCGGATCGCAGGCCTGCACCACATCCTCCAGCACCTGGTTCACAATGTTTTCCTGGAAGATACCCAGATTGCGGTAGCTGAACAGGTACTCTTTCAGCGATTTCAGCTCAAGACAACGTGCCCGAGGCATGTACCGGATGGTCAGCACGCCGAAGTCGGGCAACCCCGTCTTGGGGCAAACCGAGGTCAGCTCCGGGTCGTCGATCAAAATCTCGTAGCCGGGAAACTGGTTTTCCCAGGTCTCGATGGCGGGAAAGGCAAAGTCGAGGCCGGCCTTGGCATGTTCGTCGGTATAGCGGGGTTCCAGAGCCATATCTCCATTGTACGAGCCCAATGTTGCTTCTTCGAGCGCCGCGCTCGCTCGCCGCTTCTCCCCCGAATTCATTTTTCTGGTTCTCAAGGGCATGGTTTTGAGTCCTATATACTGACTCAGGTTAGGCAAAATGGCAGAAGAAAGAACGCAGTCGGGCCGGCTCTGGCTTTGGGTAGGCGCGGCCATCCTTCTCATCCTCGTTTTTTTCGCCGCCCGGTTCCTGTTGCGGGAGCGGCTGCCGGTGCGCGAGGCGCAGGTGTCGCGCGCTGAGTTGATCAATACCGTGCCCACCAATGGCCGCGTGGAGCCGGAAGTGAACTACCAGATCAATAGCCCCGTGGCCACCACCGTGAAAGCGGTTTACGTGCAGCAGGGCGACCAGGTACCGGCCGGCAAACTGCTGATGGTGCTGGACGATTTGCCGGCGCGGGCCCGGATGGCCACTGCGGAAAGCGGCGTGAAGGCGGCCGAGGCTGCATTGGAAGCGGCCACCCACAACGGAACCCAACAGGAGCGCCAGATGGCGGCCAGCGACACGGCCCGCGCCCAGTTGGACCGCGATCAGGCCAGCCACGATCTGGATGCGCTCACCAAGCTCAAGCAAACGGGCGCGGCCTCGGCCAGCGAGGTGGCGGCGGCGCAGGAGCGGCTGGATACGGCCGAGGCCACTCTGCACGCCTCCGGCCAAAACGCGAATAGCCGCTACTCCCCCGCGGAAGTGGCGCGGGCGCAGGCGGCTCTTGCCGATGCGCAGGCCAGTCTGGCCGCGGCGCGGCAGGTTGTTGCGCAGACATCCATCCGTGCCCCCGTGGCGGGAACGGTCTATGTCCTGAATGCCGGCGCCACGGAATTTGTTGAAGAGGGCAAGCTGCTGCTCGAGTTGGCTGACCTGCACCATCAGCGCGTGCGGGCCTATTTTGACGAGCCGGAGATCGGCCAGTTGGCCGTCGGCCAGAAGATTCAGATCAAGTGGGACGCCAAACCCGGTCTCTCCTGGCAGGGTCACATTGTTCGCATTCCCTCCACGGTGATTACTTACGGTACGCGCAACGTGGGCGAAGTGCTGGTCCAAATCGACGATGTCGATGGCCAACTGCTGCCGGACACCAATGTGACCGTCACTGTAACCACTTCGAGCCAGTCAAACGCCCTTAGCATCCCTCGCGAAGCTCTGCACTCTGAAAACGGCAAGTCTTATGTCTACAAGGTGGTCGACGACCAGTTGGTACGAACCCCAGTGACCATCGGAACTCCAAATCTGACCCAGGCGCCCATTCTCTCCGGACTCAAAGAAGGAGATTGGGTGGCAACAGGGACAACCAATGGACTGCCTTTGCAGGAGGGCATTCCCATCACGGTCAAGAAGTGAATTCCAATCACGGCCAAGCGGCGAACTCCAACCCCTGCCACGCGGTCATGCTGTTGCGGCTGGCGGCAAGGGGACTGTCCGCGGCCTTGCTGGCGGCATCGCTGGTGTCCGCGGCGGCCGCTCAGGCCCACCCTTCCCATCGAGAATTGACGCCCCCGCTTGCCCAGGCCAATGCGGCCTTGCAAGCCGGTGAGGCGGACAAGGCGCTCGCCTTGCTCAGGTCCCTTCCGCAATCCGACGCCAG
>Ga0224557_1003703_pt1 | contig 11709 bp, 12 predicted proteins | sample 714S31014metaG_FD_180677 | JGI IMG/M metagenome (GOLD analysis project Ga0224557, IMG submission 180677) | Peat soil microbial communities from Stordalen Mire, Sweden - 717 S3 10-14 | ecosystem: Environmental > Terrestrial > Soil > Wetlands > Peat | place: Sweden: Norrbotten County, Stordalen... | reverse complement strand
GGTGCATGCCCGGCCTGCAGCAGGGTCCAGAAATCCTGGCCCGAGAGGTCGGAGGTGAACGGCTTGCCGGCCGGGGTCTTCCAGTTGCCGCCGTCCTCGGCGCTCACCGCCGTGCCCAGGGCGAGGAACTCGGCCGTGCCCCGGCCCCACTCGTAGAAGCCCACATCGAGACGGACGCCGACGACCCCGTCGGCCCCCAGCACGGCCGCCTCCTCCTCCATCCGGCTCATGGCGAGCTCGCGGGCCGCGTACATCGCCTGGGTCAGGGTCTGGACCTCTCGGCTCGTGCTCCAACCCTTGTTGCTGAAGCCGATGTGGTAGATGCTGCTGCCCACCACCAGCCCGCGCGGGTGGAACCCGGCCTCCTTGACCAGCAGGAACTCGTTGACCGAGAGGTCGCTGGTGAAGAGCGCGTCCTTGCCCTGCAGCTCGGCGAGGCGGCGCAGCGCGTCCTTGGGGAGCCCCTCGAGGGGCTTCGTTGGATCCTCGACCGGCTGGGGGGGATCCTCCTGCTGGGTCATGACGGGCGCGCCTCCTGTGGGGGATGGACGGGTGGGAAGCTCAGGTGACTTCGGAACGCAGTCCGGCGAGGGCCTCGGAGCTGACCTGAGCCTGCGTGCCCAGAACCGCGACCAGCGCTCGACGCCAGGCCTCGAAGCCCAGATCCTCGGAGCGGAGAACGATGCCCCGCACCGCGTGAGCGTGCCGGCACGCAACCGAACCACGGCTCAACTCGGCGTCGAAGACATCCTCTCCCGCCCGTACCGTGATCTTCCGGATGGGGTGATCCTTCTTGAAGAGACCCCCCTCGCGCTGGACCTGGACGGCGCCGGGCACGGTGGCGAGCAGCTTGCCGCAGAACACCTGGAAGAAGACCGCGATGTCCGCGGCGTCCATGTGCAGGGAGGCGGCGACGGAGTCGAGGTCCGGCTCGGGCGGGGGGGCGTCGCTCATCTGGGGATCGAGTATACGAACGCCTTCGGGGGGAGGGGGTCCCGCACTCGGGGGAGAGGGTGGGAACGGCGCGTCGCCAGCCGCGTCGGGCTCGAAGGGAGCCGGGCTAGGATGGGGCCAACCCCGCATGCCGCGGTGACGGGGGAGCAGATCCGGATGAGGAGGGCCCGCTCCGTGGTGTTCACCGATTTCGAGCTCGAGTACCTGCGCTCCCAGAGGCTGGGCCGCCTGGCCACCCTGAACCCCCGGGGGACTCTGCAGAACTCCCCGGTCGGGTACCAGGTCGACGACGAGGCCGGGGTGATCAACGTCTGGGGCCGGGACATGGGCAACACCCGCAAGTTCAAGAACGTGGCGGCCAACGGTCAGGTGGCCTTCGTAGTCGACGACCTGGTCTCGACGACCCCCTGGGTCGTACGCGGCCTGGAGATCCGCGGCACCGCGGAGGCCCTCACCGATCAGCCGCCGCCGAGCGCGCACTGGAGCCGGGAGGTGATCCGCATCCACCCCCATCGCATCATCACCTGGGACAGCGGACCCGACGGGGCGCGCGCCTCCCGCGCCGTGGCGTCGGAGTAGCAGGAGCGACGGCGTGGATGCGGCTGAGCACCTCGCCCGCCTCCGCGAGGAGGGTGAGCTGTTTGCCGAGGCGGCCACCGCCGCGGGACTGGACGCGGCGGTGCCGACCTGTCCGGGCTGGCAGGTCCGCGACCTGGTCCAGCACCTGGGCGGCGTGCATCGCTGGGCGACCTCCTACGTCGTGACCGGCAACCCGAAGCCGTCCAGCGAGAAGGAGGATGCGAGGTACTTCGCAGCGATCGGGGACGGCGAGCTCCTCCCCGCCTACCGGAGCGCCCACGCCGCATTGGTCGGGGCCCTCGCCGGCGCACCCTCCGACCTCGCCTGCTGGACCTTCCTGGCCGCGCCCTCGCCGCTCGCCTTCTGGACCCGGCGGCAGGCCCACGAGACCACCATCCACCGGGTCGACGCGGAGATGGCGTCCGGCAGGGCCTGCGCCTGCGAGGCCGGCTTCGGAGCCGACGGGATCGACGAGCTGCTCTACGGCTTCTTCAGCCGCGCGCGCGGCCGGCTGGTCGCCGACCCACCGGTGGCCCTCGGTATCCGAGCGACGGACACCGGAGACACCTGGACGATCCGGATCGAGCCCGACCGGCGGGCCGTGACCGGCGGCGTGGGAGAGGCGGATTGCGTGGTGAGCGGACCGGCCGCCGATCTCTACCTGCTGCTCTGGAACCGGCGGACGCCCGACGAGCGGTTCTCCATCGAGGGGAACCGCCACCTGCTCGAACTCTGGCGGACCAAGGCCGTCATCACGTAGCGGTCACCGCTCGAGCCGTCCCTCGCCGGTGGGCCTCAGCAGGCCGAACTCAGTCGAGGTCATCCTCGCTGGGGAGCATCAGCGTGTCCTGGAGGTCGTACAGGGCCTCCATCCAGTCGGCGATGGGGATCTCGTCGCAGGGCCGCTTCACCAGGGGGTGCGCGGCGGCGACGATGAACCGGTTGGCCCGGTGCCTCAACTCTCCGGGAACGTCCACCTCCTCGGCGAGGTTGAGCATCTCGAAGTCGTTGATGAGCTGGTCGATGGCACGGATCTTCTTCCGGCGCGCGTACCTGACGTCCCGGTCGGCCTCAGCGCGCTCCTGCAGCTCGCTTATGGTCATGCAGGTGGCCTGGATCAGCAACCGCTCCCCCTCCTGAAGGATGGGTTGACGTCTTGCCCTCCCCGAGAGCCGGTCGAATCCGCCGCGGAACACACTTCTTCCCGGAGGATCGCAAAATCCTAAACATGAAAGGACGGGGTGGTCAAGACTCGGAATCCCCGGCTCCCGGCGTGAGGCGCAGGGGATGAGCCGGACCCCCGGAAGCAACTCCGAAGCCGCCGTCCGGCGGGCCGGAGAGGCGGCCTTCCCGGGCTTCCAGCTGCGCCGGCTGGCGCGGACGCCGAGCACCCAGGACGTGGTGCGCGAGGCCGCGGGAGCCGGTGCCCGCGAGGGTTTCTGCTGTGTGGCGGAGGAGCAGACGTCGGGTCGCGGCCGGTCCGGCCGCCGGTGGCTGGCCCCGGCGGGGAGCGCGCTGCTGATGAGCCTGCTGCTCCGGCGCCGCCCCGAGGTGGCAGCGGCGGTCCCGCTCCTGACCGGCCTGGCAGTCGCCGACGCCGTCGCCGGCCTGACCGGCGTCAGCTGCCGGCTGAAGTGGCCCAACGACGTGCTCGCGGGTTCGGCCAAGCTGGCCGGCATCCTCACCGAGGTCGAGGCGGGCGGCGGGATCATCCTGGGGCTGGGCGTCAACCTCACCGTCCCCGCCTTCCCCGTGGACGTCGCCGGGGTCAGCCTGGACCGGCTGGCCGGGGCCGCCTACGGCTGGGAGGCGTTCCTCACCACGCTGCTCCCCGAGCTGCACCGCCGGCTTCAGCAGGTGGAGGCGGGCGGTATCGGGAGCCTGCGGGCGGATTGGACGGCACGCGCTGCTGGGCTGGGCGGGCCGGTCCGAGCGCAGCTCGGGGCGTCGACGGTGGAGGGGACGGCGCTCGGGATCGACGACGACGGCGCGCTGCTGGTCGACACCGTCGACGGCCCGGTCCGCCTGGTGGCCGGCGAGGTGCACCTCCTCACGACGCAGGACGGATGACAAGGGCGCCATGCGATCCATGGGTCCGCCTGTGACCTGGCGTCGGCGTTCCGTGACCGCTCCATCTCTGGAAGGCACGCGCCCCCACCCTACGCTCCGAGCATGGTCACGCCTGCCGAGATCGACCAGGCCATCCGGCTCCCGGATGGTTCCCTGATCATGGAGCGCGCCGACAGCGACGATGAGCGCGAGGCCGACGAGGTGCAGCTGGGAAACGACGGCTGGCAGGTGATCGCGCGGCGTGAGCGTCCCGGTCAGCCCACCGTGGTCACCTGGGCCAAGACTCCGTAGCGACGAGCCGCGGGTGAGCCGCGCCCCGGCCGACAGGTGCTGACGAACCCGGCTAGCGCTCGGAGAAGGAGAGGATGGCGGCCGGGTTGAGCAGCGCAAATACGCGCTGGACCGCGCTCGTCTCCGCAGAGAGGGCGGTCACCCACAGCGCCGAGACGTTGGTGAGGGGGAGGAAGTCGCCGGGATGGGCCTCGAGCTGCTGCTCGAGGGTCTGACGCGGCTCCAGGTGGATGTCACCGACCAGCGAGAAGGCCACGCTGTTGAAGACGGCCTGGTGGGAGAGCTTGGCGCGGTGTGCGCTGGGGATGCGCTCGCGCTCGGCCTCCTCGAGCGGGCAGATGAGGATCACCGCCGACTTGGCGATGATGGTGCGCGGCTCCACCCGGCTGAGCACCGGGTAGTTGACCGAGAGCGGCTCCGCCCGGGTGTCGCGGAGCGACAGGTAGCGTCCGCTGCTGTTGACCACGTCGCTCAGACGATCGAAGCCCGACACCTCCAGCTCACCGGTCAGCTTCATGTAGGTCGCGTAGACCTCGACCTCGGTCCACCTGCTCGCCACCACGCCCTCCACCCGGGTCGACATCCCGGGCAACGCTCCGATTTCGCCATCCACTCCGGCTGAGATCGCAGGCCCTGCGGACGCAGGCTCGCTCCAATCGGCTCAGGCGGAGTGGACCAGGTGCAAGGCTACCAGGCCGTCTCGCCGGATCGCGACGGGCCGCCTCCGTAACCACGCCGGGCGGCCCGCGCTTCTGGGCTGAGATGTCCACCCTCCACGGCACCGTGACATCGACCGACATGACGGCACGGGAGCGCCGGGCCGGCATCCTCTCCGTTGCCGCCCACCTGCCCGACGGCATCCTGAGCAACGCCGACCTCGAGGGGATGGTCGACACCTCCGACGCCTGGATCATGGAGCGGACCGGGATTCGGCTCCGGCATCGCGCCGTCGCCGGCGAGACCACCTCCGAGATGGGCGCCAAGGCGGCCCGCCTGGCCCTGGAGAAGGCGGGCTCGCCCAAGATCGACGTCATCGTCGTGACCACGGTCACCCCGGACACCCTCTTCCCGTCGACCGCCTGCCTGATCCAGCGCAAGCTGGACATGGGCGGCATCCCGGCCTTCGATGTCAACGCGGCGTGCAGCGGCTTCACCTATGGCCTGATCGTCTCCGAGGGGCTGATCCGGAGCGGAGTCGCCGACCACGTCCTGCTGGTCGCCGCCGAGTCCATGACCTCCCTCGTCGACTGGGGGGACCGCGGCACCTGCGTCCTCTTCGGCGACGGCGCGGGCGCGGCCGTGCTCGGAGCCGCCTCCGAGGGCGGGATCGTGGCAAGGCGCTGGGGCGCGGACGGGGCCAAGGGACACCTGATCTACTACGGGCCCAAGCCCGACGACGCCGACAGCCCCGACAGGCTCCGGATGGCCGGCAAGGGGACCTTCCGGATGGCGGTCGAGACCTTCTGTGACGTCACCGCCGGGGTCTGCGCCGACGCCGGCTGGGATCCGGCGAGCATCGACCACTACGTCCCCCACCAGGCCAATCAGCGCATCATCGAGGCCGCCGCAAAACGGATGGGCATTCCGATGGAGCGTGTGGTGGTCAACATCACGGAAACCGGCAACACCAGCTCCGCCTCGATCCCCCTCGCCCTGGCCGGCGCCGCCGCCCAGGGGCGCTTCAAGCGGGGCGACAGGGTGGTGGTGGCGGCCTTCGGCGCCGGCGCGACCTGGGGCGCCGTCGCCTGGGAGTGGAACGCGGACTGATGCTGGGACGCTTCACCGCTGCGGGGGCACCCCGCGAGCGGCCGCTTCAGGCACCCGGTCCCCGGCTCAAGCCGGTCGCCCGATCGGGAAGCGTCGCCTGCAAGGGGTGCGGGCGCCGCTTTGTCCTGGAGAGGTACGAGGGGGCGCTCCGGGTGTGCCCGTGGTGCGGGCACCATGGCCAGCTGCCCGCCGCGGCGCGGGCCGCCCAGCTCGCCGACCCGGGGAGCGTCCAGCCGATCGAGATCCAGCTCGCCGACCGTGACCCGCTCGGTTTCGACGACGGGCGGCCCTACCCGGCGCGGGTCGCCGAGGCCCGCCAGAAGACCGGGCTGGACGAGGCCTTCCTGATCGCCCGGGCGAGCATCGGCGGCGCCCCGGCCATCCTCGCCATCATGGACTTCGGCTTTCTGGGCGGCTCGCTGGGGTCCGCGGCGGGTGAGATGTTCGCCCAGGCCTGCGAGCTGGCGGTGGCCGAGCGTCGCGCCCTGGTGGCCGTCTCCAGCAGCGGGGGCGCCCGGATGCAGGAGGGGATCGCCTCGCTGGCCCAGATGGCCCGCTGCACGGCCGGGGTCAGCACGGTCGCCGACGCGGGTCTCCCCTACATCTCCGTGCTCGCCGACCCGTGCTTCGGCGGCGTCACCGCCTCCTTCGCCGCCCAGGGCGACGTGATCCTGGCCGAGCCCGGCGCCCGGATCGGCTTCGCCGGGGGCCGGGTCATCGAGCAGGCGGCCCACGAGGCGCTGCCGGAGGGTTTCCAGACCGCCGAGTTTCTGCTCAGCCACGGCATGGTGGACCAGGTTGTCGACCGGCGGGAGCTGCGGGAGCTGGTCGCCGGCCTCCTCCGGGCGCTGACGGCGGGGGGCGCCGACCGCGATCTCCGGGGCCTGTCGGCGGCCGCGGCGGAGGCGGCGGGCGGCGACGTCGCGGCAGTGGCGGCGGAGGGAGCTCTCCGGGCCTCCACCGCCGGCGACGCGCAGCACGCGCCGGAGGCGCCGGCCACCGGCGTCGGTGAGCGAGTCCCCGCCGGACCGGGACCGTCAGTCGCCGACACCCTCTCCACCGCCGAGCGGGAGAGACAGGCCTTCACCGCGGTCGAACTGGCCCGCAACCCGGGACGCCCCCGGACGCTCCAGCTGCTGAGGACCCTCTTCCACGACTTCACCGAGCTTCGCGGAGACCGGCTCTTCGGCGACGACCGGGCTGTGATCGGCGGGACCGCGCAGCTGGGCGGGTCGGGGACCACGCCCGCTGACGACGTCTGGGTGATGGTGATCGGCCAGGAGAAGGGCAACGACGCCGCCTCCCGAGCCATCCACAACTTCGGGATGCCCCACCCTGAGGGTTACCGCAAGGCCACCCGGCTGATGCGCCTCGCCGAGAAGTTCGGTCTCCCGGTCATCTGCCTGGTGGACACGCCGGCGGCGGCGCCCGGTGTCGGCGCCGAGGAGCGCGGGCAGGCATGGGCGATCGCCGACTCACTGCTGACACTGCTGCGGCTCCGCACCCCGGTCATCTCCTGCGTGCTCTCCGAGGGGGGCTCGGGGGGTGCCCTGGCACTCGGCATCGCCGACTGCGTGCTGGCCCTGGAGAACGCCATCTACTGCGTGGCCCCGCCCGAGACGGTGGCGGCCATCCTCTACCGCGACGCCGCCCAGAAGGCGCGTGCCGCCGCCGCCCAGCGCCCGTGGGTCGGCACCGCCTACCGCCTCGGGCTGGTGGACGAGCTGATCCCGGAGCCCGCCCCCGGCGCCCATGCCCATCCGCAGGTGGTGGCGGGAGCCCTCCGGGGCGCCCTGCTCCGCCACCTCGCGGCCCTCCGTCCGCTCCCCCTCGACGTGCTGCTGCAGCGCCGGTCCGAGCGGTACCGGAGCGCCGGGGACTGATCGCGGTCTGCCGTCGGGGGTCGCCGGAGTGGCTCGCCACCGTACGATCGCCCGCGTGAACGCAGATGCGAGCGGTGCGAACGGGATGCTGCCGGAGGCCACCAGCCACGTCATCTGGGACTGGAACGGCACCCTGCTGGACGACGTGGGAGCAGTCCTCGAGGCGACCACCGTCGCCTTCCGGCAGGCCGGCATCCGGGTCGAGGTGACCGGGGAGAGCTACCGGCGCAGCTTCACCCGCCCGATCCGCCTCTTCTACGAACAGCTGCTGGGGCGGCCGATCGGCCACGACGAGTGGGTGCGGCTGGACCACGCCTTCCACCTCGAGTACGCGCGGCTGGACGATCGGTGCTCGCTCGCCGCCGGAGCCCGAGAGGTCCTCGACGAGATCCGGGAGCTGGGCTGGACCCAGTCGGTCTGCTCGATGCTGCCCGAGGAATACCTCCTCCCCGCGGTCGAGCGCCAGGGGATCGCCGGCCATTTCGTCCGCATCGACGGTCTGCGCGAGGCGGAGCGGGGCGGGGTCAAGCTCAAGAACCTCATCGCCCACCTGGGACATCTCGGCGTCGCACCGTCGGGGACGGTGATGGTCGGCGACACCGTCGACGACGCGCTGGCCGCGCACGGCGCCGGCATCACCTGCATCCTCCTCGACAACGGGGCCGGACTCCACGACTCGGGGACCATCCGCGGTGCCGGAGTGCCGGTCGCAACCAGCGTGCCGGAAGCCCTGGCCCTGCTGCGCCCGGGGGCCGCCCGGACGGGCGGGTAGCGGGACCTCGGCGTCGCCGGCAACAGCGGCGGGGGCGACCGCGCTAGATTGGGGCTCATGGAGAAGGGAGACCTGGCCGGCGACTTCGAGCTGGAGGACGAGACCGGCAAGCCGCGCCGTCTCTCCGAGTTCCTGGCCAAGGGTCGGGTGGTGCTCTTCTTCTATCCGGCGGCGATGAGCGCGGGCTGCACCCGGGAGAGCTGCCACTTCCGGGACCTGGCCGGCGAGTTCGCCGCCGCCGGGGGTCAGCGGATCGGCATCAGCCGCGACAGCGTCGCCAAGCAGCGCCAGTTCGCCGAGCGTCACGCGCTGGGGTATCCGCTCCTCTCCGACCCGGAGGGGACGGTCGCCCGGCAGTTCGGGGTCAACACCCGCTTCGGCATCGTCCCGGTCAAGCGCTGGACCTTCGTGATCGGCGGCGACGGCCGCGTGCTCGACGTGATCAAGAGCGGGACCAGCATGAACGTCCACGCCGACCGCGCCCTGGAGGTGCTGAGACAGCCATGAGGATCGGGATCATCGGCGCCGGCAACATCGGCGGCACTCTCACGCGGCGGCTGAGCGCGCTCGGCCATGAGGTGGTGGTCTCCAACTCGCGCGGGCCCCAGACGCTCGAGGACCTGGCGGAGGAGACGGGCGCCACCGTGGCACTCGCGGCGGTGGCCGCTGAGGGCGCCGAGCTGGTGATCGTGACCATCCCGGAGCGGGCGATCCCCCTGCTGCCGGCCGGCATCCTCGACGGCGCCGCACCCGGCGCGCCGATCGTCGACACGGGCAACTACTACCCGCAGCGAGACGGGCGGATCGCCGAGATCGAGGACGGCATGACCGAGTGCCGGTGGGTGAGCAACCAGCTCGGCCGCCCGGTGGTCAAGGCGTTCAACGGGATCCAGGCCCAGCACCTGCTGGAGCGGGGGCTGCCTCCGGGCACGCCGGGAAGGATCGCCCTGCCCGTGGCCGGCGACGAGCCGGCGGCCAAGGCGGTCGTCATGCGCCTGGTCGACGAGCTCGGCTTCGACCCGGTGGACGCCGGGGGCATCGACGATTCCTGGCGGCAGCAGCCGGGCACCCCGGTCTACGGCGCCGACCTCGACGCGGCGGGGGTCGCAAGCGCGCTCGGCCAGGCCAGCCCCGAGCGCCGGCCCGACTTCCGGGCCTGAGGGCGAGAGCCGGGGCTACCCGCCGCCCTGGGAGCCGACGGCGACCCCGTTACCCAGGGTGGCAACGTACACGGTGCCGTCCCCTCCGACCGCCAGCGCTGTCGCGTTGCCGGTGACGCTCGCGTAATACGGATCGTCCACCTGGGTGACCGCCGGACACGCGCCGGCGCAACCGGTGACCTGCACCTGCCAGAAGGACGGCTGGGTGCCGCCCCCGGCCATGTCGACGCCGTCCCCGCCGGCGCCGGCGAAGGCCGCCAGCGGGCCTCCGACACCGCTGGCGCCGCTGCTCACGATCTCCCACGCCGGCGTGCAGTGACTCGCGCACGCACCGGTGTCGACGGCCCCCAGCCCGTTGGAATCCGCAACCCACACCTGTGCCGGCGTCGTGGGGTCACCGGCCACCCAACCCCGCCCGGCGCCGAGGCTGGTGTTGACGTACAGCTCCACCCAGGGGGAGAAGACACCCCCGGTGACACTCGACATCCAGACCGCATGCGTGCCCTCGTCGTACATGTACATGGCGCTGCCGTCCTCCGCCCAGGACAGGCTCACACCGTGGATGTCGCCTGGCGACACCGTCGGTCCGCCGATGGCAGGGGACGGGATCAAGGTCCAGGTTCCGGCCGTGGCGGAGCCGGTGAACGCAAAGACGCCGGCGTCCTGGAAGGCCGCCACCAGCACGTAGGTTCCCGGACCGGTCGCCTGCGCCGCGAGCGCGATCGGCCGCGTGGTCACCCCGGCGGGCAGGGCGAGAGAGGTCCAGCCGCCACCACTCGCCCACCCTGGCGAGTACCAGATCGAGCCCATGGAGTCGGTGGTCCGGGCGCCCCCGGAAAGGATGAGCGCCGAGGGCGAGACGCTCGCGTCCCACGCGATGCCGAGGCTCGTGGAGCTGACCGACGCGAGCGGGGGTGGGCTCACCAGGTCGTCGACGCTCGCGAAGTCGTCGGTCGATGTGAGCACGCCCCAGTCGGCGTCGGCGACCGCGACATTCGAGCTGTCGGCGGGGTCGACGGCGACGGCGAGATCGAACGTCGATGCCAGGCCCATGACCGCGGGGCGCCACTCAGGAGAGCTCTGCGGATCGTAGTCCCAGACTCCGGAGCGACCAGCGACGAGCAGCGGGTCGAGGCCGCCGCTCTGACTGAGCAGGAAGATGCTGGAGCCGGCGAAGACGTCGGCGGTGCTCCCGTCACACGCCGTGAGCATCGACGAGGGGCAGCCCCCGACCATCGCCGACGGCCCGAGGGTGGAGCCGGCCGACCCGGCGGCGGTCGCCTCCCACCAGCCGGTCGACGTGCCGTCGATGGTGCTGGAGACGCTCCCCTGGGGGACCAGCGGGGTGACGGTGACCGCGTTGCCGGTGACCACCAGCCGCTCGACGTCCGACGCACCATGGCCGGCGTAGGTGGCCGCGTAGAGGACATCCACCGGGGCCGGCACGGCGACGGTCTCGTAGCCCGTCAGCGTGTACCAGCTCGGCGTGGCGTCCAGCGTCGACCACGACCCGCCACTCCAGTAGCCGATCCCGTGGGCGCCCGCGGCATAGACGCGAGTGCCCAGATGGATGAGCTCCTGGACGCCGGTCGAGATGCCCTTCCTGGCGCTCAGCGACTTCGCCTTGGCGCCTGGACCCAGGCCGGTGACCTCGTACACCCCCTTGCTCGCGCCAGTCCTGCTGATCACGGAGACGAAGGCGTCGCCACGACCGTCCAGGACCATCGAATTGAGGTATGAGGTGCAGAGGGCCACGCACTGCCATCCTGCCGCCGGGCTGGGCGAGACGAGCGGCCAGCGCTCGAGGCCGCGACCGAAGGAGGCCGCGTAGAGGTAGGTGCCGTCGCTTGCCAGGAGGTCGCCGGTGGCGCGCGGCTGCCCCTGCTGAGTGGGGAGGTTGGCCCCGTCGAAGGATGGCGGGGTGCCGGACCCTGCGTGACCGGAGTACGACCAGGTGAGACCGTCGTCGGCGGACGTGGCGATGCCACCGTTCGAGCCCTCGCCCACCGCCGCATACCAGGTGCCCCCCTGGTCGAGGAGGGCGGCGACGTCGTAGGCGGGCGCGGCCAGCCCCTGGTCTTGCGGCGTCCAGGTCACCCCGCCGTCAACGGAACGGAAGAAGCCCTGGGTGTCGCCACCGGCGATCAGGGTGCCGCTGGGCGATTGCGCCAGGACGCTCACGAATCCGCCGCCGTCGACTGCTGAGTTGCCGAACGACGGCCCCGACGCCTGC
>Ga0224557_1003695_pt1 | contig 11726 bp, 8 predicted proteins | sample 714S31014metaG_FD_180677 | JGI IMG/M metagenome (GOLD analysis project Ga0224557, IMG submission 180677) | Peat soil microbial communities from Stordalen Mire, Sweden - 717 S3 10-14 | ecosystem: Environmental > Terrestrial > Soil > Wetlands > Peat | place: Sweden: Norrbotten County, Stordalen... | reverse complement strand
GGGTGCGGCCATGCTGGTCCCACTCATTTGATAGTAGTAGGCGGAGGGGATGGTTGAGCCATCGGTCACATACAGAGATTGGGGAATCGCATGTCCGGGGTATTCCTGATTCAGGGTCTCGGCTGAAAAGTAAAGCGAGTCGATGAGATTGCCCGGAGCCACGAGGTCGGGTTTCACCACCCAGTCGATTATTGAGGGACCTTTGGAGCTGTAACTCGCGGGCACATCGTCGGTGCGATCCGGGGTACCCATGGTATTCATCGCGCCCACGGTGATCACATAAGGGTCGTTGCCCGGAGAGGTGATGGTGAGATAACCGTAGGTGCCCAAGGCGTCGTCACGGCCGTAGTTACCCGCTGCAACCACTACCACTATGCCCGACTCCCAAGCCTGCTCAACGGCCTGGCAAAGTGGGTCGAGCGTGTAGCTTTCCCACACCGGCCCTCCCAGTGAAAGGTTGATGACGCGGATGTTGTACTGGCTCTGCAACTGGATGGCCGTCTGAATGGCTGCAATCGCTTCACTGACGGTGCTTGCGCCATTCTTGTCGAGCACTCGAAGGTTGACAAGGTTCACGTTGTCGGCGATGCCCATGAACGTATAACTATATCTCCATCCGGTGGACATTCTGCCGTTTCCAGCGATGATGCCGCTGACATGAGTGCCGTGGCCGTACTGGTCGGCGGCGCTGCCTGAGCCTGTGAAGTCCTCGCTATAGACGATGTTGCCGCTGCTCAAGTCGGGGACGTTGCCGATTCCGCTGTCGATGACGGCCACGCCGATGCCCGTGCCATACAAGCCATCGGCCCAGGCTGCAGGAGCGTTGATGGTGGCGATGTGGTAGTCGTTGACCGGTGCCTGCGGGGTGCTGCTCGCGGCCTGGAGCGGACGATCGGGCGTGATGTAGACAACATCGGGATCGCCGGCCAGATCGGCCAGCGCCGAAGCCGGTATCGAGTAAGCGGCACCCTTGAAGCTGCCGAGTTCCCGTTTGAGCGTGCCTCCTCTGCTGAACACTTTCTGATGGTGCTCCGCGGTGGGCACCTGGTTGTATTGCACAATCACGTCGACCTGGTCAGTACCATTCTTCCCCTGCAGGTCCGTGGATATTTTGGCCGAGCTTGCGAAGGCCGCGCAGACGCCCAGGATCAACACGCACAAGGTCAGGATTATTTTTCCCCACAAGGCGCTCCTGGTTTTCTTGGGTTGCATCGTTTTTTTCTCCTTTTTGCGCCAGTTCGAAGTCTCAGCAACTTCTCGTGCTGGTGCTGGCACATAGATTGGCTTTCGGAGAAAGATTGAGTTTCAACACATTACGAACGTGCGCCGCTGAGAATCTCTACATTACCGCTGAGCGGTATTTTGAATCTTTGGTTTACGAAGAGGTAACTTCTCTTTCGGTCTGCAGCAAGAATGCACTGAAATCGGGTCGTTGTGGCGGTTCGGCGCCTTCAAACTCCCCGGCAAGGCTGTTCAGGAATGAAGAGGGACGACCTGTTCCGGCAGTTGCGCCTGTTCACTGCCATTCAAATGTGGGCTGAAATGATCAAGCAGAACCCTCACAGGCAAAGGAAGCGCGTGCAACAGGGAAAGGGTGGCCGGATGCCGGGCTTGCTCGATCTGCGCAACCTGCGAGCACTCGGCGATGGCGCCGCAGTCCAGCACCGCGAGCCGGTCGCACAACTGCAGTACCGATACAAGATCATGGGAGATGTAGAGCAGTGCCGTTCCGTTTCGCCGGTTTAACTGCCGCAGCAGACCTATGATCTCAGCCTGCGTTACGAGGTCGAGAGCGCTCGTCGGCTCGTCGGCGACAAGGATCGACGGGCGATGCAGAAGGGCCATTGCGATCAGAACCCGCTGAGCCTGGCCAACGCTGATTTGTCCAGGCTTTCTGCGCAGGAAGCTATCGTCGTTGGTGGGCAGTTGCACATCATGCATCAGTTGGTGGAGACGCGCATCGAGCGCCTTACGTCCTGTTGATTCATGGGCGCGCCACGCCTCATCAAAGTGCGATCGTAATGACACGGCCGCGTTGAGTGCCGTCATGGGACTTTGAGGGACAAGGGCGATCCTTTTCCCGCGAATCCGCCGCGCTTCGCGTGCGGGCATGGTCAGCAGGTTGATTCCATCGATGAGGACTTCTCCTGAAGCGTTGCCACCGCGCCACGGGAGCAGGCCCAGCAGCGCCATCACCAGCGTGGTCTTGCCTGCGCCGCTGGTGCCGACCATCCCCAGCGCCTCCCCGGCGCAGAGGTCGAACCGCACATCTTTGAGAACACACCGGCCTCCATAGTCCGCACGCAAGCGAACCTGCATCAGTGGCGCGCTCATCGCGCGCCTCCCTGATGGCTGCCTTTCTCGTCGCGGCCATCGTCGCGTCGAATGGCGTCGATGTTCCAGACCGGCCCTGGCGAGACGATCAACGCCTGCACACCACGCAATTGCGGCGAGACGGCTTGCAGAACGTTTGGATATACCAGGTAAATGAACGGTTGCTGGTCGGCGACAATCTGTTGAACCAAGTCCACGGACCTCTTGCGTTCATTCCGCAGAGGACTGGACGCCTGCGCCTGCATTTGCCTGTCGATTTCCGCCTCCCATTCCGTCGCGGGAGTCTGTTCGGAAGGATTCCATTGATGGTTCGGTGAGGAACTCAGCCACATATTCATCATCGATGTTGGATCAGGTTCAGTGTTTGACACTCCAAGTAAACATGCTTCATAGTCCTGCTTGTGCATCAGCCGCTCAATCAGCGCAGGGAAATCCAGTGGGACAATCGTGACCTGCATCCCAATCACGGCCAGATCCTGCTGAATCATCGCCGCCATCTTTTGTCGAGCGGCGTTGCCTGAATTGGTGACGATGGAGAACTTTACGGGGTGTCCAGCGGCGTCGTAGAGTTGATTGCCGCTCAGATGAAATCCTGACGCAAGCAGCATCCGATTGGCGTCGGCGACACTCTCATGCGCATACTTCAAGTCGTCGTTGTGCCAGAGCCTGTTGGCTGGGGAGATGAAGCCGAAGGCTGGAGTGGCGTGCCCGTCATAGGCAATGCGCGCCAGGTCGGCGCGATGGATGGCCTGCGAGACGGCAACGCGAAAGCCCCGATTCTGAAACCACGCCTTCTCAAAGTCCGGAAGAGGAGCGGCGGAAGATTGGTTGAACCAGAGTTGCTCGGTGTTGAGAGACGCGCCCAGATCCTGCACTGACTGCGGCGACTTCTTCGCCACGAGGGCGAAGTAGTCTGGCGACAGTGCATCGACCAGGTCGTACTCTCCGCGCAGGAACAGAGATATTTCCTGTTCACGGTTGTTCAGAATGTCGAGCCGGAGGCCAGTCGCGTAAGGGAGTTGCACGCCAGCGGCATCGTGCCGCCAGTAATTCGGATTGCGACGCAAGCGCACATACTGGCCGCGCTTATAGTCGGCAACGGTGAATGGCCCCGAGGTTACGCGGCCCTCGCTGGGACGGTTGGCCGGCTCGATGGCGATTTCATCGAAGATTTTGCCAACCCCAATGATGCGCCGCGGAAGGTGGACTCTCACGGTGAGTTTGTCCGGCGCGTCGACAGTGACTTCCCGCGGGGAAAGAAACTCGTCCGCGACAGGGTCCTGAGTGGCGGGGGCCAGAACCCGATGCAAGGACCAGGCGACATCGGCAGAGGTCAATGCCGAGCCATCGGAAAAGCGCATTCCGCCGCGCAGCTTGAATACGATCAGGGTGCCTTGCGGCGATACGCGAAAGCTCTCGGCAAGCTGCGGCTCGGGCTCCTGGGTTTGACGGTTAAGCCTCAGCAGAACACCACCGGTGAGGTAACGCACGAGTTCCGACGCCTGTTCATCCACCTTGGCCGGATCGAAAGTCTTCGGGTCATAGTGGATTGTCCATGCAAGTTCGCCAGGCTGGCGCGGAGCGGCCTGGCATGGGGCAGAGACGGTAAGCAGCGCCATGAGACTGGCAGACAGAAGTGAGGAACGCAGCAGGCTACGCATGGTTTTCGACCTCGGCGGTGAAGGACTCAAGAATCAGCAGTACGACGACCAGCAGCACAATGGGCAGGAAAACCCAATGGGAGCGCGCCAGGAGAGCAGAGTTGTCGAGTTCCAACAGCATGGCGCCCCACGAGGGCATCGGCTCTCCCACACCGAGGCCGAGGGCGCCCAGGTTCGCCTCTGCCACGATGAACACCGGCACGCAAATAAGAAACTGCGGCAGGAGCAGAGGGCGAAGATGAGGCACGAGGTGCAGGCGGATCAGTTGCCGAGGCTGGAGACCGCAAGCGTGGCCTTGAATCATCCACTCAGCTGAACGAAGTGCCGTGGCGCCGCGATAGACTGCTCGTGCGCAAGCCGGCCAGCCGAACGCGGCAAGCACCAGGAAGGTGGCCACGGCCGTCTCGAGCGGAGAGGCGGTGAGTGGCAGCAAAGAGCGAGCCATCATCAACAGAAAGAGCCACGGCAGAGACAAAAAGGCATCGCTAACGAACATCAGGATGGCGGTTGCCCACGGCGGGCTGAAAGCCGCAAGCACGCCAATGCCGGCGGCGATCGTGGTGGTGATCGCCGCGGCAGCCGCTGCGCCCGCCAATCCAATCAGAAGAGCCGCGGCTACTCGAACTGTACGATCGCGGCCGAGTTCATCGGTCCCCGTGACGTGCCGAGCCGTGGACGGAGCCATCGCCGCATCGCGATCTTGAGATGCATAGTTATAGGGGGCGAGCCGGAGCGCGAGCGCAGCACTGGCAATCATCAATACGAGGACGGCAGCGGAGAATCGATTCTTCATGCAGCCTCCAGCGTGAATATGTCTTTCGAAATCATCCCGGCAACCCCTACCACGCACGCCATCAACAGACTGACGGCAACCAGCACGGGAAGGTCGCGGTTCATCACCGCGGACCACGCAAGCTGCCCAACTCCCGGCACGGTGAAGATGACTTCAATGGGAACCAGCGCTCCCAGCGCAGTCACGATCGAGAGCGTGGTGAGAGCGCACAGTTGCTGCGCCGCGTTCGGCAGTATGTGCATCCTTACCAGAGCGCGCCATGACAGCCCCTGCGCTCTGCCGTACAGAAGATGCGGCGAACGCCACGCACGTTCAAGCAAGCCGTGAAGAAACTTGAATTCTCTAGCCGCGATGAGCAATGAAAGCACCAGGACAGGGCCGCCCGTCTCAGCGAGGATGCAGGCTGTCGCCATGGCAGCCGTTGGAACTGCCAGAAGAATCGTAAATGGCAATCCCCACAGGAGCCTGTCGCTGCGCAGGCCGCTTATAGGCAAAGCTCCGCAAATCGCCAGCAGCCAGCCACCAAAGATGCCCTGCGCCAAAAGCAAAGCTGAGACTCGGATGCGGGCGCCTACCAGCTCCGAAACCGGCACACCAAACTGACGGGATTGCCCAAAGTCTCCGTCCAGCCAGCCCTTGGCCACTTGACTCGCAATCAGCCAGGTGGACTGCCGGTAGTTTTCCGCCTGCATCTCCGATCGCGCACCTGGTGCGTATTTTGTATCCATTTCACGGACATCGGAGAAGAATCCGGGAGCAAAGCGCACCAGCAGGATCGTCCCCGCAGCCGCGAAGACCATAAGAAGCAGGGTCCGCCCAACTCGCGCAGCGATCTTCACCGGCAATCTCACGAGGCCCCCGCGAACTTGCCGACTGTCACGGTTTCAAGGCCATCGAAATGTCGAGACAAGCAGGCTGGCTTTGCGAACCCCCGGCGGCCGCGGGTTGGACAGGCAATTTGCAGGTCGAGAAGAATGATGGATAGATAACCGACAAAGTGCATCCAATCATGACCGGGCGCCGCAGAAATCCAAATGCCGCTCAAAGTGCAATACAAAAACAAGATCGAGATTGAGCGTCTGACTCGAATTGGCATCTGCTTTCCCCTTTGACGTAGCAATGGTCTCGCGCAGTATCCGGATCTGAGACTTGCACAAGCAAACCCTCTTTCTGCTCAAATGCGGTCCACGCACCCTATTCATTTCGTCAGGAAAGATTGCTCTCTAAAAAACTGTCCAGATGCGACACATTCGAGCGAGCCGGCTCGCATTTTGCCAAACTTCGGACACACCGCTCAGGCCGAAGGGCACAATGGCATTGGCTCTCCGGGCCTCGACCAATGCGGAAGGGCACGGATTTACCTGCGAAGCACCGGGCAAGGCGTTCAACGACAACGTCGACAACGGTCTCTACGATGCCAAGCGGCAGCTATCGCCGGGCCCCTGCCCGAGCCTGTTTCGCCACAAGCTGATTTGGCCGGCCCTGTAGGACCTCAGAAGGCAGGTACCGGCGCTGCTCCCCGCACAGCAGGCAAGTGACCGCGACGGACTGGAATGGGAAATCCTTCACGCCGGCGAATACATCGCGGCGACTGCGTTTGCAGTTCACCAAAAACTGCCCGCGGCCGGAGGGTCATCGGCTGAGATGCTTTGCAGATTCCCTCTGCTTCTGCTATGAAGGATTGCGCTTATTAAATCTATGGGAGACCGCGGCGCAGATTCACAACACGCAGATTCAGGAGGTTCCGTCCTGTCATGTTCGGTGCACCGTTTTCACACTGCAGGCTAATCCGATTCAAGTTCGCATGTTGGGCTGCGCTGGTACCTGTTGCATTTGGACCGGCCGCCTGCCGGGTCACGTATGCACAGGCGGAGCCGAGCGTCGCCGAATTGCATCGCAGCTTTGTGGATCCGCCGGATTCGAGCCGCATCATGATGCGCTGGTGGTGGTTTGGACCGGCCGCAACCAAGCCCGAGCTGACGCGTGAACTGGAACAGATGAAGGCGGCCGGAATCGGCGGTGTGGAGATCGCCCACCTCTATCCACTCGCGCTCGATAATCCGTCCACGGGGTTTCGCAACACGCCTTTCCTTTCGCAGGAACATCTTGAGGCGCTGCATTTTGCCGTCGAGGAGGCGCGGCGCCTGGGGCTTCGCGTCGATGTGACGCTGTGCAGCGGTTGGCCCTTCGGCGGCCCGCACATCCCTGTCACTGAAGCCGCGGGCAAGTTGCGCGTCGAGGTGCGCACCGTAGAGCCGGATGCGACAGCCGCGCAGGCTCCGTTCGTCGATGCGGGAGAAGAGGCAATCTCTGCATTCCTGCTCCCGGACTCTGCTTCCGCTGGAGAAATTGCACATGCCGCGCAGCTTTCTCCGCCAGTTGCAGGATGGTATTCATTCCCTGCCGCCACCGAGCGGCGCACGTTGATCTGTTTTCTTTCCAGCCGCACGGGCATGATGGTGAAGCGGCCATCGGCCGGGGCCGCGGGCTTTGTCCTCGACCACTATGACCGCGCCGCAACCAAGGAGCACCTTCACGCCGTGGGCGATCGCCTGCTCTCCGCCTTCGGCGATCAGCCGCCGTATGCGGTCTTCAGTGACAGCCTGGAGGATTACGGATCGGACTGGAGTCCTGCGCTTCTGGCCGAATTTGAGCGCCGCCGCGGTTACGATCTGCGCCCTCATCTGCTCGCCCTGGTGATGGATGCCGGACCGGACACGGCCGCGATTCGCCATGATTGGGGCAGAACGCTAACCGAAATGGCGGATGAAAACTTTCTTCAACCGATCGAGGCCTGGGCTCGGCAACATGGCACTCAACTGCGCTCACAAACTTATGGCTTCCCGCCGGTCACGTTATCGAGCAACCGGCTGGCCGACCTGCCGGAGGGCGAAGGCAAGGCAACCTTCAACATGTGGAGGGAATTCTCCGACACGCGCTGGGCCGCATCGGCAGGCCACCTTTTCCATCGCCCGGTCATCTCGTCGGAGACCTGGACGTGGCTTCACTCGCCTGCATTCCGGGCCACGCCGCTGGACTTGAAGGCAGAAGCGGATCTCCACTTCCTCCAGGGCATCAATCAATTGGTTGGTCACGGCTGGCCGTATTCCCCTGAGATTGCAGGGGAGCCAGGCTGGCGCTTGTACGCGGCCGCGGCGCTGAATGCTCATAACCCGTGGTTCCTGGCCATGCCCGATCTGGCCCGCTATCTGCAAAGGGTCAGCTTTGCCCTGCGCCAGGGAGAACCCGCCAACGACGTGGCCGTGCTGCTGCCCAATGACGATGTATGGGCATCGTTCTCGGCCGGATTTCAGAAGCGGCCGTCTCCCGCTTCGCCTGCCGGCTTCGATGAATCGGGATCGAACGTGAGCATGGACGAGTCGATGGACAAGTTTCTCGGCAAGCAGGTAATCGCGCAGGTTCTCGATGCCGGCTTCAATCTCGACTTCATCGATGCCGATGCCATCGACAATGAGGGCATACCCTATCGGGTGCTGATTCTTCCCGCGATCGACAGGCTGCCTGTTTCGACTTACGAAAAGATCGTGGCCTTCGCGCGGCGCGGAGGAATTGTGATCGCCACCCGGCGCATGCCGGCCACGGCTCCGGGTCTGGTGCATGAAGAGCAAGACTCGGCCCGCCTGAAAGAACTCTCGCAGGCGCTCTTTCATGGCGGCATTCCTTCCGCTCATTTTGTCGAGGACGAGAAATCGCTGGGCGCCGCGCTCGCGACTTACATGACTCCCGACATGCAGTTATCTCCACTGGCGCCGGAGATAGGCTTTATTCATCGCAAGCTTTCCGCGGGCGACCTGTATTTTATTGCCAATACCTCCAACGAGCGGAAACACGTGCAAGCACATTTCCGCGCCGCCGCCCGCCATGCGGAAACATGGAATGCCTTCTCGAGCGAGATAGTCGGACTCAGTAACTCTGAGAACCTCGAACTCGATCTGGAGCCCTACGAATCGCGGCTGATCTTTTTCTCCGACGCCGCCATGGCCGCCCCGCCACAGCCGGAACGGCATGAGTCAGTCCAAGTGGATTTATCGCGGCAATGGAGGATAACTTTTGCGGACATCGGTCTGTCCGTCGATATGGATCGCCTTGCGTCATGGAGCGAGGATTTGAGGACGCGATTCTATTCGGGCCTCGCGACCTACCAAAAGACTTTCGATCTGCCGCTGGAAGGCGGGACGCCGGGCACGAGGTTCTTCATCGACTTTGGCCCCGGAACCAGGGAAAATCTCCCCTCGCCGGCAGGCGAACACAATATGCGGGCCTATCTTGAGGGGCCCATTCGCGAAGCCGCGCAAGTCTATGTCAACGGCAAGCTGGCAGGTGTCGTGTGGCATCCACCGTACCGGCTCGACGTCACCCAGTTTGTCCACCATGGGAAAAACGCCTTGAGCATTGTGGCCGGCAACACGGCGATCAACGCTCTGGCGGGGCAACCACAGCCCGATTATCGGCTTCTTTGGGACCGCTATGGGATGCTCTTCGTTCCCCAGGACATGCATGACTTGCATCCCCTCCCGTCCGGCATTCTCGGGCCTGTCACACTGATTGAATCAAGTGCGGCGAGGTAGACAATCCCGTCCGAGCGAACGGTTCCATATAAACCGGAGAACCGCCCTAAACCGGCCTCCAACCGTTTGCACTTGAGATCAAGAATCTCGAATGAGCGCCCAGGCAAGGGCACTCTAAACCGGCTGAGCCACACACCAAAAGTGGTCTTCCAGGCCTCAAAAGCGAGCCCAGGGGCGCCCGGCAGGGGCAGGGCGTGGGCGTCTGCTTCTGGATGTGCGCTTGTGTCCGTGTTTTGTGTGCTGGATCACACATTCTGCAACGGTGCGCAGGTGTACACTTCGCTTCGTTGTTCCAAGGCTTCATCCATGCCTATTGAAGAGAACCTTTGCACCTTGAGCTACTCTCGGGGACCGGGCCGGCCGCTGCTGGAGCTGGCGATCGGCGACCTTTTGCACCGGACTGCGGACCGCTTTGGCGACCGGCTGGCGGTGGCTTCGTGCCACCAGTCGAAGCGGCTGACCTGGGCCGGGCTGAGCGACGAGGCGGACCGCGTGGCGCGCGGGCTTTGGTCGCTGGGCATTCGCAGGGGCGACCGGGTGGGGTTGTGGTCCACCAACTGCATCGAGTGGATCGTGATGCACATGGGCTGCGCGCGGGCCGGAGCGGCGCTGGTCAACGTGAACCCGGCTTACCGCTCGCACGAGTTGCGGTACACGCTCACCAAGTCGCGGATGAAGGCGCTGTTTCTGTGGCGGCGGGACAAGCGCGCGGACTACGAAGAGATTCTGGGACGGGCGCGGCATGGGCTGAGCCTGGAGCTCGAGCACACCATCTACTTCGACTCCCCGGAGTGGACGGGCCTGAGGGATGCGCCGGGGGAGCTGCCCGCGCAGGTGGCCGTGGACGATGTAGCCAATATCCAGTACACCTCGGGGACCACGGGGCTGCCCAAGGGCGTGATGCTGACGCACCACAACATTGTGAACAATGGCCAGTTTCTGGCGCAGGGTTTCCACTACACGGAGCAGGACATCATCTGCCTGCCGGTGCCGTTGTTTCACTGCTACGGCTGCGTGATCGGGACCATGAGCGCAGTGAATTCGGGGGCGGCAATCCTTCTGCCCAACTGGACCTTCGACCCGCGCGCCACGCTGAAGGCTGTGCACGACGAGCGGGCGACCTCGGTCTACGGGGTTCCGGCAATGTATGTGGCGGAGATGGCGCTGCCCGATTTTGCGAGCTATAACCTGACCAGCTTGCGGACGGGGATGATGAGTGGCGCGCCGTGCCCGGTGGAACTGATGAAGCGGGTGCTCGAAGAGATGCACTGCGGTGAACTGGTGATTGCCTATGGGCAGACAGAGACCTCGCCCGTGGTGACGATGAGCGACGCCGAGGACGCGATCGAGATTCGCGTGAAGACGGTGGGCCGGGCGATGCCGCAGACCGAGATTCAGATTGCTTCCACCGTGACCGGCGAGACGCTGCCGGTGGGCGAACAGGGCGAGGTGTGCGCGCGCGGCTACGCGGTGATGAAAGGCTACGACGGCGACCCGGAAGGCACGGCGCAGGTGATCCACGCCGACGGCTGGCTGCACACCGGCGATCTGGGCATCATGCGCGACGACGGCTGCATCAACCTGACGGGCCGCTCGCGGGACGTCATCATTCGCGGCGGGGAAAACATCTATCCGCGCGAGGTGGAGGAGTTCCTCTACACCCACCCCAAGGTGAACGAGGTGCAGGTGGTGGGGATTCCCAATGCGCGGCTGGGGGAGATTGTGGTTGCGTGGGTACGGCTGAGGCCGGGTGTAGAGGCGACCGAAGCGGAGATACGGGAGTTCTGCCAGGGCCAGATCGCCTACTACAAGATTCCCGAGCATGTTCGGTTCGTGGACGACTTTCCGGCTACGCTCTCCGGCAAGATCCAGAAGTACAAGATTCGCGAGTTCGAGATTGAGGCGCGCGGCTTGCAGACGGTGGCGAACACGGCAACCGCGTAAGGGGAGAAGCGCTAGCTGGCCTGTACCCGTCCTGGCGCTATTTTAGAAACTTCTCCTTTGAGCATAGTCGCCAATCTGTCTGGATTCCATTGGTATCCTTCAGACCATCCTACCTGGCGGAGTGTCAGTTCCTGCCAGAACCGGGTTCCCACTAACGATCAGGATGGGGCACGGAAACAGCTCGGATGAGTGGGGCGGCCGGACAGGTACTCGCAAGTCTTAGTGCTGTATCTGGAGCGCCCCGCGACGCAACCTTGCGCAGTGGCATGGTGCCAGACGGGGCGCTTCTGATACAGCGACTTGAAGGAAGCCGCCCCCCATGGAAGGCTATGTACTTTGAATGGGTCTGATCGGGTGCAGAGGTTTAAGGAAGTCGCAGAGGAGGGCATGATCAGGCGCATTGAG
>Ga0224557_1003691_pt1 | contig 11731 bp, 11 predicted proteins | sample 714S31014metaG_FD_180677 | JGI IMG/M metagenome (GOLD analysis project Ga0224557, IMG submission 180677) | Peat soil microbial communities from Stordalen Mire, Sweden - 717 S3 10-14 | ecosystem: Environmental > Terrestrial > Soil > Wetlands > Peat | place: Sweden: Norrbotten County, Stordalen... | reverse complement strand
CCGCGACACTTTGGTCACAAGACTCGCTGCCAGTGGGGGATGGTAGGCTGTGGACATGACTGACCAAGACCCAAGTGACAAACAGAGCGCAGCCGTTATATGGGCGCGCTATTCGCAGATCGCTTTTATCATTCCCGCGGCCGTGGTCGTAGGGCTCTTGATCGGCAAGCTATGCGACTATTGGCTGCACACGCGCTGGCTCTTTCTGGTCGGCATCATCGTCGGAGCAATTGCGGGCTTTGTTGACATGATTCGCATGATAACCAGGCAGAAAAGTTAAGCGCCGGGTGCGGGCGGTAGCCGCTTGTGCATCGATCGTGTTGTCATCTGCGATACAGTAGCTTGCTAATGGCGACGCCCCAGCCAACGCCTTCGGTTGTCGAAGCTTTCTTCGACCAAGCCTTGCCGCGCATTCGCAAGTTCTTGCTTGCGCTAGCGACCCTCGGCATGGTGGCCTGCGCCCTTCTCTTCCGCTGGCCAGTCACGGCGGGATTCCTGGTGGGAGCGATTGTCTCGTATGTGAACCAGGTTTGGCTGGAACGCGCAATCGATGCTTTGGGAGAGCGAATTACGGCCGCACAGAGCCGCGAACGGGGCGGGCTGATCGTCTTCCGGGCCCTGCTGCGCTACGTTTTCATCGCCGTGGGAGCCTATGTTATATTTAATGTTTCCCTCGCGGGTCTCTACGGTTTCCTGGGCGGCGTATGCCTTCCCATTGTGGCCGTAGCCTGCGAAGTTGCGGTAGAAATATTTGTTATGCTGCGGCGCGGATTCTGACTTCCCGAACGATAATTTGGCGCGCTGATCGGCTGGCGCCGACCGTGTGTCCAACGGCATAATCGCGGTAATTGATTCGATTTGTACGAGCTGGTCCTTCATGCCTGAGCAACTCTGGTTAACCGCACTCCTGAATAGGTATTTCGCCGGGGTCGCGAATGCGATCCTGAACGCTTTCCATCTGCACGCGGCATATCCCCGGGCGCCGATTACCAACTACATGGCCATGCAACTGCTTGTATTCGTGCTGCTGGTCTTGTTCTTTGCCATCGTTCGCGCGCGCCTTTCGGTTGACGATCCGGGCGCCCTGCAGCACGTGATAGAAAGCATCAATTCCTTCATCAGCGAGCAGAGCCAGGAAGTGATCGGCCATGATTACGAGCGCTACGTCGGATACCTGACCGTGCTGGGCCTGTTTATTCTGGTGGGCTGCCTGATTGGTCTCGTGCCCGGCTTCGAGACGGCGACGGCCAGTCCATCAGTGCCGCTAGGATGCGCATTAGTCACCTGGTTCTACTACCATTTCCAGGGTATCCGGAAAAACGGTTTTGGCTACGTAAAGAACTTTTTAGGACCGGTTTGGTGGCTGGCGCCTCTGATGTTCGTGATTGAGGTATGCAGTCATCTTGCGCGGGTCCTGTCGCTCACCATCCGTCTTTTTGCCAATATGTTTGCCAGTGACATGGTGACGCTGGTGTTTTTCACCCTGTTCCCGATCGGTATTCCGATAATTTTCATGCTGCTGCACGCCGGCGTCGCCATCATCCAGACGTATATCTTCGTCTTGCTGGCAACGGTCTACATCGGCGAAGCGGTGGCCCACGAGCACTAGAAGGCAGCCGTTAGCATTTGGCAACTGCGATTTAGCCAAGAGCTAAGTCCTAACGGCTGAATGCAAGTTTGTTGTCAGCGTGAGGGCGTCAGCACGGTGAACGTCAACCACCCCCTGGCAGCGATTCATAAGGAGAAACAGATGCGGAAAATAACGATGGTATTTTTTGCGCTGCTGGCCATTGCAATGATGGCCCTGCCGGCGTATGCGCAGGGCGGAAGCGCCGCTGCTCCAGGTGGCGCCAACTGGGTCGCCATTGCTTCCGGATTCGGCATCGCCATTGCTGCGGGCTTGGCGGGTCTAGGACAGGGCCGCGTCGGTGCCGCGGCTTGCGAAGCCATGGCTCGCAATCCTGCCGCACGTCCTGCGATTCAGCTCGCCTTGATTCTCGGCCTGGCCTTCATCGAGTCGCTGGTGTTGTTTACGCTGGTTATCATTTTCGCCAAGGTCGTCTAGGTATCGTCCTTGGTCCATTGGCTACGCCCCGTCTTCGGATGGGGCGTTTTGCTTTCAACTTGGTTGTGATCGAAGGAAGCTGGCCACGGAGGACGGATCTAAAATCCAGGAGGCGGTGTGGCCGGCGTACTTGATTGCGAGAGGTGGCGGAAGACGACGGTGCTGCCTGGTCTCGCCAACGAGTTAGCGTCCTAGACGGGCTTCACGTGCTCGTTGGAGTGGGGCGAAAGTTTCGGCGTTCTGGGGCCTAATTGGGGCAGGCAAGACCCTGCGATTCACCTCGCACTTGGAAATCCTGCAATCGTCATCCTTCCGGTTTAATTGCGGGGGCGGTCTTTGCCCGGAGAGATGTCGCCGTACCGGTCGAGTAGGCGCCCCCTGTTTCCTGATCTACAAATTACCGGCTGAGGAAGCGTCTCGTTGAGTGCCCGGCTGACTTTCGCTGGCGCTGGTCTCAGCCGTGTTCTGCATGAGCCGCGTCAGTAGGGCGATCTCAGACTGCGCCACTGTTACGTGGTAGCGCGCATCTTGCGGAATCGCAGGGTCCCGGCTCAGCAGATAGAACAATTGCATCAGTTCCTGCAACTTGTTGTTGGCGGTATCGAGCGCACCCTCAGTTTTCCAAATGGAACGGGCTGGAAGCGGAGCTGTTGCGAGGAACGGACGCCGCTTTTTCGCGTCGTCAGAAGTTGTATCGTCAGGCTGTTGTCTTGCAGAACCGGTTCGGCTGGATGTTTCCAATTTGCTGCCATGCGGATGATTCAATTGTCTTCCCTCATCAAAATACATCGCTGTTCTTCCTTCCGTTAATACACGCCATTGGTTCCTAAAGCGCGAGCAATTGGGATGAATTCTGCGTAAATGCAGATAGACTGCACCCTGATACTGAACATCTCACACGCTGGCTGGGAGTCAGAGAGAAAAGGGATCTAGCAAAGCCGAACGCAGTTCAACTCGATAAGGTTCGGAGAGCGAGTTATGTGTGCTTCCGCCGTTGGTGCAGAGAGGGAGAAAAATTCAGATATCGGCTGGAAGATGGTGAGCGACGCGGTTACCGCGAAGCTGGTTCGAGGAAGGTGACGACCGGCAACGCCGACCTGCGTCAGCAACGGCGAGAAAGCTAAGGACACCACCGCCGCCATCAGCAAGAAAACTACGAACCTGTGACAGCGCAATGCCATGTATTCGCGATCCTACAAACGCTGGGAAAGCCCAGGTTCACGGCCTCATAGTCTTTGACGCCTTCAGGTGACCAAGGTTATCCGGTTACGAGAAAATTGATGCGGACACCTGAGGCGACGCGCATGACTGCCCCGGTCTAGCAAATTGTATCGAGGAACTTCGTCATCGGACGGCCAGCGTTCCAAAGCATGTATCGCGGATCAGCGCGCCTCCGCCAAGCAACGTTGTCTTCTTGCGGACATATAAAGGCTACATCGGCAGAGTTGTGGGACAAGTGGCAGATATCCGCACCAAGTTCCCTGAAGATCCTCGCTTCCGGATAAGGTGGGACGTTCAGCTCTCCAACCGACCAGTCGTAGATGTCAAGTCGGCTGTTGTTGCCCGAAAGATGCGTTATGTACCCGTGCAGATAGTCAGGAAGCTGGTCTGCCACTGCAGTGTTTACAAAAATGTTGCCTCCATCGACATTGCCGGAATAAAGCGACCAGGAAAGATACGAGTCCCACCAACCGCAGAAGCTGAAGAGAGGCATTATGATGACCAAAAGCAAGAGTACCTTTTGAAAAGCAAACCGGTTGTTCCAAATAATTTCGGCAAACGAGAACCTTGTTTTCCAGAACAGAAGATAGAAAAACGCTATCATCGCCAAGTTCCAAGGCCAAACCACGCTGTTAGAGTTGGATCCAAAGGGTCCAATGCTTAATAGAACGAACCCATGCATTGCAGTAGCTGCCACGACCGAGAGGTTCCGCAACCGTCTCGTAAGCAGCCCGACACCGAGAGCCGCCTCGGCAAAGGGGGGTAATATGGCCAAGGCCCGGAAGGGAAAGGCTGTGGTTTCGCTTCCGCCGAAAAGGCGAGGCAAAACATAAAGGGCGAAATCCGAGTTAATCTTTTGCAAACCACTATAGAAATAAGTACTAACAACAATTAGCCGGCACATGTTGAGGGCCGCTTCCTGATCTTCAATCCGGCCACTTCTCCAGTAGAAGACTCCAAACGTTGCTATCATAAGGAAATATTGATAAGCCCAAGGTTGCCAGCGGCATTGGTCCAGCGCACCTAGAAGTGTAGCTAGGACTCTAGAAAAATGAGTATGTAAGTTTGTGGCTTGGAGGTTGAGCTAACAAGAATAAGCAAGACGATTAGGCAGATAAGACAAATGTAGTCCACAGGGAAGGGAATTTGCGGCAGCCCTCGGATAACAGGCACTAGCTAGGGGGAAGTGCTTATCCACAGGTGTCTGGACAGCGAGACGCCAGCCAGCAAGCCCACAACAGCAGTTAACTTAGTCCAAAAAACCTACCTCCCAAAGAGGACAGGTACTGCCGAATGGCGGAGAAGTTTCCAGGGCCTGGCGTAACCAATTGGCGTCGCATATCGTGACAAAAAGAAGAAATTCTATCACAACCTACTTGTTGGTCGGCTGCGATCGGCCACGATTGAAGGTTAGTCCGACTAGGAGTCGGGTTTTACTTCAGCAGGTCCTGCGCACTCTGAATCGCATAGTCGAGCACGCGGCCCGGCATCACGCCCAGGTAGATGGTCGCGACCAGGCTAATTGCTAGTCCAACCCCCAGTCCGGCGGGAATGCGGGCGACGGGCGCTTCAACCCGCTCGTCGCGCATATACATATAGACGATGACGCGCAGGTAATAGTAAGCAGCGATCGCGCTGTTAATCACTCCGATGATGGTAAGTCCCACCAGGTTGGACTGCAGCGCGGCCGAGAAGACGTAAAACTTGGCGAAGAAGCCGCCGGTGACAGGGATGCCGATCAGAGATAGCAGAAAGATGGTCAAAGTTGCCGCCAGCAGTGGTGAACGGCGGCCGAGGCCGGCGTAGTCGTCGAGGGTGACGTACTTCTCGCCCTCGGACGCGAAATGGCCGATCACCGCGAAGGCGCCGACATTCATTGCGGCGTAAGAAGCCGCGTAAAAGATCGCCGCCGAAATTCCCACCTGCTTCGCAGCCGCGAAGGCAACCAGCAAGTATCCCGCGTGAGCGATCGATGAGTACGCCAGCAACCGCTTGACGTTCTGCTGTACCAGCGCGCCGATATTGCCCAGCGTCATGGACAGAGCGGCCGAAACCCAGACCATCCAGAACCAGCCGGGAGCGCCAGTAGCAAACAGCACGCGCAGCAGTACCGCAAATGCAGCGGCTTTTGGTCCGGTTGACATCAACGCGACCACCGGCGCGGGAGAGCCTTCGTAGACATCGGGGGTCCACACGTGGAAGGGAGCTGAAGCAACCTTGAAGCCGAGCCCTACGAACATCAGTCCGACGGCAAGATAAGCCAGCACCGAGGCCTGTTGCGTTTGGAAATAGTGGGCAATGCCGTAGACGTTGGTCGTGCCCGTAGCGCCGAAGATCAGTGCCACGCCGTAGAGAAAGAATGCGGTGGCGAATGATCCGAGCAGGAAATATTTCAGCGACGCTTCGGCGCTCTCGGCGGCGCGGCGTCGCATTCCGGCGAGTATATAAGTTGAGATCGACGAAATTTCCAGCGCGATGAAGATCAGCACCAGTTCGACGGCGGCGGACATCAACATCATGCCGACGGTGCCAAACAGGACCAGCGCGTAATACTCGCCCGAGCGAATCCGTTGCACGTCCAGATATTCGAATGAGATCAGGATGACGACCAGCGCGATCAACAGCACCACAACGTGAAAGAAGACGCTGAAGGTGTCAACGCTGACCGTGTTGTAGAACGCACTGCCGTAAAAGCCCGGCTGGTAAGCAGTGGCGGCCAGAGCGGCAAGCACTCCGATGACCGCGATTACGCCGAGGGGTTTCTTCGGACTTTGTTCGGGGAGCACCGGATCGACCATCATGACGATGATGCCGAAGATGCTCAGCACCAGCTCAGGCAGGATCCGAATGTAGTCAACGGCCGGGATCATCGTCCGATCACCTCCACCCCGTTACGCGCAAAATCGGCGTGTAATGGAGGCCCCGGTGCCGCAGGCGAGTTCCTTGCCGGAAGAACGGCAGCCTGGGTGACACCGGAGAACTGCTTCAACGCGGCCGACACGGCAGGATCAATCGAGTGCAGCCACAGCATCGGCGCCACGCCCATGACCAACGCAGCGATTGCCAGCGGCCACAGGGAGACGCGCTCACGAGCGTCGATGTCGCGCAGGGAGCTGTTCACCGGCTTGGTAACGTTGCCGTAGAAGACGCGCTGATACATCCACAGCAGGTAGCACGCGCTCCAGATCACTCCAGTTGCCGCCAGAATTCCGTAAAGCTGTTTGGCTTGAAATGCTCCGCTGAGCACCATGAACTCGCCCACGAAGCCGTTGAGCAGAGGTAATCCCACCGAAGACAGCATGATGAAGGCGAAGAAAGTAGCGAATACCGGCATTGGGGTGGCCAGGCCGCCGAACTCACTGAGCTCGTAAGTATGGCGGCGATCGTAAATCATTCCCAGCAGCATGAAGAGCGCGCCGGTGGAGATGCCATGGCTCAGCATCTGGTAGACCGCGCCGTCAACCCCGAGTTGGGTGAAGCTGAAGATACCCAGCACGACGAATCCCAAGTGGCTCACCGAGGTGTAGGCAACCAGACGCTTGATATTCGGCTGGATCATGGCCACCAGCGCGCCATAGATGATGCCGATGATGGCGAGGGCGATGATCCAGGGAGCGTTGCGCCGCGCCTGTTCGGGGAAGAGTCCAAGGTTGAAGCGCAGCAGACCGTAGGTGCCCATCTTCAATAGCACGCCCGCCAGCAGGACCGAGCCGGCCGTAGGCGCTTCCACGTGTGCGTCCGGCAGCCAGGTGTGGACAGGGAAAAGAGGTACCTTAACGGCGAAGGCTACGAAGAAGCCGAGGAACAACCACAGAGCGGCGTTGCCGAAGCCAGACACTTGGCCACTCTGAATCATGCCTTGGATGGTGACAAAGTCAAAGCTGCCGGTGCGTGCGTAGAGCCACAGAATCGCCGCCAGCATGAATACTGAGGCGATCATCGTATAAAGGAAGAACTTGACGGCTGCGTAAATCTTCCGCCCGTGGCCGTACATGCCGATGAGCAGCGCCATCGGGATCAGCGTCGCTTCCCAGAAGAAGTAGAAGAGGAAGAGATCGAGCGCGACAAACACGCCGATCATCGCCGTCTCAAGTACCAGCATCAGGATGAAGAATTCCTTCACCCGGTCACCAATCGACTTCCACGAAATGAGTACGCACAGCGGCATCAGGAATGTGGTCAGGATCACCAGCCACAACGAGATGCCATCCACGCCCATGTGGTAGTGAATGTTGGGATGGGGAATCCAGGGCACGTTCTCTTCGTATTGAAAACCGCTTTGGCCGCGAACGAAATACCAGGTCAGGTGCAGCGAGGCCAGAAGCGTGATGAGCGAAACCGCCAGCGCGAAGTAGCGGACGTCGCGATCACGGCGCGGGAAGAAGGCCAACAGGATCGCGCCCGCCAAGGGCAGGAAAACCACGATGGTGAGGATGTTGTCGTTGATGAACTTCATCGCACACCTCTCCAGACCATAAAGGCGATCACCGCGGCCGCGCCCACGGCAACCCATCCCGCGTAGGAGCGGATGTTGCCCGACTGCATGTGGCGCATCGCGTCCGAGGCTTCCCGCGCGTCCGTGGCGCTGCCGTCCACCGCTCGATCGATCAGACCTTGATCGATTCCTTTCCAGAAAACATTGGTCGACAGCAGGATGAGAGGCTGGATGATGACCGCTCCATAGAGTTCGTCGATCTTGTACTTGTCTAGCAGCAGCGTGTATAGACCGCCAGCCGCCTTGGCCATTCGCTCCGGAAGCTCAGGCCGCTTGTAGTAGAGCCACCAGGCAGCAAGAAATCCGAGTGCGGCCAGCCCAACCGAGATGGAGCTGAAGGCCAGCTCCGTGCTGTTGTCTTCCGATTCCGGTTTGGCTTCGGCGGGAGTTGCTGCCGCAGCGCCGGGAGTTGCCGAAGCCTCGTTGAATGCTGGCGAAAGGAAGGTGCCGAACCGATCTGATCCGTGCAACGAATGAGGAACGCCCGCCCATCCACCAACCAGTGACAGCAGAGCGAGAATCATCAGCGGTACCACCATCACCCACGGGCTCTCGTGAGGCGATCGGTGACCGTGGCTGCCAGCGGCAGCGTGCGCATCTTTGGCGTCCTGGACTGCTCCAGTGTGGCCGGCATGTTGCGCGTCGGCATCGTGCCCATGTGCGACAGTCTCAGGATTCGGACCGCGATACTTGCCAAAGAACGTCAGGAACCACAGCCGGAACATGTAGAACGACGTCATGCCGGCGGTGATTACGCCCACCAGCCACAAGACGTGATACCCGCTGCTCCAGGCGGACCACAGAATCCGGTCCTTCGAAAAGAAGCCGGCGAATGGTGGCAGTCCGGCGATGGCGAAGGTCGCGATGGTCATCGACCAGAAGGTGTAAGGCAGATACTTGCGCAGGCCTCCCATGTGGCGCATGTCCTGTTCGCCGCCGAGACCGTGAATCACCGAGCCCGCCGCCAGGAACAGCAACGCCTTGAAGAAGGCGTGGGTCATGAGATGGAAGATTCCGCCAACGTAATCCAGGACGCCGCAGGCCATAAACATGTAGCCCAACTGCGAAATCGTCGAGTAGGCCAACACCTTCTTAATGTCGGTCTGCACAATGCCGATGGAGGCGGCGAAGATCGCAGTCAGGGTTCCAATCACCGCGACCGCCATCTGCGCATCAGGCGCGCGGTTGAATACTAGATGCGATCGCGCCACCATGTATACGCCGGCGGTCACCATGGTTGCTGCGTGAATCAGGGCTGACACGGGCGTGGGACCTTCCATCGCATCGGGCAGCCAGACGTACAGCGGAATCTGTGCGGACTTGCCGGTTGCGCCGACCAGCATCAGCAGGCCAATCGCGGTCAGCAGGCCGGCAGCGCCAGTCTCGACGGGATACCTGCTGATGAGCGGCCAGAGACTGTCGTATTGCAAAGTCCCGAAATGTTTGATCAGCAGGAAGAGCGCGATCAGGAAACCGAAGTCGCCGACCCGGTTGGTGATGAAGGCTTTCTTGCCGGCATCGGCTGCGCTCTTCTTGAGGAACCAGAAGCCGATCAGCAGGTACGATGCTAGGCCCACGCCCTCCCAGCCGACGAACATCAGCAGATAATTGTTCGCCAGCACCAGCGTGAGCATGAAGAACATGAAGATGTTCAGGTAAGCAAAATAGCGGTAATAGCCGCCTTCATGCTCCATGTAGCCGACGGAGTAAACGTGGATGAGGAAGCCGACGCCGGTGACCACCAGCATCATGATTACCGAGAGCTGATCGAGATACATGCCGTACTCGGCCGAGAATGCGCCCGCGCTCAACCAGGTGGCATAACGCTCGATGTGAGGGATCTGGTCCGGCGACAATCCGGCAAACTGCGCCGCCACCCAGAGCGCCATGGCAAACGGCGCCGCCGTGAATCCCAACGCGATGGCATTCACCAGCGCTCTTGGAAAACGCTTGCCCAGCAGGCCGTTGACGGCAGCGCCTGCCAAAGGGAGCAGCGGAATGATCCAAAGGTGCATGCTCATAGTTTGAGGAGGTTCACGCGATCTACATTCAGCGTCTCGCGCGTGCGGAATACGGCGATGATGATGGCCAAACCAACGGCGGCTTCGGCGGCGGCCACCACCATCACAAAGAAGACGAAGATGTGGCCTTCGAGCTTATTGAGCTGCGCGGCGAAGGCGACGAAAGAAAGATTCACCCCGTTCAGCATCAGCTCAATCGAGAGAAAAATAGTGATGATGTTGCGCTTGATAAGAAATCCGGCAACGCCGCAGGCAAACAGAATTGCGCTTAGAACTAGGTAGTAGGAAAGAGGGACCATCTATTCCTCCCTCCGCGCCAGGACCACCGCGCCCATGATGGCGATCAGGATCAGGATCGACGTCACCTCGAAAGGCAGCAGATAGTTGCGGAACAGCAAATGTCCGACAGCCTGCGGATTGCCGAAGACGTCGCTGCCGTTCATGACCGTGGGACCGCCGATGGCGATGCGGTCCAGCCCGGTGAGATGGCTGACGACCGCGGCGGTAATGCCCAAGCCGATGATCAGCGCCGGCACACCCAGCATGGTGGCGACCCGGCTTTCATGGGGCAAACGAACTTCCTCTCCGGCGTTGAGCAACATGATGACGAAGACGAACAAGACCATCACCGCGCCGGCATAAACGATGACCTGCACTGCGGCCACGAACTCGGCCCCCAGCAGCAGATAAATCAGCGCCAGCGACCCCATCACCACGATCAGCGACAGAGCGCTGTTGATGGGGTGCTTCTGCACCAGGAGGTTGATCGCGCCTCCCACACACAGCGCCGCGAAGATGAAGAACAGAACAAGAGCTAACATGATTATTCAATCGCCGGCAAACGGCCAGGCCGGGCTAACTCCATACTGCGGCAATCGGCAGTTGGCATTTAGCATTCAGCATTCAGCATTCAGAACTCCATCGTCCGCACATCCGCAGAATTCGTTTTGGGTCAGGGCACGTCTTCAGACGTGCCGCAACCGCATCGGCTGTGACCTGGGCTTTAGCCTCTGCCTCAGTCTGCCGGGCTAAAGCCCTAACGCCAGATGGGCTACGATCGGCACGACTGAAGTCGTGCCCTGACACAAAGCCTTTCATCAACGCTGAAAGACAAACCATCAAGAGCGCATCTTCTAAAGTGCTCTTGCCAACTGCTAACTACCAAGCGCGAACTGCTAGCCGCTAGTTACTTTACTGCCACAACAAAGGCAGTCACCACGATATTCGCAATGGCCAGCGGCAGCAGAAACTTCCAGCCGAAGGCCATGAGCTGGTCATAGCGGAAACGCGGCAAGGTGCCGCGGACCCAGATGTAAATAAACATGAAGGCGAAGACACGCACCGCGAACCAGAATACCGGCAGCAGCGACTGCACAATCGGCGGGCCGAAGACCGGGCCCGACCAGCCGCCCAGAAACAGGATCGACGCCAGGCAGGCTACGGTCACCATGTTGGCGTACTCCGCCATAAAGAACATGGCGAACTTCATCGAACTGTACTCGGTGTGATAGCCGGCGACTAGTTCGGTTTCAGCTTCCGGCAGATCGAAAGGAATGCGGTTCGTTTCGGCATAGGCCGCCATGATGTAGATGAAGAAGGCGACGAACTGTCCCTTGAAAATATTCCACTTGGGAATGAATCCGAACCAGACGCCGGCCTGCGAATTGACGATGTCGCTCAGGCTGAAACTGCCGGCGTAAATCAGTACGCCGATCAGCGACAGGCCGAGCGCAATCTCGTAGCTGATCATTTGCGCCGAAGCGCGCAGGCCGCCCAGCATGGAGTACTTGCTGTTGGAAGACCAGCCGGCCAGCGCCACTCCATAAACTCCGACCGAAGTGACACCCAGAATGACGAGCAGGCCAATATTGATGTCGGTGATCTGCAGTGGCGTGTTAACGCTGCCGAGTCTGATCCAGGGGCCGATCG
>Ga0224557_1003690_pt1 | contig 11733 bp, 7 predicted proteins | sample 714S31014metaG_FD_180677 | JGI IMG/M metagenome (GOLD analysis project Ga0224557, IMG submission 180677) | Peat soil microbial communities from Stordalen Mire, Sweden - 717 S3 10-14 | ecosystem: Environmental > Terrestrial > Soil > Wetlands > Peat | place: Sweden: Norrbotten County, Stordalen... | reverse complement strand
AGCTTGTCAACGGACTCGCCAAACCAACGAGCATACGGACCACCGTGAGCGAGATGTTCTGGCGTGTAGTAGCCAACCATTGCCTCGAGCTCACTGGACGTGATGTCAACCAATCGAGCTCTGGTGCCTCTGGTGTAGTAGGCGGCGATGGCGGCGGCGCCCGAAGGACCGCCGGTAACGAGCTTGCCAACAATAGCGAGTGTCATAGTGGTTCTCTCCTGGACTATCCATAACGGCGCTGTGCCGCTGGTCTTGAATAGTCCGGAGAGCTGGCGCCGGCGCCGCCAGGGGTTTCCAGCGCCAGCTGGAAACCTAAATCGCATCTGGCGACAGCCAGTGCAGGAGTCCTAGCAAAAGCAAATTATTCAGCTCGTCGTTGACTACGAACTGATGCATCAACAATCGTCATGCACGACGGCACGGCGAGTGAACTCGTACAAGATCTTTGATCAGTAGAATCGGTGAGACACGGGATTCGAGTCTTTGGCATACGCCTCACGATTCCCCTCTTGTAAGGTTGCTCAGTCACTACGAAACTTCTCCAACGTCCCGCATCAAGTGACACGAAGGATCAATCTCTGGAGCGAGCTTCTGTAGACTGGTTATTATCACCTTGCTCAGTCAACTGAATGCCAACTGCCAAGTACAGACAAGCGATAAGTGTAAGTACGGCCTCAATCATGGAGGCATTGTCGACCGTTCCGTGCGAAAGTTCGTTCCGATAGTTCAATCCTTCGGGCCGCGTTAGAAAAGTCCGAAAGAATCGGAGCCACGATTCATCGAATCCCCGATCTCCAAGCAAATCCAATAGAACGCCGAGTCCTGAGAACTGACCAGGTCGACCTCCAAAGGATGGCTGAAAAATTGAAACTCGCATCCGCAGAAGTATTTCTCTCGCCAAACGCTCCACTCGTGGAACTGCGGTGAATGTCGCGCCTTCGTAGTCGCCGGCGAAGAAACGACCGAACGCGCGACTCAACGCCATTGCGACAGGTTCAGGTACGTGGCCATGTTGTCTAATGAATGAACTGAGTTCAGCTTCACTAACAGGGCCGTACCGCTCGACGATTCGACTCAGCGCCTGACTTCGCACGTATCCGGTCAACTGCATCTCTCGAAGTTCGATTTGGGCAAGATGGTAACTTTCTCGCTCTTCGTCGGTCGTTGCAGTGAAGCGAGGCAGACCATCGTTTCCCAAGATCTCCACGCCAGACATCGCCATGAGCGGAGAAGCATCAAGTAGCTCCTGTGACGCCGCACGATTGAAATCGACTTTCCCACTCGGAGCTCCCACGGCAAACAGGCGAAGCATGGCGTCCTTCCAATTCGTGGTGCCAACAATGAATCCAATTTCGGCTTCAATGGCCTCAACTGGTATTTCAAACTTTGATTCGAATTTGACGAGCCCAATGTCCTTTCCCGCAAAATCTTGAAGCCGACGAGTCGCCTCTTCAAACAAGTCGTGGAGTCCGTATCGTTTGGCCCGATCGGCCGCATCCTGCAAATGCGTCATTGCATTCATGGGATTCTCACGTTCGGAAGCATCGAACAGTGCCTGTATCGCTTCTCGACGAAGGATCCTTCGTGCTTCGTCGGTCAAGTTCCGTAGTTGCAATTGCAACCCAATTGTCGACAAAGTGTTCCATACGTCACCTTGGTAACGAGCACGCGCCCTACGTAATAGTTCTTCAACTTCTATCGCACCGTCTCTATCTTCGACAATCGGAGTCAAGAATCTCATCACGATGCCTGGCCCGGATCGCTCATCGTCGAGTGATTTGTCAGCGAGCTTGACCAGGAGCCGCAGAACTTGATCCGCTAATTCGCCCTGACGTGTTCGGCGTGCAAGGTCAAGAGCGCGGGAAAGGGATTTCCCTGCACCAAGCGCAACTTCGAGGTACTCGAGCTTTTCTTCGGACACGCTCGGATACAGTTCAGCCAATTCCATATAGGCCTCGATAGCGGAACGCGCGTGAACCCGACGGTTCCCTTGCTGCGCTTCGAAGCAAAGGTCGTGCAGGCGTGCTCTGGCTACTGGCGCGCCGACTCGATTGGCGCACTCTTCCCAAAGCTGACGGACCCACTCGGGCATCTCTCGCACCGGTGGAGGATTCGTAGAATTCTCGAATTGGACCATAGGCTTGAAGTAGTCATCTCGCGCCGACTCGTCACCGGATCGTTCAAAATAATAAAAAGCGGCGGCAACCGCCGCATAAATTGGCGTTTCGTCAGCGCGAAGTCGACCTTGGACGTCTATGGCTCGCACCACACCATTGGCTGCGACATCGATTCGAGATGCGATGGTTGCCAATTCGCCTTCATCCGGAATTTCGATTGTCATCGTTGCTCTTTCGTTTCGCCAACAGTCATCAACGAACGTCATAGTCGATACCTGTGACACGCACCTCATCGCTAATTGAATAAGAATGGCTCAACAACAGCTCCGAATCATGGAAAGGCGGCAACGTGGTAATGAGATTGACTCAACCAGGTTGCGCCGTTGACTCTCCTGATGGTGAAATCGAAGGCATCCAAATCGATGCCTGGGATGACGAATCGGGCATTGTGATTCCCGCCGAACCGGAGGCACCGGCTCTTCATCGTGGCCAATACGTCCCTGATCGAACAATCCCTGCCAGTTTCTGGCCCCAGTTCATCGACCCCGATCCTTTGTGGCGTCGAAACATACAGCCGACTCAAGTCCGAGTCACGCGTAGGGGCCGCACGGTTCTCGGACTTGCTGTGGAGTGGAACGAGGAATCTCATGCAGTGCGAGTCTTCTTCCCGGAACGGTTGAGTTTAGATCCTTCCGAACTACGAATTCCGAATGACGCGCCAGTAGAGGAAATCGGACCAGAGTTTTATTTGCCAATGGAATCTAACGACTGGCCCCCATTGGCTCGTCACAACCCAGATACTGATTAGAGGTGATCAGCGGGCGCTATTCCCAGCGCATGGAACCAGTTGCGACCAGCCCCTCCATGTCCATCGGTCGAGGTGCGGGACCGGGAGTGTGTCGCCAGCCAATCGTAAACTCACGAATCGTCGAGCGCATCCAAAGCGGGGTAGAGAGCAACTTGCCATCCGGCGTCGGAAACCGGCCCGACTGACGGAGTTGGTGGAGGCGCTGGCGAGTAATGCCGAGTTCACCGCACACTTCAGCTACGCCGATTTTTTCGGACAAGCTCAGCGTCTCGAGTTGCACGTGAAAGACGTTGCTGGCAACGATCTGCTGGGAGACCATCGCAGCCAACGGCATCGAAACCTGGCAATTGGCGTCATCCACAAGTTTTCGTCCGAGTATCGCAGCTTGATCGATGTTGTGCACGACCGTATCAGCTCGCACCCGCACCGAAGCCATCCAACCAAAACCGGTCTTCGCTGCTCGACCAGAATAGGCGTGGTTCAGAACCCGATCGAGCATCTCAATACGGCGGTCGTCGCGTGCCAGTTGCTCATCTTGCGGCATGGCGTATTCGGCGGTGTAAATCCAGCTGTCTTTAGTCACTAAGGCAGCATATCATGTTATTTGACTTTTGGTCAAGTAATAGCCTCCATACGATGGAACTTGCGACGACAGCACAGCGTGACCGATCCCCCGGCTTTGCGTGGAGCAACAAGCGAGCACTGGCCATCCCGGACACGCCAAAGGAATCACCACTACACAGCTCGACCCCGTCGTCGAGTCCATTCGGACGCCTGAACCAATTTGCCACTCGTACTACTGTCGCCCTTGGCAGCCCCGTTGCTCCTGAAGGTTGCTCTACGCCTCGGGCAATTGTGATGCCAACACGGCGGCCAATCGTCGAACACTCTCAGCGCTCAAAGAACCGCCTCGACTAACCGCTCTGGTCATTTCTTTAGGCCATCCAACCCAAACTCCGCGTACTCCAACAGGTCTTGGAAACCAACCCCATTCTGCGCCAACCAACACCACCATGGGTTTGATCGGAACGCCGACCGCCCAAGGCGATTCCTTCAGGGCTCTCGCAACTGCCTCAACCTGACGATCCATTCCGTCAACGTACTTGGTTCTTTCATGTCCCCCTACGAAGAGCTTGACGGGACCGCGATTGAATATTGGTCCCGTTGTCTTCGCCGACACCTTTCCTTTCGCAACCTTGGCATCAATGACATAGATGCCTGCCGGGCCGACTGCGATGTGATCAATGTTTGCCCTGCTGCCAGGAATTCGCCGATCGTGAATAGCGGAAACACCTTTGGACGAAGCGTTGGCGAGACGAGTAGCGACCACCCTTTCACCTCGTGCCCCGGTTGCCCACGCCGTCGTACTCTGCCGTCTTCCCCAGAGCGCTCGCGCCATGCCAATGCCCGCAATTATCGCCAAGAAGACACCAAGCCCGTGAGCCGTTGAGGCCGTCAAGGGCGATCTGACCACGGTCGTGGTACTTGCCTTGAGCCCACTATCGAGTACCTTGGCGAAGATCTGCACAGCTACGTACCCACCAATTGCCGCCAGCGCCACAAGAGCCAGCCAGATTGGGCGCTGCCTTTCAGCTACTTGTCGTTCACGCAGTCGTCGCCGTTCGAACTCCCGCTGAGCAGAGCCTCCAGGAGTGCCGGAACGGAACACATCGCTGTCCGTAAATTCAGGCTCAATCACTGGCGCGGGCCCGTCTAAGCAACTTGTACAACTCACGCGTCCCGAACTCTCATTCAGATACACGAGAGTGCCCGAGGACAACGGTTTGTTGCAGACAAAACACTGCTCCGATTTTTGAAGCACAATCTGTCGGGTCCCATCCATTATCAAAACGTAGTTGACCCCAATGACAACCAGACGGGCATCGGTGGGAAATTTCATGAAGCAAAGTTTCGCCGAGTCTTTGTAGCACACAAGCCTTATTGCGCTGAGTACTCAGTATGAACATTGAGCCGCTCCAAACAACGTTGCACGACCTTTGCACACCAGCTATGGCTCAGGGGTTGAAAACTTCCGGGATTGCTCCGAACTGGGTCCGCATCTTGGTCACGTCCGATTGATCATCAAGAGTCGCCACGACCAAGCCATTGGTGCCCAAGAGCGAAGTGCGTCCGTGAGCAAAGCGTTGCTCTCCGAACGTACGGATCTCCATTTCGAGTGGAGTCTGCTCGAAAACGACGCCGCCAGTGACTTCAATGGACAGAATGTGCTGAAGCTCTACGATTGGTTCATCCTTGCGAAGGTAGAAACCGAGCGCGCTGTAGTCGCGCCCAAGAATGAAGCTCTTCAATTCTTCACGATTAGGATGATCGTGCGCTTGCCGAAGAACCATCTCGATCGAGGCCTCGCTGTTGAGTATCTCGCCGTAGAGCTCACCGGCACCACCGAGCTCAGTGCCATCTGCCGAGCACACTACGAAGTCGTGCTCGAGGATTGCCTTTCCACGCTCACCGTTGGGCCGCTCGACAGTAGCCACTACCTCCATCGGCTGGAGGCGGACCACATCTGCAAAGAGCGTCTTGATTTCTGGGCCGTCTGAACCCTCCACAATTTCCGGAATGACTACAGAGACGCGCGGATTAGCCTTGACGAGTTTCTGCACCGAATTGTAGGCCCCACCCCACGGGACGAGGCACAGGTGAGCCGTGGGGAGATTTTCGTGCTTCTTGATCAACTGTTCCGCCCACGTCAAATCGGCGGGCTTCTTCCGCCCGGTCACTTCGAAGGACTGCACGAAAATGTGCCCATCGTCGTCGTACTCCGCGACCACGTCGACCTCGCGTTCCTCGCCGGTCACAGCATCCACAAGAAACTTCGACTCAGTGACCGTGCAGTTGGGACCAGCCAATAAGTCCTTCAACATTTTGATGATCTGTTGTTTTTCGTTCGTCCGCTTCGGCACCGTTTCAGTCTGCCAGTAAGTACGCCAGTAGCGCGAGCTCAGCCTTAACGTTCGCGAAGTACGAGAGGAGTCGCCCACCGAGTTGGCGGGCTATAGGGTCAACGCTCGTTTATTCCGAAAGCAACACCGGACGCTTCTGGTGAGCCGCGGTCACTGCCATCCAACACACAACACGGATGTCCTCACGACGGACAGCCTTCAGAGGCTTTGGCTGCTCAGGAATCGAGAGCCCCACTTCGGTAGCGAACTCAGCAAGTGCTTTGATCTTTTTTTTCGTTGAAAAATCATCATCTCGGACGATTGTTCGTACTGCTTTCACGACACTCTTGCTCCAACGTCCGTTCAACTTCGCCATCAACTGAATTTGGTCCTGGGAACCCAAGAAGCCACCGTGGTCGGCGACCAACTGATAAGCCTGGCGAAGAGCCTTCTCGACCTTGGGCTCCAAATTCGCTGGGTCCGTCAGGAATGTCCACCGATCGTAGATGTTGGCTTGCACGACTTCCCATGCTTCAAAGACCTTGGCAAGTGCTTGAGCGCTCACGTGTTGCTCACCTGAAATTGAACCTGGATCAGCGGCAATAAGACAGGTCAATGTGTCATCAAGAATCATTGGCTCTCCTTCCATACCGTCCAGAGGCTTCCACGTCTCATCGTCGACGGCTACGAATCTGAACCACGGCTTTTCCTCGTCGCCAATTCGAACACAGAAGACGTAGCCCGGTTGACTGACCTTTGGTGAAACAAACCCGCTTCCTGACCCGAACGGTAGCTGCAACACCTCACGCTTCACGTTCGCCATCTTGAGAGCTTCACTCAAACGGCGACGGTACTCTTCACCCGAGAGTGCTTCAGACCCCCCACCTTCGAAGAGCAGCGTTGGGTCCTCGTGATAAAGATCGATGATGTCCGCGCGAGCATCGTGGAGTAGTACTTCGACAGTGGAATCCGCAATCTGCCCTGGCAGGACCGTCCCGACCCCCACCGCTGCGTTTGCGTACGCGATCTTTCGCTGAAGCGTGGCTTCAAGTCCGAGCAACCTGTCCAGATTCTCCGCTGGAAAGAAACAGTCAATGAAAACCCGCTTGTGGGGCGAACCAATTCTGTCAATGCGGCCATGGCGCTGTACCAACTTCATGGGGTTCCACGGAAGATCAAAATTCACCATGCGACCCGCCTGCTGGAGGTTGACTCCTTCTGCCAACACGTCAGTGGTAACAAGAATGTCGTACACGTCTTTGGACTTGGCTTGGCCCTTTGAATCCAACTCTCCCGCGGTCATCGGACAAAAGCCGGCAAGTACGTCAGCTCGCTGATTCTGTCCCTCGCTCCCCTGCGCACCGAATACCGCGGGCGCCAGTCGCTTCTTATACGCACTCAAAGACGAACCCCTTGGTGCAGCGTCGATGATCTCGTCGAGACGAGCGTGGACATCTGCGACCGTCTCGGCGTAGGTCGAGAACACGATCACCTTTCGTCGATCGCCGGAGGACACACCGTCCCTATTGGGTCGCTCGGCTTCGTCTGCGATTCTTTCGAGGTCTTTAACCAACTCGAGGAGTTTGGCGTCCGGACCGTCCGCAAGCCGCCGGATGGCCAATTCATGGAGTTCGGTGAAAAGGGCCACGTCGCCGACCACGTCAGTCTTGAGCGCACCCACCTGAAACTCGCTCACCCCGACAACCTGGTCGATGCCCTTCTCGTCGAGACCTTCGAGGAACTCATCTATCGTCTCCGCGTCCGACAAAGCGAAGTCCTTGAGCGCGTCACCAACGATGACGTAACCCTCATCCAGGGCCTCAATGAACGCTTCCTGGGATTCGATGAGGCGACGAAGCGTCGCCTTCAGCGCGGCCGTCGATGATTCGAGGCGCTTGAGCAGCATCGAACGGAGTAGTCCAACGTTGGTCATCTGCAAATGATCCACATCCGAATCATTGCGGTAATAGCTGGGCGCGTAGCGAGCAAGCGAGAGCCGCTCTGGGTCTCGACGAGAACCAGCGCGGATAACAAGTTGCTCATCGTCGCTGACCTCAAGGGCGTAGATAACCTTCTCCATGAGAACATCCGACTCAGGGTCGAGGTCATACGCAATCCGATGAACTGAAGGGGTAGGAAACTCAACTGGGATCAGTTCACCCACGTTGTTGAGAATTCGATCATTGACGTACGCCTGCTTCACGAATCGTCTGGTTCGGCGCACCGCAACTCTGTCCATGAGATCGAACAGGTGTTCAGGCGATAGGGTCTCGGGGTCTCGAGCTTGCGCTGCCCTGATGTAGTCGATGATGCTCGGGATTCCAATAGCGGCAAACTGCGCGTCATTGCGAACGAAGTAACTGATCAGTGCCTGGAGATCTCGGAGACTGTTGTTAACTGGAGTAGCAGTGAGAAGGAGCACCTTCTTGGGGTGTTCCCCCCAAAGCAGATTCATCACTGCCCCCGCGGTGAGTGTGTTCGGGTTCCTTAGAGTATGGGCTTCATCAATCACCACCAATGAGTAGTCGTCAAGATCCTCCGGCCTCACGCCGCGTTTGGTACCGAGGCGAACTTCGTCAAAGGTGACAAGTTCAACTCGAGCCGAGATTATGTCGAACTTTCGCAGAAACGGCTCCCACGTTGAGTTCTTCAACGCGGCGGGAACCACGATCAACACCTGCTGACGATCCTTTTGCGAGACCGCCTTGATGAACTCCCCCGCGATAAATGTCTTACCGAGACCAACCTCGTCACAGACGAGAACTCCACCCAGATCGTCAAGAATCCTCATCGCTCTAAGGATTCCGTCCTTCTGGAACTGCGTGACGGGTAGTTCGACTGGAGGTTCCTGCACGCCAGAATTGTCACCATAGAGTTCGTAGAGCATCCGGAGAAATACGACTCCTGGAGCGTGAGACTTCCAACGAGCCTCGTAGAGCGCGGCTAAGTCAAACGGAACCGACTCGTCCCATAGTTCGTTGAACCAGTTGACGACCAGCTCAGTGTGTTGCCCCGATGGATAGCCAAGGTTGAGTTCTCGGTTCCAAGAAAGCCCAGCCAACGTGAGGTTTGATGAGCCGGCCAGCACCGCGGGCATCTTCGGGTGATCAGCGATGTAGGCCTTACCGTGCAGAAAGCCTTTGGTAAAACGCCGAACTTCGACACGAGGTCTCTCCTTCTCATCGAGTGAACGGAGCCACTCAACCAGGCGATGTGCAGCCGCGTCAGCAAGAGCTGTAAATCCCAGAAGATCACGATCACGCTCGAGTTCCCCGAGGTGAACCGCGGCAACTTGCTCGAAGGACACTTCCTGACCGCGTTCGGACTGAGTTCGATAAGGCTCTTCGGGGTCAGCGCCGATCAAGAGCCTTGCTCTTGGAGCCTTTTCGACTTCGTCGGCAATAAGCACGAATCCTTGAGGGTTCATGTAGGCCGTAGCGAAAGCAAGCTCGGGAGGTTCTGCGTAGGTCGTACGCAGCCCTTCGAGCAAGCGATTGATCTCGATTGCAACTGTTTCCCCGGTTCCAGGGTGATTTGTCGCAAAAACGGGAGGAAAGGGACGCCTATCTGCGTTACTCATATTTTAGTCTCAATCTGATGGAAATAGTGAAGGACTTTGTCTAACCGAGGCTGGTAGTCCCATCCTCTATGGAAGGTGGCAAATACGTGTTCGACCTGACTTCGAGATAGCCCATAGAGTGAAGCGACGAGCGCATCCAGTTCGGCCTCCATCTCTTCTTGCATCTGCATCGCCATCGTCGAACAGACAGCGACACCAACGGCTTCCGCCCATTCTGCAAATCGACTGTCCTTTGCGGCGAGCCTCCCAGCGATATCGATAATCCTTAGTCGAAGTGGATTGCTGGGAGCTGGATCCGGAACAGGTGCCGGAACCAGGAGCTCAAAGGTTAGGTTGAGTTCAACCCACTTTCTGAGGTACCAGTCAAATGGTATCGAACTCAATACTCCTAAGAGGTAGGCCTCGTCTGCGGCTACCCCACGCCGACGTAACAGGTACGGTGCAGCATGAGTCACAAGCGAGTTTGGAGGAATCAAACATGGAACTACCGTTCTCGTGTTCGTGGCATTAGTGACGGCGCGATACACAATCCGCGCCTTACACATCTGCAGGTCATCAACCGACTGATACCGAATACCGTAATGAGCTGAGCGTCGATTGCGCGATGCAGACCGACTCTTCTCCAATAGCCAGTTCGCAATCTGGTGTGCATCTGCTGTACCGTAAGGGTCGCCAAAATCCGGATCCCAGTGTGCAAACGAAGCCCCCGCCAAGACCGGCACTCTCGTTTCGTCATGACTTAGCCCAGTTGTGAACTGATCCCTATTCGATGAGCCGTTGAGATCACCCTGAACAGGCCTGAACTCGAAATGCGTGTTCTCCGAAAGGGCCGGGTGTTTCCTCATCTGCTCGTACACAGCCCCGGTGTCCTCGGACGATAACGTCGGGAACGCCAAAGTCGGGCTACCAAGTTCCAAAGTCTGCGCCTGTAAGACGACACTGTCACACCTACCCTTGGTGAATTCGGCTAACGAAAAAAATGGTCCAGAAAGGGACACTGTGTGGTCTTGTGAAGACTTCTCAACCACCACAAAAGTGACTGAGTAGCGACCATCCACGTCTTCGAAAATCCATTTCTTGTTGTTGACTGCCACGACTACATCAGTAAAGCGACCTGCGTCAAGTAAGCCCCTCCTCCACTCCGCAGAACCAGAGCCCGTGAGAACTACACGAGGGAGCACTATACCGATACGTCCTGACTTCCTGGCGACCTCCCAGTTCCTCCACGCGAACACTTGATAAAGGTCGAGGTGCCCCGAACCAACACCCGGGAAAGGACCGGCCATCAGAGCATCGCGCATCCGATCAGACGCGATCCGATCGGCCTCGAAAAGTTGTTCGAGATCGGGCCGCTGCGATCGAAGTTGATCAATTGCAGCATTCATCTCCTTCACAGGAAGTCCACGTGCTCCCGGAATGTACTTTCCCCACCACACATCTCTCTCGATGTGGACCATGTCCCAAGGAGGATTGCCGACAAGAACATCGAAACCGGGATCCTCCCGTAGAAACGCTTCCGGAAATAACACAGGCATGTGTCCAGGATCCAACAACACGATTTGCTCTTGAGCGTCTGATTGTGCCGCTTGCGAAGCTATGGTCTTCGAGTCCATGCCATTGATCAGATCAGTTCGACCAATCCGGATAAGCACTGCTCCATCAAAGAGAAGTTTGGCCTCCTCTGCCTCTTTACTGGCCTTCTTAATTGCCCTCGAAGCCGCCTGAGTTTCCTTACGGTCGACCTCTGACAGCATTGCCACGTCAGCAAGGACCGTCTGCGCTGAACGAAGCGCTTCCTCAATCGGGTCATCGAAGAACGTCGCTGCGCCCTTACGATTTGGCACAAGGACGTCCAGCGCCTCACCAATATTGCCGATACCAGTCAAACTGTTGGTACACACGAGATTGTGGTCAAGACTCGACATTGGAAGTCCACGGACAAAAGTGTGAATCCAAATCGCGACTCTCGTGAGCTCGACTGCTATCGGGTTGATATCAAGTCCGTAGATGCAACGGCGCGCAATCTGACGACGGAGCAAAGATGAACCCTCAGGGACGGGACCGTCTGGATCGCCAAGTGCGTCTCTTGCGGCATTACCAAGAAGGATGATCTCCTTGGATACGCCAGGGATTTGATGTCCTTCCTCCTCCAAAAACGCCGCCATCTTCTTCTCGAGATGGTCGATGGCCGCAGTAAGGAAGTGACCAGAACCCATCGCAAGGTCCGCGACACGAAAGTCAAAGAACAGGTCGGCCGCCCCCGCTTGATCGCCAACTTCGAGAAGTTCGGCGACCATATTCAAGTGATCATCAAGCGCTGGATCGAGC
>Ga0224557_1003689_pt1 | contig 11734 bp, 7 predicted proteins | sample 714S31014metaG_FD_180677 | JGI IMG/M metagenome (GOLD analysis project Ga0224557, IMG submission 180677) | Peat soil microbial communities from Stordalen Mire, Sweden - 717 S3 10-14 | ecosystem: Environmental > Terrestrial > Soil > Wetlands > Peat | place: Sweden: Norrbotten County, Stordalen... | reverse complement strand
GATAAGACGGCCCATGGCCGCGACCGCCGCAGAGAATTCCTCTTTATTGATGCCCGCAAGCTGGGGCAGATGGAGACGCGGGTACATCGCGTCTTCTCCGAGGCCGACATCAATCTGATCGCCGACACCGCTCACCGCTGGCGGCAGGATGGCGAGGCCACGGGCGACTACGCCGATGTGCCGGGATTCTGCCGGGCTGTGAAGCTCGAAGAGATTCAGGAGCACGGCTACGTCCTCACTCCGGGGCGATATGTCGGCGCGGAAGCTGTCGAGGATGACGACGAGGCATTTGCCGAGAAGATGGAACGGCTCACCGCACAACTGGCCGAGCAGATGGCCAGAGGCGCGGAACTGGATGCCGTGATCCGTCAGAAGCTGGGGGCGCTGGGGTATGGCATCTAGCAAGAGCCGCAAATCCACTTCACCTGCTGATTCTGCGCCGGGGCAGATCCTCATCTACCAGGACGCCGGACTCAACCTTCAGGTACGGCTGGATGGGCAGACTGTCTGGCTTTCCCGCGTTCATATGGCAGAGCTGTTTCAGACCACGCCACAAAATATAACCATGCACATTCAAAGCATTTACGCCGAGAATGAGCTAGACCCGGAGGCAACTGGTAAGGATTACTTACTAGTTCAACCGGAGGGAGAACGGCAGGTCCAGCGCAGCCTCAAGCACTACAACCTGGAGGTGATTCTGGCCGTCGGCTACAGAGTCCGCTCGCTGCGCGGCACCCAATTTCGCCAGTGGGCCACGGCGCGGCTCAGCGAGTTGCTGGTCAAAGGGTTCACGCTCGACGACGAGCGCATCAAGGCCGGACGGACGCTGGGGCAGGATTATTTCGACGAACTGCTGGCGCGCATACGGGACATTCGCTCCAGCGAGCGGCTCTTCTACCAGAAGATTACCGACATCTACGCCACCAGCATTGACTATGACCGCAACGCGGAGTTGACCGAGGTGTTTTTCAAGACGGTGCAGAACAAGCTGCACTGGGCCGCTCATGGTCACACGGCCGCAGAGGTGGTGCGCGAACGCGCCGACGCCGCGCAGCCGCACATGGGGCTTACATCCTGGAAGAATTCGCCGCACGGAGCCGTACGCAAGGCTGATGTCTCCACGGCGAAGAACTATCTGAGCAAGGAGGAGTTGGAGAGCCTGAACCTGATCGTCTCCGCGTATCTGGACTTTGCCGAGTTGCAGGCGCGCGGTCACAAGCCCATGCACATGCGCGATTGGATCGCCAAGCTCGACAGTTTCCTCCGCCTGAGTGACCGCGAGATTCTATTGGGCGCTGGCAAAATCTCCCATGCTCTGTCCGAAGAACACGCCCATGCACAGTTTGCGATCTTCGAAGAGCAGCGCCGCCTGGAGGCCGACGTTAGCGACTTCGACCGGACGGTCGAGGAAGTCAAGAAACTGGGCGTATCCAGCCCCAAGCGCCTGCGCAAAGGGGATGCACAGTAATCCTTGATAGCTCAAATTGCGGGGTAAAAAAGCTTACGCCGCGCAGGCATGGCAGAATTGAATTGGAGGCATCCACGCAATGATCGATTACGACAAGCTGAAGAAGTCGCTGAAGCATCTAGAACTCCAGTTTGAGAACCTCCAGAGCGCAGATACTCGTCCCGAGCTGACCGATATTGACCGCGAAGGGATTGCCGAATCGGTGATTCAGCGGTTTGAAACTTGCTATGAAACCTTGTGGAAGACATTGAGACGCTACTTAATAGAAGAGATTGGCTTGGCGGACGCGCCAAACAGCCCCAAGCCCATCCTGAAGCTGGCAGGGCAAAATGATCTCTTTGCAGCCACAGTGGAGCAATGGCTCAAATACGCCGATGCCCGCGTCAGCACCGCGCATGACTATAGCGGAGAAAAGGCCGGAGAGTGTCTGGCGATCATGTCTGACTTCATCGACGATGCGATTGGCTTGTATCAAACCATGAGTGGACAGACCTGGGAATGAATTCGGCCATCGACATCACGAGCGAACAGCGTAAGACGTTGGTCGATCTTTTGCGTCAATATATTCCCGGCGTTGCTGTTTGGGCTTATGGATCGCGCGTCAAGTGGACAGCTCGTCCTAACTCAGACCTAGATCTGGTTGTCTTCGCTGCACCGGCCCAAAATCAATTGGTATCGGAACTCAAGAATGCTCTCGCTGAAAGTGAGCTGCCATTTCTGGTAGACCTGCACGTCTGGGATGAGATTCCAGAACGCTTTCGCGAGATCATTCGCAGTGAATATGTTGTCATTCAGAAAGAGATGGATGAGCCGATAAGCTTGTTCGACCTTCGCATTGATGGTTGGGATTACACAACTCTCGGCGAGATTTGTGCTAAAGGACAAGGTGGAGTGCAAACGGGTCCGTTCGGTAGCCAACTTCACGCATCGGACTATGTTGCCGAGGGAATTCCTTCGATAATGCCGCAGAATATTGGGGACAACCGTATTATTCGGGATGGTATCGCCAGAATTACCACGGAAGATGCCGAGCGTTTGGAGCGCTATCGCGTTCGTACAGGTGACATTGTTTACAGTCGGCGTGGAGATGTTGAGAGACGAGCGTTAGTTAGAAGTGAAGAAGATGGATGGCTGTGTGGAACCGGGTGCCTTCGGGTCAGATTTGGGAGCAGCGATATTGATTCAGCCTTCGCTTCATTCTATCTCGGTGATCCAAGGGTAAGATCATGGATCGTCAGGCACGCCCAAGGTGCCACTATGCCAAACTTGAATACGGCCATATTGTCCGCACTACCATTCGTAGTTCCACCAATAGAAGAACAGCGAGCCATCGCTCAAATACTTAGTGCGCTCGATGACAAAATCGAACTGGACCGGAAGCTGAATGAGACGCTGGAGGCAATCGCCAGGGCGATCTTCAAGTCGTGGTTTGTGGATTTTGACCCGGTGCGGGCCAAGGCTGAGGGCCGCGAGCCTGAAGGCATGGATGCCGCCACCGCCGCGCTCTTCCCCAGCGAGTTTGAGGAGACCCCGCTCGGCCCTGTTCCTTGTGGATGGAATGTTGTCAACCTGGGCGAATTAGCCGAGTTCGCGTATGGAAAGCCATTGAAGGCTGAGAACAGGAATGGCGGTACGGTTCAAGTAATGGGCTCAAATGGCAGGGTTGGTTGGCACGATGAAGCATTGGTTCGTGGTCCTGGAATTGTCGTCGGCAGAAAGGGAAATCCTGGAACCGTGACATGGGTCGATTCAGACTTTTTTCCAATAGACACTACCTTTTTTGTGAGACCACGGAATTTGGCGCGCGGATTTCACATTCTAAAAAATCAGTTGGACCTTCTGAATCTTCCAGATCTCAGTGCCGACTCCGCAGTGCCCGGATTGAATCGCGAAATAGCCTACCAAACGAAGTTAGTTAATCCCCCAAACCTCATCGCGAAGCTATTTGAAGATGTAGTCGGGCCATTAGTCGCAAAGGCTGCGCAAAACGAAGGTTTGGTTGCTACACTTGCAGACCTCCGCGACACTCTCCTGCCGCGCCTGATCTCCGGCAAGCTGCGAGTGCCGGAAGCGGAAGCTATGCTGACGAGAGTTTAGGGTTTCAAGAATGCGGAAATGACGATGGAATCGACATATCTGACCAATATGTCGATTCTGGGAAGATTTTTCGACAGATTCCAGAACGAGGTATTCGTGAGCCAAATCAACGAAGACATGGTCGAGCAGGAAATGCTGGGATGGTTTGAGGACCTGGGCTATGAGGTAGTCTTCGGGCCGGAGCTTGCGCCGGATGGAGAGAGGCCGGAGCGGAAGAGCTACAAGCATGTCCTGCTGGAAGGGCGGCTTCGGGATGCGCTGCACCGGCTGAATCCGGGCTTTCCCGCCGCAGCCATCGCCGACGCCGTCGCCGTCTTGACCAGTGCAGGCACACCCGGCCTGTTGGCCGGCAACCAGGAGTTTCAGCGGCGGCTCACGCGGGGTGTACAAGTCTTTTGGCAACAGGACGGCGAGACGCGCAGTGACCGGGTCCGGCTGGCGGACTTTGCCAATCCCGAGCAGAACGACTGGCTGGTGGTGAACCAGTTCACCGTGATCGGCATGACCGCGAGCGGCAGCCGCGAACGTCGGCCCGATGTGGTGGTCTTTCTGAATGGAATGCCCGTGGCCGTCTTCGAGCTGAAGAACGCCGCCAGCGAGACAGCGGATGTGTCCGCCGCCTACCACCAACTCCAAACCTATAAGGACGAAATCGCGGAGCTATTCCGCACCAATGAAGTGCTGGTAGCCTCCGACGGCATCTATGCGCGGATGGGTTCACTCTCTGCCGATGAAGAGCGGTTCACGGCGTGGCGAACCATCGACGGAAAAGAGCGTGACCCTTTGGGTCAGTTTGGCGAGTTGGAAACGCTGGTGCGCGGCGTTTTCAAGAAAGATCATCTGCTGGATTATCTGCGCCACTTCATTGTCTTTGAGGATGACGGCGGTTTGGTCAAGAAAATTGCGGCTTATCACCAGTTTCATGCGGTCAGGGCAGCGGTGGAACGAGTGCTGGCGGCTTCAGCATCCGGAGGCGACGGCAAGGGCGGCGTGGTGTGGCATACGCAGGGCGCGGGCAAGAGCCTGGAGATGATTTGTCTTGCGGGCAAGCTGATGGCGCACCCGCAGATGAAGAATCCCACTTTGGTCGTGGTGACGGACCGGAACGACCTGGACGGGCAGCTTTACGGTATGTTCGACATGGCTGCGGAGGTGCTGGGCGAAAAACCCGTGCAGGCAGATAGCCGGACGGCGCTACGGGAGCAATTGAACCAGCGGCCATCGGGCGGCATCGTCTTCACGACCATCCAGAAATTCGTGCCCGGTGAGGATGAGGATACTTATCCGAAGTTGACCGAACGGGACAATGTGGTGGTGCTGTGCGATGAGGCGCACCGCAGCCAATACGGGCTGAAAGCGCGCATCAATGACGCCGGAGAGACGATCTACGGCTATGCCAAGTATCTGCGCGATGCCCTACCGAATGCCACGTTTGTGGCCTTTACCGGGACGCCGGTATCCGCGAAAGACAAAGACACCCGCGCCGTCTTTGGCGAGTATGTGGACATCTACGACATTGAGCAGGCAGTGAAAGATGGGGCAACAGTGCCCATCTATTATGAGTCGCGTTTAGTGAAGTTGGAGATGGATTCCGCCGCTGTCGAAGCGACAGACGATGAAGTTGAAGAACTGACTGAAGACGAGGAAGAAGCGGCCAGGGCGCGGACAAAGAGCCGTTGGGCGGCGCTGGAGAAGCTGGTTGCCACTGATCCGCGCATCAAGACGGTTGCGGCGGACCTTGTAAACCACTTCGAGACCCGGCAGGACGCGCTGCGGGGTAAGGCCATGACAGTTTGCATGAGCCGCGAGGTGTGTGTGCTGCTCTATGAGGCGATCATCGAACTCAGGCCAGAGTGGCATGACCCGGACCCGGAAAAAGGTTCAATCAAAGTGATAATGACCGGCTCCGCTTCGGACCGGGAGGCGCTGCGCCGCCACGTTTACACCGCAAAAATTAAGAAGAGGCTGGAGAAGCGATTCAAGGATGCGGCGGACCCGTTGAAGATCGTGATCGTCCGGGATATGTGGCTGACGGGCTTTGACGTGCCTTGCCTCACGACCATGTATGTAGACAAGCCGATGCGGGACCACAACCTGATGCAAGCAATTGCGCGGGTGAATCGGGTTTTCAAAGACAAGCCAGGCGGGCTGGTGGTGGACTACATCGGTATTGCCAACGATCTCAAGCAAGCATTGCAGGAGTACACGGAAAGCAAGGGGCGCGGGCGGCCCACCATTCCTGCGGCGGAGATGCTGCTAAAAGTGCGGGAAGAGATGGAAGTGGCGCGGGGGATGTTGCACGGGCTGGATTATAGCGGTTTCCGCGTCAACGCTTTGAAGCCGATGCGCGCGGCAGCGGACCACATTCTTGGGCTGGAGGATGGGAAAAGGCGGTTTGCGGATTGCGTGTTGCGCATGACGCAGGCTTTTGCACTATGCTGCACGTTGCCCGCCGCGATGGAGTACCGGGAAGAGATTGCATTTATGCAGGCGGTCCGCACCATTCTGACGAAGCGAGACCCTGCCACATCTCTGAGTGAGGACGCGAAGGAGCACGCGCTCCGGCAGATACTTTCCCGTGCGGTGGTTTCGGCGGAGGTGATGGACATATTTAAGGCGGCGGGTCTGGAGCGGCCTGACGTTGGCATTTTGTCGGACGAGTTTCTGGAGGACGTGCGCAAACTGAAAGAGAAGAATCTTGCAGTAGAGGTTCTGGAGCGTCTACTCAAGGGCCAGATCAAGAGCCGGTTTGGAAGCAACGTGGTGCAGAGCCGCAAGTTCTCTGAGCTGCTGCAAGATTCGCTCACCCGCTATCGCAACCGCGCCATTGAGACGGCGCAGGTGATTGAAGAGCTGATCGCCATGGCAAAGCAGTTCAAAGCCGCGGCGAACCGGGGCGAGGAGCTTGGTCTGTCTCGCGATGAGATGGCCTTTTATGATGCGCTTGCAGCGAACGAGGCATCGGTGCGGGAGCTTGGAGATGCAACGCTGCGTAAGATTGCGCGTGAGCTGACAGAGAAGTTGCGGGCGAGCAATTCCGTGGATTGGTATGTGCGAGAATCAGTGCGGGCCAAACTGCGGCTGATGGTGAAGACCATCCTGAAGAAATACAAGTACCCTCCAGATGGGCAGGAACAGGCGACGGAGACGGTGCTGGAGCAGGCGAAGGAGCTTTCGGCTGCCTGGGCGACTCTATAGAAGTGTGGAATTCTTATCCTGGCCTCACCTGCTGTTGGGAACATTCAGAATTGATTGGGGGATGCAATGATCGAACCGACAATTATCTGCCCGAAATGCAAGACAGAGATTCTTCTGACAGAATCTCTTGCCGCGCCATTGGTCGAGGCGACCCGCCAGCAGTTTGAAGAGAAGCTATCGAAGAAGGATGATGAAATTGCCCTGCGCGAGCAGGCGCTCCGCGACAAAGAGAAGCAGGTCTCGGAGGCAAAGCGTGGACTTGAGCAGCAAGTTGCCGATCAGGTAGCGGAGCAACTGAAGACCGAGCGCCTGCGCGTAATCGAAGAGGAGTCAAAAAAGGCAAAGCAAGCAAACGCGTCAGAGCTTGAAACAAAAGATCGCGAATTGGCCGATCTGCAAGAGGTTCTCAAATCTCGTGATGAGAAGCTGGCAGAGGCTCAAAACGCCCAGGCGGAACTTATCAAGAAACAGCGCGAGCTTGACGACGCGAAACGCGAGTTAGAACTGACGGTTGCAAAGCGCGTGCAGGCTGAACTTTCCGAAGTGCGCACTCAGGCCAAGCGGGAGGGTGAGGAAGGACTCAAGCTCAAGGTGCTCGAAAAAGAAGAGCAAATCGCCTCCATGCAACGCCAGATTGAGGAATTGCGACGTAAGGCCGAGCAGGGCTCCCAACAGCTTCAGGGGGAAGCTCAGGAGTTGGAGTTAGAGTCGCTGTTGCGTATCAAATTCGCGAGGGATACTATTGATCCAGTGCCAAAGGGTGAATTTGGCGGGGATGTACTTCACCGCGTCATCGGACCTCTGGGCCAGCTTTGTGGCACCATCCTCTGGGAATCGAAGCGCACGAAAAACTGGAGTGACGGCTGGCTTCCCAAACTCCGGGATGACCAGCGCGCAGCGAAGGCCGAGATTGCACTCCTCGTAACGCAGATTCTTCCCAAAGGTGTCGAGGCATTCGACTTCATCGATGGTGTTTGGGTTACCGAGTCGCGTTGTGCAATTCCTGTTGCCATCGCCCTCCGTCAGTCGCTCATCGAGCTTGCCACCGCGCGACAGGCTGGCGAGGGGCAGATGACCAAAATGGAGTTGGTCTATCAGTATCTGACCGGCCCACGCTTTCGCCATCGTGTTGAAGCCATTGTCGAAAAGTTCGAGGATATGCAAGCCGATCTGGAGAGAGAACGTAAAACAATGACACGACTCTGGGCGAAGCGTGAAGAGCAGATCAAGGGCGTAATAGAGACGACAGTTGGAATGTACGGAGACCTTCAGGGAATCGCGGGAAGAACGATGCAAGAAATTGAAGGATTAGAGACCAGGCTTCTTGAATCCTCAAAACCCGAGACGGAAGGGACGGCCTAATCTCATGAGTGTAAGCAGCGTTCATAACCCGGATCAATATATGTCGAGCCTGCGGCAAATTATTGCCCAGGGCCGAAAGAGGCTGGGGTTGTTGGTTGGTGCAGGTGCACCGGCAGGAATCTTTGATACGGCAGGGGCTCCCCTCATACCCGCCGTTGCAGGCCTGACGACCTGCGTTCTGGATGCACTCAAAGACCCTTATGAAGTTTCTCTCAATGCAATAAAGACGGAGCTGAAAGACCCCAACATCGAGACTATCCTGTCACGAGTCCGCAGCCTTTCTGCGGTAATTGGGACCGCAAAAGTCCATGGCCTAGACGCTGCCGGTTACAAAACTCTTAGCGAATCCCTTTGTGCAGAAATAGGGAAGATAGTTGATAAGGACCTACCCATTGGCCCTTCGCCGTACTCCGACTTTGTAAATTGGATCAGTGGTGCAGACCGCGACCACAGCGTCGAGATCTTCACAACGAATTACGACCTACTCTTCGAGAAAGCTCTCGAACGCGCAAAGGTTCCCTACTTTGATGGATTCTCAGGCTCCAGTGAGCCGTTTTTTGACCCGTCCACAGTAGCTAGTAATGATCTCCCGCCACGCTGGACGCGGCTTTGGAAATTGCATGGATCGATTGGTTGGACAAGTAACAAGCGCGGTGAGGTCATTCGCGATGGGCTCACACACTCGACTCACCTTGTCTTTCCAGAACATCTGAAATACGACCAAACCCAAAAGGCCCCCTATGCTGCACTGTTTGATCGTCTGCGTCAGTTTCTGATGACGCCAGACACTTTACTTATAGCGACGGGGTTTTCGTTTGCCGACGCTCATATCTCGGCGAGGATCGACGAGTGCTTGGCCGCAAATTCATCTGCAAGCGTATTTGCATTTCAATTCAAAGATCTTGATCAAGAGTTATGCGCTTGCGATATTGCCAGCCGTCGGCCAAACATGAGCGTCTACTCGCCAGACAAAGCGATGATCAACGGAATTCCGGCACCGTGGCTCCCAGGGGAGCCGCCAGCGCGAAACTGGGACCCTATTCGTGCGGGCTACTGGGGAACTGCGGGCAGCAGCAACCCGCCTAAATTTTTGCTTGGGCAATTCGATAGACTCGCGCGCTTCTTTGCGGCGTCTAGATCGTCTCTCACGATTCCACCGCCTGCCCCCGTGGCAACTACAGCAGGGACCACTCCATGACTTCGCGGCCAACCTTACTCGGACTCGTCGGCGCGGTGTCTGGCTCAACGATTAGCGTGCGCCAGTCACCTGGCGTTGCATCCGGCATCGCAATTATTGGTGGAAAGAGCTACCGTGTTGGCCAAGTTGGCAGTTTCGTGCGGATACCGCAGGGCTATCATGATCTTTATGGAATCGTTGCAGAGGTAGGTGCGAACGCCACCCCAGAGGCACTCCAACAAGTGCTTGAACGCGGCGAACGTTGGATGACCGTCCAGCTTGTCGGTGAAATCGTAGGCGCAGCCTTTGAACGCGGTATTAGCCAGTATCCGAGCGTAAATGACGAAGTGCATCTTGTCACAGAAGAGGACTTGGCACGCATTTATGGAACGACTGAATCGGGGCAGGTCGTTATTGGACGGTTGGCAAACGCAGAAGGAATTCCGGTAAGAATCGATCTAGATAAGCTCGTTACAAGGCACAGTGCGGTTGTAGGGTCCACCGGCGCAGGGAAATCAACGACAATTGCAAGCCTGCTCCGATCTATCGCTCTTGGCTCATCAGGCCATGATGCAGGCGGATTTCCAAGCGCTAGAATACTGCTGCTTGACATTCATGGCGAATACGGGAGAGCTCTCCAGTCCGTTGCCACAATCTTCCGCGTTAATCCGAATAAAGGCGAACAACCGCTCCATATTCCCTTCTGGGCGCTTGATGCGACCGAGTTGATGTCATTCCTCATGGCTGGAATAGACGAGAAGCCGCTCAGCCAGATTCTTGATCGCATCTTTGACTCCAGAATGACCAGGGTGAAGAATGCTGCAATAGCTGGAGTTGATCTGTCGTCAATGACAATCGACAGCCCCATTCCCTTCAGTCTGAAGCAGCTTTGGTCTGATCTCATCGATCCCGAGGTAAAGACTTGGGACGATAAAGACCGCACTATACCAGCCTTAATTACACCGGGGGACGCCGACACTCTGACGCCGCCAAAATATAAATTGCATAGCACCACCAATACCGCCCCTTACATAAATAATGTGGGGGTGCTAGGGATTCGCCGCCCTCTTGAGCAAATGCGTTCTCGGCTACTTGATAAGCAATATGACTTTCTTCTCCATCCGGGGCCTTGGGAGCCGGATTTGAACGCCCAGGTCACAAAGGATATTCCCGATTTGCTGGCGACGTGGTTCGGCCACGATAAGCCAATCACCATTCTCGACCTTTCTGGCATTCCTAGCGTCGTGCTTGCGCGTCTGATAGGGGCAATTCTCAAGATCATCTGTGATAGCCTCTTTTGGGGGCGGGAGAAGAGTGAGGGTGGCGTTCGCCGCCCGGTTCTCATAGTGATGGAAGAAGCCCACCGCTATTTGTCCAAAGATGCCGATGGTCCTGCACGAGTCATGGTTCAGAGGGTTGTCAAAGAAGGCCGAAAGTTTGGCATCGGCGCAATGATCATTAGCCAGCGTCCATCGGAGGTGGACGAGACAATACTTTCTCAGTGTGGAACGTTCATTGCATTGCGTCTCTCAAATACGAGCGACCGTAACAAGATTCAGGGTACGCTCCCTGATAATCTCGCGGGAGTCATCGATAGCTTGCCGATTCTTCGCACGGGTGAAGCAATTATCACCGGCGATGCAGCACGCCTGCCCATTCGGTGCCGTATTACGTTGCCATCGGAGGAAAATCGCCCGAGCAGCGAAGACCCCAACGTCTCCGAGCATTGGGCCATGCCTCGAATTAAGGAAGATTACGAGCGCATCGCTGCCTCGTGGCGGGCGCAGAATCCCCGCTGGGCTGCAAACAGACCCCAGCGAGAAAACCTAACAGATCAGGAGATCAAATCAATGGAACGAGAGCTTGTTTCTTCTTCAAATATTGCATCAATCGGATACGACTCAGCCGCAGAGACTCTCGAAGTCGAATTCTTAGATGGCTCCGTCTATCAGTACTACAACGTCCCACAAGCCCTGTACCAGCAGTTCATGGAGGCAGGCTCCAAAGGGAAATTTCTACATGCAAATATTCGAAATGCGTACGCCTATTCCCGAGTCTAGTTGCTATAGGTCCGTAATGTCCAAAGCATCGTTGATCGTTTCTTGCAGTTTCCGCTGTGCTTCGGCGAATGGCTTCCTCTCACGCAATTCCTCGCAGATCTTCGCACAATAGTGGGCGTTCTTCAGAAAATCCGCTTGCAGAGGCTGCAACTGGTTGAGGGTGGTGAAGCATATCGCTAATCTCCGCGAGCCAATTGGTGTTCAGTTGAAAATGATGTGTTGCCCCTGACGATAGGGAGCCCATCCGCATCTACGGGGGTATATTTGGGGGTATTTCGAACACAGGACACAATATCTCTTTGATATTACTACACTTATATAACGCTACGAATCCAGTCGTGCCTACCATATTTATCAACAACTTAGCCTGAT
>Ga0224557_1003686_pt1 | contig 11746 bp, 6 predicted proteins | sample 714S31014metaG_FD_180677 | JGI IMG/M metagenome (GOLD analysis project Ga0224557, IMG submission 180677) | Peat soil microbial communities from Stordalen Mire, Sweden - 717 S3 10-14 | ecosystem: Environmental > Terrestrial > Soil > Wetlands > Peat | place: Sweden: Norrbotten County, Stordalen... | reverse complement strand
TTCGAGGCGATGCGCGACCTCCCCACCGTCTGCGAACAGCTCCACCTTCCGGTCCAGGCCGGTGACGACGAGCTGCTCCGGCGGATGCGCCGCATGTACACCGTCGACGAATACCTGGAGAAGATCGCCGCGGCCCGCGCCACCGTCCCCACCCTCGCCCTGACCACCGACATCATCGTCGGCTTCTCCGGGGAGACCGAGGCCGAGTTCCTCGGCACCGAGCGACTCCTGCGCACGGTGCACTTCGACGTGGTCCACCTTCAGGCATATTCGGTCCGGCCCGGCACCGCCGCCGCCCGGCGCCCCGACGACGTGCCGCTCACGGAGAAGAAGAGGCGGCTCAATCATCTCCTCGATCTCCAGCGCGACATCGCGCTGCAGCGGAACCTCGCCCTGGTCGGGGAGCGGATCGAGATCCTGGTCGAATCGACGACCGACGACGGGCGCCCCTTCGGGCGCACCCGCCAGGGCAAGATCGCCCTGCTGCCCGCGGGCTCCGCCGCCGCCGGCGAGCTCTGCGAGGCGACGGTCCGCAGCGCCAGCGCGTGGCAGCTGACCGCGGACGTCGAGGCCGCGGCGGCCTGATCGGCGGGATGGGGTGGTGAGGGGCCGAGAGCGCGCCACGCCCCCTCACCTGCGCACCGACGCCCTGCCCGCGGCCGGCCGCACCATCGACCTCGACGAGGCCGGGGACACGCCGATCCTCCGCGAATACCGCGCCGTCAAGGCCGAGCACCCGGACGCGCTCGTCCTGGCCCGGCTCGGGGACTTCTACGAGCTCTTCGGCACCGACGCCGAGGTCGCCGCGCCGATCCTGGAGGTGACCCTCACCGGTCGGGGCTTCGGCAGCGCCGGTCGCCTGCCGATGTGCGGGGTGCCCCATCACGCCATCGCGGCGCACCTGCGCCGGCTCCTCGACGCCGGTCACCGCGTGGTCCTCTGGGACCAGGTGGGCGAGGTCGTGGCCGGCCGCCTGGTCCGCCGCGAGGTCACCCGGGTGTTGAGCCCGGGGACGGCGGTGGACGCCGAGCTCCTGGAGGCGAGCCGGGTGGCCCGGCTGGTCGCCCTCATCGAGACCGATGGACGGGTCGGGGTGGCGGCCTTCGACCTGGCCGGCGGCGAGCTGGTGGTGACGGAGGTCCCTGGCGGGGCCGGCTCGGTCGCGCTGCGCGATGAATTGGAGCGTCTCGACGTGGCCGAGCTGCTGACCGGCGATCCCGCCTCTCTGCCCCCCTCGCTCCTGCCCGGGGTGGTGCGCACCGTGCTGGCCCCGCAGCTCTTCGACGCCGGTCGCGCCGCCGAGCGCCTGGCCACGGCGACCGGGACGGTGAGCCTCCTCGGCCTCGGCCTCGACGAGATGCCCGTCGGAGTGCGCGCCGCCGGGGCGGTGCTGGGCTACTGCGAGCGTTCGCGGGTGGCCCTCCAGCCCGGGCTGCTGCGACTCGTGCCCCGGCAGGGCGGCGAGCTGATGCGGCTCGACCCTCCCACCCGGCGCAACCTGGAGCTGCTCGAGCCTCTCGGTCGCGGTCCCAGCCTGGCCCAGCTGCTCGACCGGACGCGCACCCCGATGGGGGCGCGGCTGCTCCGGCGCCGCCTCCAGGAGCCGCTCACCGAGCCGGCACCGATCGTCGCCCGCCTCTCCGCGGTGGCGGCCCTGGTCACCGACCGCGCCCGCCGCGAGGAGCTGCGCAAGCGCATCGGCGCCGTCCGCGACCTGGAGCGGCTGGTGGGGCGCGCGGTGCAGGGGCTGGCCACGCCGCGTGACCTCGGGGCCATCCGAGACGCGTGCGCAGCGCTGCCCGCCATCGCCACGCTGATGGAGGGACTGCCCGGCGAGCTGACCGGCCTGGCCGAGAGGGCCGTGCCCCCCGCGGAGGTGGGAGCCCGGCTCACCGCCCTGCTGGTGGAGGATCCTCCGCCGTCCGCGCGCGACGGTGGCTTCATCAGGGATGGCGCCGATGCCGAGCTGGACGGGCTTCACGCCTCGGCGGCCGAGGCGCGCGAGTTCATCTCGGGACTGGAGGGAAGGGAGCGGGAACGCACCGGCATCCGCTCTCTCAAGGTCGGGTACAACCGCGTCTTCGGCTACTACCTGGAGATCCCCCACGCCCACCGTGACGCGGTGCCCGCCGACTACGTCCGCAAGCAGACCCTGGTCGGTGCCGAGCGCTACATCACACCCCATCTCAAGGAGCAGGAGACGGTGGTGCTCAGCGCGCGGGAGCGGGCGGTGGCCCGCGAGATGGAGCTGCTCGCCGAGACCACACGGCTGGTCACCGCCCACGCCCTCGGGCTGCTCGCCTGCTCCACCGCCGTCGCCACCGCCGATGTCACCCAGTCGCTGGCCGCCGTCGCCGACGAGGAGGGATGGACGCGTCCCGAGGTCGACCGCTCCACGGTCACCGACATCGAGGCCGGCCGTCACCCGCTGGTCGAGAGGAGCCTCGGCCGCGGCGCCTTCGTGGCCAACGACACCAGCCTCGACGTCGCCCACCGGATCGTCGTCCTCACCGGGCCCAACATGGCCGGCAAGTCCACCTACCTCCGCCAGGTGGCGCTGATCACCCTGCTCGCCCAGGTCGGCAGCTTCGTGCCGGCCGAGCGCGCCCGGCTCGGGGTCTGCGACCGCATCTTCACCCGGGTGGGGGCCCAGGACGATCTCTCCGCGGGACTCTCCACCTTCATGGTCGAGATGGCCGAGACCGCCGCCATCCTCCGCCAGGCGACGGCGCGGTCGCTGCTCGTCCTCGACGAGATCGGCCGCGGCACCTCGACCTACGACGGCCTCTCCATCGCCCAGGCACTCGTCGAGCACATCCACGACTCCCCGCAGCTCAACTGCCGAACCCTCTTCGCCACCCACTACCACGAGCTGACGGCGCTCGCCGATCACCTCCCGCGGGTCGTCAACGCGCGCGTGGAGGTGGTGGAGGAGGGGGAGACGGTGACCTTCCTGCACCGCATCCGCCCGGGGGGCGCCGACCGCTCGTATGGGATCCAGGTCGCCAAGCTCGCCGGGCTGCCCGCCAGCCTGCTGGCCCGGGCCCGGGAGATCCTCGGAGAGCTGGAGCTGCACCGCCCGATCGAGGCCGACCGCCCCGCGCCGGCCCAGCTCGACCTGGGGCTCGGGACTCCGCCCGCCCACCCGGTGCTCGGCGAGCTCGCCGGGCTGGACCTCGACGAGCTCACCCCCCGTGAGGCGCTCAGCAAGCTCGCCGAGCTGCAGGAGCGGATGGGCCGGTGACCACTCCGATCCGCCTCCTCCCCCCGCAGGTGGCCGACGCCATCGCGGCGGGGGAGGTCGTCGAGCGGCCCGCGGCCGCCGTGAAGGAGCTCTGCGAAAACGCGCTCGACGCCGGGGCGACCCGGGTCGACGTCGACCTGGAGGCCGGCGGCCTGGTGCGCATCGTGGTGGCCGACGACGGCGCCGGCATCCCCGGTGACCAGCTCCAGCTCGCGGTCGCCCGCCACGCCACCTCCAAGCTCGAGACCGTCGGCGACCTGGCCCGGGTCCGGAGCCTGGGCTTCCGGGGAGAGGCCCTGGCCAGCATCGCCGCGGTCAGCGACCTTCGGATCACCAGCCGCCCCCCGGGGGAGGAGGGCGCCTGGCTGCTGCACTCCCGGGCCGGCGAGGTCCTGGAGCACCGGGCTGCGGCACGCGCCCCGGGTACGACCGTCGAGGTCTGCGATCTCTTCCACAACACCCCAGCCCGGCTCGCCTTCCTCCGCAGCGAGCGCAGCGAGTCTTCGGCCGCGGTGCGGGCCGTCTCCGACCTGGCCCTGACCCACCCCGAGGTGGGCTTCACCTGCAGGAGTGACGACCGCCTGGTGCTGCGCAGCCCCGGGGGCAGCCTGATCGACACCGCCGCCGCGGTCTTCGGCCGTGACGCCGGGGAGCTGATCGCCGTCGAGGGCCCCGGCGAGATCGCCGTCAGCGGTCTGATCAGCGAGCCGCGCAGCCACCGGGGGAGCCGGACGGGTCTGGTCATCGTGATCAACCGGCGCCGCGTCCACAACCGCGCTCTGGTGGTGGCGGTGGAGGAGGCGTACGCCGGGCTGCTGCCGGTGGGGCGTCATCCCTTCGGGGTGGTGGAGGTGACCCTGGACCCGGCCATGGTCGACGTCAACGTCCACCCCACCAAACGGGAGGTCCGCCTTCGCGAGGAGGGCCGGGTCTTCACCGCCGTCCAGCACGCCTGCTGGTCGGCCCTTCAGGAGGCCCGTCTGAGCCTGGCGGGGGTCCGGCTGCCCCAGCTCGGGGGCGGCGCACCCGACGCCGCCGGCGGTGCGGAGCCGGAGCTGGAGTTGCGGGAGGGACCGGCCGGCCGGCCGGTGGAGCTCTGGCCCCACCCGCTGCGGGAGGCGGCGGTGCGCGAGGCGGATGGCGGCGAGAGCGCGTCGATCACCGATCGCGAGCAGGCGGAGACCGCCGGCCACCGCCTCGCCGACCTCGCCCCGCTCCGGCCCCTGGCGCAGACCTCGGAGGGATGGCTGGTGGCGGAGTCGCCGCGCGGCATGGTCCTGGTGGACCCCCACGCCGCCCACGAGAAGATCCTCTATGCCGAGCTCCTCGCCGAGGGCGACGCGGCCATCCGCGAGGGCCGCGCGGCCACCAGTCAGCTCCTGCTCGTCGACAGCGTGGTGAGCGTGGGAGCCGCCGGTGTGGAGCGACTCTCGGAGAGCTTCGCCATCCTGGCCGGGCTCGGCTTCCAGCTCGAGCCGTTCGGCCCCGGGCTCGTCCGCTGCAGCGCCGTACCGGCCGCGGCGGCGCACCTCGACCCGGAGCGGCTGGTCCGCGACCTCCTCGACAGCCTCCCGGCGGGTGGCGACGCGCCCGCGCGCCGGCGCCGGCTGGCCGCGCTCACCGCCTGCCACGCCGCCGTCCGCCTCGGCGACCGCCTCGACCCGCGCGAGCAGCTGCGCCTCCTGGAGCGGCTGGTGGTCACCCCGGGAGGGTTGACCTGCCCCCACGGGCGGCCGACGGTCATCGTCCTCGACGACCGCAGCCTGCGACGCGCCTTCGGCCGCCCGACCGTCTGAGCCGTCCCTCCCACGGCGGGGGGGGCTGTGCCAGGCTTTCAGGTGCAGGGGCACGCCCACACCCCGGTCCGAGGTTCCATGGATCAGACCCCCGTAGCGAAGATGCTGCCGCCCGCGCGCCCAGCGGGCTGCATCGCGCGCCCCGCGCTGGTGGAGCGCTTGGAGGAGGTGGTCAATCGGCGGCTCACCACCGTGGTGGCGGCGGCCGGCTACGGGAAGTCAACGCTCCTCGCCTCGTGGTGGGAGAAGGCCCCCTGTGCCTGGTACACGGCCGACCGGACCGACCGGGAGATGCCCTCGCTGGCGCGCCGGCTGACCGACTCCCTCCGGCTCCGCGTCCCTGAGCTGCGCAGCCAGCTGGCGCTCGCGGTCGAGGGCTTCTCCGGCCCCGAGGCCGACCTCTCCGCGCATGCGGACGCCCTCGGTTCGCGGCTCGCCCAGGTCCTGGAGGAGCACGTCGCCGGCGACCTCGTCCTGATCATCGACGACGTCGACGAGCTCGGCGCCTCCGGCCCCTCCGCCCGCCTCATCGAGGCCCTCTGCCGCCACGCGCCCCCCGGCCTTCACCTGGTCCTGGCGGGGCGCACCCGCCCCCCATTTCCCGTGGAGAGGCTCCGCGGCCGGGGACAGCTCCTGGAGATCGGAGCGGACCAGCTCGCCTTCACACCCGAGGAGGTGGCCGGCCTTGTCGAGGAGCGGTTGGGCACTGCGGTGGCCGGCCTGCCCGAGCGTCTCCACCGCCTGGCCGGCGGCTGGCCTGCGGCGGTGGTCCTGGCTCTGGAAGCACTTCGGGAGACCCCGTCCGAGTCGCGGCAGGCGGTGATGACGAGCCTCGACCAGACGCGTACGCCACTCTTCGCCTACCTTGCCGAGGAGGTCTTCGCCCACCAGCCGGTGGAGGTGCGTGAGGTGGTCAGCCGGGTGGCGCTCCTCGACCAGTTCACACCCGAGCTCTGCGACGCATTGGGAATGGCGGGATCGCACGCCGTGGTGACCGACCTGGCGCGCCAGAGCCTCTTCGTGGAGAGGCGGCAGGATGGGACCCTGGCCCTGCGCCCGCTGATCCGTGAGTACGCGCTGGAGCACCTCCCCCTGCCCGCCGCGGTGGCGAGCGAGCTGCAGCTCGTAGCAGCCGAGTGGTTGAGCCGCACCGGCGACACCTCAGCGGCGATCCGGATCCTGCTCGGCGCCGGTGCCACGGAGCGGCTGGCCACCCTCATGGCGGAGCGGGGGTCCGCCCTCCTGGCCGCGGGTCACGTCGCCACCGTGCTCGAGGCCTGTCGCGCCATCCCGGCGGCCCTCCGTTTCGAGGCGATCGAGCAGCTGGACGGCGAGGCGCGCCAGATCCAGGGGGATTGGATGGGGGCGCTCAGCTGCTTCGAGCGGCTCGCCGCGGGCCGCGAGGAGCTCCCCGCCTCCCTCGCGTGGCGGATCGGGCTCCTTCACTACCTCCGAGGACATGTGGACGCTGCCCTCGGCGTCTACCGGAGAGGCCTCCGCGACCTCGGCGCCGACCCCGTCGAGATGGCCCTGCTGCTGGCCTGGACGGCCACCGCGAACTGGCTCCGTGGTGACGTCGACGCCTGCCGTGACCTCGCCTCGCGCGCCCTGGAGGCGGCCGGCGCCTGTGGCGATCGGCGAGCCCTGGCCGCCGCCCACACGGTGCTGGCGATGCTCGCCGCGCTGGACGGCGATCGGCGTGCCAACGACGCCCACTACCTGCTGGCCCTCCGCGCCGCCGAGGACGCGGCCGACATCCTCCAGACCGTCCGCATCAGGACCAATCGCGCATCCCACTTCCTGGAGGAGGGCGCCTACCCGGAGGCGCTCCAGGAGTTGGAGGTCGCGGTGCGGCTCGCCGAGCTCACCTCCTTCGCCAACTTCCACGCCCTCAGTCTCTGCAACCGCGGCGAGACGAGGCTGCGCATGGGGCTTCTCGACGAGGCCCTCGTGGACCTCGAGGCTTCCCGCACCCGGTATCAACAGATCGGCTCTGACATGGTCGCCTACCCGCTCTGCCTGATCGGCGAGGTGCACCAGGAGCGGGGCAACCTCCCCCAGGCCCGAGCCGCGTACGAGGAGGCCGGGCTGATCGCCGAGGTCTCCGGTGACCAGCAGGCGCTCGTCCCCGCCCTGGCCGGCCTGGCGACCGTCCTGGCGGCCGACGAGCCGCAGCGGGCCCGCGAGCTGGCCGAGCGGGCGGTCGCGGCGGGCACCGGCCTCGACTACGTCGCCGCGGTGCTGGCGGCCGGTTGGGTGGCGGCGGTCGGCGGCGACCGGGCTGGTGCCGCCGAGCTCGCGAAGACCGCCACCAGCGCGGCCCGCGCCCGCCGGGACCGTGCCGGGCTCGCCGACGCCCTTGCCCTCGGCGCCATGACCGCGCAGCGGCCAGGACTCGAGGTTCAGCGTCTGCGCGAGGCGCGCGCCATCTGGCGCGAGATCGGCAACCCTCTCGGTGAGGCGAAGGTGGAGCTGGCCCTGGCTGCGGTGGACCCCGGCTCGGGATCGTCGTCGCAACGCAGGCAGGCGGAGCGAACCCTCGAGGGACTCGGGGTGCACGGTCACCGCGAGGGCAGTGCCGCTGCCGGGCTGTTGGCCCAGGCGAGTGGCGGACGATCGAGCGGCGTCCGCATCGAGTCACTTGGCGGGTTCGCCGTCCTCCGCGGCGGCGAGCTGGTGCGGCTCTCGGAGTGGCAGTCGAAGCGCGCTCGCGAGCTCCTCAAGCTGCTCGTGGCCCGCCGCGGCCGCCCGGCAACCCGCGACTATCTGATCGAGACGATCTGGCCGGAGGAGGACCCCGATCGGGTTGCCAACCGGCTCTCCGTCGCCCTGAGCACCGTCCGCGCCGTCCTCGACCCCGAAAGGCGAGCGGCCGTCGAGTACCTGGTCGCCGACAAGGATTCGGTCGCGTTGAACATCGGAGCCGTGGATGTCGACCTGGAGGGGTTCCTCACCACCGCGGCCGACGGACTGGCGGGCCTCCGGCGAGGGGACACCGAGATGGCACTCCCGACTCTCGAGGCCGCGGCCGCCGCCTACTGTGGCGACTTCCTCGAAGAGAACCCCTATGACGACTGGGCCGTCCCCGCCCGCGAGGAGGCCAGGGCGGTCTACGTGGCCGTGAGCCGCGCCCTCGCCCTCCACGCCTCTCAGGGACCCGACCCGGATGCCGCGGTTCCCCACCTCCTGCGCATCCTGGAGATCGACCGCTATGACGAACCCGCGCATCTCGCCCTGGTGACCGCGCTGGCCGTTGCCGGCCGGCACGGGGAGGCGCATCGCCACTACCTCATCTACCGCCGCGCCATGGACGAGTTGGGCGTCGAGCCGGCCCCGTTCCCCGGCGGTCGCGGGCCCGGGGCGGGTGCGGCGGTTCCGGCGCTGCCTCCCTTCAGCGAGCCTTAAGGCCACCCAAAGAGCCGCGGGTAGGCTCCCGCGCCATGGAGACCTTCATGGTGCGGGTCTGGAGGCCCGGCGACGGCGAGCGCCCGGACGGCGTGAGAGGGGTGGCGGTCCATCTCGGCTCGGGACGGGAGCTCACGTTCTCGGAACCGGACCGGCTGATCGCCTTCCTGGGCGAGGCCACCGCCGTGGATGAACGGCCCGCATCCATGCAGAGGGCTTCGCAAGACCTGGATCGGGAGTAGAGAGCCATGAAGCTGGGCAGATTCGTTCCGTTGCTGGCCGGGCTGGCCGCCGTCTCGCTGGCGGCGGGGTGCGGCTCCACATCGAGCCCCCCGAGCCAGTCCTCCTCGGGTTCCACCACGCTGTCCGTGCCGGGAGCGGCGACGCCGACACCGGCCATCGCCACGGCCATCCCCACAGCCGCCACCAGCGGGTCGCTGTCGGGCACCTGGTCCGGCTCCTACAGCGGTGCCTTCACCGGCTCATTCAACCTGACCTGGACGCAGACCGGCTCGAGCCTCAGCGGGTCCATCGACCTGACGCCCGGTGGCACGGAAAGCCTCACCGGGACCGTCAGCGGCAACACCCTTCAGTTCGGAGCGGTCGGCTCGGAGGCGATCACGTACAACGGCACGGTCTCCGGCGACAGCTCCATGTCCGGCAGCTACTCGGTCGCAGGCATGGGCGGCGGCTCCTGGACTGCCAGCAAGACCTCCTGAGCCCGGCGTCGGTTCCCGGGCCCGTTCAAATGACCAGCCGGCCCTCGGCACCAGCCTGGGCGGGGGTGGGCCTCGCCGTAACCGTGGTGTTCATCGATCGGCGCCGCACGGGTCGCCGTGGGTGCAAGCCCCGGCGGCCCGTCGCGGACCCGCGGCGGCCATGGAGCCTGGAGCGGCGCCGGTGGGAGGGGCCCAGGCCGCCCGGCGCCGCCCTGGTGGGCCGGCTCCATGCAGCAAGCTACGGGGATGACCGCCGACCCCGGTCGGGACCGTGCTCTCCCGGCCACGCCTCCCACCATCGCCGTGGTGGGGGCAACCGCCACGGGCAAGACCGCCTTTGCCGTGCGCCTGGCCCGGGCCATCGGTTCCGCCGAGCTGGTCAATGCCGACTCCCGCCAGGTGCTGCGCGGCCTCCATGTCGGGACCAACCGGCCCGGCTCCGAGGACCTCGAGGGCGTGGCCTGCCACCTGCTGGGGATCACCGACCCCGGCACGCCGTTCTCGGTCGCCGACTGGCTCATGGCAGCGCGTGCGTGCCTTGCCTCCCTGGACCTTCGGGGGGCGCGGCCGATCGTCGTCGGTGGCACGGGTCTCTATGTGCGCGCCCTGCTGGACGGCCTCGAGCTGGGCGGTGCCCCGCCGGACCCGGTTCACCGGGCAGCCCTCAACGCGAGGGCCGCCAGCCCGGAGGGGCTCGCGGAGCTGGCCGGCGAGCTCCGGCGGCGGGATCCGGAGGGTGCCGCCGGCATCGACCTCCGCAACCCCCGCCGAGTGGTGCGGGCCACGGAGATCGTCGAGACGCGCGGCAGCCTGGCGGGCCGGGCCCGGCGGGGCACCGCCCGTCCGAGCGTCAGGATCGGCCTCCAGGTGGCACCCGAGCTTCACCGTGGATGGATCACCGCCCGGGCGCGCACCATGCTGACCGGCGGCTTGCTCGAGGAGACGGCTGCGGCGCTCGCGGGCGGGGTGCCCCCGGAGGCGTTGGATGCTTCCGGCATCGGCTACCGCGAGGCCATGGCGGTGCTCGACGGCAAGCTGTCGGAAGCCGCGGCCAACGCTGAGATCGTGCGCAGGACGGCCCGCTACGCCAAGGCCCAGCTCACCTGGTTCCGTGCCGACCCGAGCGTCGTCTGGCTCCGCCGGGAGAGGGGAGATGATGTCGCCGATCTGGTCACGAGGGCGGTCGCGCTGATCGAGGCCGCCTGACCCCACCCACCCCGCGGGCTCCCGGACCCCGCCCGACCGCCGCCTCCCAGCGGCCCGGAGACCGAACATACGTCAGGAACATCCGTTTGCGTTTCGGCGCCGGCCATGTTACAGTCGGGCCTGCCCCGACACGCTGAGAGGTGAGACAGACGACATGGCAGACGCCCTCAACCCGCGCCAGCGGCAGATCATCGAGTTCCTTCGCGAGCACGCGCGCACGCACGCGTACCCTCCCACCGTCCGCGAGATCGGGCTCGCGGTCGGTCTCAGCTCGTCCTCGACGGTGCAGAACCATCTGAACTCCCTCGAGGCCAAGGGCCACATCCGTCGTGACCCCACCAAGTCGCGCACCGTGGAGGTGGTCGGACACGAGCCGGCCTCCAGCCGCAGCGCGCCACGCGTCCTCACCCTCCCCCTGATCGGCCGCGTCGCCGCGGGCACCCCGGTGCTCGCCGAGCAGAACGTCGAAGACCACATCACTGTGGGTCAGGAGCTGGCCGGTGACGACGGGGCCTACGCCCTCAAGGTCCACGGCGACAGCATGATCGACGCCGGCATCCTGGACGGCGACCTGGTCGTGGTCAGGCCACGGCGTGATGCTCCGCCGAACGGGACGATCGTGGTCGCCCGGATCGAGAACGAGGCGACCGGTGAGGGCGAGGTGACCGTGAAGCGCTTCTTCCGTGAGGGCGGTCGCGTGCGCCTCCAACCCGAAAATGCCAGTTACGCGCCGATCTTCGTGAGCGGAGAGCTCTCCCTCGAGGGAGTGGTCGCCGCGGTGATCCGCGTCGTTCACTGACCTCACGGGGCCGGAGAACCCGCGGGCGCTTCAGCACCCTGCTACTCGCTGAAGAAGTCCTCGTTCATCTCGGCGTCGGCCCATCCCTCGTCTTCCGCGTCGGTCTCTGAGGGGGCGGCCTCCACCGGCGGCAGTGATTCGAGAAAGCGGTCCAGGTACTCGGCCAGGTCCGGAGACGCCTGCCCGTGGGCCGTCACCCGGGTCTCTCCCTCATCCTCGATCGCGCTGAGGGCGAGGTCCGGACGGTGGTCGAGGAGGAGCGGCAGGGCTGGCACGACCGCCACCGGCAGCGCCACCAGCACCACGGGGGTGACCGCGGTGAGGATGAGCAGCGCCAGGACGATGACGATGGCGAAGCCCGCCGCCATCTCGCCGCCGTAGCGGACTCGCCGCACCGGCCGGATGACCAGGTAATGGGCGCCGCGCTCGGCCACGACCATTCCCGGCAACCGCTCGATGTCGAACTGCGCGAGGACCTCCTGCGCAGGCCGGCTGGTGCGGGCCGCGATCTGGTAGGGGACGGTCGACGTCCTCTTCTGGATGACTGCCTGTCCTCTCACGTGTCCCTGACGCTTGC
>Ga0224557_1003681_pt1 | contig 11755 bp, 7 predicted proteins | sample 714S31014metaG_FD_180677 | JGI IMG/M metagenome (GOLD analysis project Ga0224557, IMG submission 180677) | Peat soil microbial communities from Stordalen Mire, Sweden - 717 S3 10-14 | ecosystem: Environmental > Terrestrial > Soil > Wetlands > Peat | place: Sweden: Norrbotten County, Stordalen... | reverse complement strand
TGCCGACACATCTGCCAGCGCAACCAGCGCCCGCTGAGCTTTCTCGCCGCGCAGATCCATTTTCCAGTGCGAAAGCCGGGCGGAACTCAACCGTTCCGTCAGTTCCAGATCGGAGAGATGCCGAGCAACGTCCGCATCCGGCTGGCCCTTGGATGCACTCAAAACCCGTTCCAGTTCGTCCACCGTCACGCGCTTTGCCGCCTGTGTGGGAATGGCCGTTGCTGCAAGAAGAAGAAGCATTGCGAATATGCGCATCGAAGTGTCCCTCCATCGAGCCGGTAAATCACCTGGAGGACGTCCCGCAGACCCACCGGCCAACTCGTTCAGGACGGCCATTCGAAAGCAACTTACCGCGCAGGCTTAGGTAGCCCGCAAAGTTGACAGTCGGAATTATAGTCTGGTTCCTTCATTCTCTGATTTGACTCTGCGCAAGAGTGAAACACAAAAAAAACGGCCCCCGTGTTCACGGGGGCCAAGTTGCCTTGGTTCTCTCGCTTTGCGAGAGCTTGGTTGGCGGCCTTACGGCGGGGTGGCCGTTGGCGCTGGGATGCCTCGGAGGAAGGACTAAGGCTTGTTAGGGCCTATCCGCACCAGTCGAAGAAGCCATACCCTGGGGTGGTGTGGCTCCCGAGGCCGCCAAACTGTTTGCCATCAACCGTACATGCACGTCACTGGTCCGCACCGGTCTCGATGTTTCATCGCCGGTTGAGGCCACCTCGGCATTGCCGAGTGCTACAAAGTGCATACGGTAGACGGGAATCTGATGTTCGCTTACTAGGTAGCGCTCAACCTGCTCAGCTTCACGCTGCGAGGTCTGTATGCCTACGCTACCGCCTGCGCGTGAATGCGCTTCAAGTTCGAGAATGTAGCCAGTCTGACCCGTAACGCTTGCTGCCAGGTCGTCAAGCTGCTTCTTCGCGTCTGCGTTCAGAACGGTGGTCCCACCATGGAACGCAACGTCGATTTCGGTCACTTGGTGATACTGATCCAGACCCTTCACCGTCGTATCCAGCTGATCGACGTGGCCTGAAGCTGTTTGCGCAATGCCATTGGCGTTCTGCGCCTGGGCGCCGGCGGCTGTCGCCGTTTGGTTCGCTGCGTCCGCTGTCTGCTGAGCCTTGTTGATGCCGGCAGTCGCTCTCTGGTCTACATCCTGAATGTCATGCGCGTTCTTGGCGTTCACCTGGTCGAGTTCTGAAAGCCGGTTGTTGATCGGGTCGGTCTGCTTCCTTACCCACGACTTCCGTGCGAAAGGATTCACATGACCCCAAAAGCCTTCCTTCGCCGGTGGCACATACGGTGCCGCTTCGGGGTAGGTCTGCTGCTGAGCCTGCGCCGCGGGGGGAGCGCTCTGGGGAGGGCTTGACTGTTGCGAATTCTGAGCCCACGCGGGGATTCCAACTGCAGATGCCAGCACAAGCACTGCGATCTGGCCGGGGAAGATGTTGCGAACAATGGCGTTAGCTCTCATCGGATTCAATTCCTCTCGGAACTTGTTTTGCCGCGGTCTTCCTGCGGGTGAGCTATTGTCTGCTCGCCCTTACCTATTGCAATGACCATGCCAAAGCTGGCAGACCCCTTGAAGAATCTCTATCTTGCTTAAAATCAACGCTTTGATCCCGCAACCAAGACCCCGCTAAGCGCATATCCGCTCTGGGGTACCAAGTTTGCCATGTAAATTTTGCATGAGTCGGTATTTTCTACCGGGTAAGGTCAGATTTTTCAGCAATCAAGGGCTGAAACTTCAAGCTGTGAGACCGTCAGCACCGGAAAAACACGCAGAACTCGCCCAAAGCGCATACAACTTTTAGGGCAGATTTTGATCAGGTGCGGCTTTTCACCGGGTGCGAGATCTACTTCGAGTCGACGTGGATGATGCGAATCTCGGGATAGGCGCCGTCCCAGTCCGGAGAGACCGCGTCGAAGATCAGCCGGAAATCCTGCTCGTCGCCGGGCTTCAGCGGTGCAGCCGAGACCGGCTCCACATCTATATATGGGTCGCGCATCCGGATGATCTTCAGCGACTGGGTTTCGTTCTGCGTCACCTCGTGGGTAAAGGCGCGGAAAAGAATCTGGACCGTGATTCCTGTAACAATGCGGTTGCCCTGGTTGGCAATGTGCCCGTCGAGATAGGTGACTTTGCCGCCGGCCAGGTTCGCTGACTCGCTCATCGCCAGCCGGGAGATCGGAAGGCTCGGCGCATAGGGGTCAATGGCCGTTGAGGTGGGTAGCACCTGAGGTGCGCCCTTGCCATGGCCGAAGATGACCACCAGCCCCACCACGACCGCAAGAACCACTCCGGCGGCAATCGCCATCGGAACCCAGTTACGCTCCTCGGCTTCAGCCGGGCGAATCAATTGTGGACCAGTGCTCACCAGCGAAATTCTACACCCGTTACCGAATGAATACCTCGGCCTTCGCTACGAATAGCTCGCCCTTCCCAACGGCTGCCGCGTAGTGCACGATTTGGGAAGGATGGGCGCGCGTCCGGCAGAAGGTGCACCAATTTCCGCGCCAGATTTGCACCGCTCTTCCCTTTTGTCTTGGTTCTCTCGTGCATCCGCTCGATCCTGGCTGCATCGAATAATTTCAAAGGACGCCGCGTGAACCAGAGTCCTGCACCCTGCGTATCACCTGCAATGAAAGGCTGGCCAAGTGATGACACCCTCCCCCGCAATTGCAATCGCTCCAACAACGACTGCCGGGCCGGCAATCAGGCCAAACCAAGCCGCAACGCGCGTTTACCAGGGCGTGACCATAGCAGCAATGGTGCTGCTGCTTTGCAGTCTCTGGGTCTTCTGATTCCTGCAGCCTGATTCCCTGAGCCTGGTTCCAAACCCCGATGGTCGCGCGACGCCCGGCTTTAGTCGCCCTAGAACCCGCGGCCTGCCCTGAACATCGAAGCGATGTGCCATCCGATCGTGGCAAACACAGCGATCAACATGAATGGCATCCAGCTGGCAGGCGTGGTGGTCGTGGGATGATGCGCGGCCTGGATGATTCCCCACTGAATCACAGCGAACAGCAGGACGATCTCAAGCTTGAGCCAGGCGATCATCTGCAGCGCGAGTTGCTCGAGGCGTGCGCGGTTTTGCGCCGTCACGCGCACCGGATAGTTGAAGGCCGAAGGGAATCGCGTGACCACGGTAAATAGCAGGTAGATGAACACTGCAATCGCCGGCAAGAAAAGCAGCGTGGCCGGCGAGCCCCAGGCGTTGGGGTTTCCAGCGGCGTCAAAGTGTGTGGGAATCTTCGCGGGCAGCGGGTCAGGGCCGAAGAACGCGCGGTAAGTGATCCATGCCTGGAAGGCGAGAGCGGCCAGAGCTACAGCCTCAAGAGACTTGCGCATGCGATCCTTTCCGGCGGCTACCTCGGGGAAGCCGGTGAAGACCAGTGAGGCCCGGTAAGCAGTTATCCTACCGCAGATTAGTGAAGAGTGGCTTGGCCGGCATCAGCCGGCATCGCCGACCCGCAGGGAATGAAACTGGCCGACGCGGTTTCGCATTCACGGAGGGAGCAGGGGCTTTCAAGCCCCTGAAAGAGGAAGGCGATAACGCGGGCCTTCAGGCCCGGGCCTTTTCTCTGCTCCTCTGTTTCCTCGACCCTGCATTTCAGTTTCTTTTCAGCCAAAGCGAGCGCGCTTGACCGTCTGCCTGAAATCCTCGCCGGTCATCTCGATGCGGACGCACATCTCCGCCAGCCGGGAGCGCATGCGGTCGCCGATGCGGTCGCCCAGCGTGTCTTCGCGGGCTGCCCGCTCCGGGCCCGACAGTCCACCCGCCGCCGCCGGCAGATCGGCATAGTTGGTGGTGATGATGGTGGTCAGCTTGTCGTTGTAGCGCGAGTTCAGAATCAGCGCAACCGTGTCCCACACCCACTCATTGGGCTTTTGCGCGCCCAGGTCGTCAAGCACCAACACCTCGGCGGCAAAGATCGGTTTCAGCAGTTGAAGCTCAGTGGTTTGCACCTGCGGGTTGTAGCTGTTCTGAATGCTCTTCAGTAGCTCGCGGTAATCGCAGAAAAGTCCGCGCACGCCGCGCTCCTGCACCAGCCTGCGCAACACGCCTACGGCCAAGTGCGTCTTGCCCACGCCAATCGAACCGGTAAACAGCAGCCCCTTGCCGGCCGTGTCCACCGGGTAGGCATCTACAAATTTGCGCGCCGTCAGATGAGCCTGGCCCAGCGACGGATGCGCGCCGCGAAAGGCGGTCTCGTAGCCGTCGAGCGTGTAATGCCGGTAACGCTCCGGGATGTGCGCAGCCGCAATGCGCCTTTCTTCGCGGTCAACTTCCTGGCACTCGCAAGCGCGCGAAACCCACCTTCCGGCGCCGTCCACCACGCGCACCAGACCAACTCCACCACAGATCGCACAATTCGTCATCTTGTTCAAGCCTAGCGCATCGCGCACAGCGAGTGCGCCGGTGCAGCGCCGGTGCCCGAATGTGGAAAAGCTGAGTGCTCCGGGAGCAGAAATGCGCCGCAATGCCGGCCCGTTTTGGGACCGGATTAGCCCATCTTGAAACTGCCTAGAGGAATAGAATGAACAATTTGTCATTTCATGACCTAGCACCAAGTGTGTATGGACATACTTCCTAAGCGTGGTTACGGTTGATCGACAACAACGTTACCAATGATTTTCACCAAATCCATCGGTACCGGGGAGTTCCTATGTTTCGGAAGAGTTTCGCTCTTGTCTGCCTTTTGCTCGTTGGGGGATTGTTTCTGTCCGGATGCGGAAGCATCGAGTCGGCGAGTGTCGCGGTAACAGCATCAGGAACAACCGTTGATGCAACGGATGCAATCACCCTTACCGCTGTCGTGACAAATGACACGAACTCAGCAGGAGTGACCTGGACCGTAACTGGCGGGGGCACCCTTTCGAACACGACCACCAGCGCCGCGACCTACACGGCGCCGGCTGCCTCGAGCACGGCTCTCACCGTCACTGTGACTGCAACTTCAGTCGCGGACGCGACAAAGAGCGGATCCGCAACCATCACGGTGCCAGCCAAGCCGGCGATTACGACTGGAGCGCTCGCGGCGGGTACTGTAGGAACAGCCTACTCGGCGGCTATGGCGGGCAGTGGCGGCATCGGCCCTTACACATGGACCATTACCAGCGGCACGTTTCCAGCCGGCCTGGGCATGAATTCGGCGGGCGTAATCTCCGGGACGCCGACAGCCCCAGGCGTGGGAACCACCAACCTGACCTTCGTGCTCACCGATTCCGGCAAGGCGACAGCGCTGACCTCGAGTGTGACTCTCGGCCTTACGGTCAATGCGGCCCTGGCAATCGCGTTTACCGGTTTGGTGCCGGCCACCGCGACCTATAACGTGGCCTACACCGGCAGCGCGGCAGCAGGCGGCGGTGCGGGTGCACTCACTTACAGCGTGGCCAGCGGCGCGCTGCCCACAGGATTAAACCTGAACGCGGCAAACGGCGCAATTATCGGAACGCCCACAGCCACCGGAACTTTCAATTTCAGCATCAGGGCCGCCGATGCGTTTGGCGACTCGAACACCCAGGGTTACTCGATTGTGGTCAGCTATCCGGCCGTGGTTGTTACCCCTGCCACACTGCCCACCGGGTATGTCCAATCGGTCTATCATCAATCCACGCTCGCAGCCACCGGCGGATCGGGAACCGGCTTCAGTTTTGCGCTGGCGAACGGCACGCTGCTTCCAGCAGGGTTGAACCTTTCTTCCGCAGGCGTGATCACAGGCACTCCTACCGCGACGGGAACCACAAACTTCACAGTCACGGCAACCGATTCAGCTTCGAACAGCGGCAACGGGAATTTCTCCATCACCGTCAACGCCGGGGTCAGTATCAGCACCAGCTTGACTTTGCCTACGGGTTACGTGGGAAGCAGCTATTCGCAGACCCTCGCAGCGACTGGCGGCTCCGGAACGGGCTACACCTGGACCGTAACCGGCGGGTCCACTCTGCCGGCAGTTTTAAGTCTTTCGACGGCCGGCGTGCTGAGCGGCAAGCCCACAACGACCGGCACTCCGAGCTTCAGCATCACGGCAACTGACTCTGTTGGTAACACCGCCAGTGCGACGTTCTCGATGACCATCGCAGCGGGCGTGAGCATTAATGTTCCAACGCTGCCGACGGGATATCCGGGAACAAGCTACCCGGGGACAACCTTGACGGCATCGGGGGGCACGAACACGGGCTTTACCTGGAGTTGGGCTGCGGCCGGTGGATCCACGCTGCCCGCGGGCCTCAATATCGGATCGACAACCGGTGCGATTACGGGAACGCCTACCAATTCAACCTCGGCAAGCGTCGTTTCGAGCGTGGTGGTCACCGCGACCGACTCGGTTGGGAACCAGTCCACAACGACGATTTCAGTAACCATCGAGGCAACCGTCGCCATCACAACGGTAACGTTGCCTGGCGCGACCATCGGCGTGAATTACAGCCAGCCGCTTGCGGCTTCTGGCGGATCGGGGAGCTACACGAGCTGGCAGGTGACTACCGGCGCGCCCAGCCTTACCGCAATCGGTTTGGCGCTGAACACCAGCACCGGCGTCATCTCGGGGGCTTCGCCCACCAGCGGCACCGCGATCTTCAGCGTCGCAGTCACAGACTCACAGGGCCATGTCTCCACGGCTGCCTCATTCACCGTGGTCGCCTCCTCCGCGCTCGTCGTCACCACCGCGAGCCTGAATCAGCTCAACGTGGGGCAGACACCCACGCAAGTGATGGCCGCGGCGGGCGGCTCGGGCATCATCGCCGACTACAGTTGGAGCTGGACCGCAGCGGGCGGATCGTCGCTGCCTCCGGGCTTGACCATGGGCGCAAACGGCGCCGTTGGCGGCTCACCAACCACTGCCGGCACCTACAGCGTCGTCGTCAAGGTGCAGGATTCGGGTTCCAGCACCAGCAACACCGTCACCTTGTCCATCACCATCAACAGCGCTATGTCGTTGTCGGCCAACAGCACGCTCCCCGCCGGCTACACGGGCGTTGCCTATAGCGGTACGATCGCAGCCTCGGGCGGCAGCGGGAGCTATTGCTTCACGGTTCCCACCGCGGCTCAATATACCGCCGGTATCTGGGACGGTCTGCAGACATCCCTCCCCAACCTCCCGCCCTCGGGCGGATGCAATTATCTCGGCGGCAGTTCCCTGTCTCTCACCGGAACGCCCACCAACCCGCCCGCTCCTCCTTACAACATCCCGCTCAGCATCTCGGTAACCGATGAAACAACGGGACAAACCATAACCCGGGTGTACAGCATTTCGGTCACCGCTCCCAGCGCTCCCTCGCTGCCGGCGTCGAGCCTCACCGCAGCCACCGTAAGCCAGAGCTACACGGGATCGGTTACCGCAACCGGCGGGATCGGACCAAACTACGTCTGGACGATCAACGGCACGGCGCTGGCTACCAACGGCAGCCCAGTGTCGATAACCGATGGTTTAACCGTGAGCAATAACGGCACCAATGTGTTGACCATCGGCGGTACGCCTACCTCCGTTTCCACAACGCCGGGCGTTCAATTCACCGCCCAGGTCAAGGACACCACGACCGGCCTTACGAGCGGCGCGGCCACCACGTATACGATCGTGGTGAACGCTGCGGGATCGAATGTAAGCGGCCAGATCTCGATGAACGGCAACTGCGGCCCGGGCGGGACCGTGCCAACCATCACGCTCAACCTGCTTACGAATCCGGGTGGAACGGTCGTCCAGACGCAGACCACCGGCGGCAGCGGAAACTACACGTTCACGTCGATTCCCAACGGGAACTACACGATCTCTCCCTCGATCACGGGGCCGAGTTCGTTGTTCAGTCCGGCGACTCAGAACGTAACCGTGAGCAACGGCACTTTGAGCGGAGAGAACTTCCAGGTGTCTCTGGGTTACACAGTCTCCGGCACGGTGAGTTACGGAGGCTCGAACACCGGGCGCATCTACCTGACGCTGAACAGCACCAACTGCGGCGGGAATGGCGCAACAGGGACCAGCATTGCCGCTGCGGGAGCATTCACGATTCGCGGCGTACCGCCCGGCAGCTACAACCTGCAGGCTTACATGGGCCTTGCGACGCTTGGCAACGCCTTTCCGAACACGTCCGACCCAACGGGCAGCACATCCGGCTTGACGGTTTCCAATGCGAATCTCACCGGACAGACCATCACGCTGACCGATAACACGCCTACCAGCGTGCCCAGTTCGAATCCATCGTTCAATGCGATCACGCCAACCGACCAGGGTGTAGTCATAACCTACAGTCCTGTGAAAACAAACGTAAACGGCGCCACGACGGAGGGGGCCACTTCGTACGACGTGCAATGGAGCACGAGTTCGTCGTTCACGTCACCCGTCGTCCACAACTTCAAGGCTATCGGAAAGAGCGCCGATGTCTGGATGCTGAGCAACGGAACGTCGGGCGTCTCCGGCAGTTCGTTCAGCAACGGCACACCTTACTACTTCGAGATCCGCGCCCGCAATTCGGTTGGACCCGCCGCAAGCTGGGTGGTTTACGGCGGCGGCACTCCAACCGCCGTGACCCCAGGCGCCTCAACGAGTGGCATCCAGGTGCAGGGCACGGTTACCATTCCCAATGGCATTACGCCATCAGGGCCGTTGTATGCCGGGTTCTACAACCAGAACACGAATACCGTTTATGGTATGCGGATCGCGGCGCCAACAGCAGGGGCGAACAATTACACGGTCTATTTACCCAGCGATTCCAACCCCGATTACATCAACTTCGCGGTCCTCGACCAGAACAACGATGGCTTGATCGACGCGGGGGATGTATCGAACACGGGTGACAACCAATCCAATGGCATAGCCATAACATCAGCTCTGACCGGGCAAGACCCGCCGCTGCCCAACGCCAACAGCACGGCCACGGTGATAACCCAGTACTATCAAAGCACCTCCTCTGGCGGCAGTTCGACCGGCTACAACCTCAGTTTCGATGTGAGGGGAGGCAACAAACTGCCTGTTGCGGTTACGTTGAGTTCGGGCCCGAATACGATCAATCCCATTGACATCAGCGTGTGCAACAGCTGCGGCAACTCGCAGTTCGACTACTCTTCAAGTATCGGAAATGCCGTGCCGTCCGTCGGTGACACCTACGACTTCACGGTCACGTACAGCGACGGAAGCCAGGACACCGGAAGCACAGTCAATGGCGCGGTAACTGCGTTTGGAACTACAGGCGCGGTTGCGGGAGCCAGCGATCTTGTTACGAATCTCTCACCGAATGGGACCAGCAGCACCAGCCTGACACCCACGCTCAGTTGGACCTACCCAGCGGGCGCAAGTTCAGCCAACTACGTTTACTCGTTCTATTTTTCAGACAGCAACGGAAACACCATCTGGCAGTTGCCAAACCAAAGTTCGAACTCCAACGGCTTTAGCTATGCGCAGGACCCAACCGGGACGCTCACCTGGAACGTCGATCCGATACCCGGGGATAACAGCTCGGTGCAAGGCAGCCTGAATACAACCACGCAATACAACTGGCAGATTCAGGTCCAGGACAGTCTCGGCAACTCGGCGCAGGCGCAGACCTGGTACCAGCCATAAACATCAATGCATTTGACTCATCCGAGGGCAGCCAACTGCAAAGTTGGCTGCCCTCTGCTCTTTCCGCTAAGAGACGTTGATCCCGCGACCACGCAATTGCCGATTCACAGCGCCCGGGTGGCCGTAGCGAGGCTTGATTGCCTACAATCGATTGCGCAGAGCTTCCTGCCTGAAAAGAACCCTGAAACGAACATGGACTGGCTTGGAGCCTTCGCAGATTGCGGTGCCAAGGTGAATCGAATGAAAGTACGCAGCGGATTTTTAATCGCACTTGTTCTAACCACGACAGCCGTCCTCACGCATTCCGCGTCCGCACGTGCGCAGCAGGGGGACAGCCACGCCGCCATCACCGCGCCGGTTGCCGCCCAGGCTCCGCAAACCGCCGCGCCGGCCATCTCGCACGACGATCAGATGAAGAACGACTGGCCCTGGCTGGGCCGCTTCAAGGAGGATAATTTGAAGCTTCCGCCGCCCGCCCCCGGCGAAGACCGCGTCGTCTTCATGGGCGACTCGATCACCATCGGCTGGCATCTCGACCAATCGTTTCCCGCCAAGCCTTACTTGAATCGCGGCATCAGTGGACAGACCACCCCGCAGATGGTTCTGCGCTTTCACCAGGACGTGATTGCGCTCAAACCGAAGGTCGTCATCATCCTGGCCGGCATCAACGACATTGCGGGTAACACCGGGCCCATCACCGTGGAGCAGACTGAAGACAACCTGGCGGCGATGGCCGAGATGGCCACGGCCAACCACATCAAGGTGGTGCTGTGCGCGGTGCTACCCGCATTCGACTTTCCCTGGCGCCCAGGCCAGGCGCCGATGCCCAAAGAAATTGCACTGAACGCCTGGATCAAGACCTACGCCGCCTCGCATGGCCATGAATTCGTCGACTACTACACGGCCATGAAGGACGACCGCGGCGGTCTGCCCACATCCCTGAGCCATGATGGTGTGCATCCGCTGCCGGCCGGGTATGAAGTGATGGCGCCACTAGCCGAGGCGGGGATCGAAAAGGCGCTGAAAGGCACCTTCTAGAAGCCGACCCCTGTTCCCTGTTCCTTGTTCCCTCGGCCGCTGTGCCCCTCAATTCATCGCAGTTTTTTCGCGATGAGTGGGCGGCGAGGGGCCAGCGGTACACTGTTCTAGCTATGTCCAACCAACAGTTGTCCGCCTCCACCATGAAAGATCCCCTAACCTGGCTCTATCCTCCCGTCGAGCCCTACAACACCGGTCGGCTCCAGGTTTCGCCCGTACACGAACTCTACTTTGAGCAGAGTGGCAACCCCGCCGGCAAGCCGGTAGTGTTTCTCCACGGCGGTCCCGGCGGCGGCTCCGATCCTAAACAGCGCCGATTTTTTCACCCCGAAAAATACCGCATCATCAACTTCGACCAGCGCGGCTGTGGCAAGAGCACGCCCTACGCGTCGCTCGAGGACAACACCACCTGGGACCTGGTAGCGGACATCGAAAAACTCCGCGCGCACCTCGGAATCGAGCGCTGGCAGGTATTCGGCGGCTCGTGGGGCTCCACGCTTGCCCTGGCCTACGCCGAGACCCATCCCGCTCGCGTCACTGAGCTCATTCTGCGCGGCATCTTCCTTCTGCGTCGGCAGGAGATCGAATGGTTCTATCAGCGCGGCGCATCCATCATTTACCCAGATGCCTGGGAACCTTACCTGGCGCACATTCCCGAGGCGGAGCGCGGCGATCTGCTCACTGCCTACTACAGCCGTCTGACCAGCGACGACGCGGCCGTGCGTCTCGCCGCCGCCAAGATCTGGAGCGGATGGGAAGGCGCCACCTCCAAGCTGCTGCCCGATGCCTCCTTCGCCGGCCACTATGAAGAGGACGAGTTCGCCCTGGCCTTCGCGCGCATCGAGGCCCACTACTTTATCAACCGCGGTTTTCTTGAAACCGACGATCAGTTGTTGCGCAACGTCGGTCCCATTCGCAACATCCCCGCCGTGATCGTGCAGGGCCGCTACGATGTGGTCTGTCCCATCGAGAGCGCCTGGGCGCTGCATCGTGCATGGCCTGAAGCCGAACTGGTCATCACGCCCGACAGCGGCCATAGCGCGTTCGACCCGCCCAATTCCCGCGCCCTCGTAGCCGCCGCCGACAAGTTCGCCAGTTCCTGAACCAGGACGCGCGTTCCTTCATTCCACCGCACTACGGCGGCGATACCCGAGCCGGTTGA
>Ga0224557_1003680_pt1 | contig 11757 bp, 11 predicted proteins | sample 714S31014metaG_FD_180677 | JGI IMG/M metagenome (GOLD analysis project Ga0224557, IMG submission 180677) | Peat soil microbial communities from Stordalen Mire, Sweden - 717 S3 10-14 | ecosystem: Environmental > Terrestrial > Soil > Wetlands > Peat | place: Sweden: Norrbotten County, Stordalen... | reverse complement strand
AGAGATCGAGATGTCGCCTCTCAAGAACAAGGAGCAGGTAATCAAGAACTACCAGAAGAACAAGGCGTTCTACAAGCAGATCAGGTTCGTCGTCACCTCGGAGAACCACAAGGAGCAGCTCTACCAGATCCTCAACGAGGAACAGCCTCCTGACCCGAACAAGTACTGGATTCAGGTGATGAAGTTCGAGGAGTTGAACGAGATACAGCCAGTGATGGAGGTGAAGAAAGGGGAAGAGCCTGCCGAAGCTGAGACGAAAGAGGCGGACCCGCACCTGTCGAAGGCGGAAGAGACGATCCTTTCCTACATCCTGGCAAATGGCTTCACTAGCCGGGAGGAAATCGCCCAGAAGTGTGGCGAGCAGGGAATCGACATAGCTGCTAGGTCAGTATCCAGGTGCCTCAAGATTCTGACAGAGAAAGGGATGCTCCGAAGAGAGGGAAAAAAGTACCTGCCCACGGACCTTGCCAAGGACAAGGACTGGCAAGAAACCCTGTGACGTCCGAAAGTGGCTGATCTCGCGCTGGCATCTGCCCTTATTAGGCAAAGCCCTTCAAGGATTCGATGCAAGAAGGGGCGTACGAAGAGATGGAGATAATCTGGCCTTACACCGGCTTCACCGTCAGGGCATCCGAGCGGAAGCTGGGAGAGGGGAAGCTGACCCTGACCGAGCAGTCCTTCCTTTTCGAGGCCAAGAATAGCGAAATCGTTGGATTCGATTTTCCTGCCCTTCGCCTCATCAGACAAATGGATTCGAACACAGTCGAGCTGGTCTACTCGATTCAGAGTGAACTTCGAAGCGCATCCTTCAGAGTGGTGTGCACCTTCCCAGATGGGACGGAAAGAGACGAGGTTCCCTCCAAGGAAGACTCCTATCGCATGAGCCTCTTCAGGGCAATCACAGGAGGTGTGATCGCTCGATTCCTCGCTGACCACAGCAGCGCAAAGACCGAAGGTCTGACAAAGATGACCGATGAGAAGTTCGAAGCTAGAATGAAAGATATGGAGAGAAACCTGAGCTTGTTTCCATCTAAGCGTGAGATGGACGAGGATGTCTTCTGGGACGAGAGCTTACGAAAGCGGTCAATAGAGGCTGCGGAATTAGAGTCACAGGTATGGGAAGACCCTTTCAGGGATAGGTTGTACTACATGGGTACTGAACCCGGGATGACTGTCGATAATGCTTTCGAGAAGGTGGATTTATTGCAGGAAGACTGGATCAACGGCAAACTAAGCCCGCAGCAGAGGGCAAGGTGCATTTCCGCCGAATATAGGATAAAGTTGCGTTGTGCCGAAATGGGCTACGAGGACGAACAAGGTGGTTCTCCTACGACATGGAAGGAAAGTGCCGAAAGGCTCATCCAGTTTGAGAAACGCCTCGGGATTGACATTCTCAGCTTGAACTAGACTGGTTGATTGCGTTCCTGATGCTTCGAATCCGGGCCTCTCGAGCTCCTCATACTTGCCCTGAGATTCGCAATTTGTCCCAAACTCTCTGAGGTTGGCATGCCGGATTCATTGTATTTCATAGTCGAATCTAGCTGCGCCTTGTATCCCTCTGTGAATTCAGCCTGAGCCATTGGGCTACGGGCTATTGCTTGATACTGCTGACCCGTGATAATGTGGCTGCGCCTAGCTTGTGAAAGGAACTGCGAAGGACTCGTCTGGACCTGACGCTCGTACCATTGCACCAAGGAAGGGGTTTGTGTGTGTAATGTCCCCACACTAGGGGGTGGTGCTGTTACCGCGCTAAAGACGTGAACTCCGAGAGTCTGATTCGCACCTTCCAGTGCGGTTGAAGTTTCGTACTCTAATGCTTGCTGCTGCCGATTTGCGTTGATTCGTCCTATCCCCTGCGAGACGACATTGGAACTACTCAACGGAGCCACAGTGGCTATGGATCTGGCAGCGCTGCTCGCACCCATGGCTGACAGAACGCCTGTGGCACCCGCCACGGCCACGTTCTTGAGAGAATGAGGAGCGGCGTAGAGCAACCTCTCCCCGAGGCCCATGCTCTGCATCTTACCGGCTGCCTGTTGCCCGATCGTCTGTGTCCCTCCTCCTAACCCCCCCGCCGTGCCCCTCGTCATTCCTCCGATGGCTCCGCCAGCTCCAGCCCCGGCAAGACCCGACCCAGCGGCTCCTGCCACCGGTCCAGCCGCAGCGCCAGCCATCGAAGCAGCTACTCCCACTCCAACCATCGCAGCTTGCGAGGCGGTCTGGAACAGGGTGCCGGTGAGCGGAGCGAAGACAGTAGGAATCAGGACCGCAGTGAAGAGCGCTGCCGCCGCCACCCAGTTCGATATCCCGTTAATCCCGGTGCTTGCGAAGATTGTCGCGCTCCAGACAGAGCCGCTTGGAGCGTCTGCGAGGACGTATGCCGCCACCCCTATCGCTATCGAGCTCATCAGTGAAGCTAGCATCAGGCCATAGAGGGTGTCCTCCACCATCGAACTCAGCTTCCTCGCGAAGGGTATCTGCTTGAGGGCGAGGGAGAGGGGGAACCCGATGACCATGACCGTGATCAGCCAGATCCGGATCACGCCGAGGAAGATGGTCATCAGGTAGACGATGAGGGCGACGAGCCAGCCCGCCACGCTCGTTATCGGGGAGACGAGGATGCCCCAGATGCCCCCTCCCTGTGCCCACGAGAGCAGCTTGCCCCAGACGAGGCTGACCTGCAGGCTATAGTCGGTGTACGGCAGGCCCGGTCCGGCAATTATCGTCATGTCGAGGTAGTTCGTGAGGAGGGCGATGTTGTTGTAGATTGCCGGGAATAGGACGATGAAGAGCACGGCGATGACGAAATCGAGCAGGACGTTCTTCCTCTCGTCCCCGGTGAACTGTTTGTTTGCGAGGGCGATGAGGAGACCTCCTCCGGCCAGGATTATGGCGATGATGAAGATGAAGTCGTAGAACCCCTGTAATGGTAGCCCGCACGGCGCGGTCGTCGGGGCGCAGTGGACCGTCGTTCCCAGCGTCGTCTCGTTGAACAGGGGCATCTCCATTACCAGCTGGAACATCTGAGTGCTCCCTCCGGTCACGGACACGGTCACCGTGGAGTTCGCGAGGACGCACGCACCCCCCATGCAGCCCGGTTGGTTCGAGGCGGCGACCCAGTAGGTGTACCCGTCGATGACCGGTTGGCAGAAGTTCGAGTTGACCTGCGGGTTGTCGACCCCTGACTGGCTCTGGCCCGGGAAGTTCATCGGATTGGGGCTGAAATCGGCCTGTGTGAGGGCCAACGTCTCGGTCTCGGGCTTGTCCGTCGCCTTGTCGTGGCCGTCAATCGTGACCGACCCTGTCAGGTACACCTTGCCGGAGTACGTCCCCGAGATCGAGGCCCCGCCGCTCGCCTGATAGTACCCGTTGGACGGGAAGAGGGGGAAGCCGCACCCGAAGGGGCTCACTGCGTTGACGTTCACGTTCGGAGAGAGGTTGAGAGTGCCCGGCCCGCTGGCAAGGACCGAGGGGATCGTGAACGACGCGAGGAGAATGATGAAGACTGCGAAGCGAGCGCTCTTCCGGTAGTAGGCTGCGACCCGCCTGACCGTATTCCTGACTGGCATCTATCGAAGGCCATTCCGGCGAATAAAAGAGAAGGAGGGGAGGTTTCCCTCCCTAGTTGTCAGTCCTCTCTCGTCACGAGCAGGCTTCCGACCAGCCTTATCGCCTCGATCACGGTCACTATCGCGACTATGAAGAGGAGCGCCGTGTTGAGCAGCGTGAGCAACACGGTCGGAAGGGTCGGGCCGCCCGGGAGCCATATCGCGCTGACACCGTTGGCAGTGCACGCCGCTGCGGCGCACGCCGAGATTCCGTAGCCGACGACCGGGAGCGACGTCGCCCCGGCTGCGTTCGCGAGGATGTAGAGGAAGAACTGGACGATCAGCGGGACCGACAGCGCCACGAGAAGGATGATGATCCTTTCGCGGGTCTGTCCGAGGGTAGATGCGTTTCGAGAACTCATGCAACTATGGGAGTGTTCAGCTTAAAAGAGAAGATTCAACTGAATAGACATATCTAGATGGAACGTCTGTTACACCCATGTGGTATTGAACAGGCGCACCCTCGCAATCATATGTGTAGCCGTGATAGCCACCCTGGCAGTCGTCACTATCGCTCTGACCGTCTTTCCACAAAACAGCGGTCTTTCAGCTGGCCTTTGCCCAAATCCTCCTGATAATTGCCTCTTCCAAATAGTTGGTACAATTGCGATTACGTCTCAATCGGGCGCGGGTGTGCTGAACCTGTCGATAGAGAACGTCGCAAACTACCCCTTCACCAACATCGGCGTCGCGGGAATCACCCCAAGCCTTGGCGGCCTAGTCAGCGACGCGCCCTTTACCAACAATGGTACGGCGATAAGCGCGTCGAACCCTCTGCAAATAGCTAGCTACTCTAGTGGTTCGTACAGATTCAGTTCCGGCGGGAGCAACGGAACGACCTATACGATTACCGTTACTGCGACCATGACCAATGGGCAAATCATAACCGAAAAGACACGCGTCGTGGCGGAAGGATAAGCGGAAGCTGCATTTATTCTGTTTTAAGCCGAAAGAATCCAATTCCACGATGTCCGAGTCCATTTGGTGGCCCGAGGAGGCATGGTGGGAGAGGAAATCCCTGCCGCTCGGCTTCATGACGCTCTCATTCCGACAACTAGTGACCATAATGCTCTCGTTCCTCATGGCTTTCGTGGTCTCCCTACCATTCGAGTTTGCGATAGCAGGGGCGAGCTTTGGAGGGAGGGCAGCGGTGTTCTGCATCGTCTTTGGTGTGGGGTACATGATCTCGAGCCGGCGCGTGAAGCTCCTCCCCATCGAGCTTCAGGCGTTCTACTATCTTCGCACGGAAGGAATGAGCAAGGTGTGGATGAAGCTGGATTGGCTGTTCGGATCAAAGAAGCGTGGGGTCAAATCGCCTGCGAAAACGACGCCGCCATCCGTAAAGCAAGAGATTTCGGTGGACGATTTCAAGAATCCCATTCCCCTAACCGTCTCAGACGCCGTGAAAGGGATTCAGAAGGAGACGCGCGTGATGCTCTTCTTGGACGAGCAAGCGAGGGGGGAAGACCTCGTTTCGCCGCAGAGGCCGAGATACAGGCTGACCTACATCCCCCTTCAGGATGACGTGGGGAAGCATCTTCTCACGGTCAGGCTGGACGGTTCGACCGAACCGCTGGTCTCCGTCGACCTTCTCGTGCAAGGTAGGAGCGCAGAGGCCGGCGAATCGATCACGAGGGTGAAGTGACCATGATATTCAAGAAGAAGCCCTCCACCGGTCTGCGCCCATCGGTCCTCTACGAGCTGAGGTCAGTCAACCTGGCAAACCTGCCCGAGAAGGAGCAGGGGTCCGTGTTGGACAGGTTCGCATCCTTCCTCGACTCTCTCATGGAGCCCATCACCTTCCACATCGTCCAGGACGAGAGAGAGGTCGAGGCCATCGGAGCGCTCTACCACATCCCCTACAAGCGCTTCTTCGTGGAGACGCGCTCGCAGGTGGATTCGCTCGTCCAGAAACTCGGGACGAGGATGGCGCGAGTGCACGCTCTTCCTGAAATCAGGCCAATCAGCGTGTCTCCCAGGTACATCATCGACTCCGAGGGCCAGTATGTCCAGACTTACTGCATCACTAGGCTCGGAGGCACTCTCGTCCCCGGCTTCCTGGCGGAACTCTACCAGCTGGCGTACTCCATCATGGTGGACATAGACCCCATCGACATCTACGAAGCCAAGAAGATGGTGAGGTCGTACGCCCGCTCTGTGGGTTCGAGGCTTCTACTGAGGCAGACGGAGGGACGGTCTCTCGACCCCGAGGAGCAGGCGGAGTTCCAGAGGGCGTCAGGGGCCGCCCAGCTGATAGGGGCCGGCAAGGAGAGGCTGTTCAGGACCCGCATCCGAATCGTCCTGCGTGTGAAGGGGTACCAGGAGCTCGTTGAGTCGAGGAAGAAGCTCAGGCAGCTGGTCGGGGGGATGGTGGGTCAGGTGGACTCTCCGGCGCACCTGCAGGAAGCCCTCCTCACCGGAGTAGGTCCGAAGTATGCCACCGGCAGGTGGTTCTTCATCACGACCTCAGGCGCCCTGAGCCTCTTCCCCTTCTGCGGGCTGGACGTGGTGGACCCTTCAGGCGTGTTCCTGGGCCAGAACCTCCAGACCGGGAACGCCATCCTCTATGACGTGTTCGAGAAAGAGAACTACAATTTGGCCCTGATGGGGCAAAGTGGATTTGGCAAATCTACATTCGTGAAGTCCTACCTCGGCAGGATGTTGAACCATGATCCGGACATGATGGTCTTCCTCTTCGACAGCTTAGTGAGGCCGGAGTACGCCCTCGGCCCCGATGGCAGGTACGAGACGTCGTTCGCGGGCATGACGGGCTGCAAGGTCCAGCGCTTCGGCAGCGAGAAGGGGGTCGGTCTGGACCCGTTCGCCGTATTTCCCACAAGGCGTGTCGCGGCAAACTTCCTTGCTAGCGTGGCGAAGGTCGAGAACGACCAGAACCTGCTCGCCGACCTCTACCTGACTGCCGAGAAGGCTTCCAACGTGACCGAACTCATCGAGATGGCGACGGGCGACCTGAAGAAGCGCCTGCAGGCGAACTTGCCGCCCTATCGGTTCCTGTTCGAGGGTGAGATGGAGATCTATCCGCGCATGGTCTTCGTCCTATATGACCTGCCGCCTGGGGAGCTGAGGGACGCGGCGGCCTTCCTTGCACTCTCCGCCATCTGGAAGAAAATCCAAGACACCGACACGATCCCGATCTCGAGGAGGAAGGCGATAGTAGTCGACGAGGGATGGTCGCTCGTCGAGATTAACCCGAGGACGGGCAGACCGTATTTCCCTCTGGCGGTCGAGTACGTCCCCGAGATTGCGAGGACGGGAAGGCACTACAACGCCGCCTTCGTCGTCGCGACCCAGCTAGTATCCGATCTCATGGGGAGGGGAGGAGTCTACGGTCCGGGAAGGATAATCATCGAGAGCTGCTCCACGAAGATCGTGCTCAAGCAGGACCAGGCTGCATCTCAGGTCCTCAAGGAGGCGTTCAACCTCAGCGATGGCGAAGAAAAGTTCATCATAAACGCCAAGATAGGTCAGGGGATACTGGTGACTCAAGAAGGTCGGATACCTTTCTATAACTTCCTCAGCGACGAGGAAAGGAGACTCTTCACCACGAAGCCAAAGGAAGTCACAGCTTGACTGTCCCATGACTGCATGCCATTGTGTTCGAATCTCACCGGCCCAACATTCTACTCGGTTCACAACCGTGGCAGTCAGGTTCTTGTATCATGCCCCACAGTTATGACTACATTTCCTGTTTTTTGACCCGTTTCAACATACTTGTACGCCTCGACAATTTGTTCCAGCGGGTAGCGTCTATCAATTACCGGCTTGAACTTTCCAGCCTCGATCAGCTCCTTGAAGAAGATAGCGTCTTCCTTACTGTCTTTTGGGATTGGAAAAATGACCTTCTTGCTCGCGAATCTTGAGGTCCACAGTGTAAGGAATAGGTTCTGGTATAAGAAACCGAGTTCGGTTGAACAGTAGGTCCCGCCTGGTTTGAGCAGTTTCTTGCAGGCGCCAAATGAACTCTTGCCGACTGCATCAAAGACAAAATCGTACTCCGCGCCACCTTTTGTGAAATCCTCTTTCGTGTAATCGATCACCCTGTCGGCCCCAAGAGATTTTACCAGCTCTGCGTTCCTGGTACTGCACACCGCCGTGACCTCCGCGCCGTAATGTTTCACGAGCTGGACTGCCGCAGAGCCGATTGCGCCCGTTGCGCCGTAGATGAGGACCCTTTGCCCCCTTCGGACCCCTGCTCTTCTGATGTTGTTGAGCGCGTAGTGCCCGCCTTCGGTGCTGGGAGCGGCTTCTTCATAGCTCAGGTTCGCGGGCATGGTCGTCAGCATGCTCTGTTCTGGCATGGCCATGTACTCGGCATGGGCGCCAAACCTGACCCCGCTGAATCCGAAGACACGGTCGCCGTTCACAATCGATTTGACGTCTTTGCCTACTGCCTCAATCTCTCCAGCAAACTCGCTGCCCAATATCGTTCTCTTCGGTCTGAGGAGGCCGCTTACGAATCTCACAAAATACGGCTTGCCTCTCAAAAAGCCGCAGTCCGTTCGATTTACCGTTGTCGCATGAATTCTTATCAGTACCTCGTCGTCCTTGGGAGTTGGTTTCGGCACCTCTTTGAGTTGAAGAACTTCCGGAGGCCCGTATCTTGTGCGTACAATCGCTTTCATTTTCTCGGGGGTCTTTCGGGAGAGGGACTGACCGCTCATATCTGAGGAATCTCCAATTGGGAGTTGGCCGACCTCCCTCTCGCCGCTGGAAGTTCACGCGAGACACACCGGAACGCGACGGGCCGGATTGTTTCCGGGGTCGCTTTTCGGTTCATTTCTCAATGATCAGCCGACGATTTGGGTTATCTGCTTCGCCAAACCGCTCTCGACGTGCGTCGTCCAGAGAATCTCTCCTCCATCCACGACGAAGACGAGTGGAGAGAATATTATCGACTCAACGATTGCAACGCCGAGGTTCTGAATCCATTTCCCGATGCCAATGTGGACAGAGAAGTCGCTGGGCTGTCCGGCGATCAGAATCGAGAACGCCCTGTTCGCGTCGACGAGCCCACGGAGGACTCCCGCCTTTTGGGCCTGAATGACGTTGCCGATGGGCGCCTTCATCGACTGGGTCTTGTACCCATCGGTCTTGAGATGCTGCTCTATCTGCTGGGCCAGCTGGTCCAGGTCCCTGTTCTTTCCTTGGAAGCTCAAGTTCAGCCATGCTGCGGTGTCCCTGGGTATCTCCGCTGTGTTGTTTCCGGTCATCATATAATATCGACAAATATCCCGCGTTGGTATAGTTAAGGAGGAGGTATCTTCTGCAAGGTTATGTAATTCGTGCATTTGAGACTGCAGTTCGCTCGGGAGGACCTGACGGTCCGAATCCCTTCCAGCCCATGAAAGCCCAAAAATGAACTCTATTTACCTAGATTAGACAGATTCTAGCCATTTACGAGACTTGTAGTGTGAGGGGAAAAGGCGCGCTCGACTCCATGCCCTTCGGGTTCGGGCCCGATGGGACTCATCCCTGATTTCCGTTTGAGTCCTGCTCCTCGCTCGGGTAATAGATCGACGACTACCAACTATGAAGGGTTCCGGGGTTCCTTGGTGGGGAAGAATTTTCTGTAAGGCAGGAGCAGACCAACGACCAGAATCGCAGCGATGACCATCGAACTGACATCCACGTACCTGAACGCATAGTAGTCATTGACAGCATCGAGCAGGAAGAGCACGGGCACAACCCAAGTCAGGTACCAGGCCCACACTTCTCCCTTCCTGTAGGCCGTCGCTGATACGACCATGAAGAATGCCCCAAGGCCTGCGCTGAAGATAGCAAGGACCCGAATGAGATAGTAGATGTAATTGCCAAGCACTGGGCTCGACGCGGCTAGCTGGGAGAATGTGGAGCCAGTCAGGCTCTGGACGGCGCCTTCGGCTCCGGTGAGGATTACAGGGAAAAGGATGGTGACGGACATCGAGACCAAGAAGAACAACCCCATTACGAAGGGGATCACCCAGGCGTACTTCTCGTACGCTTTCTCCTTTCGAACTACAGCCATGAAACATGCCCCAAGTCAACGACGTGAGCGAGCGCTCTAATCAGATCCGGGAAGGTCTTCATGGTTGCAGTCTTCCCGGCGCCGTCTTGCCTACGAACTCGTAGATGACGCCCAGAAGCGGCTCGGTATCCATGTAGTAGAATATATTGTCGCCAATCCTGCCGCTCATGAGCACGTCGACTCCCATTTCCCTGAACGCGACCAACGCCGCTCCAGGGTCCTGAACAAGCGACTGGACATGATGGATACCCTCGCCCCTCTGCTCCAGGAACTCCTTCCAGATGCTCGGGCCCTCGAGAGGCTGGATCAGTTCCAGCTGAATGTTACCACTCTGGGCAATCGCGGCCACCATTGAAGCCTCAACGGGTTTCCCCCGCATGGTCACGTCAGCCAAGAGTGGCGGCTCGATTCTCATGGTCATCCAAGGACCGATTCCCAGCGTAGACCAATAGTTGTCAGTTGCCTTCTGCAGGTCCCTGACAATTATCCCGATCTGACTTATCTCGCCTATCTTTATTTTGGGTACAACCGGATTACTCATCGTTTTCAGTCTTGAATGAAATGGTCGGCGTATTTAGCCTCGTATGCTCTCACTAGCTGTTCCGATTCCCGACTCTAAGCTTGACCCTGAGGTCTTCAAGGTCTTGAGGGCGCAAGGGTAGCGAATCCTACCTGGCCCAAACATTGCATCTTCAGTTTCGAGTTCGCTTAGATATCTTCCCCAAGAAGTAGAGCCCGACCACGAGGAACCCGAAGAAGGTCATCGGGAAGTACTCCTCGTTCGGCGGCGGAGGGGCGCATCCCTTTCTATAACTTCCTCAGCGACGAGGAGAGGAGGCTCTTCACCACGAAGCCGAAGGAAGTTACTGCTTGACTGCCCCTGACTGCTTTCTACTTAGTTCAAATCTCACCGGTGAGAGGAGGGTCACAAGGCAAAGATGTTCGTCCTTCTATCGGTCCTGCTATCAGACGATGGGCGCATCACAACCATCTGAAAGGCATTCCACCGAGGGCACTCAAGCACATGCTTGGCAGCTGAGATATCCTAGGGGAACAATAACGCCCAAGCCTCAGTTAATTACGTGAGTCTTGCAACGTGCCGCAAAGCGTAGGTAGACATTATTCCCATCCATGCTATAACCGAACCGATAAGCAACCGCTCGAACAATCCGCTATAGTCGCTCTTTAGAGGATGAAGGAACGGAAGTACTCCCCAGTAAAATATCATGGACAATACTGCAAGCCCTGCAATAACGAGTGCAATCTTCTTTACTCCTGCCAGAACTTTCGTTTGACTTAGCTTCAGCGAGATCGATAGCTCGCCTAATGGTGCCGCAATAAATATAATGATTGCAATAATTGTGTGAATCCCAATAGTGCTTCCAGTCGCTGGAAATCCAGCGAGCAGGAGAGCCCCCACACTCCAGATTACGATTGCGCCCAATCCTAATCTGTAGTTTCGCCAATTCTCTCCAGACATTGAGAAAACTTGGACCATAGCATACACAAACAGAAGAGAAAATACACCACGATTTAGGAAGTTAATAGTCATGATGTAGCCGTAGGGCCCCACTGCGAGTAGACTTTCGGCCTGCGATATTGGACTGTAGTGCGGTGGAAGGACCTGTGCGATAGCATCAAGTACGATGTAGAGAACGATAAGAACGTCAACAGTTATGAAAACCTGACGAAGCTTTGATCGCTTTGAGTTATCCAGCGCCTTGAACTTTCCGTAAGCCTTCGTGAGGCTCTGGATTACGATTGACGGTTGGGTCAAGGCTAGCGGGCTCCAGCTGTTTCATTGGGTTCTGCTAGTCGAGCGTTAGCGTAGAAATCCGCTACGGCCTTGAACGACTCCTTCGGTTCCCACGGCATGTCCGGGTAGGTCGTCCCGTGCTTGCCGCCTTCGTAGTATCTCACCAAGCTCTGGTTCGTCGTGTCAAGGTCGTACTTCGGGTCTTCGTCGTAGGGGTTGACCTGGGACTCGAACTGCGACACGAAGGCTCCGTCCACGCCCGCGGCGTCGAGAATCTCCAGGGTTTCGACGACCTTGCGTGCCTGCCAGGCCTCGTCGCGCGGATGGATGACCCTCACCTTGGGACGGACGAACCTTCCTACGACGAA
>Ga0224557_1003679_pt1 | contig 11757 bp, 9 predicted proteins | sample 714S31014metaG_FD_180677 | JGI IMG/M metagenome (GOLD analysis project Ga0224557, IMG submission 180677) | Peat soil microbial communities from Stordalen Mire, Sweden - 717 S3 10-14 | ecosystem: Environmental > Terrestrial > Soil > Wetlands > Peat | place: Sweden: Norrbotten County, Stordalen... | reverse complement strand
CTGGCCGTGCCTTCACCCTCCGGCAAAGTCAGTTTCAAACAAAAAAAGAATACTGCTTTCCGTTGGGGAACGCGAGCCCTCACTCAGGACATTGGCCGGTATAAAAGGACTTCCGGCCAGCGTGGGCTCATTTCGATGAGTCGCGCGTTACGCGGTCGGGCGGCGGTTGCAGGCACTCCGGCGTGGCAGAAGGCCCTTTCCCTCGTAGGGCTAGCCGGTCCGGCTGCGCGTAAGGTGCGAGGTCAGAGGCTGGGTAAGGCGCACAACGCGGAGCTTGCCTCTTCCATGAACTGGTACACTCGGTTCACTAGCCTTGGGCAGAACACCTCAAGGGAGCGCTCGGACTCGTCTATGGTGGGCAGGAGGTCGCGGCTAAGATATGGCGCGCAGGCTCGGCCAAAGTCGCTCTTGAGTATCTAGGTGGCGTCCCGATGTTGACTTTGATTCCTTACTTCCCTTGAGACGGCGAGCCAGGAGGTTCTGCCCGTTACGAGCGGGGCAAACAGAGCGGCAAGGGGGTGAGAGCTGTTTCGTTGGAGGATAACCTTGTAGACATTTTCTAGGTTGGTTTGTGGTGCACTTAAACGCAGTGACCATAGATCGTTCAAAAGCCCAGCCAACACATCTGTGACGTTTTTCGCGTTACTTGCGAGGTGCTCGACTAATATGACTACGAAAGCCCTGGCGTCCCTCGCGTTAAGGTGGATGAGAAATATTCCGTCCTCCATGCGCGAAACGGCCAGGCCCTGCGGGAGGCTCGGGGTTAAACCTGTCCAGAACTTATCCCACTCTATAGCCGACAGAAGCCTCAGACAAAATTCGAGGGAGTCTATCTTGCTCCGCATGGAGTGGGAGAAGTTCTCGATCGAGGTTGATGCCTGGGCCGGCGCGCTGCAGGCCTGTAGATGGGCGAACAGGGCGGCATGCATCCTGCGGACAGCCTCCTGAACTCGCCCGTAGTCACTCAATCAGGTACTCCTGCGCGTGCTCAAGCATACGGTCGATCATTTCCTGCGCATATTTGGCAACGTCCCGGAAGAACGTCGCCCCGGCCGGCCTGCGGTCGAGGCGCCGAGCCGCCTCATTCGCTCGGTCCCGAATCGACTCGTGGGCCGCCGACGGCTGCCCCAAGGCTCCGGAATAGCTTCCGGACTGGGTGCTTGTCAGGAGTGCCGCGTGGATGGCCCGGTGCGCCTCGAAGGAAATGTCCTCCGATCGCTCCAGGAGCGTCGCGCACAGTTCCTCGTTTGCAAATGCAAACCCTCTTGGTGCCTCACCGAGGACGGTCGCAATTAGTCTGTAGGTAGCCTCCTCCCGCTCCTCAGACAATTCGGTTATCAGTCGTAGCGCGGGCGGGCCGAATCCTCCGGCAACAAGCGCAAACAGTTGGGTGAGCCAGTACCGCCTTGTACCGCTCGAGCGGGATAGCTCAAGCGCAACTTTCCGGAGCAACGCGTCATGGACGCCTGCGTCCTCGACTCCGCTAAACAGGCCCTCAAGGCCAAAGGGTATCGGCGTGTAATCCCGCGTCTTGTTTTGTCGTTGAGCGGCACGCCCAACGCGTTTTAGAAGGTAATCAAGCAACTGCTCTGGGGCGCGTTTCGCGACGTAGCTTAGAAAGCGGCCTAGGAAGTACGCTCCATGAGTTATTTCCGTTACCGGTTCCAGCCTTTTGAGGATGCTCCTGAGCTGTTCCCCGGAAACGAGATCGGGCGGGATGCCGAATTGATCATCAAGGCTCTCGAGAACGGCCTCGGCTAGCCCGGGATCCTCGCCGATATCGACGGTAAGCAGGATCTCAATGCCGCTTCGCTGGAATTCGAGCCTGCGGTCCGCTGGTTCCGCTTGCGCCAGCCATCTCAGGGCGTGGGCCGCGCGGTACTTGATCCCCGCGTTACCCGTTCGGATCAGCTCGCGCAGGCACGCAAAGTCATCTTCCGCCGGATGATTAAGCCATGGTGCGGAGGCGTATGCGCCGGCGAGAGAGGCGCGGACGTCCTCCCGGTCATTGTGAGCCATACGCAGAAGTAGGGGCAACGTTTCGTCGGGCGTCCCTGACCTAAGAACCTGTAAAACTGGCGAGGCAAAGCCAATCAACGGACAATCCACGTGTTCTAGCGCATGCTCGACCAAGCTCCGGCCTCGATCGGGACTCTCCTGAGCCAGGGTAAAGAAGAACAGTCCCGCGTTGGTCTTGATGTTCGCGCGGTCAATCTCACGTAGCATGTTTTCCAGCTTGTCAAGACGCTCGCCCTTGTACAATGCGAGCATGTCTCGTGTGACCTCTGTCAGAAGTGCCGCCTGCCGGGCCGACGCGGCGTCGATGTCGTCCACGCCAAAGGCGGAGGTCCCCCCCGTCAGTGCAACGACCAACCTAAGATCCGGCGACATAGGCACGGAGCTCAAGGTCTCGGCGACCCTTTCTCTCGCTTCCTGCGGAGCACCCTTCGCGGCGAACCAACTGAATTCGTGCAAGACGAGCGCCAGCAGGACTGCGCTGTCGGTGCTCGCTGCGAAGTCCTTGATCAGGTCGGCCGCAGCAATTTGTTCGCTCGCCCAGCTTTGGCGCTCTTCCGGCGTGATCTTCCGACCGTAAAGGCCGATCGGCGGAGTCAACATAGTGCGCACGCTCTCCAGCGCGCGCTTCGCGATCCGGGCATGAGGGTGTTTCAGGCACAGCGCCACAAGTTGAGTCGCGCGGTCGCGCAGGGACTGGACGGCTTCACGGTTGAGCGGGAGGGCTGCAAGCTTAATCTGATGTCCCTCGGCCTCCTGGTAAGAGACCTGCTTCTCCAGTAACTGATCGGTTACGTCGAGAACGGAGTAACGGTAGGTAGGAAGGGCCGAATCTTTGGCCCATTCTTCAGCGCAAGCTAGGACCTTTTCGCAGTAATAGATCGGCTTTCGATACTCGTAGCTAGCCAGGTCCCGGAGGACCCGAACGGCGTGATCTGGGTGAGGGTTTAGTTCCCGTGCATCGGATCGCCCGAGTTTCCAGAGGAGATTCATAGACATCGCCGCATAATCTGGACTCAGCGCCGTCTGGCGGAGCACTGCTGGCAGCGCCTCGATGACGTCCCTCCCCGAGAAATCGAATATGCCCGCGTCCGCCTTCCGCGTCGCTCCCGCTTCCCTGGATATGGCCTTCTGCACCAACTGGAGGGCAGCCCTTGGCTGATACGCCGCCGCCCTCTCGATAGTCTTTAAGATTTTTACCTTTCCTGCATAGTCCGCGGAATCGAAGTCGCGATTGACCGCCTCCCAAATCGAGCCCAAGACGTCCGGCTTGCCGTGTGTCACGTCAATCCGCCATTGCATTTCGGCAAGGTTCCGCAGAAGGTTAGCGCCGTAGCTTGACCCAAATGCCGTAAAAACGCTAGCCGCGTATGCCGTCTCATCGCCGCTTGGAGTGACACAGGCTACATGAAGCAGGTGGTCGCCCAGGACGTCTGGCGTTATTCGGGCCAGCCCCCCTCGTCTAAGGAGAAGGCCGTGTTCTTCGAGCGTCGCTACTCGCTGGACGAACTCCAAAGGTTCCGACTTGAGGAGGTCGCCCGCTCTCTGTCGGAATTGAAGTTCGCCCGGTCGGATCGGGCCCAGCGCCGCCACGAGTGCGAGGAGTTGGCGCCAAGATCCGTTGTCGCCGGGGAGTGCTTTTGTCAGCTCGTCGGCAAACCGATCTAAGACGGCCCTTCGGAACTCCTCCTCGGTCGTGAAGAGCTCCGGTATGACGAATCCGTCGCGGACGAGCCTCCCGCCGACGACCGTCACCAAAGGACACCCGTCCGATACCTTAACGAGCCTCTCGGCATAATGTGCGAACTCTGGGCCAAGGACATCGGTCGCGAGGTGGCGGACATCCTGCGTTCCCATAGGCTGGAGTGTACCGATCTCCTTCACCATAGACGCGTCGACCGAACGAGTCAGGGCGGAGCTGACGGCCTCCTTCCCGCTTGTCCGAGCCGTTAATAAGAGCTTAGTGCGGCTAACGTACTGGTCAGAACGCAGCAGAGTCAGCAAGGATTCCAACTCGGCGAAGCGGTGGGCGTCATCGACAACGATGAGGCAAGGGTGTGCCGGCAGCGCGCGCGGCGAGTCCCCCGACCATGGCAGCGTCTCTCTAAGGAAGCGAAGGTCCCAACCAGCCAATTGTTCGTCAAACGTGCTGGCAAATTCCACGAGTAGCCTCGACTTGCCCGACCCGCCGGCGCCATAGAGGACCGCCACGAACCCCTCGCCGGCTGCAAAGTCCCGAAGGCCGGCCAAAACTTCTGCTCTGCCGACTAGCGGCCAGGAGTGATTCAGGTACTGCTGGCTGTTGAGCAGGGGACCGAAATATTCCCGCCACGTGACAAATGGACTCATCCTTCGCCCGAGTTCGCCTTGGGCCTGCTTATGATTGTGGATCGCCGTAACGACGAGACGTGCAAGCTGATCTGAAGTTTCAAACGGCTCGGATGCGTACGTGACTGACGAGCTGACAAGTTCAACGAACTCGCTGTACTTCCTTGCGCTCTCTGGAGAGTTCTCCGACGTAATGGCTTCATCCAGGTTCTTTATTCTGAACGCCAAGACCGGGATCTTACGCTTCCGTGCATACCTGAACTCATTTTCCGTGTATGACAACCCCGTGCCATCGTGGATGCAGCCGTAAGAAGGCCCGAGGACAAGGACCATAAGGTCTGCCTCGTCCAACTGCGCGAAGCATTCTTCGAGCGGCGGGGTTGGGTTTGCCCCGAAGTGCTCCATTGCGATCGCGCGGTCACCAATGTCCGCTATCTGCCTGATGAGAGCTTGACGCTCGTGCTTGAGACCGCCGACGGATGAGACAAATATATTCATGGCGCAAGCTCAGGGGCCAGTCGCCGATCTACCGTTTGCCAACTCCCATGGCCGGACTCCTTCAGTTTACACCTGCGATGGGCGCGTCTTACGGGGAGGATGGTCCGACAAGCTGGCAGCACTGGGGTTTCTAGTGGACGGGTTGTCGACCCGCTGAAGTGGCGGCCCGCAGCCAAACGCCCGAGATACGGCGTTGTAGGAAGCTGGGGCCGAACGGGGCCGCGACTGGATCGCGTAGCCGGGGTCATCATGGCAATGTGCGTTATTTTAATGCCTCTGCCTCGGCCACGGGGCTGCCCCACGAATCAGGAACTCTCCGAATCGGCTCCCAGTTCGTCCTGGAGCAGCCCCATAGCCTCCAACGCTTTGTAGGTTCGCTCGGCTTCCTCAGGGTCGACACGGCTGAGCGCGAAACCGACGTGGACCAGCACGTAATCGCCGACCGACGCTTCGGGAACAAAGTCGAGACATGCCGTGCGACTAATACCGCCGAATTCGACCCGCCCGACGCGAATCCCGTTCTCCTCTTCGCTACTGACGATCTTCCCGGGAATTGCCAGGCACATCTTACGCGCTCTCTTTCCACTGCCGCAACTGTGCCACGGCCGCATCCACCAGCCACGTGAGCGAAGCTTCCACGCCGGGAGATAAAGACGTACCCCAGTCCGTGTTGGCGGGCTGGACGCCGAGTACGACAATATCCTGGGGTCCGGCCGACGCCAAGGCCAGAGCCGCAATCAGATCGGCGACGCCCAACTGATGAACGCTGCATCCGCCCGATGTTTCGAGCAGATCCTTCCCCGTCATCCGGGTGCGTGTTCCGGGAGCTTCCCCCGAGTTCACCGCATCGAGAAACAGCACGCGGGATGCGTCGGAAACATAAGGCAGCAGTTCCAGGCCGAGCGTGCCGCCGTCGAGAATCGTCACACCCGCGGGCACCCTCGGGTCGCCCTGCAGCAGCCGTGCGGCATGCACACCGGCGCCGTCATCGGAGAGGATGGTGTTGCCAACCCCCACCACCACTGTATCTGAAGAAAGCGAATCGCGCATTACCGGTCAGGCTTCCGCGCGTCCGAGCATCCGCCCGCGCGCGTCGACCATGTGGACGGCGCAAGCCAGACACGGGTCGAAGGAGTGAATGGTGCGCAGAAGTTCCAGCGGGCGTTCGGGGTCCGCGACCGGCGTTTTGATGAGCGCGGCTTCGTACGCGCCGCGCTGACCGTGGGCGTCTCGCGGCCCTGCATTCCATGTGGAGGGCACCACCGCCTGGTAATTCTTGATCGCCTCGTTTTCGATCTCCACCCAGTGTCCCAGCGACCCGCGCGGGGCCTCGAAGAAACCAAATCCGCGGGCTGTATCGGGCCAGGTCTTGGGATCCCACATTTTCCCGTTGTGAATGTCCAGCTTGCCTGTCGCCAAATTGTTTCCCAGCTCTTGGATCCAACCAACGATATGATTGGCGAGGAGTTGGGTTTCGAGCGCGCGCGCCGCGATACGGCCGAGAGTCGAAAACAGAGCGGCGGGCGGCGCCTTAAGGGCGGCCAGCGTGGAGCCGACCAGCGCCTTGACTTCCGGATGGCCCGCAGCGTAGGCCACCAGGAGCCGGGCTAGCGGGCCCACCTCCATGGCTTTGTCTTCATAGCGCGGCGCTTTCAGCCAGGAATACTTCTGGTCCACTTCGAGAAACTCATAGGGAGGTTTGGGGCCGGTGTATTTCGGATTGGTTTCGCCCTCGTACGGGTGTAACGCAGCCTGGTCTCCTTCGCGATAGTTGTACCAAGAATGAGCTATATACTCGGTGATGTTCCCTGGCTCGATGGGGTACACTTTGGACAGGTCGCGATTCAGGATGATGCCTCGAGGAAGAAAGAAACCCGCGGGATCTTTAATGCTGCGCTGCGGATAGGCGCCGTAGCTCATGAAGTTTCCGAGTCCCTCGCCGCGTTCGAACCAATCGCGATAGAAGCCCGCGACCGCCAGAACGTCGGGGATATACACCTGACTTACAAATGCCTGGGCCGACTTGGCCACCTCCAACAAGAAATCGATGCGTTCCAGGTTCACGGTTGCGTTCGGTTCGTTGGGGTCGAGCGAGGTGGCCATGCCTCCGACGAGAAACGTCTGCAAATGGGGATTCTTGCCGCCCAGCACCGCGTGGATCCGGATAAACTGCTTTTGGAACTGGAGCGCCTCCAAATAGTGAGCTACGGCCATCAGGTTTGCTTCGGGCGGAAGACGATAGGCGGGGTGCCCCCAATAACCCGAGCCGAAAAGACTCAGTTGCCGGCTCGCCACCAACGCGCTGACGCGGTCCTGAACGCCCTTGAAATACTTGGCGCTCGACAGGGGCCACTCGGAGATGGATTGTGCCAACTGCGACGTCTTGGCCGGGTCCGCTTTCAGGGCCGAGACCACATCCACCCAGTCCAATGCGTGCAGATGATAGAAGTGAACCACGTGATCTTGAATGGTCTGCGTGGCCGCAATAATGTTGCGGATCAGGACGGCATTCTCGGGAACTTCGATGCCCAGCGCGTCCTCCACTGCGTTGACCGAGGCTAGCGCGTGGACCATGGTGCACACGCCACAGATCCGCTGCGCCCAGATCCAGGCCTCCCGCGGGTCCCGGCCGCGAAGGATCAACTCAATTCCCCGGAACATCGTGCCCGAGCTCCAGGCATCCGTAATGACGCCGCCGTCCACCTGCGCTTCGATGCGCAGGTGCCCCTCAATACGCGTCACAGGATCGACCACAATCCGCGCCATACTGTCCTCCCTATGCTTCCTCAAACCGCCATGCCGCCGCGAGATCCACCCGCGCACCGCAGCATCATTGCAGACGCCGGCAAGAGGGTGACTTTGTAATCGGAGGCAGCGCTACGCCGCCCGGTCGTCTTCATCGACAGCGGCGCGCTCCGGCGGCGCGGGCGGGCTCTTGATGACAAAGTTGTCGATCAACACAAGGATTCCAAAGATCACGAAGCCCCAGGCCCCGCGGCTAAGGATACCAATACCGACCGAGATCGACATGAAAGCGACAATCCTCAATGCTCGAGTTCCGTTCATATGCACTCCTAAGTAACAGAAGTCAGAAGACAGAAGTCAGAAGTCAGAATGATGCGGGCGTTCCATCTTCTGTCTTCTGACTTCTGTCTTCTGACTTCTGCCTTCTGCTTCATAAAGCTCCTCCCGTATGGCAGGAGCTGCACGCTTGTTCCGCCCAGGTATTGCCGATGTCGACGGGGTGATCGAAAGCCAGCCCCTTCGCCCCGGTCGCGAACTGTTCGCTTCCGGCCTTGCCCTGCCGCAGAATCGTGTGGCAGGTGTCGCAATCGGAGCGGATCACGCTGCCGTCCACGCTCTTGTGCTGGCCGTCGTGGCAGCGGAAACAACCTACGGAATAAAAATGCGTGTCGTTGGTGGCGTAAGTGTCCCAGCGGACTTTCATCGCCGGGAAGAAAGAATTGTCGTAGGTATTCCGCAGGTGGGCGATGGCGCCCTCGACGGCTTGCCGCTTGCCTGTGTATATCTGAGGGTAGCTCTTCTGATAATAAGCGCGGAGGCTGCTGTCGATTCCCTGCATGGCCTGCTCCCGGCCGGCGTAACTCGTCGTAAGCGCCGCCACGCCCTGCTGCTTGATGAAGGGCAGCGAGGGATCCATATGGCCATCGGCCAGCGCCACGTCCACGCTGCGGTCCGGCGAGTGCAGGATGTGGCTGGGCCGGTTGTGACAATCCACGCAATCCATGGTGTGGATCTCGCCGGCGGCCCGCTCGGCCGGCGGTTGCGCCTGGGAGGTGTACACCTTGGCCGCGCCGGTAATCGGATCCACGTACCGGACCCACGGAATATTCTGCCTCTCGGCGTCGCTCGCCAGGTACTCGACTTTTCCCGCGACGTGCCAGTGAATTCCCATGCGCGCCGCGTCCCCGGGCGGGCCGCCGCCCACCAGGACCAGCATGTCGATGTCCCAGCGCGTGTTTTGCTCATCGGCCAGGAAGTGCGTCCGCCGCACCTCGCGCGCGCCGAAGAAATTAGCCGGCCAGTGGCACTGCTCGCAATTCACTCTTATGGGACGCAACGAGACTACGGGGACCGGAATCGGCCGCGGAAAGTCGTCCTGAATGGTCTCCACGAGTTCCACCATGCCACGCACCTTGGACGTGATGTATCCCGTAGCGCCGGGTCCCACATGGCACTGCGCGCAGGCTACGTGCGCATGCGGCGACCGCTGGTAGGTGACGTACTCGGGAGTCATGGAGTGGCAAGTGGCGCCGCAGAACGGCACGGCGTCGGTGTAGAGATAGGCTTGGTCAGTCCCATAAATTGCCGGGACGCAGAGGATGGCGGCTCCGATCGCCACGGCCAGAAGCGCCTTTCTCTCACTGGCGAGGTTGAGGTCCCACTTGGGATAGCGCGCGAACGCCAGTGGCTTGTGCGCCCGCCACCGCATCCATTGCACCCACATGCCGATCAAGACGACCACCACACCGGCGATCACGAATAGCGGCGGGACGAAGAAGATCACGAGGTCGCCATAGGGTTCGGTGAGGGCGCCGCCGCCGATGGTGTGATAGGCCGTCAACACCACGAATACCACTACTCCCACGGCCGCGATACCCGTTCCGGCGTAGCTGATCCAGTTCCGAAACAGCGCCACCGGGCCGGGACCGGGGCGCGGCTTGGGCACTGTGCCCGCGCGCTCCTCGGCCGGCGTGCCGCGCGGCAGCAACTGGTAGCGTTTGGCGAACCGCCGGGCCTCCGGGATGGCTGCGATCTCATGCCGCAGCTCACCGGCGGGCACGAATTTCCATCCGGAGAAGATGCTGTCCAGCAGTCCGTTTTCTTCCTTGATCGAAATCAGAACCGAAAGATAAACGTGGAAGATGACGAAGGCGAAGAACACGAACATCAGGAAGTAGTGAATCAGGCGAAGATATGCGGGGTCGATGAACAGCGGCAGCCAACCGATGGCTTGGTTCAGGACCGGGTTGCCCAGCACCCGGCTGAACAGAAACACCCCGGTCAGGATCTCCACCAGGATCAGCAGGTAAATGACGACGTAAGACAATGCCGCCAGGGGATTGTGGCCCACTCCCCGGCGGCCGGGTTCGAATCGCATGAAGAGGTAGAACTCCAGCATCGATCCGATGCCCCGCCATTGCTCCAGGTGGATGGGGATGTAGGCGTACCACTTCGACCAGAAATTCCCTTTGAAAAACCAATAAATCCGAAACGCAAACGCCCCGATCAGCACGAATCCGGAGACCACGTGCACGAACCGCATCCGGGCCATCAGGAAGGGCGCCCGGCCCGCCGGAACCAGAAACGGGCGGTGCATGTACAGGCCGGTAAACGCAAGCGAGAGGAACGCAAAGAAGATCAGCCAGTGAGCGATGCGAACCGGCTTCTCCCAGACATACGTACGGACCAACTCCGTTTTCGGGAGCCGGGCCAGGGCCGATGCTGGCTTACTGGTTCTAGGCACGACGTTTTCCTATGTCGGGACACCCGGTATTAAGCGCGCACTTCGCATCACGATTTCTCCGGCGGCCCATCGCGCTCCACCAAGCCGTCTGGCCTGGCGATCTCCGTCGGACCACCCCTCGGCTCTTCACCTTTGGGGCGCATCTGCTCCCGCGCCACGCTGGCGATTCCGTGCAGGCCCAGAGCCGCCGCCACGCCGCCCGTCAACACCAAGCCGAGCGTCCCGGCATCCACGTCCACACCGAATCCCGGCACCGACGGCAGGCGCTTGTAGAAGGGCGACTTGGTATCCCAGAAGCGATGCGAAGCGCAAGCGATGCATCCGTGGCCCGATTTTACGGGCCAACTGGTCCCATCGTTCCAGCGGACGGTCGGGCAGTTATAAGTCGCTTCCGGCCCCTTGCATCCCATCTTGTAAAGACAGTGGCCCTGGCGGTGGCCCAGGTCGCCCCACTCCTCTACAAAACGCCCGGCATCGTAATGCGCGCGGCGCTCGCACTGGTCGTGGATAATGTTGCCGTAAGCGAACAGCGGGCGGTTATACTGATCGAGCGCGGGCATCTCGTGGAACGTCAAATAGTGGACCAGGACCGCCGCAGTGTTGGCCGGATTGTGCGGGCAGCCACCCAAGTTGATGACCTTCAGGCCGGGGACGGCTTCCTGCAATCCCACGGCGCCCGTCGGATTCGGGTTGGATCGAACCAATCCGCCATCCCACGCGCAGGCGCCCACCGCAATGTTAGCCGCCGCATTGGTGCAGACACGCGTCGCAATTTCGAGAGCGGTCCGGCCGCCGATGGTGCAGTACACGCCACCGTCCGCCGTGGGAATGGCGCCTTCCACCACAGCGATGTATTCACCCTTGTGCTCGCTAACCACTCGTGCGAGCGCTTCTTCAGCCTGCTTGCCCGCGCCGGCCATGATGATTTCGTGGTATTCCCAGGAGAGCAGCTCCAGCACGAATTCGGCGACTGGGGGGTTGCTGGTGCGCAGCATCGATTCCGAGTTGCCCGCGCAGTCTTGAAATTGGAGCCAGACCAGGACCGGACGTTTGGTCTGGCTGAGAGCTTTTTCGACGGCCGACAGATACCGCGGCGGGAGTGCCAGGGTGGCGACCATCAACTGGCAAAACTTCCCAAACTCGCGGCGCGACACGCCGCGAGACCTCAGCGCCTGAGGCAGTGACTTGCGCTGCGCTCCCATGTTCGCACCTCTCAAGGGATGGAGTTAATGCCCCGCCACCGCTGGCGTTCTTCCCCCGTCAACGATTTCTCGAAGACGGATCTCCATAAGTGGCAGGTGCCTCCTATTGTTGCCGCTTCAAACCCGGATTATAAAGCGGGATGCCCGCTAAGAGTAACAGGAATTCATTAAAAAATTGTAATGAACCTGCGCCCCTTGGAGGGCGGCCAATCTTGGCCGCAGCCG
>Ga0224557_1003678_pt1 | contig 11759 bp, 12 predicted proteins | sample 714S31014metaG_FD_180677 | JGI IMG/M metagenome (GOLD analysis project Ga0224557, IMG submission 180677) | Peat soil microbial communities from Stordalen Mire, Sweden - 717 S3 10-14 | ecosystem: Environmental > Terrestrial > Soil > Wetlands > Peat | place: Sweden: Norrbotten County, Stordalen... | reverse complement strand
GCAGCGTGGGTGGCGAAATCGCTCACCAGGTCGAGGTAACTGTCGTCGAACGGTGGCTGGTCTGCGCTGCGCGCAACCGCGATCACGCCCATGACTTCATCGTGAGTCCGCAATGGCATCAAAATCGCGCTGCGCTGCCCAACATCGGTGAATGCGTGGATCGGATAACTCAGCGCCTCGGTGATCAGCGGCTTGCCAGAGCGGAAAACCGCGCCGCTGCTGGAGGCGTCCACCGGAATCCGTTGGCCGATAACCTCGGAGGCATTCAGCCCTACCGCCGCAGAGACAACCAGCTCGTCGACTTCGTCAATAGGTAGGTCGGCGTCAACCGGAAGGAGCACGATCGCCTGTTCAGCTTCGGTTAGGGCGCGCGCGCGTTCGGCGATCAACCGCAAAGGAGTCAGGCTCGGTTCGACACTAGACAGCAGGGCGGTTGTGATTTCCCGGCTAGCATCCATCCACTTCACCGACGTGCGCTCGCGCTCGAATAGTTGCGCGTTATCGATGGCGACCGCAGCCGCCAACGCCAGCGCGCGAGCGGCGACTTCGTCGGATTCGGAGAACAGCCGTCCCGGCTCGTCGTGGGTCAGATAGAGGTTGCCGAATATCGCCCCCCGGATGGTGATCGGCACTCCAAGAAATGCCTTCATCGGAGGATGGTGCTGGGGAAACCCGACCGCAGCCGGGTACTTGGTCAGATCATCCAAACGCAAAGCCGGCGTACCGAGGAGCGACAGACTGAGGACCCCCTTGCCAACCGGCAGGGGCCCGATTCGCCGCGCTGTGTCAGCGTCGATTCCCTCGTGGACAAACGAGAGCAACACGCCGTCGGGATCACGTACGGCCACGGCGCCATAGGGGGCAGCGGTCAATTGCCTGGCCGCGTGAACGATCCGACACAACGTCGCGTCCAGATCGAGATCGGAACCGAGTTCGACGATCACGCGCAGCAATTGCTCCATTTGGTCGCGCGCTGCCAGCAACTCGTCGAGTTGCTCATGCATCCTGCTGACCAGCCCACGCTGGCCTAATCCGGCAAAAGCCGAGCCACTTTCCTCGCTGCTCACCCGACGCGCTACCTCCACGAGAACTTCAGCCCCTGGCAGCTTGCGTGGGGCGACAACGCGAACGTGCCTTTGATCAGCTTAGTCCCGTTTGAACCGGACACCACCCAAGAACGCAGAGGCCGGAAGTCGCCGCTATGTCGACGTGGCCGGCCAACCCGGCGGTGCGTCTGTATCCGTAGTCGGCGGGGCGGACCGTTGGCCCAGCTTCGAGGCGAACACCGCCGCTTGGGTCCGCCGCTCCATGCCGAGTTTGGCCAGCAGCCGCGATACGTAGTTCTTCACCGTTTTCTCGGCCAGGAACATTCGGGTGGCGATCTGCCTGTTGGTCAGTCCTTCGCTGAGAAGTCCCAGTAGCGTCCGCTCGCGGTCGGTCAAACCGGAGAGCGGATCTTGGCGCTCTGCGGACCCGCGGAGCTTTGCCATCAAGGCAGCGGCCGCACGATTGTCCAGCAGCGATTTACCCGCGCCGACGTCTTTGATCGCAGTAGCCAGCTCCATGCCTCTGATGTCTTTGACGACGTAACCGCTGGCGCCGGCGAGAATCGCCTCGAGCATCGCTTCATCTGACGTGAACGACGTCAACATCAAACACCGCAGCTCTGGGAGGTCGGACAGCAAATCTCGGCATAGTTCGATTCCACTGCCATCGGGAAGGCGAACGTCAAGCACGGCGACGTCGGGCTTCAGCGCGGCTATTCTGACCTTGGCTTCGGAGACTGAGCCCGCATCGCCGACGACTTCGAGCTCAGGGTCCGACGCGAGCAGGTCAGCAAGCCCGCGGCGAACGACTTCATGGTCGTCGACCAAGAAAACTCTAACCATTGCGGGTCCTTCCTGATGGTCACGCGAGTCAGATTCAATATCCCATAACTTCATAATCGCCCGAATTCACAAATGTGGGTGATTCACGATGAGGAGCGAACAATCAGCGTCCTGCAGCATGGCCGTCCCGCTTGGTCCAAGAAGTTCCCCTAATTGCTGAAGGTTGTGGGCGCTGACAATGACCAACCGCACCGATCGGCGGTTGCGAGCCAGGTAGTCCAGAAGGCTGCCTCGCGTGGCCATTGACTCTACCTCGACCTGCGGATACCGTCGCCGCCAACGGGCCAACCGACGATTTAGGTCGGCGCATGCTTGGCGATCGTAATCCCAGTCTGTTTCGTCATCATGCGATACGGTCTGCCGGCAGGTAATCGCCCGAATTGCGGCGTTGCGCAACTGAGCTTCCTCCATGGCGGCGCCCAGCAGTAAACCGTTGTCAGGAGACCCGTCTACATGGACGACAATCTCATCTGGTTGTCGGTGGTGCTCGTCACGAGTTCGGATAATCGCCACTGGGCATCGCCCCGAGATGGCCAGTGCCGCAGCGGTGGAACCCACCTGGCCCGGTTGGAAGTGACGTAATCCGACCGCACCCACACACACCATGGCCGCGGATGCCGATGCGCGAATCAACGAACTGACCGGGGGTCCGTGCGCGATCTCCGTCTCGATCTTTACTGGCTGTCCGCCGGCTTCGACTGCCGTGAGCGCCTGGCGAAGTGCGTTTTCTGCTGCGCCGAGCTTGTGCGCTTCGCCCTCCTCAACCGCGTAAACGAGGCGCAACGGGACGTCACGACTAGCTGCCTCATCGACGGCCCAAAGTGCTGCCCGTATCGCTGTCTTTGAGCCGTCGATACCCACGAAAACCGACCCGGGTGTCGCTGGCTCTTGCATCACAGCTTAAAGCCCGCTCGGGTAGGTCTCCGGCGTTTCGCCGGCAATCCAGCGACTCGTAGGCTCCAGAGGTTCGAGCGCCCGGGTCCTGTCGATGTGAATCATCGCGTCGAATTGGTCGGCGGGCCGCACGTGGAAGTAGTGGCTCTGCCGTTCGGTCGCGGGCTGATAGATCACTCCGATGGCGCGCCCCAATCGAACGGCACTGAGCGCGTCTGCGGCTTCCGGGCGAATGCGCGCCGACACCAGGAAAGCACTCCGGCCAGTCTCGTGTAGGAGTTCTTCAATGCTCCCGTTGAGCGCCGGCCGGACGGCTTTGCGCTCGGCAATGCCGCCCCACTCGCTTGCAGCGGTGACGGTGCCCCCATACGTGCTGAGCCCAATGAGGCGTGACTCTTCGCCGCCGTATCGCTGACGAACAAGTTGACCGAGCGTCAGTTGCCCGTCGGCGCCAACCTCAGTCGCCCGAGCATCCCCAACATGGGAGTTGTGGGCCCACACCACTATTCGCGCGGGTGGCCCATCATGGTGGCGGTCCAGATGTGTCAAAAGGGCCTCAAGGGTCTGCGCCATGTGCTTATCACGCAAATTCCACGAAGTGACCCGACCGCTGAACATCGCACGGTAGTACACCTCCGCGTTGCGCACCGTCTGAGCATTTTGCTGGGCGTAGAACAGTTCGTCCTCGGCGAGCAATCCGTCCCTGCGCGCATAGGCAATTGCATTTCGCTGGAATTCAACCAGTTGCTCGACCGCTTGATTTTCGCACGATGGGCCGGCGCCGAACGCCGCCGAGAATCCATAAGCCTGACCATCGTCGGCCGACGCGTGGTCGAAGCAGGCATAACGGGCCTGGGCCCGCGCCGCCGCCTTCGGGTCGACCTTCTCAAGGTAGGTGATCACTTCGTTCATCGACCGGTGCAGGCTGTAGAGATCCAGTCCATAGAAGCCGGCCTGCCGTTGACCGTTTGCCTGCTGGCGTTGGTTGCGGGTGCGTAGCCAGTCGACAAAGTCACGGACGACAGTGTTGCGCCACATCCAGGCCGGAAAGCGTTCGAATCCGCTCAACGCCTCATCGGCGTTCTTGTCCTCGCCGAGACCACGAACGTACCGATTCACTCGGTAGGCGTCTGGCCAGTCCGCTTCCGCGGCGACGGCGCAGAATCCCTTTTCCTCGATCAGCCATTTGGTGATGGCGGCCCGAGCATCGTAGAACTCGTGCGTCCCGTGCGAACTCTCACCGATCAATACGATGCGCGCATCGCCAATCAGCTCCTCCAACGTCTCGCGCGGCGGGACACCCGCAGGAGCATCGATAGCAACGCTGCTGACGATCTCGGCCGCTGTCCGTACGGCGGGTCTGCTCGTCGAGCCGTTTGTCGTCGGGGTGGCGAGCAGCTTGCGGACTTCTTCGTCAGTGACCTGGCGGAAGTCCCAGAACGACTCTCCGACTGCGAAAAATGGGGTGGGCATGGTGGCGCATACAACGTCGTCGACGAGGCCGGCGAATTCCCGGCAGGTGGACTCCGGCGCTGCTGGCACCGCAATCACGATGTGCGCGGGCTCGGCTTCGCGTAACGCCTGCACCGCGGCGAACATGCTTGAGCCGGTGGCCAAACCGTCGTCGACAAGGACGACCGTCTTGCCGGTCAGATCGATGGGCGGGCGTCCGCCGCGATAGGCGGCCTCCCGCCGGACCAGCTCCCGGCCTTCACGCTCGGCGATGTCGCGCAGTTGCTGCGGACTGATCCGCAATCCCCGCACGACATCATCGTTGACTACGACGCGGCCCCCACTTGCCAACGCTCCGACCGCAAACTCTTCATGGCCGGGGGCACCGAGTTTGCGGACGATGAAGGCATCCAGCGGGGCGTGCAGCGCGACTGCCACTTCCCATGCAACAGGCACTCCACCCCTGGCCAACCCCAGGACAATCACATCCTGTCGATCACGATAGGCGCTCAGGAGGTCCGCCAACACCCTGCCGGCCTCGCGGCGGTCGCGGAACACGCGCCGCGGTGAGTGCCGGGTTACATCGGCTGCCCTAGTCATCTTGCGCCACTGTCACGGTCATTTGTCAGTTGACAGACTGGACCTGGACATGGCGCTCAGCTGGTTTCGGCTCCGAAACCGCTACCGAGACAGAGAGGATGCCTTTGTCGTACGTGGCCTCGATGTTGTCTTCGTCAGCGCCGGCCGGCAGCGACACGGTGCGAACGAATGAGCCGTAGGAGAATTCCGAGCGCCCATCGAAGTCTTTCTTCTCGGTACGCTCAGCCTTGATGTTCAGTTGTCCATCGCGCACTGTGATGTCGATGTCCTTCGCCGGGTCGATTCCCGGCATTTCCGCGCGCACCAGGTAGCGGCCATCCTTCATCTCGTCCTCGAGCCGCATCACGCGGGTGTCTAAGGCGGGACGGAGTCCGGTCAAGGCAGGAAAGCTGGCGAATAGCTCGGAAAACTCAGGGAAGAGCGACCTCGGGTGATGACGGCGAACGGGAAGGGTGCTCATGATGTCTCCTGAATCTTGCAGTTGGTCCCAACGGATAATGTCCATCCGACCAGCCCGCCACACTCGGCGATAGGGACCGAAGTCCCCGGCGCGAGGGCCGTTCGTCGGATCTCTCGGCTATTCAAAGCCTGAGTGGGACGCCATGCCGACGTGCCTCATGACACGGTCGAGGACGAGGTCGTATGCATCGCCGTCTTCGGCGATACGGAACATGCCCCGGCGACGGAGAAACCCGTCGAGGCGTCGATCCAGCGGCCAATCCGCATACGTCTTTTCGGCGTAGGCGGAGTCCAGGAATTGCGACACCAGCACATCTAAATCGGAGTTAGAGAACAGAGCCGAATCGCCTGACATAGCACCCATTCCACGTCCTTTGCGTAAGCGACCAGCACTCTAGCTGAGTCCCTGCGTTGTCCCATGGTCTCGGCGGTGAACAGCTCGGCATAGAGTCTGAAGTCACCTATTGACGCGCTCATTTGCCCATCGACGCTGGTGGGCTCCACTACGCATCACACGATCTGGCGAGAAAGGCTGGCCGGACCCCCGGATCCGGTCCACGAGTGAGGGTCATTTATTGGTGGCTAAGGGTGGCAGCGTTGCGGGCTAGGGGTTTCGGGCGCGGCGGCTGGTGCCTGACGAGAAAAGGATGAGCGTCGCCGGCGCATTCGGCGTCAGCCACAACGACTGCGGGGCTCCGGGGCCACCAGCACAGGGTGATGGGCAGGGACCGGTTGATCGGCGGCATCGAGCACTCGAGGCCTCGGCAGTTCTCGAATGATCAAGAGGCCGCCCCTCAGCCGGCGGCCCACTCTTTGGCGCGGTCGAACTCGTCGAGGGCGAACAGGGCGAGCTCGCCGGGAACCATCCACGCCAGCGCATGTAGCGTATGGGCGACCCACTCCTTGTCAGTCACTATCGCGATTCGCTTGAGGGCCGAATGACGGGCCAAGAGGGTACCGAAGCCCAGCTTCATGTCCTCGACGAACCCGCCTGGCCCGAAGCCCTCGTAATTGGATGCGATGACCTCCACGATCCTGATTTCCTCGCCGTTTTTCAGTGACTCCTCTATGACCGGCTTGAACTTGCGCAGGTCGGCACCAAGCAGGCGGCCAGACACGCGGATGCCGGTCACCCCCTCCGGCATGTCTGGCAGTAGTTCGATCATCGATTCCATCCCTTTCTCATCGGCCGAAGCCCCGTCCCGAATGAAATACTGCGCCGGCGTTAGAGACGGACGAGCAACATCGAGAAACCGCTATTACGCAGGACCAGAGCGCCAGGACCGCCGAGGAGCTGTTGGACTTCGCCAGACCGATCAGAGCCGACCACGACCAGCTGGATTGACGTTGCATGCTCGGCGAGATAGTCGAGAAAGGAGCCTCCGAGAAGAACGATGTCGATTTCGACATCGGGATAGTTGTCTTTGCAGCGCCTCAGGTGAATGTTGCTGGCTATGAAACCCCGATCATCCCGAAGGGTATTGGACAGCGACTGTGCTGTTGTCAGCACCCGCAGCGGAGCGCGTCTCCGTAAGGCCTCGTTGAACGCTAGATCCAGAACGTCGATGTCATCTGGTGAGTCATCAACGCGCGCAACAATACAACCGCGGCCCCTGGTGCCCGTATCGTGGGGGTCGCCTCGGACGATAGCAACCGAGCAATGGGCAGATTGCGCCACTTCCTTTGCAGTGGAACCTATCCAGCTCTTTGGGTGCTGCGCGGAACCGGTGTCGCCGACACATAGCAATGACGTGGAACGCGAAGCAGCAATCAGCGCTGGCACCGGTTGTCCCTCAATGACTTCCATCTCAACCTTCAATGGCTTGCCCATGACATCGATGGCGGTGTAGGCGTCGTGCACAACCTCTTCGGCCGCTGCCAGTGCCGCCCTTGATTCGCTCGGGCTGGCACCTGGGTTGGCTTTGGTGATGTAGAGCAGACGAAGCGGAATGTCGGTTCCGGCTATCTCGTCGACGGCCCACCGGGCGGCGCGAATTGCCGCCTGCGACCCGTCAACCCCAACGACTACTGACTTCGGTGGATACCGATCGAACATCGCGAACTCCCAGCAACGAAGGACATTAGTGACACTATGCAGAACGGTACGGATGACGCCGGCGATCGATCAGAGGCCTTGGTCCTCGCCTCAAGGTCCTTATGCCCTCTCACGAAGCTCGAGAAGGGTTCGGCTTCAGTGTCTGGCTGCTGCGGGAAGCAAGGAGGACTAACAGTGGCGAGTGGTGCGACCCGAGGTCATCTGCGCAGAAGTGGCTGCCCCGCAGCTTCGGCCTGAGGGGGGACGGACCTATGACCTGTTCGGGGTGAAGAATTATCTTCAAGTGTGGTCGTCACGCGGTCCCCCGCTGGTGTGATTCGCGACGACCGGCGGTTGCTAGGTTCCGTTGGACTTCTTCAGATGTGCGATTTCGTTGCCCCATACCGACTGGGCTCCGGCATCACCGATGCGGTAAATCTGAACCATCGACGAGACCCCAACGGCCAGAACCACAATCGCCACGAGTATTCTAGTTACTAATCCGGACTTGTGAGCTCGGCGTTCGGCATAGCGAAATCCCACAAGTGCGATCGCGACGACCAGTAGCGCGAGAGAAAAATAGATCATTGTGTCGCCCCGCTCGGCGTGCTCGCGCAAGATCGGATCAGGGTTGCGCCTTAGGTCATATAACCATCCGCCGGCGTCTGTGGTGATTGGCGTCAATACGGTGACGACGATGGCTAGGATCAGCGTGAGCCACACTAGCTGGCCCCGGCGCGCGGCGGCCCATAGCGCGCAAGCGATCTCAAGCAGAGCAGTCAGTGGTGCGAGTACAACCATGAAGTGCACGAGGAGGACATGGGCCGGCAGGCCGTTGACAACATTCATGGGACTCCCTGGCAGATGGTGGCGGCGGCCTGCGGTCGCGATCGTAACGCATGGTGAAGCCACGTCTGTGTCTAATCAGCTGCGGCTGGCTGGAGTCATCTCGCGTGCAGCAGCGCCATGAATCCGTAGTCCATGTGCAGTTGTTGGTGGCAGTGAAACAGTGACAAGCCCGCTTGGTCGGCGAGGAAGTCGATGTCCATGCTCTGGTAACCGCCGAGCATTGCGACGTCCTTGAGCACCCCGGCGGTGGGTGTTCCGGCGACATGGGTGATTTCGAAGGTGTGCCGGTGCAGGTGGATGGGGTGGATGTCGTCGGTGGCGTTGCGCAAACGGATCCGGTAGCGCTTGCCCAGCTGGATGTCGTAGACGGGTTGATTGGTGTCCATGTCGAACGGTTTGTCGTTGAGCGTCCACACGTTGAAACCATTGTCGGCGGCGTTGCGTTTCTCGATGAGCATGTCGATGCTGTGATCGGGAGTGGCCGGCGGAGCCGGGTTGGGTGTGGCGAACAAGCGATAGTCCCATTTGAACGGCGGCGGTGGGGCCCACTGCGGATCGCCGCTGCGGCCGGTGTATTCGACCACGATGCCCATGCCGTTCTGGCGGTCAGAGTCGGCAAGATCCCCGAGTACCCAAACCCCAGGGTTGCTCATTTGCACGATCGCCGAGATCCGTTCGGCGGCACCAAGCCACAGCACCGGCACCGGCGCGGGGTGCGGAACCGGGTTGCCGTCCAACGCAACAACGGTGAAACTGTGTCCGGGCAGGGCCAGGCTGCGGTTCTCACCGGCGCTGCCGTTGAGCACGTGCAGCAGCACCCGCTGGCCGGTTTGCACGCGGATCGGCTCGCCGTGGCCGAGCATGCGTCCGTTGATCGCGAATGCGTCGTAGCCCACCTCGTAGCCGTGCGGCATGCCCCGCGCGAGTGAGGCGGCCATCGCCGACTCCCCCTTGGTCTTCAGGTCGGGGTCCTGGTCGCCGGCCAGGAAATCGGCGTCCATGTCGCCCTGGATGCTAAAAGAGGGTTGAAACTCCTTGAGGGCGAGGAAGATTTCTTGGTCATAAGCCCCGAGGTTCTGCTTCGGCTCGATATAGACCGGACCAACTTGGCCGCTGTATTGGCCCCGCGCCAAGTCGGCGCGTGCGGCGAGGTGGGTGTGATAGAAGCGGAATCCTGGCGGCCCGGGTGTAAACGAGATGCGTCGCATGCCGTGGGCGGGGATGTACGGGGTGCCTTCTTCGGCGGCGCCGTCGACCTCTACCGGAATCTGCTGGCCGTGCCAATGCAGCTGTTCAGGGGTGTCGGTGTCGTTGTGGATGTCTACCCAGGCGGTCTGGCCTTGCTTGAACCGCAGCAGCGGCCCTGGGAACTGCCCGTTGTAGACGACGGTTGAGACCACACGATCCGGCGCCAACTCGACGGTGCCGGTGCCGATGCGCAGCGTGTAGTCGGGTTTGCCGTTCGGCGGCGACGGCGATGGCGATGGCGGCGAACACCCGACCACGGTGCCCAGACCACCGGCGGCGATACCGCCCCATTTCAACAAATCGCGCCGGCTCACCAGCATGACGCGACCCCCGTAGCAGTGGTTCGACTCACGTGTGGGGTGAACAGCTCGATCGGATTGCCGGCCGCGCCATCCAGCAGCTCCAGGTCAAACCTGCTTCCCGGCTGAGTCTCCTGGTCTTTGCGCACGCCCGCCGCTTTGGTGCCGATCCGCCCGTACGTCGGGCTGGGGATTGCCCGCGAAAGCGTGTTGAGATTCATGCGGATCACCTCACTGGCCACCGCCCGGTCTTATTAGGCCGGCTCCGCGCACCGACATTCTTACGGTGCGCTGTGGCAGTGGTCAAGCGAGACGGACACCAAACCCATGGAGCTCAGCGGCGAATCTCCAATACGTCGCTCAATGGCCGCCGTGGCGTCGGCTCGGAAACGAACTCGTCCTCGGGTTCGATACCTACGCGGATCAAAACCTGAGGCACGGCCGCGGGCCCGCTGGTGAAATCCCGAACAATGTCGCGGCTCGCCTCCAGCTCCGTGATGTGCGTAACCGGGCACGATGCCAGTCCAGCCACCGTGCACTCCAGCAGGATCGCCGAAAGCGCCTGGCCGCAATTCAGGGCATCGACGCGCGTATCCCTGAGTGTGGACAGCACGAGGATCTTCGCTTGGTCGTAGGTACCCGCAGAACTCCGCTCATCGGAGGGGTCAGTGGGGAACCGACGGTTCACGTCCACCCTGCGGCCGTCCGACTCCGACACCAGGGCGCTTTGCGGTATCCCTTCTGACGCCTTTAACGGCGCTGTCCACCAATCTAATTCACGATGATATTGGTCATCATAGCGGCGCAGGGCTTCGGTCAGGCGCGACGCCTCCGCCAGCCGCGAGCGCACATTATCGGATAGTACGTCAAGGGTCACCAATTCGTTTTCCAATGAGCTGCGCAGCACTGTTTCGAACGACGACCAGTGCTTTGGCGCACGAAACGGTAGCCGGTTAGTCCGGCGACGCAATATCGCGTCGGCGCGGTCGCGCCGGGCCTGCGTCACGTAGTCGACGGAAGCGAAGTCGATCGAGGCGAGATGGTCAAGATTGTTCGGGTTGGGAAATTGCTCCACATTTGCGTCCCAACCTATGGCGGCCATCGCCACCCGGAAGTGATCGAGCGAGGCGCCACAACTGATGATCGCTTCTCGACCTGACTTGTCAGTCGATGTCAGTGTTCGCTGTGGATCGACGAATAGGTCGACACTCGTGGTGCTGGCAACCCACCGCCACGGCTGGCTGTTGTGCAGCGAGGGAGCATGACACGCCAACTCCACTGCCGTCGTGATCAACTTGATGTCCAACATTGTTTGGGTCATCGTCTCCACCTGCCTCTTGCCATAGCCATAAGCCTCGGGCATGCACTTATAGGAGACGAGAGTCCTTGGTCCCCGGTGTCAAGTCATTCGGCTCTGCCGAAACAACACCCTTCGCGGAGCCACGGTCGTCAGCCACAAGCGCCCATGCCTGAGAACGAAACGCGTCTAACTGATGACTTTCGTCTCTATCTAGGCACGGACCGTTGAGAAAACGATTGAAGGCGCCCAAGCGACCGAAAAGAGAGGACAGAGACCCCGGTTCCACTGGCTCAACACGCACCTAGGACCCTTCATGGATGTAATTCGCAAAACGCCCCACGACCATCGTGTCGAGCCGAACCTCACGGACTACGACCATGCGCGTGCCCGATTCCGCTGGTCTGATGTGCCCTCGTTGTGCGAAGGCATGGGGCCCGGTAGGTGCAACATCGCCTACGCCGCTGTCGACAGACACTCGGCAGGCGGGGCCGCGACACGCACCGCGCTCCGGTTCGTCGCTGACAACCCCGGGGACAACTCTCACGCGACTCGCGACCTCAGCTACGCTGAGCTGGGCCGGCTTTCCAAACGATTCACCGGCGTCCTGCGCTCGCTCGGCATCAGCAAAGGCGACCGCGTGTTCACGATCATGGGGCGCATCCCCGAGCTTTACATCACCGTCTTCGGCGCCCTCCGCAACGGCAGCGTGGTATCCCCACTGTTTGCGGCCTTCG
>Ga0224557_1003674_pt1 | contig 11767 bp, 6 predicted proteins | sample 714S31014metaG_FD_180677 | JGI IMG/M metagenome (GOLD analysis project Ga0224557, IMG submission 180677) | Peat soil microbial communities from Stordalen Mire, Sweden - 717 S3 10-14 | ecosystem: Environmental > Terrestrial > Soil > Wetlands > Peat | place: Sweden: Norrbotten County, Stordalen... | reverse complement strand
GGGCGCCATCGTTTCCACCACCACCCAACGCGCCTTCGAGCAGGTCGACGAGCAGCGCGTCTCCGCCCTGGCCGCCCAATTTCGCCAGGAGCTCCTCCGCCGCAAACAGGAGATCGCCCAGCACGTCAGAGACATCGCCGAGGCCGACAGCACGCGCGACATGGTCATCGCGCTCAACCGTCCGGACGCCGATCCCCCAGCTTATGTGGACGCCGCTGAACCGCTCGCCGCCGCCCACAATCTCGATTTTCTCGAGCTGGTCTCCGCCACCGGGAGCATCGTCTCGTCCAAGCAGTGGCCCGCGCGATTTCTCTACCAGGAAGACTGGGTCGCCCAACGCGACGACTGGAACTCGAGGGAGCCTTTCCTGAAACGCGAGGACCTGCCCACCGGCACAGCGTTGGCGCTGATCTCCGTGCGCATCGCGACCGTTGGCGAGAGCAAGCTGTACGTGATCGGCGGCCAGGCCCTCGACCGCGATTTCCTGTCGTCCTTTGTGCTGCCGGCCGGCATGCGCGCCCTGCTCTATCGCGAGCCGCAATCCATTGTCGGTTCCTCCGGGCCGCTGCCGCAGACCGCGCCGCTCGCGCCGTTGATCGATGCCCTGCGCAAACAGCCGAGCGAAGTGACGCGCACTGTCCAATGGTCCGCCGACGCGGCCAGCGCCGAGACGTTTCACGCCTTCCCGCTCATCGGCCCCGCCAAAGATCCGGGCCAGGCCGACGAGTTGATGGGTGCGTTTCTGGTGGGCAGTTCGCGCGCCGTACAGGTTCGCCTGGAGCGCTTTCTGCGCCGCGTCGAACTCCTGGTGGCCATGGGCGGCATTCTGCTCGCGTTGCTGGTGGCTTTTTGGACCACGGCGCGCATCACGCGTCCCGTGGAAGCCCTCGCCGCCGGCGCCCGCGCGGTGGCCGCCGGCGACTGGCACACGCAGGTGGACGTGCATGCCTCGGGCGAGATCGGCGCGCTGGCTGCCGCCTTCAACCAGATGACCCGCGACCTGCTGGAGCAGCGCGACCGCCTGGTGCAAGCCGAGCGCGTGGCCGCCTGGCGCGAGCTCGCCCGCCGCCTCGCGCACGAGCTAAAGAATCCGCTGTTCCCGCTGCAGATCACCGTCGAGAACCTGCAGCGCGCGCGCGCCGCGCATCCCGAGGAGTTCGACGAAGTCTTCCGCGAGAGTACCGCCACGCTGCTGGCCGAACTGGGTAAGCTGCGCGGCATCGTCGGCCGTTTCAGCGACTTTGCCAAGATGCGGCAGCCGCAGCTCGAAACCGTGGACCTGAACAACCTCGTGCGCGACAGCCTGAAGCTCTTTGAAGCGCAGATGCAGGCCGCCGGCGTGGCCCTTCGCCTGGACCTCGCCGCCGACTTGCGCGCCATCCATGCCGACCCCGCCCAACTTGGCCGCGCCCTGCAAAACCTGGTACTGAACGCCATCGACGCCATGCCCTCCGGGGGCGCGCTGGCCATCCGCACCGCCGCGCACGAAGGCGGCGTGCGCCTGGAAGTCTCCGACACCGGTCAAGGCCTCACCGGGGAGGAATGCGACCGCCTCTTCACGCCGTATTACACCACCAAGACCCACGGCACCGGCTTAGGACTGGCCATCGTACAATCCGTGATCAGCGACCACGGAGGCAAGATCGCGGTCCGCAGCGAACCAGGCAGGGGCACCACGTTTGTCATCGATCTGGCGTGACCGCTGTGTGTGTATGTGTGCGGCGCACGCCCTTTGCCTGCCGCCCTGGCGGCGCCTCCAGGGCCAGAGGCGAAAGGATCCGCGAAATGGACTTCATCCACGTGCATGACAACAGCCGCTGGGGCACTGCGCCCGCCGTGATGCCGCAGGCCGAGGAGGGTGAGATCGTCTATCGCGCAGAGCGAGCATGCGGGACTGAGAGTCCCGCGCAGGCTGAGAGCCTGCCCCACTAAGCGGGGCAAGGGCCCGGACTCAAGAGTTCGGGCCCTTACATTCCCTTACATCGTTCAGCGATAGATCGTGAGCGTGAGGACTGTGGTATGCGTAAGGCCTCCGCCCGTACCCGTTATGGTGATCGGATAGGTGCCGGTCGGCGCGGTTCTGGACACGGTCAGGTTGAAATCGGACGTGCCGGAACCCGGCGCGGCGATGGAGGCTGGGCTGAAGCTATAGGTGACGCCTGACGGCACGCCAGTCGCAGACAAGGCGATGGCCGAGTTAAAGCCGCCGGAGACCGTCGTGGTGACGACGGCATAGCCGCTTTGACCCCGCAGTAGGTATCCCGACGCGGGCGAGACGGAGATGGTGAAGTTACCACTGACCGGCGCGGTCACGGTGAGCGATACTTTCGCGGTGTGCGTGATTCCGCCACCAGTTCCCGTTACTGTGATGGTGTAAGTGCCGGTCGCGGTGGTTGAGGCCACTGTCATGGTCATCGTGGACGTGCCGGAGCCGGGCGCAGCGATGGATGTTGGATTGAAGCCAACGGTCACGCCTGTCGGCTGGCCGCTCGCGGACAAGCCGATCGCCGAGTTAAAGCCACCCGAGACGGCGGTTGTAATCGTGGATTTGCCATTGCTGCCCTGCACCACGGACACCGAAGTGGGCGAGGCGGACATGGTGAAGCTGGGACTAGCTACGGTGGTAACGGTGAGAGAGACCGTGGTGGTTTCGGTGGTGGCGCCGGAAGTTCCCGTTACTGTAATGCTGTAGGTGCCGGTGGCTGTAGATGAGGCAACAGTCATCGTCATGGTTGACGTTCCAGTCCCGGTAATCGAGGTGGGGCTGAAACCCACGGTCACTCCCGTTGGCTGGCCGCTCGCAGATAAGGTAACGGCCGAATTGAAGCCGCCCGTCACCGTACTGGTGATGGTCGAAGTTCCGGAACTGCCTTGTACCACCGAGACCGAGGTGGGCGAGGCGGAAAGGCTGAAGCCAGGAGCCGACGCGCCAGCAAGCGCGTTGATCAGGCCGCTGCCGTTGGGACTGCCCCAGCCGGTCGCCAAATCGTAGCCGGTGGTTGCCGAATAGCCGTTGCTGCCGCTGGTGATGTCGTGGAAATCGGCGGTATAGCTCGATCCCAGGCCGATGGTGTAGACGGTCGGATTGATGAAGCCGAGCGTCTTGCCAGTGTTAGTCACTGCCTGTTCATTGGCGAGAGCCAGGTAGCCGGCCCACATGGGCGCCGCAAAACTGGTGCCGCCGTACGAGTTGGCGGTGCAGGTAGTTTGGTCGGCACAGACGTAAAAACTGAAATTCGCGTTGGCCGAAACGTCCGGGGCGTTGCGATAGGATTTGGAACAACTGGAGCAGCCGGCGGCCGCGGCCGTCTGCCAGGAGGGGATGGCATACTTGTCGGGCGAAATGCCGCCGCCGCCGTCGACCCACGTAGTCTCCGAACTCCAGGCGCCGCCCGCGCTGGTTGTCGATAGGTCCGTCCCGCCCACAGTCGTTAGATACACATCGTCCGCCGGGAAAACCGCTGAAGACGTCTTCCAGGCGCCGCTGTCGCCGGCCGCTTGAAACAAATTCTGACCCTGCGCCGCGAACTCCTCGAAGTACGGGTTGTCGGTACTGGGGTCCGACGGGCTCCAGGTCCAGGAAGAGCTCAATTGCGCGTTCAGCGGTTTGGCCGTAGCCATCGCGTTGAAAATGGCGGAATCTGTGGATCCTACGTACATCACCAGGCTGGACATGCCCGGGGCCATGCCCAAGGCCTGAGTCATGTCTAAGGTCTGTTCGGTGTCATCACAACTGGGAGACACGCAACTAGTGCTGGTCCCATCCGTGGAAAGCAGCGTGATCGGGACACTGTTGGTTTGATGCGCGTTGGTGTAGTAAGTGCTCAGGTCGGTTAAATCGGTGCCGTAATACTCCAGCAAGCCGAGCGACTGGCCGGTGCCGGTGAGGGTTCCTCCGTAGTATGCCGCCCGCATGTCGCTGCCGCAAAAAGAGGCCGACGGGCACGAGCCGGTAGTGGCTTCGGGCGTCACGTCCGGATTTCTAACTACGAGCGCGGGACGCGGGGTCGAATAGTTGTCCAGACCCGCGATGTGCCACAGCCTCACGGACAGGTCCGGCGTGGGCTCCCGGTCCGGCGCGTAGAAGGTACGGCTTTCGGTGGGGTGCTGGTAGACGCCCATGGTCACATGCAAGGCCGCCTCAATACTCGCCACAGGCCCGGAGATGTCCACGTTCATGCGATTGCGGGAAGTCCCAACCACTTCAAAGCCGTGTGACTTGGCGAAGCTCACCACGGCGTCATAATCCTCCTGGCTGGGACCAAACCTGTTGGTGAACTCTTCGACGGTTAGGAACTGGCGGTAAGACGGGCTGGACGGATCGTATAGCTCCTTCAAGAGGTTGTCTAACGCGGGCTGGTTGCGGTGCGGCAGGACGAGGACCAGGCGCATGGGCTCGGTCGCGGGAAGGCGCCCGACGGACTTCGCCTGCCCATTGGCGACCACGTCGCGCACATGACGCGTTGCCGGGGCCGGCGAGGCTGCCTGGCAAACGATATTCATGACCGGCACAAGCGCGGCGATTGTCACCAAAGATGTACGTAGTTTTCGATTCATGATTTTCCCTCTTGAGTGAAGACTTCCGGCGTTTCGGACCCAGACTTTCGCCAGTATAACACCAACCGTCTTCCAGGATTTACTATTTTTTGGCTTGCTGGGTTGTCTGAAGTTATACATCCGGGGGCGGCCTGAGAGGCCGCCGCAGGCCGAGGGCCTGCCCCACTTCTCTTCTCTTTTCCAGGTCCTCGAGGAGAGCGGAGAGATGCGGGGCCGCATCGGCTTGTCCGCCGAAACGGAGGGCGTTGTAGGCGGAAGTGAATTGCAGCACCAGCATGCCCATTTCCGAAGGCGGCAGGGAGCAGGCGAATTCGTAAGGGGTGAACCAGGCGGGCTTCTCATAGCCACGCCGCCGCAACAGCTTCAGCATGCGCCGGTAGAGCAGCGTGGCATCGGCTACGCTCCCCTGCCCGCGCCGCAGCCGGCGCACTCCCAGCCGCACGCGCCACGCCTTCCAGAGCTTGGGCGCCAGCCACGCGCCGACCACTCCGCCAGCCAGCGCCAGCAGCCACCACAGGCCGGTGTGCACCAGCCAGGATCGCGTGGATGGCCAGTTGTCCCCCATCTCGAACATGCGGTCGAGCCAGCGCAGACTGACGCGCCGGCCCGCCTGTTCCATGCGGTCGGCCAGCGTGGCCTGATGGCCCAGGTCATAGCTGACCACCCACTCCTGCCAGAACGTTTCGACCGCGTCGGCATAGAGCGCCAGCTTGACGAGCAGCGCGTTGGCGCCGGGCGAGGGATCGGGCGGCGTCGGATCGAATGTCACCCAGCCGCGGCCGGGCAGCCATGCCTCCACCCAACTGTGGGCGTCGGACGCGCGGATTACATACAGCTCCGTCAACGGGTTGAAGATGCCACTCTGGAAGCCGGTCACCAGGCGCGACGGAATGCCCAGCGTGCGCAGCATCACCGCCATGGCCGACGCGAAATACTCGCAGTGCCCTTTCTTGCGCACGAACAGGAAGTGGGCCAGCGGGTCGGCGACCTCGTGAGAAGGCAGTTCGAGCGTGTAGCCGTAGGCGCGGCGCAGGTAGCGGGCTACGGCGGCGGCACGGTCGGCATCGTTATCGAGGCCGCGCACAGTGGTGCGCGCCAGTTCCGGAATGCGCGGGTCGAGCTGCGGCAGGCTCAGATATTGTTTCCGTTCGCGTTTGCCCAGAAGGTCGTCGGCGGCTCCGGTATCGCCCAGCCAGCCGTAAACCTCGTAGAAGAAGCCTTCCACGGGCGGGCGTCCCAGCCGGTAGCTGCCGTCGTCACGGGCAACGATCATCGGTTGCTTCAGGTACACGAACTCGGGGCGGCCGGCGAAGAACAGAACGTCCGAATCGATGCCGTTCAAGCTGATGCGGTAGTTGACGCTGCGCGGCAGGCGCCGGCGCTGCTGGTTGTCGGCGAGCTGAAAGACGCCCCTGGGGACGGCCGGAATCCAGCGCGGCTCGCCGAAAGGTTCGAACCATGCGTGGCCGTTGAAATCGCTCAATGTCGCCCCGCGCCATTTCAGGTCGGCGGGGGCGTGGCTGTCGGCGAAGCGCACGTGCATCACGGGGCGGGAGGTGGCCTTGATTTCCCCGATCTCGCCCAGCGTGACCTGGTTGGAGAATCCCGGCAGGTAGAACCGCCGGGACACCAGCCGCCGAAGGGCCGCATCGGCGGTGCGCGGCAGCATGAAGAAGAGCCCCGCGGTAAGCCCCAGAATGCCTATGGTGACGACAGCGGTGAGCGCCGCCAGCCGCGGGTGGAAGCTACGCAATCCGCTGCGCGCCACCGTCAGCCGCTTCTGCATGGAGCGGCGGATCTCGGCGCTGGTGAAGGCGGCCATGGCGAAAAGCAGATACAGCGCCAGGAAAAGGAAGAAGTTCGAATTGGAGGAAAGGATGGCGGCAGCAAGCAGTTCCAGAAACGCGATCATGGCCATGAAGAAGTAATCGCGATTGGTGCGCGAGGTCAGGATCTGGATCACGGCCAGGAAGAACACCAGATGCACGGTGGCTTGGATGAATGCGCGGGAAAGGAAAAAGTAATCCAGCGGGAAGAAGCCCACGTAGGCGAGCGTGAGCGCCACTACCAGCTTCGGCGAGATATAGAAGCGCAGCGCGCCGGAGATCAGCAGCGCGCGCAGCAGCAGTCCGGCGCCGGTGAGGATCACGGTGGGCGCATCCAGGTAACCGGAGCCCGCCACGGCCAGATAGCCGCTGACCACCAGTCCCCACAGGGCGAATTGAAAGAATCGCTCGACCGCCGCCGCGGCAGTCGCCGGTGAGCGGGACATAGTTTCATTATAAGGTCAGGGGGAGTGCAATCCGGTCCATTGGGCGTAGAATGGAAGGCATGCGATGGATGGGGACCGCGGCAATGGCGTTGTGCCTGGAAGCCAGCGTGCGGTTGGCGGGGGCGCAATCCACGCGTCCCGCAGACCTCGCCACCGGGAAGTTGCTGGTGGCGAGCCCGGACCTGCCCGATCCTAACTTCGCCAAGACGGTTATTCTGCTGGTTCAATACGATGCGGACGGCGTGGTGGGGCTGATTCTCAATCGCCGTTCGAAGGTTCCGATTTCGCGCGCATTGGACGGGCTAGCCGGCGCCAAAGACCGGCCGGACCCGGTCTATGCAGGCGGCCCGGTGGAGAGGACCGACGTGCTGGCGCTGGTGCGTTCGCGCCTCGCTTCCGGCGACGCCAAGCGGGTGTTGGGGGACGTCTTTCTGGTTTCGACCAAGGAGGGCCTCGAAAAGACATTCGCCGCCGCGACGGACGCCGATTCGGTACACGTCTATCTGGGGTACTCCGGATGGACGGCGCCGCAGTTGGAGCACGAATTGGATCTGGGCGCGTGGTACATTTTTCCGGGGAGCGCCAAGGCGGTGTTCGATTCCGAACCGGACGCGCTGTGGCCGCAGTTGATCCGCGAAACGGAGATGCGGATGGCCTCGCGCGGGATCGCTAAGACATTCGGCCCGCGGGCGGCCGGAGAGGGCTGGCTGCCACTCGATTGACGGGCCGCGATGGGGACTGGGCTGGGTGGCGCGGCTCCAGAGGCGTCTCCGTATAGATCACAGTGGAGAAGAGTTCGGCCTGCATGAACTGGTAGATTCGCTGGAGGCTCCGGCATTCCCGGCACTCACCGGGGCTGGGGGCGCATTGGTGATCCAGCAGGGCTTCCAGATAGGATCGCAGTTCGTTCATGACAGTTAATTTATAGTAGGCCGCATGCGTTGGGCTAACAATTATAACTAAAGATAGTAATGCGGAAGGCAGAAGGCAGAAGTCAGAAGACAGAAGTCAGAATGGCGGAGGCCCCTGATTGAGTTCCGGGGCCTCTGCCGGCTTCACTCCTTCGGCTTTTCGGTGTCTTTTTTGGGCTTTTGCGTCGGTTTGGCCGCCGGCTTTTGCTGCGACTGCGGCGGAGGCTGCACCGGACGCGGAGTGGTCTGAGGCGCAGGCTGGGCCGGAGGCGTGGCGGTTGGCGGCCGGTATGCGGGCGTCACGGGCGGCGGAGGTTGCACCGGACGCGGAGTGGTCTGTGGCGCGGGTTGCGCCGGGGGCGTGGCGGATGGCGGTCGGTATGCGGGCGTCGCGGGCGTGTTCGGTTGAGCCGGACGCGGATTGTTCTGCGGCGCGGGTTGCGCCGGGGGCGTGGCGGTTGGCGGCCGGTACGCGGGCGTAGGGGTAGGGGCGGGCTGGACTGGAGGCCGGTATGCGGGCGTCGCGGGTGTGTTCGGTTGAGCTGGACGCGCCGGCGGGGTGGGCGGCGCGGCTTGAGTAGCGCGGACCGGAGGTATGACCTGCCGCGCGGGAGGCGCAACGCGCACGGTTGGCGCAGTGACCACCGCGCGGGCCGGCGGCATGGCCTGGCGAATGGCCGGAATGTTTAGCGGCCTACCGGCGTTCTGTTGCAGGGCGGCTTGCTTGGCGGCGAAGGGGACCGGCGGCGGAGGGGGCGCCACCTTGGCCACGACCGGCGCACTGATCGCGCGGGCGGGGGGCCGCGGCGCAGGTGCGGTCCCGGCCGTTGGCGCGAGAGCCTGCCTGACCGGCGCCACCGATGGCGCCACGGTCATGGTGGCGTTTTGGATCTGCCCCACTTGATTCTTTGGAACGGACGCGCCCATTTGTTTCACGGGCCGTCCGCTGGCAAAGGCATTCTGCGGCATGGCAGTGACTGCATTGGGCGCAGTCATATTGGCGAAGTGTTGGTTGACAGTGACATTAGCGACATTCTTATTCACATATACGTTGTTATAGACATTAGTAATGTTCACTGTATTGACGATGGTGGTGCTCGACACATTCACGGTGCGGAAGTAATCCGCGCTCATGTGATAAGCGGGGGCGTAGACCTCGCCCGGTCCCAGCGGGACCCAGCCCACCGCGGGACCACCGAAGGAAAGCGATGCGCCCCAACCGCCGCCGCCGATGAACGCAACCAGGGCCGGCGCGTAGACCGGGGTCATCACCGCGGGTCCGCCCCTGCCGACGGCCAGCGGTCCGGGGATCCAGCCCCAACCTCCGTTGACGAAGGCCCAGCGGCCGTAATGGGCGGGCGCGAAGCCCCAGGGGGCATCGTCGACCCAGCTCCAGCCCCACGGCTCGATCCAGGCCCAATGACCGTTGCGGTATGGCGCCCATCCCGTATCCACGGTGGGATACCAGACTGGGCCATAGCCGGGCGTGTCGCGCCACGTGCCGTAGCTATCCAGTTCCTGGTAGCCGATCACGCCGGGCGGCAGATAGTGGGCGGACTGGCTGCGCGCCTCGTGAGCGTCGCGGTCTTCGGCCCACGCCTCAAACCAATCGGGCTGCGGCGCATACTGTACTTCGTACGCAAGTTGATCGGTGCCCGAGAGTTGCGCGCTATTGTTGGCGTTCAGGGTAAAGTCATGGCCGCCGCCATTGACGTCCGCCTGGCCGCGGCGGACCACCGCCCAGGTCGTCGCGGCATCCGGGTCGGCATTGAAGCGATACTCGCCGCCGCCCGTGATGGTGATGGCGGCGTTGGGCGTGTCGACTTCGAAGGAGTCGCCGTCGGCCAAGTGACGCGCGCGCAGGACCAACTCGCCCTGGGTGAAGCGGATCTGCACGAAGTGGTCGTCCAGATTGAGAAAGCCCATGCTGGATTGCGGGCCCAGGCGCAGCACGGCATTATTCAAATGCAACTCGGCGCGCGAGTCGGTATCTGCCCACAGGTTATCGCCGGTGGTCACGGGCCGGTTCACGACGGCGGGCGCCCAATCGTCGGCGCCGGCGGGCTGGATGGAAACATTGCCCGTGATGAAGTTCAAGTCCGCGACGCGCGTGGGTGGGTCCTGCGCGTGAGCTGTCAACACGAACAGGCTGGAAACAGTTGCGGTAAGTAGAAGATATTTAGGTTTGCTCATAGCCATGGTTAGTGGTCTCCCTGCGTCCACTGACGTGAGTGTAGCAGATGCAGTTGCGCGTGGAGGGGCGGATAAAGCAACTTTAATGGGCGGGGGCGCAGTCGAAACTGGTGTATTCGTTTGAGTCACCCGTTCCTTTATAAGTCGCAATCTGTGGATAGGGGCAGAGCGGGCGTGTCATGCGGACTCCTTTGGCGGAGCTGTCATCGACGTACTTGGTGGCCACGATGGCTTCCGGCGCGACGCCCTTTTCGACCCACTGTTCGAGGGCGTCGTAGACGCCGTGTTCCGGGCCTTTGGCAGTGGTGGTGCCGAGTTGACCGAATGAGTTGGGGCCGGGACCGCCGGTGCAATGTTGCATTCCGGGAACCATGTAGAGGCGCACGAAGCTTTCCGCGGCGGGCGCGCCCATGGCATGGAGCACACCGTTGTAATAATTGATACTATTCGCGGGCGAGATAGCCGGATCGTTCCAGCCGTGATAGAGGATGAGCTTTCCGCCGCGAGACTGGAAGCTATGCAGGTCAGTTTCGGTGGCGTTGAGAGCGCGCGCGGTTTTTTCGTCGGCGGTTTGTAGGGCGGTGTCCACTTTGGCGGTAAGAGGATTCCAGGTGGGATCTTCGAAGACCATGTAGCGGAAGTAATTCTCCATATAGACGGAGCTACTGCTGCCGCCGGGTCCATTGCCGATGAGCCAGGGAACCCAGCCGCCGCGGCCGTCTTCGGCGCCGGGCGCATAGCCGGGAAAGAAGGGATCGCCGTGCGAGTTGCGTCCGCCCGCATAGAGTTTCTTGAGAGAGGCAACTTGCGGCGGTGTGAGACAAGCGCGCGTATCGACATCCTTGCAAAGCAGCGTGGAAGGGTCGAAGTGACAGCGGGTGGGGTCGTTGAGGATGCCGTCCTTGACGCCGTCCTGCGCATCGCACGCGGCGAGGACGGCGGCGGCGATGGCCGGGCACTTGATGCTGGAGATGTAGGCGGCGGGATCGGTGTAGATGGCCTGGCCGATATCGACGCCGGCGGCCAGCATGTGGGTCCAGATGTTGGCGGGGGCGCCGGCGAGGATGCCGTCATAATCGGCGGGGAACCGCTGGGCTTCCATGAGCGCTTCGCGGCCGCCATCGGAGCAGCTATCGAAATAGGCGTGTTGCGCGGGCTGGCTGTAGAACGTCTGGACGAGGCTCTTGGCGTTGACGGTGGTGAGGTGCAGGGCGCGATAGCCGAAGTCATTGACTTTTTCGGGATGATGGTAGGCCCAGCTTGCATCTTCGCCGTCGGCTTCGTGGCCGGTGTCGGTGCTGGCGGTGGCATAGCCGCGCTTGAGGTTTGCACCCATGGAGGAGAAGCCGATGGCGCCGGCGAATCCGCCGTTGCCGACGCCCAGGAATTTGCCGTTCCAGTTGGAGGCGGGCAGCCAGACTTCGAAGCGGATGTAGGAGTCCGGGGTGGGCTTGATGACGCCGGCCACGCGGCAGAAGGCGGGGAGTTTGTCGATGGCGTTGCCGTAGGGCGGGGTGAACGCGCCCGCGGGGATGGATTGGGCGGTAGCGATGGTGGTGTCCGGGAGGGCCACGGCGGCGAGGCTTTCACAGGTGGCGGCGGACGCAAGGGGTACGCCGGACACGGCGGCCAGGAAGGCGAGGATGGTTAGAGTGCGCATCTTGGGATCATAGCAAGCGCGTCAGGGGCGGCGGGGCGAGCGTCGAGCGTGCGCGATACAAGGGTGGAAATTATAGCGAACACGAAAATCAAAGCCCGATATTGGCCGCAGATGAACGCAGATAAACGTAATTGTCTACCGGGGTAAAGTCGTTCATTAACAGTGACTTGCAGT
>Ga0224557_1003671_pt1 | contig 11769 bp, 5 predicted proteins | sample 714S31014metaG_FD_180677 | JGI IMG/M metagenome (GOLD analysis project Ga0224557, IMG submission 180677) | Peat soil microbial communities from Stordalen Mire, Sweden - 717 S3 10-14 | ecosystem: Environmental > Terrestrial > Soil > Wetlands > Peat | place: Sweden: Norrbotten County, Stordalen... | reverse complement strand
AGGTGTGATTTAGCTCACTCCTGTCTCAGTGTGTGCTCGCTCGCACCTGATCCACAACCATAAAATGACCACTGCAGATTACAGGCATATCGTGGCCATTTCGGCCAATTTATGGTTGTAGTGACATCATGTCTCATGCCGCCGCGGGCGCCTCCATGTACGCGGACATTCGGGCGAAAATGTCGTCGGCGCTCGGGGTCTCAACTGGTTCTGCCGCCTCGCGGCTGCGCAACAGCCCATCCATTTCGGCGACGATGTTGGCGGCGTCGGCGGCCGTGGTGACACGCAGCAAATCATGCTTCTTGAGATCCTGAGCGGAGTAGTTGCATAGCCGCTCTTTGACTTGATCCGCAAAGCGGTTGCCCTTGCCCTCTTTCTTTTTCTTCTTTGTGGCCGTGCGTCCCGTGAACCACCGTAATCGCGGCCCACATGGAACGTAACGGTGATGTGGGCCAGGGCCTGAGCGGGCGTCGTTGGTAATCCGAGGCAGGTGTTTTCCTGAAATCAAAGGAGAACATGTTGCCAGAAAAGAGATTACCAATGCGACAGTTACGGGAAGTCCTGCGTCTCTACTTCGAATCACACCTCACTCCGCGGCAGATCGGCTCGATCTGCAAGGTGAGCAAGAGCACAGTCCAGCGATATTTGGAGCGTCTGAAATCGGCGGGTCTGAGTTGGCCGTTGCCGGCCGATCTGGATGACGTGGCGCTTGAGCGGCGCTTGTTTCCGCCTCCGCCGGTGGCGTCGCCCGAGCAGCGTTGCCTGCCAGATTGTGCGGCGATTCACAAGGAACTGAAGAGCCGGAAGAATGTCACCCTTCAGCTTTTGTGGGAAGAGTACAAGCAGGCGAATCCGTTGGGCTACGCCTGCCGCGACGGATCGAGCGTGCTGTACCGGTCCGCGGCCAAGCTCTTCCGCGACCTGGCCGAAGCGCGTGCCGATGGCAGCCTGAGCCGGTTGCTGGAGAGCATCGCGCGTACCGACGTGCTGTTGGTGGATGACTTCGCCATGGCGCCGTTGAACGACGACGAACGCCGCAGCTTCCTGGAGGTCTGCGACGACCGCTATGGCCGGCGTTCGACGGTGCTGACCAGCCAGTTGCCGGTCGCCAGCTGGCACGCGCAGATCGGCGATCCCACCATCGCCGACAGCATCCTGGATCGCCTCGTCAACAACGCCTATCGCATCGAGATGAACGGCGAGTCGATACGCAAGAACAAGAAGGAAGCGGCGGCAAAATCGATCGGAGGCCGCTCATGAGCGCCCCTCGGTTGATCCTCAAACAGCCCACCGGATGGTTCGCCGCCGGCCGGGAGTTTGCGCAGGCTATCCCGCTGCTCACCGATGGAGCCTTCACGCTCTACGTCCATGCCTGCTTGATGGCCAATCGTCATACCGGGCGTCTCGATGCCACGGTGGATGAGCTGGCGCGAGCGATGACAAGAGCGCCAACCGCGGTCGTAACGAACCTGGATGAACTGGAGGCGCGCGCCGTCTGCCGCGTGACCAGAAACGGCGGCTCACAGCTTGTGCTCGAAATCCGCGACCGCTTCTGGCCGTACCAACGACAACAACCGCTTGGCCGCTCTGCGTCTGAGGCGGAGTTCGTCGGGAAGGTGCGCGAACTTTTCCTGGCCCCAGCCTGCGTCCAGGCCAGCTTCTCGGCTGCCAACGAAAAGCTGGCGCTCGACATGTACCGGCGAAGCGTCTCCATGGAACAGATCTCGCGGGCTATCCTGCTGGGCTGCGCCCGCAAGTACGTTTCCATGCTCAACGCCGGAAGCCGAACCCCAATCGCCAGCCTGCAATACTTCGCCGAAATCGTCGAGGAAGTGAGTGAGCCGGCGATACCGGAAAGCTACTGGGAACCGCTTCGCCCGAAGGTGGCGCGGATGGAACAACAATGGCAGAGACGAAGTCAGGCAACACCTTGACGCCACAACCCGCGGGGCAGCCCCGGCTGCCCCGCATCACCGGAACGCCGGCCCACATCCAACGGAATCGTGGCCCACATGAAACGGAATGATGGCCCACTTCCAACGGAATCCACGATCCTGCCACTCGGCAAGACGGAAACGGAATGATGCTACTTGATGTTTTACTTACCCTTTTCTTGACTCATGTGGGCCACGTAGCTAATGTAAGAAAACAACCAGCGTCGCTTCGCTCCGACTCTGGCCCACATCACCGGAATCGGTGGCCCGCTTCACCGGAATACGCACTAGGGCCGACCAGCATAACTTATTGACAATACAAGCGATATAGCTGATTTCGGCCACGCATCTGCTCTTTGCCGCTACATTACTGTAGTCGAAATTGTAGCTGTCAAAACCTCCGAGGCAAATTCAGTGGAATTCCCAATGGAATTCCAGACAATTCGCCTTCTGATCTTCCCGCAAAGATTCCGCGCGTTGCATCGATCCGCCAAACGAGGTCGAGTCACCCGGCATTCCGGTCGCGAAATCCCGTAGGATTGGTTCAAACAGCCCGACTCGTGCCATTCTCTCGTTGGCTAAGTTGCAAATCGCAGAGAACGCGCTATTCTGATTGCGACATCACGTTTCACCTGAGCGTAGCGCTAGCCTCCGTTACGAGCCCAGCGACTTGTTGCGTGCGGGTTGCGGACTCTGCCGGGATTTGCAGGATTCTGCCGAGATAAGTTGCTTATCTTATTTAGAATCATTGACTTCTGTAGGCTTCACAACCCGTAGGTCGGCGATTCAATCCCGGCCTCCGCCACCATTCCAATCAAAACCATCCGCAGCGACCTGCAAGCCCGCGGAATGCTAGACTTTCGCTATTGCAACGCGAACGAGAGACCGCATGAAAACCCTCCCCGCCCTGGCCACTGCTCTGCTGCTTGCCTCCACGGCCCTCTGTTTCGGCCAGCGGTTCGAAATCACAGTCCCCGTCACAGCGCGCCTCAATGGACATCTGGTCCTCGTCTTCGCGAAGAATGACAAGGACGAGCCGCGCATGCAGCTTTCTGAGGACTATCTCTCCGCGCAGGGCTTCGGCGTCGACGTCGAGGACCTCGCGCCCGGCAACCCCATCGTCGTCGATACCAGAACTTTCGGCTACCCGCGCCGCTCCCTCTCGGATCTCGATCCTGGCGACTATTACGTCCAGGCCGTCTTCAATGTCTACGAGCCATTCCATCTCGCCTCCGGCAAGACCGTCTGGCTCCCGCCAGACAAAGGCGAAGGCCAGCATTGGAACCTCAAGCCGGGCAACCCATTCAACAAGCCGGTCAAACTCCATTTCGACCCCAAATCGCAGCCAACCATCAAGCTCACCCTCGATCAGGTCATTCCGCCCATCGAGGGCACTGACCAGGACCCGGTCGTCATGGCCGCAAAAGACCCCGGCGCAAAGTGGCTCAAGTACATGCGCCTTCGCAGCGAGAAGCTAAGCAAGTTCTGGGGCCGCGACACCTGGCTGGGAGCTTGGATTCTGCTTCCCGACGGCTTCGACGAGCACCCCAACGCGAAATACCCGCTGGTCGTCTATCAGGACCACTATCATCCCGGCTTCGGTCCCGTGCCCTTTGTCACCACGCCGCCCGACCCCAAATCCCCCGCTGCCCGCCGCCTCCAAAACGGCTACCGCTTCTTTCAGGACTGGACTTCGGGCCGTCTCCCGCGCGTCATCCTGATTTACGTGCAGAACGCCAACCCGTACTACGACGACTCGTATGTGGTCGATTCAGCCAACGTCGGCCCTTACGGTTCGGCCATCAACGAAGAGCTGATTCCGGCCATCGAGCGGAAGTATCGCGCCATCGGCCAGGGCTGGGCCCGCGCCACCTTCGGCGGTTCCACCGGCGGATGGGAGGCGCTTGCCACCCAGGTTTTCTATCCCGACATGTACAACGGCACGTATGTGGCCTGCCCCGATCCCATCGATTTTCACGCCTACCAGAACATCGACCTCTACAACGACACCAACGCCTTCGTCCGCAAGGGCGATTTCGCCGAGGTCCCCATCGCCGGCGACCGCAAGCCGGACGGAACCATCATCGCCACCACCGGCGGAGAAATGGCCTATGAATATGTGCTCGGCACGCACGGAAGATCGACCGAGCAGTGGAACATCTGGCAGGCGGTCTACTCGCCCGCCGGCGCCGACGGCTATCCCGCCCAGATCATCGATCCCGTTACCGGCGATATCGACAAGACCGTCCTCGCGTACTGGCACAACCACTACGATTTGGCCGCCATCCTCAAGCGCGACTGGCCCACGCTTGGACCGAAGCTCGAAGGCAAGCTCCACCTCGCGGTCGGCGACGGCGACACCTACTTCCTCAACAACGCCGTCCACATGCTCCAAACCCAACTGGAAGCCACGCGCAATCCCCACTCCGACGCCACCTTCCAATATGGCCCCGGCATGCCCCACTGCTACACCGGCGGCCCGCCGGAGTACACCATGCAGCAGAACAACGCCAACTGGGCGCAGCGCGTACTTCCCCTCATGGTCGACCACATGCTTGCCACCGCTCCCGAAGGCGCCGACACCAAGTCCTGGCGCTATTGACTGTCACGCGCCTTTCTTTTCCAAGCCAGCCCACAAAGCTCCGTGCCCCAGGTCTTCCGCCGTGGCGGACCGCTCCGGAGAGACCTGGGAAATCCATACACCCAACCGTCCTCCGTCGGTTGCTCAACAAAAGCCCCGTGCCCCATCCTTTCCGCTTTTTTCTGCGGAAAGGGTGGGAAACCACAAACCTCAACCCACCCGCTGTTTCCTGTCCCCGGTTCCTGTTCCCTAGTCCCTGGTTCCCTCTTCCCCCCCACCCAGGAAAGAACTATGATGGCTGCGGTCCGTGCTCGGCACGGCAAACGTCTTGAAGAAGGGACCTTTCCCCATGAGCACCGTCCAGCCCGCCCTCAAATCCTATGAAATGCTGATCGGCGGCGAATTCGTCGCCTCCGCAAAAACCCTTGAAGTCGTCAACCCCGCCACCGAAGAAATCATCTCCCAATTCCCAAGCGGCACGGTCGCAGACGTGAACTCCGCCGTGCTGGCCGCAGAAAAGGCGCAGAAGCCCTGGGCCGCACTGCCCGCCATCCGCCGCGCCACCCACCTCCGCGAGATCGCCGCCCTCCTTCGCGCCAATCGCGAATCCCTCGCCCGCGTCATCACTGAGGAGCAGGGCAAAATCCTCTCCCTCGCCCAGATCGAAGTCGACTTCTCCGCCGACTACCTCGACTACATGGCCGAATTCGCGCGCCGCTATGAAGGCGAGATCATCCCCAGCGACCGCCCCGGAGAAAATATCCTTCTCTACAAGGCCCCCATCGGCGTCATCGCCGGCATCCTGCCCTGGAACTTCCCCTTCTTCCTCATCGTGCGCAAGATGGCCCCCGCCCTGGTCACCGGCAACACCATCGTCATCAAGCCCAGCAGCGAGACCCCCAACAACGCCTTCGAATTCGCCCGCCTCGTTGCTCAATCCTCACTCCCCAAGGGCGTCTTCAACCTCGTCTCCGGCGCCGGCTCTGTGGTCGGCAACGCGCTCGCCAGCCATCCCAAAGTCGGAATGGTCTCGCTGACCGGCAGCGTCGAGGGCGGCGTCGCCGTCATGCGCGCCGCTGCTGAAAACGTAACCAAGGTCTCCCTCGAACTGGGCGGAAAAGCCCCGGCCATCGTCGCCGCCGACGCCGACATCGACCTCGCCGTCCGCGCCATCCGCGCCTCCCGCATCATCAACACCGGACAGGTCTGCAACTGCGCCGAGCGCGTCTACGTTCACGAATCCATTGCCGCCGGGTTCACCGCCAAGATCGTCGCCGCCATGCAACAGACCGTGGTCGGCGACCCCTTCGACCCAACCACCGAAATGGGTCCTCTGGTCAGCAACCGCCAGCGCGAACTCGTCGCCGTCGCCGTCCACCAGGCCCTCCACGACGGCGCCAAACTCGAAACCGGCGGCGGCAATCATCCAGCCAGCGCCGGCTACTACTTCCAGCCCACAGTCCTCACCAACTGCCGCCAGGAAACTTCCATCATGCAGCAGGAGACCTTCGGCCCCGTTCTGCCCATCGCTACGTTCACCCACCTCGACGAAGCTTTCGCCTGCGCCAACGACTGCGAGTACGGGCTCACCTCCTCCATTTACACCCGCTCGCTCGACGTCGCCATGCGCGCCTGCAATGAACTCAAGTTCGGCGAGACCTACGTCAATCGCGAAAACTTCGAAGCCATGCAGGGCTTCCACGCCGGTTGGCGCAAGTCCGGCATCGGCGGCGCAGACGGGAAGCACGGCCTTGAAGAGTACCTCCAGACCCACGTCGTCTACATGAACTACGACCTCAACAAGCAATAGCTGGAGAATCTAAAGAGCCTTCAATTTCCCGGAAGTCCGTTCCACACAATTCCACCAATGAGGGTTTCCCGGATTTCGGTTTTCAGATCCGGGAACCCCCAAATCTTCACCCGCCGCGCCCCTGGAGGCCCCTCCCCGGCTAATGCCCGTTGCCTCCGCGCGACTGTTCCAACTCCTGCATCTTGACACTGAAAAAGTCTTCCTGTTGATTTTGTTTGCAATTGGTCGGAGCGGCTCGGATAATGCCCCCAGTTCCCCGCTGTTCCCCAGTCGGAGCCCCAATAAGACGCAACCCTGCACAGGCTCTTAAGGCACGTTTCTGTGCAGACAACGGAGCGCTGCCTGGGATGTACGCAACGGTTCCGGAACGCGGTCAGACGCGCACTGCTGAAGCTGCTCTCTCGCTTTGACATTTCGCCAAACCAGGCAAAGAGATGGATCAATGAACGCGATCGCGCCCGAGCAACAGCGCAGGAGATTCAAGACGCGGATATTTTGTCAAACCCGTATCGAATCTCGGAGGTCGATCTCGGCGGCGCTGGCGACTTGCCTGTATCGATCAGCGCGATTGACCCAGGTTTGATGCCAGACGCTACAATTGCGGCCAGGCATCCAGTCCCCAAGCCATCCTCCGTCAGCTCGCCCTCTCACTTCCGCAGAGTCCGTGCCGCTCTCGTCTCGATGCTTACCGAAGCCCTCACGCCGCGCGCGCTGAGCGCGGCGCGAGGGCTTCGGGTTCACTACTGTGCGGTATAGGTGTAGTCAGCAGACTGCCAGACTGCGTCGATCTCCCACCAAAGCCGAACGTACACGGGCACCCCGGTGGTCGGCAGATCGCTGACGGTGACAGTGGTAGCCGTTGTTGCACCCGATTCATACAGGTTGTGCGAGCCCACTCCGGTGGTGCCCACGTAGAGTTGGTACGCCGCCGGCCCGGCTCCGGCCGTCCACGTAAAGGCCACGCTGGAACCTGCCAAAGTACTGCCCGGCGCGGGAGTGGTGAGCACCGGAAGCACCGGTGTGCCCGCTTCGGTGTAGGTGTAGTCGGCAGAGGACCAGGTGGTGCCAATCTCCCACCACAGCCGCGCGTACACGGTCACCCCGGCGGTCGGCAGAGTGCTCACGGTGACGGTGGTAGCCGTCGTTGCACCCGATTCATACAGGTTGTGCGAGCCCACTCCGGTGGTGCCCAGGTAGAGTTGATACGCACTTGGGCCGCCCCCCGCCGTCCACGTGAAAGCCACGCTGGAACCTGACAGAACACTGCCCGGCGCGGGAGTGGTGAGCACCGGAGACACCGGCGAGCCCGCTTCGGTGTAGGTGTAGTCGGCGGATTTCCAGGCGGCGTCGATCTCCCACCACAGCCGGGCGTACACCTCCACCCCGTAGGTTGGCACGTTGTTCACGGTCACAGTGGTAGCCGTCGTTGAACCCGATTCATAGAGGTTGTGCGAGCCCACTCCGGTGGTGCCCAGATAGAGTTGATACGCCACTGGCCCGGTCCCGGCCGTCCACGTGAAAGCCACGCTGGAACCTGACAGCACACTGCCCGGCGTGGGAGTGGTGAGCACCGGAAGCACCGGTGTGCCCGCCTCGGTGTAGATGTAGTCGGCAGACGTCCAGACTCCGCTTACTTCCCACCACAGCCGGGCGTACAAGGTCACCCCGTTGGTCGGCAGGCCGCTCACGGTTACAGTGGTAGCCTTGGTTGCACCCGAGTCATACAGGTTTTGCGCGCCCACTCTGGTGGAGCCCAGCCACAGTTGGTAATCCGTCACGCCGGCGCTCGGCGTCCACGCGAAGGTCACGGTGGAACCCGTCAGGATACGGCCCGGTACGGGAGTAATAAGCGCTGGAGGCACGGGCGTTCCCGCCTCGAAATAGATGTAGTCGGCAGACTTCCAGGCGGCGTCGATTTCCCACCACAGCCGGGCGTACACCGGCGCCCCGTTGGCCGGCAGACCGCTCACGGTCTCAGTGGTGGCCGTCGTTGCACCCGAGTCATAGAGGTTTTGTGAGCCCACTCCGGTGGTGCCCAGCCACAGTTGGTAAGCCGCGGGCCCGGCGCCGGCAGTCCATGTGAAAGCCACGCTGGAACCGGACAGAACACTGCCCGGCGCGGGAGCGGTGAGCACCGGAGCCACCGGTGTGCCCGCTTCGGTGTAAGTGTAGTCGGCAGACTGCCAGGCTCCACTGATTTCCGACCAAAGCCGGGCGTACACAGTCACCCCGTAGGTTGGCAGACCGCTTACAGTTACAGTGGTAGCCTTCGTTGCACCCGATTCATAGAGGTTGTGCGAGCCCACTCCGGTGGTGCCCAGCCACAGTTGGTACGCCGTGGGCCCATAGCCGAGCGTCCATGTGAACGTCACGCTGGGGCCGGCAAACGTGCTGCCCGGCGTGGGGGTGGTGAGCGCCGCCGGTGTGGCCTGGTTCACGGTCAGTTGGACGGTTGCTGTCGCGGTCGTGTAGTCGGTCGTATCGGTCGGAGTGAAGGTCACGGAAAGCGTCTGGCTGCCGACGCCCAGGATCGTGCCTGCACCCGGAGTGTACACAAATGTTCCCGGCACGCTTGCCGTGGCATTTAGCTGCGCGCTGCTCAAGGGCGTGCCGTAGGTAATTGGCGCCGGTGTCGCCCAACTGATGATCGGTGAGCTGGACTGCAGAGCGATGCCGGTCAGTTGCACGGTTTGCGATTGATTCGGGGCATCGTCGTTCACAGTAAGCGTGCCCGTGACCGGATTTCCTACTGCCGTGGGAGAAAATACGACATCAAGCGTGCAGTCTGCGCCCGGCGCCAGAGAGCCTCCGGCCGCGCACTCATTTGCACCGTTCTGCAATTGAAAATTGGCGGAAGCTACAAAGGCATTCGTCGCAGCGAAATCAAGCGGCGTGTTGCCCACATTCGACGCCTCCACCCCCTGCGGATTGCTGGTAGCACCGACGTTCAGCGTGCCGAAAGATAGCAGCGAGGTGGTTACGTTCACCTTGCGGATGCGGTTATTGCCGTAGTCGGGAACGTAGAGATTGCCTGTGCCATTGACGGCAACGCTCCAGGGCTGGACGAATGCGCTGGTTGCCGGGCAGCCATCCCCAACGATGTCTGTTCCAAAGGGACAGCTCACGCCGCTGCTGCCGTTGCCGGCCACGGTGGTGATGACACCGCCCGCGTCCACCTTGCGGAGAAAATCGTTATTCGTGTCCGCGATATATAGGTTGCCAGCACTGTCCGCCGCCACGCCCCTGGGCTGATTCAGTTGCGCCTGCGTGGCCGCTTTTCCGTCGCCGCTGTAACCCGCGGAGCCGTTGCCCGCAAAAGTGGCGATGGCGCCGCTCGTGTTCACCTGACGGATAACATTGTTAGAAGAGTCCGCGATGTACAGATTGCCCACGCTGTCGAACGCCAAGCCGGCAGGATTTTGGAGTTCGGCGCTCGTGGCTGCGCCGCTGTCGCCGTTGTAACCCGGAGTTCCGTTGCCCGCGAAGGTGGTGATCATGCCGTTCAGGTCCACTTTTCGGACACGCGCATTACCACTGTCCGCGATGTAGACGTAGCCCAGCGTATCTACCGCCAGGCCGGTGGGAGTTGCTAATTGGGCGCCGGTAGCCGGGCAGCCATCGCCGACATTATCTGTGGCGTTTGCGCAAACGCTACCGCCGCCGGCAAAGGTAGTCATCATCCCATTTACATCCACCTTGCGAACAAGGGAGTTGTCCGTGTCGGCGACGTATATGTTGCCCGGGCCGTCTAACGCAACGGCTCCGGGAGAGTTGAGTTCGGCGGTGGTGGCCTTGACCCCTCCGTTGCCGGTGTTGGTGTTGCCCTGGGCGCCGGTGCCTGCCACGGTCGCGATGTTTCCAGCTCCGATGGTCACTCCGGCGACGGTAATCGGGCTCGTCTGCATGTTCACCACGCGAATGCGGTTGTTTCCGGAGTCAGCGATGTAGATGTTGCCGGCGCCGTCCATCGCCAAGCCAGACGGAGTGCTGAGTTCGCCGCCGGTGGCTGGACCGTTGTCCCCGCAGGGAGTAGTGCTGTTAGGGCAGGCTGTTCCATTTCCCGCCACGGTGTTGATGATTCCCGGCGTGAAAGCCACGGCCGACGCTAGGCCGGTGCCTCCGACTCCAAAACTGTAGTTGTTATTGTTGCTGTCGGTGACGACCAGCGGCACCCAGGCTTGGCCTGGCTTCGTGGGGGTGAAGGTTATCGGCACCGTGCAGGTGGTGGCGGCGGAATACGCAGCCATGCAGGAGTTCGTTCCCACGGAATAGTCACCGCCGGCCACGATGTTGGAAATGGTCAGGGCGGTGTTGATGGAGAGAGAGATGGTTTGCGTGCTGCTCGCACCCACGCTCACGCCTCCAAAATTCAGCGGGCTGGGAGTCGCTGTGACCGCCGGCGTCGGGACGGGGTGTGGGGCAATCGTCAAGCTCGAACCCGCCGAAACGGCAGTAACGGAATTAAGAATATCTCCGGTCAGGTCCGTAACATTCACCACGCCCTCATTGACCGTCACGGTCGTCGCGGTCCCGTCCGTCTCGACAATTAAGTCTGTCCCACGGACGCCTGCCACAGCGTTGGGGGTCCCGAAGTCAATAGCATCGCAGGGCTCCGAAATCTCCGAGTCGTTCGAGCACCGATCCGAGTTGGGTGTAATTTGAGCCCACACCCTTCCCAGTAATATTTTAACGAAACGCGTGGCGGAGACTTTTCCATAATAGTCCATAACGCTTGTCGGGTACAGCGTAAGTTGGGAGCCGTCAGGCGAACTTATCACGGCGGAGGCGTCCGCGCCTGTGGTGAGTGTATCTCCCAATGTCACCGATTGACCTGGGACCGCGGCGGTACTTCCCCCGCTGGCATTGGTAAGGGTCACTGTGCCCGTAGTTGATGCTATGGTCCCGATGGCTTCGCCCGTCGGGCAACTGGTGACACTGCAATCGATCGGCCCGGGCAATTGCCCCTCAACTGAGGCAAATTGACAAACCGGGTACGGATTTGGAAGAAAAGGATAACCCCCGTCGCAGAAGGGTGCATTGGTATCTGACAAGGAAACACCATTGCCCTGACCTCCGCCGTTCCAGTAGGGCATGGGGTCTCCCATCCATTTAAGCGAAAAGACGCCCTGCGATCCTGGAGGGATCCCGCCGGTAAAGCTGACGTTGACCCAACAATAGAGATATCCCCCGGCCTCGGCACACGGATTGCTTTGAGCAAATGCTATAAACTGGCCTTCAAAGAGTCCCACGTTCGGCAGGAAAAAACCACTTGGAGCGGTGAGTGCGATGAAATTGCTGTTCTGGTCATAGCCGTCGATCTGCACGTCCTGCAAGGTCGGAAAGCTAAGGAACCTCTGCGCAGGTGCGTGATTTTGTAGCGACGACTCAACCGCAGAGGGTTTCCTGATCTTGAATCAGTCTTCTTACGAAAAATGCGGGTTGTT
>Ga0224557_1003670_pt1 | contig 11770 bp, 10 predicted proteins | sample 714S31014metaG_FD_180677 | JGI IMG/M metagenome (GOLD analysis project Ga0224557, IMG submission 180677) | Peat soil microbial communities from Stordalen Mire, Sweden - 717 S3 10-14 | ecosystem: Environmental > Terrestrial > Soil > Wetlands > Peat | place: Sweden: Norrbotten County, Stordalen... | reverse complement strand
AGCATCTGGGCCTGCAGGACGGAGAGGGGGTCGATGTAGGGGTCGCGCAGCCGGAGCGTCTCCTGGAGGAGCGGCTGGTCGGCCAGCAGGGTGCGCTTGCCGGTGATGTGGAGCACCGCCTGGAGCGTCCGCGCGTGCTCGGCGGTCACATCCACCCACATCCGCTCGCGCAGCCCAGGGTCGCGGACCAGCTCAAAGTAGCGGCTCGCCACCCCCATGTCGGTCTTGGCCAGGGTCATCTCGAGGTTGCCGATCAGCGCGCGAAAGAACGGCCAGCGCCCGTACATCTGGTGGAGCAGCTTCCAGCGCGCCGTCCCCGCCTCGGGCAGCGGGGCGTTGACCTCGCTGGGAGGCGGCGCGTTGCGGTCATCTGCGGCGTCAACGGGGAGGCCCTCGGCAAACGCCACCAACGACCCGCCCACCCCGTACCAGGTGGGCAGCATCAGCCTGGTCTGGTTCCACGCGAAGACCCACGGGATCGCGCGCAGATCGGCGATCCGCGTGGACTCCCCGCGGCTGCCCGGGCGGGAGCCGATGTTGAGCTGCCCCAGCTCGCCGATCGGGGTGACCTGGGTGAAGAAGCGCTCGAATTCATCCGTGTACACGAACGCCCGGTAGCGCCGGTAGCTGTCGGCCGCGATGCCCGCCATCGCCGTCTCCCAAACCGCCTCCTGGTCGGGGGGGAGAGGGGTCTGCAGCGAGCTCGCCTCCCACACCGCGGCGGCCACCAGCTCCAGGTGGTTCTGGGCCACCTCCTCGCGCGAGTAGCGGTAGTGGAGGATCTCCCCCTGCTCGGTCAGCCGGACCCGGCCGCGCACCGCCCCCGGCGGTTGGGAGAGGAGGGCCTCGTGGGTGGGGCCGCCGCCGCGCGACACCGTGCCGCCCCGGCCGTGGAAGAGGCGCAGGCGCACGCCCGCCTCGTCGCAGACGCGGGCGAGCTGGCGGTGGGCGACATACAGCGACCACTGGGCGGCCAGATAGCCGCCGTCCTTGCTGCTGTCGCTGTAGCCCAGCATCACCTCCTGGATGTTGCCTCGGGCCCGCACCTGCTGGGCGTACTCGGGCTGGGCGAGCAGGCGGCGCAGCACTCCGGGTGCGGAGCGGAGACCGGAGATCGTCTCCATCAGGGGCACCAGGTCGAATCGGCTGGTGTGCACGCCGCCGAAGGACCAGGAGACGAGCCCGACCAGGGAGGCGAGCCACAGCCCCGCCATCACCTCGACGGGGGAATGGGTCATCGAGATGACCACGTTCTCGGTCGAGTGGGGGGAGATCGAGCGCTGGGCGCGGCCCATCTCCACCAGGGTGTCCAGGAGGTCGCGGTCGTCCGCGCTGAGGGTCAATGTGCCGATGTGCGGCCCGCGCTGCTGCATCGCCCGCGCCAGCAGCCCGACCGCCGCGTCCTCGTCGAGGTCGTCCAGGCTGCCGTCCAGCTGGCCGCACTGGCGCAGGATCCCGGAGGCGACCTCGCGCAGCCGCGATGCGTGCAGCCGGACGTCGATCGCGTAACCGTAGAAGTCGAAGGCGCCGACCTGGCGCCGCAGCTGCAGCAGCGCGCCGTCCGCGAAGAGGGCGCCGCGCTGGCGGCGGAGGGCGGCATCGACGAGGTCGAGGTCGTCGAGCAGCTCCTGGGCGGTGGAGTAGGGGCGCTCGGCCGCTCGGACCCCCTGGAGCAGGGCCAGCGATGCCTCCAGCCGGTGGTGGATCAGGGTCAGCTTGCGCCGATAGGGCTCCGTCTGGTTGAGGTCGCCGAGGTCGTGGGCCGCCTCGGGCATCCGCGCCTCGTCGTCGGCGATGGACGCCGCCAGCACCGGGTCGGCGCCCGTCCAGCGGGTGGACTGGCTGTACTGGACGGAGATTGCGTGCACCGAATCGCGGTAGCGGGCCAGCACCATCTGCTTCTGGGCGCGGAGCGCGTCGCGGAGGGTGCGCGCCCGGGCGTGCGGGTTGCCGTCCTGGTCGCCACCCACCCAGGAGCCGAGGCGGAGGAAGGGGTGAAAGGGCGGTGGTGGCCCGCCGAAGACCTCGATCCAGCGGCGGTCCAGCTCGGCGTGGACGGCGGGGATGACGTCCATCAGGAGGTCGAGATGGAAGCGGATGTCGCGGGCCTCGTCGAGGACCGTCGGCCGGACGGTGCGGAGCTCCTCGGTCTGCCAGAGCAGCTCCATGTCGCGGCGCATCGAGCCGACCAGGGCGGCGTGGCGGGGCGAGCCGGCCGGGGGGCCGTCGAGGGCGTCCAGGGCCATGGCCACCCCGTTGACATGGTCGAGGACCGAACGGCGGACCGCCTCGGTGGGGTGGGCGGTGACCACCGGCACGACGTCCAGCTCGGCGAGCGCGGCGAGCAGCCGCTCTCGGCCGCCCTCCAGGTGGGCGGCGCGCGTGAAGAGGTCGTGGAACGTTCCCGGGGAGGCGGGGCCTCCCGCCGGGACGGCCTGGATGCTCCGGATCACCTGGACCCGGTGCTCCAGCTCGGCCACGTTAACGAGCTGGAAGTAGAGCGAGAAGGCCCGGATCAGCCGGGTGGCGGTGCCGACATCGATCTCACCCAGCTGGCGGTCGAGCGCCTGGCTGACCATCTCGTCATGGCGATCGCGGAGCTGCTTGGTCTTTGCCCGCACCTCCTCCTCGAGGACGAGGAGCGGCTCGCCCTCCTGCTCCGCGAGGGTCTCTCCCAGCAGGGTGCCCACCAGGCGCACGTTGCGTCGAAGGCGACGCTCGGCATCGGCCTCGGGGTTCGGGGGTAGGGGGTCAGGTTGGTCGGCCATCTGCGAAGCATGCCGTCTCACCGCCCCTGCGCGCCATGTGTGGTGACAGGGCATGCGCGGCGGTGGTCGTCTGCTCACGCCACGGACCCGGTTCGCCACCAGGGGGCGGACACGTCTGTCCATGTGAAGTCTGGCGACCCACCTGTGGGCTCTGTCCTCGACACAGACCATCGTCCGGAGAACTGGCACCCCTCCCCCGCACCGAAGCGGGGGGGGATGCGGCCTTCAGTATTGCACAACTGCCCGAGGCGTGCAGGGGGACGGACTGAGTGGTCGTTAGGGCATTCGTCACAAGGTCATCACTGAATCACTTTCGAGCGGCGGTGTGATTTCGGCACTTTCTGGGGGTATTTCACAACCAATTGCAGCATGATTGGGCGTGGCGCCTCAGTTGCTGCGGGTTGGCGACGTCCACACCCGGCCCCGACTGGCCAATGAACCTCACGGCTACGGTCACGGGTGGGAGCCTCGTGGTGCCAGCGGGACGCTTGAAGAACCCCGGATGCGGACGTCCGCATCACGCGGCCTCTCGGAGAAAGCAAGGGGCCGGAGGTCCTCCGCCGTGGAGAACCTCCGGCCCTTCTGGGTCGGCCCGCGGTCTGCGGGTCCGGCTCAGTGCTTTCGGGTCAGCTCGCGACCTTCGCCGCTGCCGGCGCGGCGACGGCCTCCGCTCCCGAGATCTCCTTGGGGACGCTGCGGAAGGAGAGAGCCCAGTAGATGAGCCCGGCCACGACAATGCCGAGGAGCCAGCTGAGGTCACCGCCCCCGGTGGCGTTGGAGATCGGCCCCTGGTACGAGGGGGTGTAGTAGAGGGCGTCGGTCCACATCAGCGCGGCGAACATGCCCACGACCAGGGCGATGATCGCCTTCCAGTTGATGCCCCCGTTGCGCCAGTAGAGCCCGCCGATCTTCTGTGCAAGGCCCGCGCCGTCGTAGCGTCCCCTGCGCAGGAAGTAATCCACCATGAGGATGGCGAACCACGCGCCCAGCCAGACGAGGATGTAGTCGAGGAAGCCGGAGAGGTCGGTGTAGAGATTGCCCTTGAAGACGACCAGGCCGGTCACCACGCCGCTCACCACCGTGTCGATGAGGATGCAGCCCCAGCGCTTCAGCGGGATGCCGATGGCCTGCAGGGTCACTCCCGACGAGTACATGTCGATGGTGTTGATCGAGAAGAGCTGCAGGATGGCGACGATCATGAAGGGCCAGAAGAACCAGTCCGCGTACGCCGTGAACGCCGACGGGATGCCGACCACCTCGTGCCCCGCGGCGACGTGGGTGGTCACCATGTAGGCGCACACCCCGAGCAGCTCGAGGAGGACGGAGGGAATGGCGGCACCCAGGCTGGCCGACCAGAAGACCTTGGCCTTGCTCGTGTCCTTGGGCAGGTACCGCGAGTAGTCGGCCGCGTTCTCGGTCCAGCCGAGCCCGCCGGTGGAGACGATGAGCACGACGGCGGTCGTCCAGAGCCACCACGTCGTGCCGGTCTGGAGGCCGGCCCAGTGCACGTGGGGAAGGACCAGGATGGCCATGACGACGAAGAGGACGATGAAGACGAAGGAGAGGTAGCGCAGCACCGTCTTGATGGTGGCGTGCCCCAGGAACGGCATCACGAACTGCACCACCACGGCCAGGATGATGATGAGCACCTGAGCGGCGTTGCTCACGCTGGCGACGCCGGCCTTGTTGAGGATGGCGTCGACGACGAAGACCACGAGGACGAGGCCGAGGATCTCGAAGCCGACCTGGGTGATCCAGTTGAAGAGGGAGGGGAGCCGGTTGCCGTTGCGCCCGAAGGGAGCGCGGCTGACCATGAAGGCGGTGGTCCCGGCCAGCGGGCCCGGCAGGCTCGCGAGGCCGAGGAACATGTAGGCGAGGTTCCCGATCAGGATGGCCAGGACCGCCTGCGGGAAGGAGAGCCCGAAGGTGCAGATCAGGACGCCGTAGAAGAGGAACTCGACGTTCCACACGGCTCCCGACCAGAGCCAGAAGAGTCCCATCGGGCGCATCTTCCGGTCGGACTCCGGGATCAGATCGATGCCGCGCTGCTCCAGCTGGAACGCCTCGTACCCTTCCGAGGCCTCCAGCGGCGCGGCTGCCGCGCTCATGATCGGGTCACCGGTGCGACGGGTGCGGCGAGTTGGATGGCCACTGGCTGAGCCTCCCCATGAGATGTTTGACGCGTACTGCCGAGCCGTGATGACGCGCGCGGAGAGGGCCTCCAACCTCCTGTCCTCCCTGCTTGCGCGGAAGTGTGACGCGCCCGAGTGCCTTCTCGCTAGGGTCTGTCGTCAGTTCCCTGTCAGGGGCGTCAGGCGACCAGGATCCGGGGTTGTGCGGGTCGTCCGCTTCCCCTCCCGGACCCCGTTCCGGGACGCCAGCGGCGCAGTCTCAGAGCGTTGCCGACCACCGTCACCGAGCTGCAGGCCATGGCCAGCGCAGCCAGCGCGGGAGGGATGACGTCGAGCATGGCGAGGGGTACCAGCACCAGGTTGTAGCCACCCGTCCGGTCGACAGTCCCCCCGGGCCTTGTCAATATAGTATGTATTACATATGATTGCGGGGTGCAGGAGGGCCTGGACGCGATTCGAGCCTGGGTGCGGATGGACCGTGCCTTCGCACAGTTCAACCGCTGGCTGGAGACTGAGCACGGCATCACCGGGGCCCAGCTCGGCATCCTCCGGATCGTCGCGGAGATGGAGCCGGTGACTCTCGCCGACCTCCGCCGCCGGCTGACGCTCCACCCGGCGACCCTCGGGCAGCTGGTGGATCGCCTGGCGGTGCGGGGACTCGTGGTCCGGACCCCGGGCGCGGACGACCGCCGCCTGCGTGAGGTGACCCTCACCTCCCTCGGCGCGCGGACGCTCCGTGGGGCCCCGCTCGCCGGGCCGGTGCGGCTGCGCAGTGCCGTCGCCGAACCCGCCCGGCTGAGGGCGCTCGCCGACGCCTTCACGGACGCCGTGACCCTCTTCGGCCTCGAGGAGTGGGCACCCTGATGACGCGCCCGGAGGACGCTCCCCAACGGTCGACGACACGAGATCGCAGCCTGTACACACGCTCAAGGGAGGACGACATGATCGAGGTGCTCGGAGTCGACAACCTGCTGCACACGGTGGACGACCTGCAGCGAGCCAGGGACTTCTACGGAGGCTTCCTGGGCCTGACCAAGAAGTTCGAGGTTGCGGACGCCGGCATGATCCTCTACCGGCTCGGCGCTGAGGAGCCGGGCCTGGTGATCGCCCGCCAGGAGTGGGTGCCACCCCGCGTCTGGCTCGAGGTGCCCGACGCGCGGGAGGCGGCCCGCCATCTCGGTGCCCCGGCCCGAGAGATCACCACCGGGTGGGTGGTCGAGACCCCGGATCCCTGGGGCAACGTCCTGGGCTTCACCGACTACGTCAACGCGCCCCAGCTGGCACGGAAACGCTGAACGACCCGGCTTCTGTCTCACTCATCACGACGAAGGGGATCGGCCTCGCGGTCTTGGCCAGGTAGAGGTCGTAGCGGTTGCGGTTGACCGCGTTCATCACCGCCAGCAGGCGCGGGTAGTCGGCGTCGCCCGGCAGGACGATCCGCGCCTCCGCCTCCAGCTGCCGGCGGGCGACCTGCAGCTGCACCCGGGCATTCGCCCTTATGTTGCCGAGCCAAACCGGGTCGTGATCGCCGCCGTAGTTGGACGCGGCCACCACGTAGGCGCTGCCGTCACGCCCGTAGACGAGCGCGACGGTGCGGCGGAGGCCGCTGCGGCGCCCGGTGGTGTGGAGGAGCAGGGCGGGCACGCCGATGATCCCGTGACCCAGCCGGCCGCCGGTGCGCTGGTACAGCCAGCGGTGCATCCGGGGGACGAACGCCGGGCCGGGGCTCGTCCCCATCCATCCGTTGAGCATCCGGGCGATCCGGGGAACGCCGGGATCTGCCACCTCTGTCACAGCCGCCTACGTTAGCGGCGGTGCGGCTCGGGCTGCTCCTCGCTCGGGGGAGTGCCGTGGCGGACCAGCCACACGGTGGCCACCTCCAGGTGCCGGCGGATGACCGCCTCGGCGGCGCCCGCCTCCCCGGACTCGACCGCCCGGAGCACCTCGGCGTGCTCGGCCGTCAGGTCCTCGACGGTCGCGTACTCGGTCTCCATGAGCTGGGCGAGGGAGAGCCGGATCTCCGCGGCGATGTCGCGATGCACGGCGGAGAGCCGGCCGTTGCCGGCGCCGTCGACCATGGCCCGGTGAAAGGCGAGGTCGGCTTCCACCAGGTCACGCCGGGGGGAATCGCCGGTCAGCCGTCGCTCCGCCGCCAGCGCGCGTCGCGCCTCCTCGGGGACCGAGCGTCGGGCTGCCAGGCCGCGACCCGCCTGGATCTCGATCGCCGATCTCAGCTCGTTGACCTCGACCAGGTCCCGCGACGTGAGCACCCGGACAAAGACGCCGCGGTTGCGGGACTTGACCAGCAGCCCCCGCCGGGCCAGCCCGTCGAAGGCCGCCCGCAGCGTGTTCCGGCCGACGTCGTATTGCCGGGCCAGCTCGATCTCGCGCAGGTGCTCACCCGGCTGGAACTCGCCCTCCAGCGTGCGCCGCTCCAGATCCTCCTCGAGGGCCTGGACGGTCGACACCGTCCCCAAGCGGTGGAGAACCGTGGCCATGGTGTTATATTGTGGTACAATCATCCTCCCTCTGCAAGGGTGGTGCAACTCTTCTGTCCTCCCGGCGGCGATGCGGCCTGCCTCGCCGCCGGGAGCCCCGCACCCGACGCCCGGCCCTGCAGGGCCCTCACCGGCCGCGGGGGCTCGGATCGATCGCCCCCGTGCCTCGCCGGACCGACCTAGTAGCATCGCTGCGCCGGAGCATGCCCAGGAATGCGCGGACTGAGCAGCTGATGGGACGTCCTCGCATCGCGCTGAAGGAGCGGGAGGTGGCACCGCTGCGACGGCGGGGCGGGTCGCCGGATGCCCCCTGGGGGCGGGGACCGAGAGGATGAGCGGCAGCGGTCGGAGTGCGCGGCTCACGCGCCCGCAGCGGTCGTCCCCCGCGTGGAGGCGGCGCCGGGCGGCCCGGGCGGTGGAGCGAGGCGGAGCTCCTCGACTGCGTCTGCTCGCGCTGCTGGTGGTCATCGCCGTGGTGACCTGGCTGCTGCTTCCTGTGCCGGCGCTGACCGCGGTCGTGCCCGCTGCCGGCCCCCGGCCGGCGGCGCAGCCGGGTCTCCCCTGGCTGTCCACGACCGGCAGCCGGATGGTCGACCAATCGGGTCGCAGCGTGCTCCTCCACGGATTCGACGATGACGCGCTCCTCGAGCAGACGATGGGCCCCGCACCGCTGGACTCCACCGACGCCTCGCTCATGGAGGAATCCGGCTTTGACGTGGTGCGGCTGGCGATCGCCTGGTCGCTGCTCGAGCCGGAGCGCGGCCGGTTCAGCACCGCCTACCTCGATCGGATAGCGAGCACCGTCGCCCTGCTCAACGCGCGTCACCTCTACGTCGTGCTCGACATGCACTTCCTGGGCTGGAGCCCGGCGTACGGAGGTTCGGGCGCACCGGCATGGGCAACGCTCCCCCTGGTGCCCGACGTCCAGTGGGGCCCGATGCCATCGGTGACGCGCCTGCTCTCGCCCGCGATCAACGCCTCGACGGCCTACTTCTGGCTGTCCTCCGACTGGCAGACGCAGTACTTGCGCACCTGGCAGTTCGTCGCCGCGCGCTTCCGCGACGACAGCGGGGTCGCCGGCTACGACATCATCAATGAGCCGCACGCGTTTCCGCTGCCGCCGTTCCGCTTCGACAAGGACGACCTCTTCCCCTTCTACGCGCGCGCCATCACGGCCATCGGGGATGTCGATCCCAACCATCTTTTCCTGCTCGACAACGACGCCCTCGGTGACTTCCCGACCAGCGTCGTCCCCATCTCCGCACCCGACCTCGTGTACGCGCCGCACGTCTACACCGGCGTCCTCTTTCCTCCCTCCTTCACGGGTGATCCGCAGAGCCTGGACACCCATGTCGACGAGCTGGCCAGGGAGGCGAGCCAGCTCCCGGCGGCGATGTGGGTCGGCGAGTTCGGCATCAACATCGACGATCGGCATTCGAGCCAGTGGATCGCCGACGCCCTGGACGCCTTCGCCGCCCACAACTCCGGCTGGGCCTGGTGGCAGTGGAGGGCGGCCGGGACCTGGAGTGTGCGTTCTCCGGACGGCAAGAGACTCAACACGACCCTGCTCCGCGAGCTGGCCCAGCCCTACCTCGCCGCCGCCCCGAGCGGGTACGCCGCCAGCCAGGCGGACGGACGGCTGCTCATCACCGTCGCCGCCGGTCACGGGCCGGCCGTGGCCGAGGTCGCCTGGTCGGACTACACGCTGGGGAGCCCTCAGGTGAGCGACAGCTGCGGAGCGCAGTGGACCTGGGATCCGTCCTCGTCCCGCCTCTCGCTCACCGTCCCCACCGGGGTGGCGTGCCAGGTCGAGCTGTCGGCGGCATGAGCCCCGAAACCCGGGTGACTCGCGCGCTAGAGTAGGCCCATGGTGAGCGCCGCTCGTGAGGTGGGTCAGGGCGCCGCGGACCGGCGCATCGAGGAGATGCGGCTGGCGGCGGCCCTCCGTCGCGGCTTCCGGCACGCCCAGCTGCTGATGGCACATTCGCTCGCCGAGTACGACCTCAGCGCGCTCTCGTACCACCTGCTCTTGGAGGTTGGTGCCGCCGGGCCGGACGGGCTGGTCCAGGGCGACCTGGCCGACCTGCTCCAGTGCCCCGACGCCCGCGCTTCGACGCTGGTGCGCGACATGGGCGAGCGAGGCCTGATCCGAGCCGCCCGGTCGACGCCCGACCGGCGCGTCGTCCGCATCCACTCGACGCCCCGAGGCACACGCCTGACCCAGGAGGCGCTGCACCGCCAGCGGGAGGCGCTGATGAGCCTCTCCGAGTACGCCGGCCTGCCCAGCGTCACCTCCCTGCTCCAGGCGGCGCTTCGCCTCTACCTGGGCGTCGACGTCTCGCTGGAGGGGGTGGTCGCCAGGGTGGTGGGCGCTCCCAGGGTCATCGACGGGGTCTGAGGGTCCCTAGCGGCAGCCGGTTCCTGGCCAGGTTGCGGTATGATTCTCGGTATGAACTGTGCTGTCAAGGTCGCAGTCAGCCTCCCTGACGACCTGTTGTCCGCGGCTGATGAGGCGGCGCGTGTGTCCGGCATGAGCCGGAGTCGGCTCTTCCGCGAGGCTCTCACCGCGTATCTCCACGGGAGGGGATCGACCGCCGTGCAGCGCTACGTCGCGGCCTACCGGGAGCTGCCGGAGACGCCTGAGGAGATTGATGCCGCGATGTCGAGCGCCGTCCAGCTCCTGGTGGCAGAGCCGTACGAGCCGTACGGATGAGGCGCGGGGAGGTCTGGTGGGCGCAGCTACCGCCTCCCGCCGGCAGGCGGCCGGTGGTGCTGCTCTCCCGCGACGAGGCGTACGCCGTCCGTGAGCTGGTGACCATTGCCCCGGTCACGACGAGAGTTCGAGGTATTGCCGCCGAGGTGTCTCTCGGGCCCGACGACGGTCTTCCCCGACCGTGCGTGGCCAACCTCGACACCCTCACCACCGTTCCCAAACAGCTCCTCGTGGAGTGTCTGGCCGTGCTCAGCCCGGGCCGCGTCCGAGCCATCGACTCCGCCATCGCCTTTGCGCTCGGCCTCGAGGGTTGACCGCGGCCACCTGTGTCCACGCCCTTGGCTTGGCGCGCTGGACGGGCAGGACGTCCTGCTGGCGGTTCCGGGCCCCAGAACCTAGCCTCGCGCAGCGCTCAGTCCCGCGGCCAGGCAGCGGGCCGCCAGCCGTGTGTACCGCGGGGCCCGCGCCGCCAGCCACATCGCCTCGCGCCAGCGCCGTGGGTCGACGGCGGCGCGCCCCGGCCTGACCCAGTGCTCGGAGACCTCCGCCGCGGGGCCGTCGACGATCACCCGCAGGCTCGCGAGCGGTGCACCGGTGGGGACGAGCAGCGCGGTCTCCATCTCCGCCGCCACGAAACCCTTCCCGGCCCACGCATCCCGGGCATCCCCGAGCACCAGCCGGCGCGCGGTCAGCACCGGCCCCACGACGGGCTCGTGGCCGCAGGCGCGGGCCCCGGCGACGAGCGCCGCCACCCAGTCCGGGTCGCAGGCCACCGGCTCACCGTCCTCCATCGCCACCGAGCCGGCCACCACGACCGTGCCGGGCGGAAGGTCGGAGCGAAGCCCGCCGGCCAGCCCGCAGGTGATGAACGCCGGCTGCGGCGGTTTTGGTGGCGACCATCGCTGCAGACCGATCCCGCACCGGACCACTTGAGCCGGGTTCCCGGTGGCCGAGAGGGCGCGGCGGATCGCGCGCCACTCCATCCCCATCGCAGCCAGCACCACTACGTCCTGGCCGGGCGAGTCAGCCACCGTGGTTAAGCGTAGCCGTGGTCGCGATACCAGGCAACCGCCCGGCCGGCGGCGTCCTCCACCGAGGTGGGCCGGTAGCCCAGCTCCTCCTTGGCCTTGTCGACGCGGACCATCATCCGCAGCCGCCCCATCCGCACCCCCTCCAGGGGCACACGCGGCTGCGCGCCCGGCCAGAGCCGGCAGCGGGCCTCGTCCACGAGGCCGGCGGCGAACGCCACCGGATAGGGCATCCGCCACGCGGGCGGCCGGGTGCCGGCATGGCGGGCAAAGAGGTCCAGCACCTCCCCGAGGCTCAGGTTCGTGCCTCCCACCAGGTAGCGCTCCCCGGGACGGCCGTGCTCCAGGGCGAGCACGTGCGCCCGCCCCACGTCCTCGACGGCCACCAGGTTCATCCCCCCGTCGAGGTATGCGGGGATGCGGTTGCGCATGACGTCGATGACCATCTGGCCGGTCGGTGTCGGACGCGCGTCGCGCGGGCCGATGGGCGCGGTCGGCAGCACCGTCACCACCGGGAGATTGGCGCGGAGGGCGGCACGCTCCTGGCGCACCTTGGAGGAGTGATACCCGGGGCCGGCGTGGACCTCGGCCCAGTCGTTCTCGGTGGCGAGCCTGCCACCGAGAACAGGCC
>Ga0224557_1003667_pt1 | contig 11772 bp, 13 predicted proteins | sample 714S31014metaG_FD_180677 | JGI IMG/M metagenome (GOLD analysis project Ga0224557, IMG submission 180677) | Peat soil microbial communities from Stordalen Mire, Sweden - 717 S3 10-14 | ecosystem: Environmental > Terrestrial > Soil > Wetlands > Peat | place: Sweden: Norrbotten County, Stordalen... | reverse complement strand
GACTGCAGAGCAACAGATTCCGGCTGCAACGTCGTCACGCCCACCTCCGTCGCCTCCATCATCGGATGAGGGCTCATTTTCGACCCGCAGCCGGCGAGCAGTAATAGGGCGAGGACGATGGGTTTTGTTAAGAAATTGTTAAGGACTTGGGCCATCTGCGTCACACCAAAAGAATGAACGTTCATTCTCAGTATGGGTTGCAGCGTCCCGCCGCGCAACAGCTGAAAGTCGACGATTCCTCCGGGCAATTCAGACTGCAGCGCAACTTGTCCGACGCACAGGGTCAAAACGCCCACATTGGCAGAAGCCATAGCGGCCCATCCATCGACCCATCCGAATACGAACGCTCAATCTCAATGGCCGCTTTCCTCGGAACCATTCACACTATTTAAAACGAAGTCAAATTTCAGGACGTAGAAGTTTTCAACACTATCCTTGCCATCGGGTGTTGGGTCGGGTGGATACTCCTCCCAATGCGTAATCAAGGATGAACGAACTCCGAACACGGCGTCGGAATCCAAATATCTATCGCCGTCGCGAAACACATGGGTAACCAATCGTTCGAAGCCCGGCGCCTCGATCATGAAATGCATGTGCGCCGGTCGCCATGGATGACGGCCAACGGCACTCAGCATTCTACCGACCGGGCCGGTCCGGCGCGTTCGCCATACGATCAATCGCTTCTTGAGTTATGGTGTTCTCGTCGATATGTCTCATTGCCCGTCCTGATTGCGCATGTCTCATTACCGAAGCGGTGGTGCGCCTTCCCAGGCTCGTTGCAGCAATGCCCGAATCTTCGCGCGCTCGACAGGTTCTGGATTCCAGTACGGATTTTGCAAGGCGATGTCCGCCGCTTTATCAAGGTCCGCCTCCGCCATGCCGAGTTCGCGGAGCGCAGTAGGAGCTCCGTTCGAGCAAGCCATCTCAAAAAACGCGAGCGGCGCGCTTTCACTCTTAAGAGCCCGTTGCATTCTGGAGAGCGCGCCGGGGATCGCAGGCCCGTTGTAGGCGATTGCGTGCGGCAAAATAACCGTGTGCACCTCGGCATGGGGTAAATTGAAACTTCCGCCCAACGTATGGCAGAGCTTATGGTGCAAGGACATGCCGACGTTGCCGAGCACCGTTCCACATAGCCACGCTCCGTACAACGCGTCGCTGCGAGCATCGATATCACGGGGATTGCGCTTCAATATCGGAAGTGCTGCAGCGATCGCTCGAATTCCTTCCTCCGCCATCAAGTCCATGACCGGGTTGCCATCCTTTGCATACAGCCCTTCGGCCGCATGAGCCATGGCGTTCATGCCGCTGGTGACGGTCAATTGGAGCGGCAGTGTAAGCGTCAATTCGGGGTCATAAATCACCGTGCGCGGCAACACCCGGACATCCTTACCGGTGCGTTTCAAGCCGCCCTCGGTAATGCCAAAAATAGGCGTCATTTCCGAGCCTGCGTAGGTCGTAGGAATCGCGAGGATCGGCAGACCGGACTCGAGCGCAATCGCCTTGCCGAGTCCCGTGGTCGATCCGCCACCTATTGCGACCGCGCAGTCGGCGCCGAGCCGCCTCGCTACAGCCCGGGCCTCTTGAGCAGTTTCAATCGGGACGTGCATCTCCGCCTTGGCGAAGACGCCTGCGGCCTGTGAGCCAAGAAGAGCAGCGACTCTCTCACCTGCATCCAACTGCTGGGCAGTGCATAAAACAAGTGCTTTCGTGGCTTTGAGTGCCGCGATTTCTTGCGGGAGCGATGCCAACGAGCCCGCGCCAAAAACGACTCTCGATGCAGCGCAATTGTAAGTAAAAGCTTTATCGCGCATACCACGGCGCGATTTTGGCATCCACATTGACCCAGACGGATTTCACCTGGGTGTATTCGCGCATGACCTCAAAGCCCATTTCGCGCCCATAGCCGGATTGACCGACGCCGCCGAAAGGCGACGCCGGGTGCACCCGCTTGTAACTATTCAGCCATACCATGCCACTCTTCAACTCTCGGGCGAACAAATGGGCCCGCGCCAGATCGCGCGTCCAAAGGCCCGCGCCTAAGCCATATTCCGTGCCGTTCGCGATTTGCAGTGCTTCCTCGTCGCTCGAGAACGTGAGTACGGTTACAAACGGACCGAACACCTCCTCTTGGGCGACGCGGTCTTTAAATGATCTTGCCCGCACAATCGTTGGCTCGATGTAAAAGCCATCCGCTAACGACGGGTCCGCCGGCGACTTGCCTCCGCTCAGGACACTGCCTCCCTGCTCACTCGCAGTCGCCACGTAACCCAGAACGCGGTCACGATGCAACATGCTGGTCAAGGGACCCATCTCGGTTGCCGGGTCGAGCGGGTTTCCCAAGCGGATGGATTTCGCCAGCGCGATGAAGCGCTCCAAGAACTCATCGGCAATCCTCTCGTGCAACATCAGGCGCGAACCTGCAATGCAGGCTTGCCCCTGATTGTGAAAGATGGCCCAAGCGGAACCGTTTACCGCAGCTAAGAGGTTGGCATCTTCGAAGACGATGTTCGCGCCTTTGCCCCCCAACTCGAGTTGTACTTTCTTCAAATTTCCCGCAGAAGCCTGCACGATTCGGCGACCGGTCGCGGTCGAGCCGGTGAACGAGATCTTGGCGATATGCGGATGTTCCGCTATGTATTGTCCGGCGACAGATCCAAGACCCGGCAAGACATTGACAACGCCATTCGGTATGCCCGCTTCGGTCATCAATTCAGCAATTCGCAGTGATGACAGGGGTGTGATCTCGGCCGGCTTCATCACCACGCAGTTGCCGGCGGCAAGCGCTGGCCCAAGCTTCCAACTGGTAAACATAAGGGGGAAGTTCCAGGGCACCACTTGTCCGACCACGCCGATCGCTTCACGAGACGTATAATTGAGGAACCCCGCGTCCACAGGAATGGTGGTACCCTCAACCTTATCTGCCATACCGCCGAAGTAACGGAAACATAGTGCCGTTCGGGGGACATCCAAAGCGCGGGAATCACGCAGCGGATGCCCTGTGTCGAGAGACTCCAGGCGCGCCAGTTCCTCGGCGTTCGCTTCGATGAGGTCCGCCAAGCGCAGCAAGATGCGACCCCGATCGCTTGCACTGGCGTGAGACCAGGCTGGAAACGCCGCGTGGGCCGCCGCCACGGCAGCATCGACGTCCGCTCGTCCCGCCATGGAGACCTCGGCAATCGCGGTGTTGTCGTGCGGATTGACCGAGGTCAGTGTTTCTCCGCTTTTCGCATCCACGAACTTACCGTCGATAAACAGCTGGTGTTGAATTTTGGATCGTAGACCCGCTTTCTTCCGCACATCCTCGACACTCGAAGCCTGGTCGTTCATTTGACTACTGTTGCCCTATTTTTTTGTCACGTTAAATAAATTATAACGCGGTGAAAATGATCCATTGTTCGTGAAACGCCAATTCAGAGCTCGAGTCACTGATGGCCTTGGAGTCCCGCTCGCTTGCCAAGTCGTCGATGACGAGTTCATTGCTGCGGCGACGCGGCATCAATCTGCGAGGAGCCGTACGACTCGCTGTCCTCAGGTCTTGCCACGTCGATCGCGTCCACACAGTTCAGCCAAACGAGCGCGCGCTCGATACACCTTGGTCTCGACCGCCTTTGCGCTGACCCTCAGGAGCTGGCCCGCCTCTTCGTATGAGAGGCCCTCGAGCGCCGTCAACAGCAGAGCTTCTTTGAGTGCGCGGGGCAATCTTTCTAGTTGCTTCCCGAGCACCTCGAGCTCTTGGTCGGCTTCGGCAATGGCCGGCGGCTGAGGCGCGGGGTCGGCAAGTTTCATCGTTTGCTCATCGCGCGCGCGACCGTTGATGAACCGCCTCACCGCTTCACGGCGACTACGGTCTCTGCACTTGTTCAGGGCAATGCGGCGCAGCCAAAACTCGAAAGGACAATCGTTTTGATAGCTCGACAGTGCGCGCCACGCGGCGAAGAACGTGTCCTGCAAGATGTCGTAGGCGTCCGTGGCATTTCCTACATACCGGTAGATGAAACGGTAGGTGCGAGCCTTGTGGCGGGTGATGAGTCTCTCGAAAGCGCGATCATCTCCGCGGACCGTGAGTGCCGCCAATGCGCCATCGCTGTCCGGGTCGACGTGACCCGACGAATTGGAGCAAAGTACGCCGTCGGCAAATGCAATTCCGCCGACTGGCATCGCCAACTTTCGGTTGATACCAAACAAATCGCTGCCACTGAGTTCCATGCCCCCCCCTTTAGGGCCTCACTGTACCGGCGCTCTTTCGCCTGGAAGCGACGCGATTGCAGCATGGTGGAAAAAACAGTATTCACGGATTGCGCGGAATGGCAAACCCGGACGGAAGCGAGCTTTTAGCTCGGCGGCGTCATCAGGGCTGCCACAACTTTTTCGTCAAATACGACTTGCTGCTGATCAGACATTACGGAGCGCAGCTCGAGCACATAGGCGACGGTCTCATGCTGCAATTCACCGACGATGCCCTTCAAGTCGTCAATAGAGGACTCGACCTTGGGTCCCAATCGCATTTCTACCGCCAAAGCATCCGCCAGCTGAGAGTTGGCGGCCGCGATGCGCGAACGCAGCTTGCGGCGTTTATTCGAATACCGTATTTCAATATCGTCTATTCTCGCCTTCTGGCTTTGCGTCAACCCAGCGAGTCCACGCCTGGTTAGTTCATCGACTGCCAGCCGCAAGGGAGCAGGCGACGTCGACTCAGGATGAAATTCGTGGGTCCCGAGCCATACCCCGGCAAAGCCGGAAAAGCCTGCCAACGCGATCGTCACCAAAAGCTGTCGTTTGTAGGGCGTCATTGATTGCTCGCCAGCAGCGAGGATGGTGCTAGGGTCGCTTCCTCAGCCAGCAGTGCCGCCTCGCTGCTGTTCGTCGTACGACGGTGTAGTTGATCGCCTATACCCGTTGCCAACCCGCTCGCAAGCGCCGTCACGGTAATCAATACGGGCACCGTCAGGGCGCGCATGGCTTTCACGCCATCGCGATGCGCAGCGATACGGGACAATACCGCAGCCTCCAATTTCGCAAGTGAAGGATCAGAGTCAAGGGTTCGCATAGTCACTTCCGTGCAAATTGACCAAAAATTGAATTCGGGCGAAATGTACCCCTTGGATACTAAACGCAGCCGGCGGTCATTTCCCTCTCTCTATAGGAGCAGCACTCCGGATAAGGGAGGCGGCCTGGCGCATATACGGGCCGATGCAATGCACCAAACACGACGGTCCCCAGAGGATTAAGGGAGGCCTTTTCGCCACAAAAGGGTGGGTCGGCCTCACTTGAGCATGGATTATCGAGCGGTGTAAGGTGTAAACATGCGTCATTATTCGCGAAATGCAAATTTAAGGATATATTGAGGCCATGGATACATTTCTGTGCATTCAGGCGTTCGTCCGCGTCGCGGAGACCCAGAGTTTTGCCACTGCGGCGCGCCAGCTCGGGGTGACGCCCTCGGTGATCACCAGCCGCGTCAAGCAGTTGGAAAAGCACGTCCACGCCGCGCTCTTTCATCGCTCGACTCGCAAGGTGGCCCTTTCAGAAACCGCGGAAGTGTTCTTCGAGGAATGCGTGGCCCTTTTGGCCAAGGTCGATTCACTCACCGATCGAATACGTCAAACGCAAGACACCCCAATGGGATCGCTGCGGCTGCAAGTATTGCCAGGCTTCGCATTAGGTCCATTCGCGCGTGCATTGAGGGACTTCAGCCTCGAATACCCTCATATCAGCTTGGATATCACAGTCAGCGATCAGGCGGTGAATCCAATCGATGAGGGATACGATGTGGCGCTACAAATATTTCCGCCCGGTGCGGAAGTTCTGATCGAGCGACGTCTGTTCACCGTCCGCCGGGTGTTCTGCGCGTCGCCGCAGTACCTAAAGGAGCGCGGAGTGCCCATTCGACCGACTGATCTGCTGAACCACGATATTTGCCTCTACTCGGCGTACCCCACCCGCAACAGATGGGCCTTCCGCCGAGGTGATGAAGAAATTTCGGTCGAGTTGCCGGCTCGGGTGCACAGCAACTCCGTGCACTTGCTTCGCGATTTCGCACGCATCGGTGGCGGCATTACCTGCTTGCCGACGCTGGTATGCAGCGACGATCTGGTCAGCGGCGATCTGATTCCCTTGTTGACAGACTATGAGATGCCGGCGTTGGAATTGCTGGCAATCTACCCCATAACCCATCGTGGTACCGTCAAGGTTAAATTATTCGTAGAGTTCATTCGAAAACGCTTCTCTGGCCTAACCGAGTGGGACCGCGCGTTGCAGAACGTTGCCGGCTTCATCCCGAATGCAGAGGAGGCCAAGAATTAGTGGGTTGGAAACAGCGGCCGCCACCACGGCGTCGTGGCGATGATAATGAGAAGAGTCTGCCCATAGAGCACGACGCTGCGTCGGTGCTTTGCCGCATCGCTACGGCCGCGGCGGACAATCACCGCGGACACATGCACGTCGATGAATGCGACGGTCATGATCAAGCCGTGATAAACGCCAAAGAAAAGCAAGTCTGAGCCTGCCGGCAGCCCCTCTGCGACGTTCAGGGCGACGTTGGTCATCGGACTGAACACCATGTAAAGCGACACCCCCATCAAGAATTGAACGTCAACAGCCAAGCCGAATAGTTTTCCGCAGTACGAAACGCCGGGTGCCCAAGGAAGGCCCTGCACCCAACCGCGCACTGCCGCGCAGATCGCCGCGATACCGGCAAGCAGTACCACCCATCGCCACCACGCGTGTGCAAGCAACACAAATTCGTACATTGAAGCAGTTCAACTCCCCGCGTACCTTGACATCCTGCGCTCACACCGCGCGATGCCCATCAGGTTTGATAGTCTACAACACGTCTCTCGATCCGCAGGGGCCCCAGCAGTCTCCGCAACTCATCGTGTATGGGATGGGTTTCATAGCCTTTCAACGCAGGCCAGCTCTCGAACTCACCATACAGCAGCAGGTCCGCCGCATCAGGCCCGTCGGCGCGATTCACGCCCAGATCCAGGCGCAACAAACCGGGCACCGACGCCCGCATGGCCGCAACGTTTCCTTCCAATTGCTCGACGACGACCAGCCAATCCGCACGCTTCGCCTCATCGCGCAGCCGCCACATGACGACGTGATGGATCATGAAACAGCCTCCGTGACGTTGCGTGGACGCGATCGGCCACCCGCCGTCGACCGCACGAACAAATTTACCAACTGCGTTACCATGGCCTCGCCGAGCGTCTCGGTACCGCTCAACGTAACGGATTGGCGGTAGTAGCGAGTCACGTCATGCCCTACACCGATGGCGATAAGCTCCACGTCAGGACAACGCTCGATCTCGGATATCACCGAGCGCAGGTGGCGATCGAGATATTCGGGATCATTCGCATTTATAGTGGCTTCGTCCATGGGCGCACCATCGGAAATCACCAGTAGCAGCTTGCGTGATTCTCGCCTGCGCCGTAACCGCTTATAGGCCCACAACAGCGCTTCGCCGTCGACATTCTCTTTGAGAAGATCATCAGCCAACATAACGCCCATTCGCCTGCGCGCGCGCCGCCACGGCTCGTCAGCATTTTTATACACGACGTGTTGAAGCTCGCCGAGGCGGCCGGGCTTCGGCGGTCTGCCCGATCCCATCCACTGTCGGCAAGGACGACCACCCCGCCAATCGCGGGTCGTAAATCCCAGGATTTCCGTATTCACTGAACAGCGTTCCAGTACACGCCCCAAAAGCTCCGCACACGCCGCCGCCGTTGCAATTGGCTGGCCCAGCATCGAGCGCGAATTGTCGACCAGCACGGTGACCACGGATTCGGGGAATTCCGCCTCTCGCTCACGCTTGTAGATGACTGGCTCGAAAGGGTGAGTCAACAGCCGCGTCAGGCGGCTGACATCAAGTACACCGTCCTCCTGATCAAACTGCCAGGAACGCAGTTTCAGGCTCAGGAGTGTCCGCTGCAGGCGGTGCGCCCAACGGTTCAAAGATGACGCCGGCTCACCAATGCGTTTATCAAGCTCCTCTCGGAGGCGGACGAGTGTCGCCCCATCGTAGAGCTCATCGGCAAGCCGTTCCGAATCATACGCGGTTGTGAAAATGCGATACTCGTCGGAGGAGCTGCGGCTCAGTTCGGTACGCTCACCGGCAAGCGACTCCGCCGCGGCGGGGTCCGGCCGTCCTTCTAACAACGCATCGGATCGTGGAGGAACGGCGGCACTCTCCTCGCTTCTCGTTTGTATCGCCTTGGCCGACGCCCGCGCATCGGCGCCATCATCCTCATGTCCTTTCCCGGGATTGCGGTGGAATCGCAGCGACGCTCGATCCGGCTCGATTACCTCAGCCACGATCTGCAATGCACGCTGAGAAAATGCCGCCTGATTGTTTACACACTCGGCCAAGAGCTCCAGTAGTCTCGCTTGTTCGGGCGTCATCCAGACTCGCCACGTGGACGAGAGCGAGCGCAACGCCGTTTCGGGCAACGGAGCACCGAGCGGCAATCGGGCGATCAGCGCATACGTCTCGACCCAATCCGCGTTTGCGCCGCGAATTACCGCTTCCGGGCGCGCCCGAACCCAACGCTCCTCTGCAAAGGCCGCCAGGTTGCTCCACATCCCCGCATAGTGTTGTGAGCCCAGCCTCTCGACACGATTCTGCTCGAGCATTGAAAACAGCAGCCGGCCGGGACCGGCGGCGGGCTGATGGCGCTCGAAATAGCGACGGTCGCTGTAGCGCGCCCGCACTGCGAGGGCATCCAAATTACCACGCCAACGCGCAATCTCTTCCGCACGTGGACTCCCGGTCGGCTCCATCACCGACCCCCGCCAGGCCCCACTCGCCATTAGCGCCGCGCGTTGAATTTGCCCCCCCGGAGGCGTTGCAAGCGCTCGGTAGACTGCCCTCCCGGCAACCTCGCGCCCGCCGCCTGGTAAACGGCATTGTTTCATGGCCCACTCGGCGCCGGCGGTTCAAGGTCGCGGCCGAAGCAACGTTGGTAGAGTTCGGTAACAATCGACCGTTCCGCTTCATCGCACCTGTTGAGGAACGTCAAACGAAAAGCGCGATCGACATCGCCGAAAATCGCCACGTTCTGCGCCCAATTGATGACGGTGCGGGGAGACATCACCGTCGAGAGCTCACCGCCCGCAAACGCAATACGCGTGAGACCGGCCAACTTAACCATTTGCGCGATCAATTCAAGCCCGCGTGGAGAACCGTACTGTGGGACGCGCGCGACGACAATGGCGATTTCAGTCGAGGCCGCCAGGTAGTTGAGCGTGGCTATGACTTGCCAGCGATCCATCTGCCCTTGGTTGAGAGGCTGGGTTCCGTAGTACATTCCGCTCGCGTCGCCCAGACCCACCGTATTTGCCGTGGCGAACAAACGAAAGGCCGCATGTGGCTGCAAGACCCGATTTTGGTCCAGCAAAGTCAGCTTGCCATCCGCCTCCAAAACCCGCTGCAGCACAAACATGACGTCCGGCCTGCCGGCATCGTACTCGTCCAATATCAGTGCAACGCCCCTCTGCAGCGCCCAGGGAATGATTCCCTCGCGAAACTCGGTGACTTGCGCGCCCTCTCTGAGGGTGATCGCGTCCTTCCCGATCAGATCGACGCGACTTATATGCCCATCGAGATTGATACGCACACACGGCCAGTTCAAGCGCGACGCGGTCTGTTCAATGTGCGTGGACTTTCCAGTACCGTGGAAGCCCTGCACCAACACACGTCGATTGTGCATGAAGCCTGCAATCACCGCCAAAGTGGTGTCAGGATCGAACCGATAGGCTGGATCCAGCGCCGGAACATAATCGGTCCGTTCACGAAAACCGGGGCACTGCAAGTCAGTGTCTATCCCAAAAACCTCCCGCACCGATATGATCGCGTCGGGCCCTGCGATCATGTCAGACACAGTCATCGCCTGCGCTCAAAATGACCTGGCCATCGACGGTACTCACGGTCACCCTCTCCAAACCAAGACCTTTCGCCGGCCCCGCGGTGCACTTGCCGTCTTGCAGCCGGAATATCGCACAATGCCAGGCGCACATGATTTCCTCGCGGGCCAGCAGAAAAAATGTCTCCGGACGTGAGTTCAGAGGCAGGGAAAAGTGCGGGCATTTATTGACATAGGCTTGAACTCCAAGCGGACACCGATACAGCAGCAAGCTCAGCGCCTCCTCACCGTCACCGTATCGCTTTTCCCTGCACTCGCCGATGGGAATGCTGTCCACCCGACAAAGCGGGGTCCCAGGGGCCGGGGCGTACCGGTGTTCGCGCCAACCCATGGGACTCAACAATCAAAATTCAATGGGATATGGCTTGAGCTTGCCGGTCTCGTACATTTCCGGCAGCCCAGGCGTTGCGTTCTCCCACACCAGTAACATGGATCGTTTGCGGGAAAACCCTTGATGTCGAATGTCGGCCGGCATAGCCGCAACATCACCGGCCTTCATCTTGATTTTGGCGCGCAGCGCGCCGGTTTGCTTATCTTCAATGGACCAGTCCAACTCATCGCTCAGTTGAATGAACCACTCCACACGATCGTTACCGTGTTTGATCGGCAATATGTATTCCTCCGTGGTCGGGCAGCACAGGCTACGACCGCAGACGGAGGAGACCGATGGATTCCAAGTCACGTCGGAGCGCGATAGGTACGCGAACAGGCTCATGGCATGCACTTCGTTCTCGAAGCCGGGCTCGGCGTGAATCTCCGGCTCATCCTGCGATACATCCGCAAAGGCACGATTGACCGGATATCCGTTGCTGTCCCTGCGCAGCTCGGCGTCGCCGGGCAGTCCCGGCATGCGTTTGCAAGCCTGACGTTCCCGATCGATGGCACCGCGGTTATGCCCATTCTTGGAACCCACCCATGATTTGCCCGTTTCGTCCGGCGAGGCAAATGGATCGAATCCCTCATTGGTCCAATCGTCCAACATGGCCTTAAAAGTCGCCATGATTGCCGGGGTGTCGAAAGTCTCGGTGAGATCCAGTCCTTTCGTGCTGTATGCCGGATTGTATCGCCCGGCGAACAGCTCCACCTGGCCGTACAAATTGCGCGTACCGATTACATCGTCAAGATTGACCCAGCCATAAAAGAATCCCCACGCCACGTCACGCATGATCGCGCGCAAGAAAGCATCCGCGGATGCGGTGTGCGTCATGGTCTGACCCTTGGCTGGCCAGGTGATATGCGCGAAATATTCATCGCGACTGAAGTTGAAACTACCCAGTGTGAAACTGCGATATCCGGTTCGATTGCTGGCCGCGGAGGCCTTCACCGTCGTATCGTTTGCTGTTTGTGCACTCATGATCCTTTACCTCTATGAAGTCCACCAAATCGTTGCCCTGACAAGAGCGACTGTGTCACTTGTAGCAAATCTCGGCCCATTTCTGCACCGAGAGTTCACCCTCCAAAGTCTGCATCAACATCACGCCCGGCGTGCTGGCCAGAAATCGATACGCAGCGCCCTGAGGCAACAGGGCTTGGTGGCCCCGCGACGCTTTGATATGCCCCATCTTCCTGCCCACAGGCTCCCCCTTGATCGCCACGCTGCCCTTCTTATCGGGCGCCGACAGCGCAAGCGGCGCGTCCAGTTTCACCAACTCCACCTCGACGACTCCGTCCAATACAATGGCAAATTCATCATGCGCCGCGGTGTACCAAACCGACGTGCCTTCCGCTCGCAGCACCTCAAGTACATATCCCAGATTCAATGCCACCACCACCTTTTCATAGGGGCGGGATTTCGAGGCGACATCAAAGACGTTGGAGAACGCATAGTACTTGGGATTGTCATCGATGATTT
>Ga0224557_1003666_pt1 | contig 11775 bp, 9 predicted proteins | sample 714S31014metaG_FD_180677 | JGI IMG/M metagenome (GOLD analysis project Ga0224557, IMG submission 180677) | Peat soil microbial communities from Stordalen Mire, Sweden - 717 S3 10-14 | ecosystem: Environmental > Terrestrial > Soil > Wetlands > Peat | place: Sweden: Norrbotten County, Stordalen... | reverse complement strand
GCAAAAAGTCGTTCGGGCACTGAAGGCGAGAACGCATTGAACAAACCACGGTCAACGTCCAACCCACCGCTCTCCCTCCAGGCGGAGTGGCTCATTTTGGCGGTGATCGTCGCGGTAGGCGCCTGGCTGCGATTTCAACACCTTGAGTTGCTGGAGTTCAAGGGGGACGAGGCGTTTGCGGCGAACCGGGCGCTGGAGTTTGTGCGGGGCGGTAAGCTGCCGACTTCGGGTTTGATGTCGAGCGTGGGCGTGTCGAACCCGCCGCTGTTCATCTGGCTGTTGATCCCAATGTTTTTTATCACCTCGAGCATCGCGGGAGTGTGTTGCCTGATTGCGAGTTTGGGGCTGGCCGCAGTGGTCGCGACCTGGTGGATCGGGCGGAAGTATTACAGCCCCTTGACCGGGCTGGTGGCCGCGGCCTTATTTGCCACCGCGCCGTGGGCAGTGATTTATTCCCGGAAAATCTGGGCGCAGGATTTCGTGCCGGTGTTCGCTACCGCAACGATATGGGCGGTGCATGCGCTCGTTCTCGGGAAGAAACCGAAGGCGGTCTTTTGGGTATTGTTTCTGCCCATTTGTGTGATCCAGATCCACTATAGCGGGTTCGCTTTGACGGCGACGGTGGTGGCGATACTGATTCTGCTCCGGCCGAAGATCGACTGGCGGCTGGCGATTGCCGGCGTCGTGTTGGCGATGGCATTGGCGGTGCCTTACGTGATGGCGCAACAGAAGAACGGCTGGGTGGAATGGAAACGGATGTCGGAAGAGCGCAGCGCCAGCCGCTGGAGCCAGCTCCCACCGGGAATGACGATCAATCCGCAGAGCGGCTACCCGTTCCCGCGACGGCCCTCCGAAGCTTGGCAACATGCGCTGGCGATCATGAATTCCGGCGAGATCGAGGACATACTGGGATTGAGCACCGGCGAGAGATTCGACTCCAATCGGATTTGGGTCAGCAAGGGCGCGGGAGAGAACCATTATTTTGAGTCGTCGCTGACATTCGGTGCGTGGCTGCCGGGGTTGCAACGACTGGCGTTTCTCGCGGCTCTGGCGTGGTTCTGCGTGGTGGCCGCGAAGTCCGGGAAAGCCGTGTTCCGGCGCGAAGTGACGGCGGATGAGGAATCGAAGCGGGCCTGGATTTTGGTGCTGTGGTTTGTCGTGCCGCTGGCTGTGTATCTCGTGGCCGGGTTGTGGACCTATTTGTCATACTATGTGATTATGTACCCGGTGTTCTTCCTGGTTTTTGGGGCGCTGAGCCAACGTGCCGTACCGGCGAAAATCCTGCTGACTGGTGCGGCGGTGTTTCTGGCGGGCAACGTCATTTTCACGTTGGATGTGAATGCGTATCTTAGCCGCTATGGCGGCGCGCAGGGCACATATGGATCCGGGCTTGGGTTTAAGCAGGCGGCGGCGAAATTTGTTGCGGCGCAGGCGGACACCGGAAAACTTGTCAAAGAGAACCGGCTCCTGCAGATGGATCATTGGCAACGCGCAGAACCAGCGCAATTGGATTTACCCTTTCTGGCGATGTCGCATGACCATGCCGAAGTGTTGGCCACCAATTCAATCGTGTTCGTCGTGGATGACAATCGGACGAGCTTCGATGCCGGGCGAGTTAACTTCGGTGGTATAAGCACCAACTTTGGTCCGGTGCGCGTTTACCTCATTCACCGGCCATGAAACTGCCTTTCCAGACTAAGCGCGAACGCAACATCGCCATTGGGCTGGTGGTGTTATGGGCGATGTTATTTCTCCCGAACCTGCGGACGAACCCGAACTGGTATGGCGACGAGGGCGAGTGGATGGAGAAATCCTGGACATTTATCCATGGGACGCCACGGGTTGGGCCCATTGTGGACGACTTCATTTTCCCGTATCCGTACCCACCGCTTTACATGATTGTGAACGGCACGTTGCTCCGCGTGTTCGGCAACGACATTGTCGTGGCCCGTGCGCTGGGGGCAGTGACGGCGCTGGCCACCGCGGTGTTGTTGTTTTGGATTGGGACGCGTCTTCTTGACAAGAATTTTGGTTTTCTTTGCGCGGCCGCGTTCCTGGTTTATTCGGAGGCGAATGTCAATTTTCGCTGGGTTCGTTCCCACCCGATGGCGGGGACCTGGGCTTTGGCATCCGTCGGTTTTCTGATTCGCTACGTCCAGGAGAAGCGCCTGCGGGACGCGGCATGGGCGGGAATCTTCTGCTCGTTGGCGACGGCGACGAATTATTTCACGTATCCGTTGATCGGGGCGGTGATCGTCACGGTGGCGATCGTGAATTGGCGCGAATGGAAATCCCCGCGTGCATGGCGGGATGTAATCATCGTCGGCGCGGTGGCGTGCGCGTACGCGGGTCTATTTGTACTGTGGTACAGCGCGGCGCATGGCTGGGGACAATTGATGACGCAGGTGGGACGGTTAACGAGCATTGCGAACAACGAGGCGCGTCCGACCTTCGGTGGGGAGGTCGAGCGATTCATTGGAAACGTCTGGACCCTTGGTTTCAAGACGCCGACACAAGGACCGCCCATGCCCTGGTCCGGACATGATTGGTGGCTGACCGTGGCGACGATTGGTTTTGTGTTTCTCCCGACGCGCGATTGGCGATTGCGGCTGTGGGTGCCATTTTGGCTGTTGGTATTGATGTACGGCGTGTTCAAGAAGCTCAATAACGTGCCGCTGTTTTTCTATCCGGCAACGATCTTTCTGCCGCTGATGGCGGTGGGTTTTGCCGGTGTGCTGACGTGGGCAGGGGAGTTGGTCAAACAGTTTGCGGGAAAATCCAAGGAGGCAACGGCGACGGCGGTAGCCGTTATCGTGCTAGCCGGCTTTGGCCTGCAGTCGGCTTCCGGTGCATGGGATCATTTTCACACCCGGATCGACATGTGGACCCAGCAGTCCGCGACGGACGCCGAAGCGGCGATGACGTTTGTGAACGCGCACACGGCGAAAGATGATTTTGTGATTGTTCCCAAGCAGATCTACTGGCTGGCGCGGTGCGACCGTCGGAGCATGTTGACGTTTTGTGCGCGCTACGAAGGGGTGGACAACGACATGCCCGTGCCCGCGCACATTCCGACCGAGCTTTATTGGTTTGATTGCCGGCTAGACCAGGCAAAGTTCCTTGTGTTGGAGTACGGGGCGGAGCAGCGAACGCTCCCCGACGGGCGAACCGGGCAGTTGCCAGTGGGCATTGATGCGGTGTATACCATTGGTTTGCGGGGTGTACGAGAAGTCATCCAGCAAACGCAACAAGAGAAGTGGCCGGTCGTATTTCAGCAAGGGGCCTATCTGGTGATGGCAAATCCTCGGTTTGTGAAGGAGACGAAATAGCGTGGCGCAAGACGAACGAGCCCTGGTCATAATTCCGACGTACAACGAGAAGGAGAATATCCGCTCGATTGTTGAGTTGGTGCTGACGCAGGCCCCGAATCTCGAAGTGCTGGTGGTGGATGATAACTCACCCGACGGTACCGCGGCCATCGTGACCGAGATGGCGCAGGCCAATCCACGTGTGCATCTGTTGAGCCGGGCGGGGAAGTTGGGGCTGGGCACGGCGTACATCGCGGGATTCAAATGGGGCCTGGCACAAGGTTACGCCTACCTCATCGAGATGGACGCGGATTTTTCCCACGACCCGCGCGAGATCCCGAATATGTTGAAGGCGATCCAGCAAGCGGACCTTGTAATCGGTTCGCGCTACATCGATGGTGTGCGCGTCGTCAACTGGCCGCTCTCGCGACTTTTTTTGAGCAAGGGCGCTTCCTACTATGTCCGAATCATTACGGGTTTACCGATCCATGACCCGACCGGAGGTTTCAAGTGCTTCCGCCGAATAGTCCTAGAGTCCATTGAACTCGATGAAGTACGGAGCAATGGTTATGCTTTTCAGATTGAGATGAGCTTCAAGGCGTGGATGAAGGGCTTCCGGATTCGTGAGATTCCCATTACATTCGCTGACCGCCACGCGGGGCAATCCAAAATGTCCGGCCACATCATTCAGGAAGCGCTCTGGATGGTCTGGTCGTTGGCATTCTCACACGGATTTCGGCGCAAGCCACACGCCAGGCCGAAGACCGACGAGTGACGATGGCGTCGCCATTGAGCGCGCGCGCCAACCCAGATCATCATGAGTGATTTCCCAGAGCCGACCGGGACGGCGGAATCGGTTTACCCGATTTCGAAAGAGACGACGACCTTTTTCAGTGTTCGTGATAAGATAGCCTTCATCGTGGCCGGCCTCGTGGCTTTCGCGGGCTACTGGTACACATTGGCGCCCAGCGTTACCCTCGAGGATTCGGGCGGATTTCTAACCGCGGCGCACAACCTGGGCGTGCCGCATCCGCCGGGTTATCCGGTTTGGACAGTGCTCTCCTGGGTGTGGCAATCGATCATTCCCTTCGGCAGCGTCGCCTGGCGCGTGAACCTGCTGTCTGCATTCCTTGGCGCGCTGGCTGTCGGCTGCGCGGCCCTGCTGATTTCAAAAAGCGGGCGCGTGATGGCGTCGCGGTGTGGTTTCCTGCAACGGATCCAAGACGGAAATGCGGTACCCCGGATCATCCTCGCCAGTTCTGTGTCCGCAGCGCTGCTGCTGGCGTTTTCCCCCGTGCTGTGGTCGCAGTCGGTGATTACCGAGGTGTACACCTTGAACGCGTTCTTCCTGATGGCGACGCTGGTGCTGCTGTATCGCTGGAGCTTCGAGACGGAACGGCGCGGGCGACTTTACCTGGCGGCGTTTCTGTGGGGGGTGAGCCTGACGAACCACCAGACATTGGTGTTACTGACGGTGGCGTTCCCGACGTTCGTGTGGTTCGCGGACCGCAAGCTTGGTCGGTACGTGCTTGCGCCGATTTTGGCAGTGATCGTCCTTGGCGTCCTAAAAATGATCGTGACGCCGGGTAGCTTGCTCCATCAGGGAGCGTTCTCGGCGGCATGGGTTTTAGCCCACGGGGTCGGAGCGGGAGCGTGGTTGTATTTATTGTGGAGGCAGGGGCCGGGGTTGGCGCCGATGTGGCGGCAGACAATCGCGACGTATGCGGCGGTGATACTCGGGCTGGCGTTGTATGGTTTTCTGCCGTTATCGTCCGCGACGAATCCGCCTATGAATTGGGGTTATACCCGCACGCCGACGGGGTTCTTCCACCACTTCCTGCGCGGCCAATACGAAAAAGTCCGCACTGAGCGCACGGCGTTGCAGTTCTGGGGTCAGGTCAACATGTTCTTTGACGACCTCAAGGCTCAGTTCAACATCGTGTATGCGTTGATTGCCCTCGTGGCGCTGTTCTTTTACCGGGATTTGGCCCGTGAAGACCAGCACTGGTTGGTTTTCCTGTTGATTGCCTTTCTTTTTCTCGGGTTGGATTACATCTTTCTTTCCAATCCAAGTTTTGACCGGCAGAAGTTATTTGCTGAGCGTCTTTTCTTTCTACCCTGCCATTGCATCTATGCAGTGTGGATTGGGTACGGGTTAATTCTTGGAATGGGTTACATCCTGTCCGAGAGGCCACAGTTAGAGGGAGCGGCGCTGCCGCTGGCCCTGCTCGTGTCGGCGTTGCCTCTGGCGTCGGTCGCACTCAACTGGGCGGACAACGAGAAACGCGGCCACGATTTCGGTTATCAATTTGGGTATCGCATGTTCAAGCCGGGTGGTGGTTATCCCGAGATGGAGAAGGGTGCCATTCTTTTTGGCGGGACGGATCCGGGCCGGTTCGTGCCGACGTACATGATCTATGTCGAGAGCCAGGTGCCGCCGCGCGCCAAGACCCAACTGCCGAAATATCCCGAGAGCGGAACGTTTGATCGTCGCGACGTTTACATTATTACGCAGAACGCGCTCGCGGACCGGGTGTATCTGAATTCGGTGCGAGACCATTACGGGCCGGAGCGGCCTGACCCGGAGGATCCCGAGTCGGTGAAGGACCGGCCTGGTTGGCAGCGCGGGCTTTTGAGTTTTGGGCTGCAGCATTTGGGGCGCGCGGGAATGTATCCACGGGAGGCGATATGGGTTCCGGGAGAGAGCGATTTGCAGACGGCCTTCCAGCAGTACCTTGACGAACTCCGGACCCGCCCGCGGCTGCCGGGCGAGGACGTGAAGGTCGAAGGTGGACGCGTCAATGTGCAAGGCCTGGCCAGTATCATGGCGGTCAATGGTTACGTCATCCGGGAGATCTTCGATCACAACAAAGAGCAGCACGCGTTTTACATTGAGGAGAGCAACGCCATTCCCTGGATGTATCCGTATCTGGAACCGTACGGGATTATTTTCAAGATCAACGACGAACCGCTTCCGCAAATCACGCCGGCAATGGTGGCGCGCGATCGCGCGTATTGGGACGCGTTGTTCGCGGGCCTGCACGATGATCCGCGCTTCAATCGGGACGACGTGGCGGAAGAAACGTTTTCGAAGTTGCGCTCGGCGATTGGCGGTCTGTACGCGTTTCGTCACATGGCGTCGGAAGCGGAGTACGCTTACAAGCAGGCGATTGCGCTGTGTCCCGACGGGCCGGATGGCAACTTCCATCTCGCCCAGCTCTACGTCGAGTCCGGCCGCTTCGATGACGCCGTGGCCGTTTTCGAGGAGTACCAACGGCATGACCGGTACAACCTGCGAATTCGCGGGGCGATCCGGGTCGTCCAGGAGTTGAAGCGGCAGATGGGTGAGATACGCGAGTTGGAACAGGAATACGCCGCGCAGCCCGGCGATCTGCCGCTGGCACTGCAATTGATTGATACTTACGCCAAGCTTCAAAGAACGGAAGCCATTGATGCAATCGTTACCGCGCTGCTCGGCGGCCCCAATCCGCCGCCCGAAGTCTTTTTGCAAATTGCGCAGCGGTACCTCGGTATCGGACGGCTCGATCGCGCCGCCGATTTGCTGACCGTCATGACGCAGCGCTATCCCCAAAGCCAGGGTGCCTGGTACAATCTCAGCCTCGTCCAAAGCGCGCGAAAGAATTGCGACGAAGCGGTCTGGGCACTGGAGCGCGCGCTCTCGCTGGACGACGCCGACCATCATGTTCTTGAGACGATTCGCCATGATAAACGCCTGGACAACTGCCGCCAGTACCCACAATTCCAGCAACTGATCGGTCTGCAATCCAATCAGCCGCCGTCCGCCGTCACCTTGCCGGGTGGGGCCACGATCGCGCACTAATCGCGGGTCGTCGGCGCTCTTTTTCTCTCCGGTGGAGGAACTTGGCGTGAGTATTGCTATTTTGCCCAATCAGATGAAGACCGCACGACTCAACCGACCCCTGACGCCCCTCAGCATGGCCTTGCTTGCACTCAAGGGCGCGATCCTCGAAGGGGCGACCTGGCGGTATGAGCAACTGGTGACGATGGCCGTGAAAGCGGGGGCGAGTGATGAGCAGATCGACCTCGTGGCGCATGAAGCCATCGAGGCACTTTTTGCCCGGGCAGAACAGCCGATCACCCCGCGCAACCTCACGCATTTGAGCGCCGCCGGCTATTTTCGTCGCTGAAGCCGCACGTTTTTGGACGCTTCAGCCCGAATCGGCCGGAGCCGCCCTCTCTGTCCCATCCATCCGCTCCGCATGATTGTCTTTCAGAATCCATTTCGGGCTTCCGCGTAGAACGGGCGTCTCGCCCGTTGGAATTGGCGAGGTCTTACCCCATCTCTCAAGTTGACCCCGTGGCTTCGTTAAGGCAAAACCAACCCAAAACCGCCCCGTCAGCACTCAAAATGGGTCGAATTGTGGTGTCCGGTGGGTTCGTTTTCCAAAACGAACCCACCGAAAAATCGCGCCCTCCACAGTTCTAACTATTTGGCAGACGGACGGATACGCTAAAATCGCAGCCGGAAAACGGTGGGTTCGTTTCGCAAAAACCATGGTTTGTAAACCCTCGTTTTTCCACAAGAGGCAATTCAAGGGCACACCTCACCCCAGCCGCGTGAAGCGGCGCCGAAGCCTTGGCGAAGGCGGGTAGTCCATTTTCAAAGAACTGTACCGACTATATCTATCTCCCCGCACTGTGTCCAGTAAAAAAATCAGATTCCGATAGCAGAGCGCATCACTGGATGAGCGACACGCCGCGATGTGGTTTTCACGGCAACTGAGGGAATCCATTTCCTGGTGTAGCCGCCTCGCTCTGTCGAGGCGTCCGCGTCAATCTACAAAGCGCAACATAATACGCCTAATGGCGGTTTTCTTCTATAACGCGCATTATACTGCGCATAATGAACGACGTAAGTATGGGAAATTTGCCACCCTGCTTCTAGTCCGCCATAGCGCGAAGGCGACGGCGGAAGTTTATCGAAGGGTCTCTGTCGTTGCCGTGCTTGCCTGCCGACGCGGACTTGCTACACTCTACCCGCATATTAGCGGTGCCTTGCGATGAACACCTCGACTCTTACCCTTAACCACCCGCACACTCGCTCGACCGCACCAACTCCGCGAACGGAGCCATCAATTGCTTGTCGGCGGCGGGTGTTTGGGCAATCTGCTCTAACATACTTCTACGGGTCGGATTGCGCTTTCTCGCTCAACTGGACCGGGTTGCGAATCACTTCAGCGGCTAGAACGCGGCCTTCAGCCTCTTGCGATACCGGTCAAACGCCTTGCGGCCCGCTCGCGTCAGCCGCAACAGTGTCCGGGGCACTTTGCCGCGATAGGTCTTCTCAATCTCGACGTAGCCGGCGTTCTCCAGGCGGGCCAGATGGCTGGACAGGTTGCCCTTGTTCATCTCGGTTTGATTCAGCAGGAAAAGGAAATCGCATTCCTCGACCGCGCCGAGCAGGGCAAAGATCATCAGCCGTCCGGGTTCATGAATGACCCGGTCCAGTTCGGAAATCGCTCGCAGTTGCTCGTTCATTCAATTTCCGGGGCGGGCGGATGGGTGTGACGGATGTACAAATACAGGGTGGCCGCGCCGGATGCGAGGTATGTGAGACCAAGGAACAAACCGACGGGTCGCACCAACTCCACGATATTGCCGGGGACTATGAGTCCAATCGCGAGAAGCCCCAGCGCCGTGAAGAGTAATACCAGCCATTTCCACGGGCATTCCCTGTCAAAGCGGTAGAGGAAGATCGCATACGCCGCCGGCATGACGGCCAGGTAACCCATTCGTGCAAGACTCATCGCATCGTGCCGTCTTGCGAAACCCATCAGGCAAGTAAAACCGAACCCAAATACGGCGGCTGCGACCATTACGGTCAACCGGGACTTTGCGCTACGGCGGTAGGCAACATAACCGGTGCGCGGCCACGTGATGTGCTTCTTGATGGCTCGGGTGCTCCAGTATATGAGAGCCAGCACTGCCCCCAGGCCCCCGAAGAGGAGCAGAAAATCGCCGGGGTCGCGCCTCAACATGGAATCCTCCGGCAGGACGCTCCGCAGGAAGCGGAGCAGGGCAAAGCCCAGCAGCAGCAGACCTACGCTCATCTCCCCGGTCCCGTCGATATTGTTGTATCGCTTGGGGCGCTCCATGTAGTCTTGGAGTTCAGTTTTCATGCATACTAGTTTGCAGCACCAACTAGTTTGTGTCAAGGACATTTCGCCGATAAGGCGGTTCCCAGTGATCCAAGTACAGATCGTTACAACAATGTAATTTGACCCCCCTGCGGTTTCTTGGTATGGACTGGTTCTACAGCACGACTCACGTACGGGGGAACAACTTAAGGGATCAGGGCTTGACTCTTGACGTTCCCGCCCACCGCCCTTCGTGTTCTTCGTGTCTACTTCGTGCAATTCGTGGTCACTTCCCCTCCACCATCCGCACGCTCGCATTCGACCGCACCAACTCCGCAAACGGGGCCATCGATGGCTGATCGGCGGCGGCCATTTGGGAAATAAGCTCTAGGAGTTACTGCGGGTCGGATTGCGCTTTCTCGCTCACCCGAACCGGGTTGCGAATCACTACAGCGGCTAAAGCGTGGCCTTCAATCCCTTGCGATACCGGTCAAACGCCTTGCGGCTGGCGCGCGTCTCCCACGCGGATTATTTCTAACGCAGGTGGTCGGTTCACTGCGCATCGAGGAATGCGAACGCGTTGGTGCCGCTTCCGTCGTCGATGTTGAAGCCGAAACCAATAATGATGTAGCGAGCGGAGCCATCGGCATACAACACGTTGAGACCATCGGTATGGTTTTTCACACCCGTTAGCGACTGAAAGTAGTCGGCAATCAAGGAGACATCCGCCGATTTGCCGAGGAGAAGCGGAGCGCCGTCTGGCGGCCCGCGGAAAAAGTAACTGCTCTGACAGATTTGGCCGGAGACGCCGAAATTTTGGTGGCCGTACGTCGGATCGTTATAGGTGTTGACCTTGGCGCTGGGGCAATAGAAAACCTTCGGATCGCCCGGCAGATACCCTTTTTCGATGAGATGAGCATAATGGCCGTACGCGGCGCCGTCCCAGAGAACGTTCCCGCTGTCGTCGGCGTTAATCGGCATCACGGCGTAGTCGCTGACGTACATGTGGGTGGCCTGACCGATCTGGCGCAGGTTGCTGAGGCAGCTGGCGCGTCGGCCTCTCTCTCGGGAGGCGCCGAGCGTGGGGAGAAGCAGGCCCGCAAGCAGGCCGATGATGGCGATGACGACGAGCAATTCGATCAGCGTAAACGCGCAGAGACGACGGGCGTGGCCGGTCCAGCGCCCGTGATGCATGATGGAAACTTGATCAGAAGGACATTTCATTATTTGTACGATAGCGAACGACCCGACATTTCGTCTATGATTTGCGCTCTGCGACCCGCGCTCATCATCTCACCTGTGACAAGGCTGGCAAGCCGATTCTGAGCCATCGCACTTCGTGCTTCCTCTTTCGCGAGGTCAATACGGAGGCCAAGGCGGAGAACAAGATGGCAGACCGGGACGCAGTTGTCTGGGTTGGCTCGGTATTTCCCGTCAAACTTTCAGACCGACCGAAGTTTGTGTTCAGCGACGGGCGCTGGCCGTGTTGTGCGAAGGTTGTTGAGCCCAAAAAGCTGGTGCTGAAGGCTACGGCTGCGATTACGAGAAATTTAGCTGTTTGTTTCATGATGCACACTCCGTTCTACTTGTATCATCTGGAGAATTATTCAAGGGGAAGGGGGAGGGAAGAATTTTGAATTGGGGATTGGGGAATGGAGATGGACAACGGAAGGGGGAACCACAATCGAGCGGTCAACCTTGTTTTTGCCGCGATTTTTCTTGCATTTTGCACGCAAAAGGGCATTATCAGCGGTGCGCTGGCTGAGCTCGCGAGGTTCGGCCAGGGAAGAGCGGTCGAGAGTATTGGCGTGCTTTCGCTGCTTTGATGGGTTTCTTAACCGCCCCTGTTTGGCGACAATGCCGTGCTGTGTTTACTGGCGTGGTGGCACGACCGAGCCTGAGACGTTTGTTGTGTGGTCGCGGCCGCTTCACCAAAAGTGGAAACGATGAAGCGAAGCAGCAAACGACGTTAAACCCAACTCCTTTTAGGAGGCTATCCATGAAAAAAACTCTGGTTGTTGGTTTATTGTTGGCGTTCGGTACGCTGTTCGGGGCAATGATCGCGAGCGCGGACACGGTCACCATGGGTTTCATCGGGGCGGAAGGCAATCAATCCGGCGGTGTGTACACTTTCCCTTACGATTTCACCATTAACAGTACAGGAACCTACCAACTGATGTGCAGCAGCTTCAACCAGCACATTGTTGCGGGGGACGTGTGGACTGCCACTACGCTGAACATGGCCAACCTGGATACGAACACGGTGCTGACGCTGGAATCCTCTGCGGCGGGCGTGATGGGCTACCTGGAGGCGTCCTATTTATTCATGGAGGGAGTCAGCGCATTCA
>Ga0224557_1003665_pt1 | contig 11776 bp, 10 predicted proteins | sample 714S31014metaG_FD_180677 | JGI IMG/M metagenome (GOLD analysis project Ga0224557, IMG submission 180677) | Peat soil microbial communities from Stordalen Mire, Sweden - 717 S3 10-14 | ecosystem: Environmental > Terrestrial > Soil > Wetlands > Peat | place: Sweden: Norrbotten County, Stordalen... | reverse complement strand
GCGATCCACGAAGCAAATCGAAACGAGTTGACTTTGAGTGGTGCCACCGCGGAGAAAGGCAAGGGCGTCTCGCGGGTTAAGGTAGTCGGGCGTATTGCCGCTCTTTTGCCCGCGCGTATTCACCATCATTACCATGATTAGCTTGCCCCCAATTGGCCCCGTTAATGTATGCGCCGAAATTACCGCGTACCAGGTGCCCCGAGGGCGCGTTTCGAGATATTGCTGCTGCGTTGGGTATGGCGTAGGACACACTAGAGGCACACACGGGCCACACGAGCGCGCGACCGACGGAAGCCACAAAGGGGGTCCGGATGCAGTCTGAGCACCGCTTACGCGAGGAACTCGCGGCTGTGTTGAGGGATGCAGGCATAGGTGAGATCGACGATCCCGACATACTGGAATTCGATTTTGAGGAGCAGCTCGGCCTGGGCAGCATCGAACTCGCCGATCTGGTAGTTCGGGTTGGTGACGCCTACGCCGTCGAGCTGCCTTCAGACGCCTTTGGAAGGTTTCGCCGGCCGCGTGACCTGCTCGAGGCGATCGAACAGGCAGTCGGGATCGATCCGGCGGCTATCGATCGGCCAGCCATTCACACCTCCCTCGCGAGGCAACCGGAAGCATCGAGAACAGACGCACCGATAGCGATCCTTTCCTCGATGGAGCCCCCGCCGACGAGTCTCATCGACGCGCTACGCGCCCGCGCCGACAATCACCGTGACCATCCCCACCTGCAGTTCCTCACCACCGACGGGGAGGTCACCACGCTGACCTTCGGTGAGCTCTGGGACCAGGGCAGGCACGCAGCCGCAGGAATGGCCAACCTGGGCTTGGTCACCGGGGAGCGGGTCGCGATTTTGGCGCTGACGGGGCCTGACTTCTTCGTCGCCTTCGTCGGCACGCTGTGCGCGGGTGGGGTTCCGGTACCGATCTATCCGCCCGTGCGACTCGACGAATTGGATAGCTACGTCGAGCGTGAAGCCCGGATTCTGCGGAGTGCCGGGGCAGCATTCATCATTTCCGATCCACAGTTCAAGGCAGCGGCGGACCTGATCTGCACCGCCACTCCATCCCTCCGGGAATCCACGACGGTGGCTGCACTGACCGACGGCGCCACGGCACCATTCTGCGTCGGGTCGCCCCCGGAGCTCGCGCTTATTCAGTACACGTCGGGAAGCACGGGAGACCCCAAGGGCGTCGCGCTCACCCATGCCAATCTGCTGGCGAACATCCGGGGCATTAGCGAGGCCAGTGTGCTCGGTGGCCTCCAACCGGCGGATGTCGCGCTGAACTGGATGCCGCTGTACCACGACTTCGGACTCATCGCGAGCTGGATGGCGACGGGGATCTTCACCGGCGCCACGGTGTTGATGATGTCGCCGGTCGATTTCCTCACCAAGCCGACGCTTTGGCTGTGGGCCATCGATCGGTTTCGGGCGACAACCATCGCGACCACGACCTTCGGGCTCGACCACGTAGTGCGGCGCGTCGCGGACGAGCGTATCGCGGGCCTGGACCTATCCAGCGTCAAGTTCGCGGTGATGGGGGCGGAACCCGTTCGAGTCACCGCCGTCGACGAGTTCAGCCGCCGCTTCGAGCCCTACGGCTTCCGCCGGAGCGCCTTCGCGCCGGGCTACGGACTTGCGGAGTCTTGCGTTGCGGTGACGATCGCGTGCGGTGAAGGGCGTCCCCGGGTGGACCACGTCGACGCCGATCTGCTGGCCACGGCCGGTCGAGCCGTGCCGGCGCACCCCGGATCCCGGACCCGCACCCTGGTATCCGTTGGCACCCCGATCAATGGGCAGCAGATCCGAGTCGTCGACGTGACAGACGAGCGGCTCGAACCACTTGCGGAGCGCCTCGAGGGCCGCGTGCTGGTCCAGGGCAAGTCTGTGATGTCCGGCTATTTCGGCAGGCCAGAAGCCACTGCGTTGGTTCGGATGGGCGACTGGCTGGACACTGGCGACCTGGGCTACCTGGTCGACGGGGAGCTGTTCATCACCGGTCGCATCAAGGACCTGATCATCAAGGCGGGTCGTAACTACCACCCCCAAGACATCGAGCAGGCCGTCGGCGAGCTGCCCGGGGTGCGCAAGGGGTGCGTAATCGCGTTCGGTGAAGAGATGCCGGAACAAGGTGAAGGGATCGTGGTGGTTGCCGAAACCGCCGCCGACGCCGCGAAGCACGACGAAATCAAAGCCTCGATCCGTGCGGCGGTCATCGAGGCGACGGGTACATCGGTCGACGACGTCGTGCTGATAGGCCGGGGCCGCATGCTCAAGACGTCCAGCGGCAAGCTGCGGCGCCGGGAAACCCGGCAGGCCTACCGAGACGGAACCCTGGGCAAGGCGGCCCCAGGAGGACGGTGGAAACTCGCCGCCACGATGACCCGGTTGGGCTGGTTCCGAACACGAAAGTTCGCTGTCAGATGCCGGGAGACCCTGGTCGGCACCTACATCGCGGGCGTGACGATGTCGGTCATGCTGATCTCTGCGGGCGCGACAGTGTGGTTGCGGCGTCGGACCACCGCGTGGCGCTTCGCTCGGCGCATGCTTCGCGTTTTGTTGGCCGCGACGGGGATGTCGTTCCGGCGGACCGGCGCCCCGCTGCCGGATAGCCAGGCGCTCTACGTCAGCAACCACCCCACCGACATGGATCCCCTACTCCTGGTCAGTGCGTTAGACCGGCCGGTGTCGATGACTGGAAAGGCGCGGCTGTTCAGGGGTCTGTTCGGGGTGTTCGCACGCCGCCTCGGCGTCATCGCCGTCGAACCGGGCTCAATGGAGTCGTCGCTGGCGTCATACGAGCGAATGCAGGCGCTGCTGGCGAAGGGGGAATCGATCCACATCTTCCCCGAGGGCGAACGGCGTGACATCCCCGGCACGTACCCTTTCCGGCTCGGCGCGTTCAAGCTGGCCGCCAGTGCGGGGGTCCCGATCGTCCCGTTGGCCCTGCGGGGTCCTCGGGAGGTGATGCGGGGCCGGCCGTACCGACCCGCGGCCCTGGAAGTAGAGGTCCTTCCCACGGTGCGGCTCGACGGCGATCCCTCCGATTTGGCGGCCCTGGCGAAGGCACGCGACAAGATCCGGGGAATGATCGCCGAAGCGACCGGCGAGCCGCTGATCGCGGCCCGCAGCCTGAAAAGGCCGGTTGTGAAGGACTCGGTCGCCACCCGATTCACCACATGGGGTCGTTGATTAGATCTTGACGAGGTCGAATCCCTTGTACCCGGCATCGGCGACCTCGGCACAGATGTCGTTGTACGCCGCGAATCCGCCCAGGAACAGCATGAACACCCTCGGCTTTCCAGGCACATTGGCGCCCAGGTACCAGGAGTTGGCTTTGATGAAAAGCGACGCCTCGGCTCGACGTGAGAGCTCGGCTCCCCAGCCGTCGACGGCATCGCGGGTTGCTTCCATTGCGGTGCAGCCATGGTCATCGAGGTAGGCGATGGCGTCGGCGATCCAGTTCACGTGTGCTTCGGCGTGCAGCACCATGTTCGCCAGCACCGCGGGCGCCCCAGGCCCCGAGATCAGGAACAGGTTGGGGAACCCGTCGACGCCCAGGCCCAGATAGGTGCGCGGACCGTGCACCCAGTCCTCGCTCAGCCTCGCGCCGTGGCGGCCGACGATGTCGATCTTGGCCAGTGCCCCGGTCATCGCGTCGAAACCCGTCGCAAAAACTATCGCGTCGAGGTCGTAGTGTGTATCGCCGGTGTTGATCCCGGCGGCATCAACCGATTCGATCGGGGTGGCGCGCACGCTGACGAGCGACACATTGGGCTTGTTGAAAGTCTGAAAGTAGTTGCTGTCTGTGCAGATTCGTTTGGTTCCAATGGGATGGTCATTGGGAATCAACAGGTCGGCGACCGCCGGGTCGGCGATCACCGCCCTGATCTTCTCCTCGTAGAACTTGCGTGCCTCCTCGTTGGCCACCAGGTCGGTCATCTGGTCGGGGAAGGTCTTGGAGTAGAGCACACCGCCCAGTTGCCAACGCTTTTCGAACGCCGCCCGGCGCTCCTCCGGGGTGAAGTCCATGGTCGGCTTGGGGGCGGTGATGTGCGGCGATCCGCCGCCGCTGCGCCACGACAGCCGGCGGCGCTCCGCGTAGCCGGCCTTGATCTCGGCGAGCTCCTCGCTGGACAGCGATCGGTTGCCCGCCGGGATGCTGTAGTTGGGCGTGCGCTGGAAGACGTACAGGTGCGCGGCCTGCTCTGCGATGATCGGAATCGTTTGAATGCCAGAGGATCCGGTTCCGATGACCGCCACCCGCTTGCCGGTGAAATCAACGTCATCATACGGCCAGTGCGCGGTGTGGTAGATCTCGCCACCGAAGGTGTCCAGGCCGCTGAAGTTCGGGGTCATCGCGGCCGACAACGGTCCCGTGGCCATCAGGCAGAACCGTGCTGTGAGCACCTCACCGGCATCGGTGGTGACCGTCCAGCGCAATGTGGTCTCGTCGAGCACCGCCGAGACGACACGGGTGTTGAACGTGATGTCGCTGCGCAGGTCGAGTTTGTCGGCGACCCAGTTCAGGTAGGCGAGGATCTCGGCTTGGGTGGCGTACTTCTCGGTCCAGTTCCACTCTTGCTGCAGTTCGTCGGAGAACGAATAGCTGTAATCGACGCTCTCGACGTCGCAGCGCGCGCCCGGATACCGGTTGAAGTACCAGGTGCCGCCCAGTTCGGGCGCGGCCTCGATCACCCGGACCGAGAGCCCCTGCGCGCGTAGCTTGTGCAGCGCGTACAGGCCGGCGAATCCGGCACCCACGACTACCGCGTCCAGAAGCTGATCACCGGCATTCTTCACAACAGTCACGGTAGCCGTCCGCCACGTCGAGTCGCTCCACCTCCCGGGTTCCGAGTGGGGTGATCGATATCTCCGCAAATCCGATCGGGTATCGCCGGTGAGTCGGGGCGCGGACTGTTGTAGACCTTTAGTAGGACCTCACACCTAAGGACAACAGCATGAGCGAGCGAGTACTCGACCAGGTCATGTCGATGGCGGACCAGTTGCGCGAACAGGGCGCAGAAGCCGAAAGGATCGGGCGGCTCACCGACGACAGCGTCAAGCTCATGAAGGCGGCCGGAGTGATCCGCCTGCTGCAGCCCAAAAGCTACCGCGGGTTCGAGGTCCACCCTCGCGAGTTCGCCGAGACCGTGATGGCGACAGCCGCACTCGATCCGGCTGCCGGCTGGATTGTCGGCGTGGTCGGCGTGCACCCCTACCAGTTGGCGTACGCGGATCCGAAGGTGGCCGCCGAGGTCTGGGCCGACGACGTCGACACCTGGATGGCCTCCCCGTACGCTCCACAGGGCGTGGCAAAGCCGGTTGACGGGGGCTACATCTTCAACGGCCGCTGGCAGTTCAGCTCGGGCACCGACCACTGCGACTGGATCTTCCTGGGCGCGTTTCTGGGCGACGCCGAGGGCAAACCGGTGATGCCGCCGCAAATGCTGCACATGATCCTGCCCCGCAAGGACTACGAGATCGTCGAGGACTCCTGGAATGTCGTGGGGCTGCGCGGAACCGGATCCAAGGACGTCATCGTCAAAGACGCGTTCGTCCCGGCCTACCGGACGATGGATGCCGCCAAGGTGATGGACGGCACCGCCCAGCGCGAGGCCGGCATGACCGAGCCGCTGTATCTGATGCCGTGGTCGACGATGTTCCCGCTTGGCATCTCTTCGGCGACCATCGGCATCGCTGAGGGCGCCCTCGCCGCGCACCTCGACTATCAACGGCAACGCGTCGGCGCCACCGGAACCGCGATCAAGGACGACCCGTACGTCATGTATGCCATCGGTGAAGCCGCGGCCGATATCAACGCCGCTCGCCAGGAATTGCTGGCCAACGCCGACCGCATCTACGACATGGTCGCCGCCGGCAAAGAAGTCTCGTTCGCGGACCGCGCGGCGGGCCGCCGCACCCAGGTGCGCGCGGTGTGGCGCGCGGTCTCGGCGGTCGACGACATCTTCGCACGCTCCGGCGGAAACGCCGCGCGCATGGACAAGCCGCTACAGCGGTACTGGCGCGACGTCCACGTCGGCCAAATGCACGCTATCCACGTCCCCGGCACCATCTACCACGCGTCGGCGCTCAGTTCGCTGGGCATCGATCCGCCGGTGGGTCCGCTGCGCGGCCTGATCTAATAAATCAAGGAGGGCGCACCAAATGAGTGACCTGAAGAGCCTTGGTTACATCACCGCCTCGACCAGCGACATCGAGCGTTGGCGGCATTTCGCTTTCGGCGTGCTGGGTTTCGCCGAAGGTCAGGGACCCGACCCGTCGGCGCTGTACCTGCGGATGGACGAACGCGCCGCCCGGATCATCGTCGTGCCCGGCGAGACCGACCGGGTGCTCACCATCGGTTGGGAGGTCCGCGACCACGCGGCACTGCAGCGGGTCACAGCGGCCCTCGACAGGGCCGCAGTGGCGTTCAAACGACTGTCCGTCGACGAGGCCGGGGACCGCCGCGTCGAAGAGGTGATCAGTTTTGAGGACCCCTCCGGAACGACACTCGAGGTGTTTCACGGTGCGGTGCTCGACCACAGCCCGGTGATCACCCCGTTCGGCGCGAAATTCGTCACCGGCGATCAGGGCCTTGGCCACGTCGTGGTGCCGGCTACCGATCCCAACGCGATGTTCGACTTCTACACCGACGTACTGGGTTTCCTGTCCCGAGGCGCGTTCCGGGTGCCGCTACCGAAAGAATTCGGGCCGGTTCGGGTGCGGTTCCTCGGTATCAACGAGCGCCACCACAGCATGGCGATCGTCCCGGCCGCACACCAGCGTGACCCGGGCGTCGTCCACGTCATGGTGGAGGTCGACACCCTGGATGCCGTGGGTCGGGCGCTGGACCGGATCAACGCCGACGGCATTCAGTTGTCGTCCACCCTCGGCCGCCACACCAACGACAAGATGGTGTCGTTCTACGTCCGCGCACCCGGCGACTGGGACATCGAGTTCGGTACCGATGGTATGCGGGTCGACGAAACCTATTACACCGCAGAGGAAATCACCGCCGATAGCTACTGGGGCCATCAGTGGGTAGGCGACATGCCCGCCGCGATGCGGCTGTGACAGGTCCGCGGAGAAGCGAAGCCCCAGCGGATCTCTGCCCTGACCGCCGGCCACAGGTCTTGTTGGAAGTCCTCGGCCGCCCGTCGGGCCGCGGCCGCGCGAGGGGCCGACACACGCACCGACGCGCGTACGGCGGCACGCATGCGCGAGGAGATTCCCAAAGCGTTGTTCAGCTGAGTTACTTTGCCACGCCCACGGTCTCCTCGACGATCGGCAAGTTGCCGTGTCTCACCGCATCGATGATCGACTCGCTCAACGCCGAGCACACCAGGAACACGCCCCGGCTGGCGTGGGCCGACATCTTTTGCGCCTCGGCGCGCTCGGTACATCGGGCCGTCGCGTCGGCGTTCCACTGCACACTGGTCTGGTTCCATGTGCTCTTGCGCGCCAGCACCCGCGCGCCGCAGTTGTCGCAAACCACCGGAATCATGGGCGTCTCATCGAGGCGGTTGTCGACCGGGATGGAAGATTCGAGCGCCATCACACCGAGCCGGCAGTCGCCCGGGCCGCGATGTTCGCCTCGACCTCTTTGAGCCAAGCTTCGTAGGGCCGGGTCGTATCGAGTTCAAACTCGAAGCGGTCCACCATGTCCGGCTCCAGGTCTGCGACGTCCACATAGAACTGCTGGTACCAGCGGCGCAACTGGTAGACGGGCCCGTCCTCCTCGACCAGTAGCGGGTTGTCGATGCGCGCCTTGTGCCGCCAGATCTCTACGTCTTGCTCGAACCCGAGCTTGACGTAGTCGCCGAGCTTGATCGCGGTCTGCATGGCCACGTCTGCAGGCAACGTGGCCGACTTCTTGACGATGATGCCGTACTGCAGCACAAACGAATTCGAGTCGATCGGATAATGACAGTTGATCAGGATCGTCTGCTGGTCGCCCTGCGCGTAGTGGTAGATCAGGTCGTCGATCATGAAGGACGGGCCGTAGTACGACGCCACCGACGTGTTGCCGAGCATCGCCGCGCCTTCGGTGCCGCCCATATCTGCGCGACCCTCGCCGTTCATGTACTGCGTCGCGACGGGTCCTTCGAAGATGTTCTTGAAGTAGGTCGGCAACGCGCCATGGATGTAGAAGAAGTGCGCCATGTCCACGACGTTGTCGATGATCTCGCGGCAGTTGCTCTGCACGACGGTGGTGTACCAATGCCAGTCGGTCCACTCGTCGCTGGTAGCGCCCTCGATGCGCGGGATCGTCACATCGGGTGTGGGCGGATTGCCTTCGGGGTCGTTCCAGACGAACAACATGCCGTCCTGTTCCAGCGTGGTCCAGGTCGCGGTGCGGGCCAGCCGGGGCGTGCGCCTGGCGTAGGGCACCTGTTTGCATCGCCCGTCGCCGCCCCAGCGCCAGTCGTGGAACGGGCATGCGATCTCGTTGCCTTTGACCACGCCCTGCGAGAGATCACCGCCCATGTGCCTGCAGTAGCTGTCGAGCACGTTGATCTTGCCTCCAACAGGCGGGCCGCTGCGGAAGACCACCAGCTTCTGGCCGAACGCGTTGATCGCGTGCGGCTCGCCGTCATCGAAATCTCTGATCAGCCCAAGACAATGCCAGCCGCGGGCGAACCGCGTCGGCGCGGCCTGCGCCTCAATGAACCGGACTTCATCGGTGTCATTCTGCGGTGTCATGCGAATGATTTAACTCCTGCGACCGGGCTTATGGGGGTTCATTTTCCGTTGCTCGGCTACCTGGCCAGTTGCGGCGCAGCGAAGACGGTTTGACTAGCAACTTTGCCGAGATGCATTAATAGAACGTGTTACAGTTTTCCGACCCTGGCCGAGGGCCGGAACACCCCGGAATTTGCGCGCAAGGAGGCCAGCGTGAACTGCGTCGTCGGCCGCGTTCAGCTCGAGGTGTATCCCGAATCAGCGAAAATGCTGGCGGCACCATGACCAAGTCGCGATCGCTCGCGGTCGTTACCCTCGCGTACATCCTGGCTGTTGGGGTAGGCGCCGCCTGGCTGGCGTGGGTGGCGACATCAGGTCGCTCACCGCGGTCGCCTTCGTCGTCGGTTTGGCAGCGGTGACCACGGAGCTCGTGTCCGACGTGCAGCTGCAACGGTTCGTCAGGAGCGCGCAACCCGGCGAGGTGATGAACCGGGGTCTGTGGAGTTGGTCGCGGCATCCAAACTATTTCGGGGAGTTCGGTTTCTGGTTCGCCTTGGCATTGTTCGGTGTGGCCGCGTCTCCGTCGGATGCGTGGTGGTTGTTCGCGGGCGCGGTCCTGATGCTGGGCATGCTCCTGGGCGCCAGTATTCCGCTGATGGAGACCCGCAGCCTGCAACGCCGACCGCGTTATCAGGAAGTCATCGACCGGGTGCCGCGCTTCGTCCCCAGGCCACCTCGGAAGATATCGGCAAGATGATTACATGAAGCGCAAACGCGTTGTCGTCGCGGGGCTCGGTGATGTCGGCATCCTGGCCGCCATCCGTCTGGCCCCGCATGCCGACGTGGTCGGAATCTCGGTCAAACCAGCGCTGGTGAGTGGGCAAGAGCTCGGAGTCCGACTAGCCCGCCCGGACGATTGGGCCCGCGACTACTGGATTCCGTTCGACAACTTCCGGCGCCTGGACGGGGCGCGGAAGGTTCAGGCCACGCTGACGGGAGTCGACCTGGCGGCCCGAACCGTCTTCGGTGTAGGCGAGGACGGCACGACGATCGCGGAGGAATACGACACGCTGATCATTTCCACAGGAGTTAGCAACGGCTTCTGGCGCCGGCCGACGCTGCAGTCAGCCGCCGAGATCAGCACCGATCTACACGCCGCACACCAGCGCCTGGCCGCTGCCGACTCGGTGATTGTGGTGGGAGGCGGCGCGGCAGCAGTGAGCAGCGCGGTCAACATCGCAACCACCTGGCCGCACAAGCGCGTCGACCTGTACTTCCCCGGAGATCGCGCACTGGTCGGATATCACCCCCGGACTTGGAACCGCATCCAGGGGCGCCTGACCGACCTGGGCGTCGGCCTGCACCCGGGACATCGCGCCGTGCTGTCGAACGACTCCGAGATCACCAGCGAACCGGTCCAGTGGAGCACCGGGCAGCCCCCGGCCTCCTCGGATGCCGTGCTTTGGGCGATAGGGCGGGTGCAACCCAACACGGGTTGGCTACCGGCAGAGCTCCTCGATGAAGACGGCTTCGTTCGCGTGACGCCCGAGCTGAAGGTGCCAGGCCAGGACGGTGTCTACGCCGTCGGCGACGTCGCGGCTAGCGACCCACTGCGCAGCTCCGCCCGCAATCGCGGGGATGCGCTGGTGGCCCATAACATCCTCGCCGAGTTCGCAGGCAAAAAGATGCGGACGTATCGGACGCCGGGCCGGCGGTGGGGCTCGTTGGTGGGGGCACAGGCGAACGGGCTGGAAGTCTTCCTACCCACTGGCCAGGCGTTCCGTCTGCCGTCATGGTCGGTCAAGCGGCTGGTGATGCCGTACGTCGTGCGATGGGGCATGTATCGCGGAGTGCGCGAAAACCGCCCCCTCAAGACGTCGTAAAACTTTCCTAACTGGGTCCCGGCGGCATGAAGCGTCGGTGCAATTCCTCTGTGAGCACATGGATCTGGCGAGTGAGGTCGGTGTTGGTCTTGAGTTCCAAGTCCTGGGTCTGGAAGTCATGGTCGGCCCTGGACTGTTGGAATGCCGCCTGACGGTTCTGGCCGATCATCACGAATGTCGACAGAAATATCGCCTCGAGCGATACCACCAGAGTCAGTGTCGGCCAGGGGCTTCGTTCTAGGAACACCATCGACACGCCGAACAGCGCCGCATGCAGCCAGACGAAGTTCATCGAGCCGGCGAACGACGTTATCCGGTCGGCAAGGCGCAGCTGAAAATCCTCGCTTCTTCGCTTGGCCTCGTCCAGCACGGCAGGGTGATGAACCTGTCCACTTCGCAGGAGCCGGCGCGGAATCAATTGAGGGCTATGCCGATGGCTTTCGCGCCCTGTTGTCTCTTCGGCCTCTGTCGTCATGTTGAGCCGTTCCTTTCGATGCCGATCGGCAGGGGGCCGAATTACCCGCGGGTATAACCCCGGCGGACCGTGCGATCCAGAATCCCCAGAGTTGCCCGCAACGCGCCCTCAGACATAATCGGGAAGATTTTGGCGTCCCGCCACTTCTGGTCGATGTTCGACCAGTCATAAAACGATGTGACCAGCGTGCCCCCGCCGTCGCCGATGTCCGAGGCCGGCTGCAGCCGATAACCGTAGACGTGCCCGATCTGCGGCCGCAGCTGGCCGAGAACCGTCCACGAGATCAGCCGATCTTGTTCGAACTCGTTGATTTCGACGGTGACGTCGTACTTGCCGAACTGCGGAAAGTCGTTCAGTGACTCCCGGTCCATGTGGACCACGAAGCTGTCGCCGACGGCCTGCACCGGATCGCCTTCGGCGTCTTGCAGCATCCCGGAGGAATCGATCGCGACGTGCCCCTGCGGGTCGCATAGCACCGCGAAAATATCGGGGGCCGATGCCGCGATGGTGCGCTGGGTCTCCATGCGTTCGGTCATGAGTCCTCACCTTCGCGTGGGGATGGCCCTAGATGGCTACAGCCGCTTACTGTACGACTGTCGGGCCTGCGCATGGACGTGAAGCTAGTTTCACGCTCGCGGCCGAACGTGCAGCTAGTTTCACCCTCGGCGAGGTGCACGAAGCGTTCAGCGCCCAAGCCCTGGGCGTGCTGCGTGAACTGCCGAACCAGCTGG
>Ga0224557_1003660_pt1 | contig 11784 bp, 12 predicted proteins | sample 714S31014metaG_FD_180677 | JGI IMG/M metagenome (GOLD analysis project Ga0224557, IMG submission 180677) | Peat soil microbial communities from Stordalen Mire, Sweden - 717 S3 10-14 | ecosystem: Environmental > Terrestrial > Soil > Wetlands > Peat | place: Sweden: Norrbotten County, Stordalen... | reverse complement strand
GGGTGAACGCGATATGGCCGGGGACAACAAATCGCTCGGACGTTTTATATTGGATGGCATCCCGCCAGCACCGCGCGGCATACCTCAAATTGAAGTAACGTTTAACATCGATGCCAACGGTATCCTTAACGTGACTGCCAAGGATAAGGGAACCGGTAAAGAGCAAAGCATTACGATCCAGGAGAGCGGCAACCTTGATAAGACGGAAGTTGAAAAAATGGCTAAAGACGCTGAAGCGCATGCTGAGGAGGATAAGCAAAAGCGGGAATTAGTTGAAAGCCGCAATACGCTAGATAGCGCTATCTATCAAGCTGAGAAACTCCGCCGGGACAATGAAAAGAAACTTAGTGACGAAGATATGAAATCGCTTAATCAAGCTGTTGACAATGCTAAGAAGGCTACCAGTGACGAAAAAGCTGATAAACAATCACTTGAAAAAGCGATGAAAGAACTTAATGACACCTTGATGCCGATTGGCGCCAAAATGTATGAAGCCGCCAACAAAGAAAAAGCTGATACTGCTGACAGTGAACCGGATAAATCAACCGATGAACCCAAGAAAGGCGATAGCGATGAGCCGATTGAGGGCGAGGTCGTAGATAAAGAGAAATAGGCTTTAACCTTTGCTTAAGGCAAAAAGACTTTAGAGAGAGTGAGTAAACGTGTCGGACGATGAACTGATAGAACTGGTTATAACTTGCCAAAGTTGGCAAAAGGCACATGCCCTAGTTGATGAGTTATTCGCGCTTAAACTTCTCCGGTCCGCCGAATTTATCCCGTCACCGGCTTCTTCTTTGGTAATGGCGATTTACCGCAATTCCCAGAACGTTAACGTGGTTATTCAGACCAATACTTCTGATATTGCGTCAATTAAAATAGTGGTAAGCAAAGCCCAGTACGAGGTGTCTATTACCCAAGGAACTCCAGCTGTGAATGCTGGTGCTTGCGGTACTATTTAAGCAAGGGAATTAAAAATGGCGAAACGTGATTATTACGAAGTACTGGGTGTCGATAAAAATGCCAGTCCGGATGAGATAAAAAAAGCATTTCGGCGCTTGGCAGTTGAACATCACCCCGACCGTGGCGGTAACGAAGAGAAGTTCAAAGAAATTAATGAAGCCTATGAAGTTTTAAAGGATACCGACAAACGGAAACGTTATGATCAATTCGGACATGCCGGAGTTGGTAGTAGCGCCGCCAGTGACGGTAATCCGTTCGCCGGCGGATTCGGTGGTGGTCAAAGCGTAAACTTCGATTTCGGCGACTTAGGGCTGGGCGATATTTTTGAAAGTTTCTTTGGTGGCGGCAATCAACGCCGGACACATAATCAACAGGCTGTCGGTCATGATGTCGAGACTAGGGTTGAGATAAGCTTTGAGCAAGCAGTTTTCGGGACAGAAGTTGATCTGCATCTTAATCTTGAAGATAGCTGCCCGCACTGCAAGGGAACGATGACCGAACCGGGTTATGAACTCAAAACCTGTGAAACTTGTCATGGCAGCGGTCAAGTTGTTAATGTGACGCGGACGATATTCGGTAATATCCAGCAGGCGACTGTCTGCCCAACGTGTCACGGCAATGCCCGGGTACCTGAGAAAACTTGCAGTCTGTGTCATGGCCGTGGAACTCAAAAATCATCACAGAAAGTTGTCTTAAAAATTCCGGCCGGGATTGACGACGGCGCGACTATCAGGTTGCGCGAACACGGCGAAGCGGTAGCTAACGGGGCAAAAGGCGACCTGTATGTTAATATCCGGGTTAAACCGCACAAGAAATTCACCCGTGAAGGTGATCTGATATTGAGCGAGGAACACGTTAGTATGATCGATGCTGCGCTTGGCACTGAGATGACCATTGAAACGGTGGACGGTCCGGTCCGCATGAAAGTCCCCGCCGGTACCCAGTCACAGTCAGATTTTAAACTGTCGAATCATGGTGTCCCGCACTTGCGCAGCAATTCGCGGGGGGCCCACATTGTCACGATTACTGTTGATACGCCAGCAAAATTGACGAAATATCAAAAAGAATTACTGGAAGCTTATCAAGAGAACAATGAGAAACACGGCTTCTGGCACAACTAGCGCCAACCGATAGATAGGCTAATAACTTTCTTGATATTGCCGTGTTAAATATGCTCCGTAAGTGGACTTGTTAAAGCATTGCTGCAAAGTTTGGCAGCCGCCAGCATCATATTTGGAATAAGCCAAGAATGTGGCTTCTTTTTCTTGAAGATCAGCCCCCGTAACATTATTAAGCATCCCGTGAATCGGATAACCGGCATAAAACTTGATAGGAATAATAACCTGATTGGCATAGTGTTGGGTCTCGTATTGCTTGTAGGCTTGTTTAACAAATAGGCTGACCGTCATGTGGTCGCTGTGGTCCGGATACTGAGTGCTGATGAAATCGGATTGAGTATTAATTTCTGTCGCTGTGTAAGTGTTCATTAAGGCACTCAAAGCGGCAGTCAGCTGGGCCGAGGTGTAGTAGGATTGGCCGTCAACCGAATTTATCTGGCTGATCTCGCCTGAATAAAGCTTGGCCAGACTTTGGTATTCCATTGATTTAAAACCCTGGCCAAGTAAATTGCCATCCGGTAAATGCATAAATATTAATGATATTTTTGTGTAACCTTCCGGGTTGGCAATAGCCAAGAACTCATGATTTGATAACTCGATAATTCTTTGAACCCAGAGAGTATTTAGGCTGATTCCAAGCATTGTGTCATAAGCGGCTTCGGAACCCTGTTCGCGGCTGAGCCAATAGGATTGGCCTTGGCCGGCATCACCGGCCGTCAGATACACCGAACGGACACAATAACCGGCCTGGATATCGTGCATGAGATCAGGGTTAATGAATAATATATCATCGTCCTCATGAGCGACGATATTCATGACTGAAAGAGAATTACAAGTGGTATAGGGCAGCTGGCCAAACGTAATCGGCACTACCGTGGCCGGACCTTGCGGCGACTGTGGGGTTTTCGGGGTGCTAGTGTGTATGCCTTTATCGTAATAGAGCAATATTTCTTTGGGCTGGTTTAAAGTGCCGGCTATTAGCACGCTATCGTTAGGCCGTCCGTAGTAACTAACGACTTGTTCCAGCGTGCAGTTCGAGTAATTTGTCAGATTGCCGCTTAACGTCAGCAAATAGGCGAAGCTATGAGTATACAAATTAGGTTGCCAGGCAGTGCTGCTAAGAATCTGTTGCGGTTCGGTGCAGTTAGCTAGTGGCATGACATTTAATTTATTTTGAGCATCTAATTTAATCGGCACTACCCGCCAGTAATCGCCTACCAGTACATCTGTTTTTCGGCGGGTTAAAACTTGGGTGATGGCCGTATCGCGGTAATTCTGGCTGGCCAGGGCGTTTTTATCGGCCGTGTAGATCCGTACCGACGTGAACAGGCCAAGGATAATGGCCACCACGATCACTAGGCCGCAGCTGACTACCAGCTCCGGGCGCCACTTTCTGCTTCTAACATAAGCTGCCACCGATATGAAAACTGCGAAAAGGCTGATCGTTAAATAGCGGGCATCGACGGCGTAATAATGATTAGTTACGATGAAGCTGACCAGCGCGATAATAGTAGTCCAGATAAGCATAATTGAAAGCAGTGAAGCTCTATCTACCAGGACTTTCTTGCCTTGTTTATGAGCCCAGCTATCATGAAGCAAGCGGATAACAATATACAGGCCGAAAATTAAGATAACCGCATTGATTATATAGGCCGGTCCGCCGAGGCTTGTCAGCCTGGCTAATATCGCATGGGGAATATTTCTAACTACTGTCGAATCGTAAGCCGGATTCGCGACAAAATTGGTGAGAAGACCCATTAAGGCGAAAAGACTGCCAAGTGCGAAGTTGGAAACCTTAGAGCTCATATTATACGGATCGATGCTTGACTGGTTTGATAGATGCGTAATATGGCTGCCGTTAATAAGCGTCAGGATGATAATGCCCACAATTGTTGATATGACTGCCAAAGCTAACCAGTTGACCGAAATGCTTACAAATTTCCAGGCGCGGGCGGCGGCGTAAACAGTTAATGCTACAATAGCCCCGCCGATACTGAAAACCAGGAATAATTTATCGCTCGCGATCAGCAAGCTTAAACAGACTACCGCTAGCCAAAAGGCCCAACTCTTAATCCTGGGCGAGCGGATGATGATGATAAGGCTAAGGATGTAGACAATGTACTCAATGTTACGGGTAGCCAGCATTGCCATATTGACTGGCAGTATGCCGCCGGCATACGGTTGGGCCGGTACCAGCAATAAAACTGAGGCCAACGCCAAGCAAATTGTCCCGAATATAAGCGGGCGGCGTTCGATCCTATGCAGAACTGCCAGCAATGCTACTATCGTCAGCATGACAATAATTACAGTAAATACCGTAAAGTCTAAGCTGGTTGATCCGAAAAGTTTAATCAGCCAGAAAACCGGCCATTTCAAAAGGAAACTGTGGGAACTAGGGAATGTTGCGTTGCGGAAAGTGGCCGAGTTTTTAAACAGGTCAGCATTAACTAACTGATCAGCATTACCGGCTTGCAATTTGGCGCCCAAAATTGACCACAGTAGTGTTGTAGCGAATACGATCAGTACCGATAAGGACATGTAAACTTTGCCAAAAAGTTTAGATTCAACTAATTTTCTGATTTTTTTAGACTGTGATCGGCTAAACAAACGTTTCTTTATCCGGCCAGTTTTTATTTTTAATACCATGGTTTAGCGTCCAATCGCATAGTCCGGAAAATATGTCGCTTATATAGATAGAAATTCCAGATTGTAGTAATACCGAGTGCAATTGTCCGGGCCATAAAGGCCGGTACCGGCGGAGTCAACAGTTTTGTAACTAGTAGTGTAAAACCGAAGTTAAACAGTACCAGTACTGAAAAAGCGATAATCTGAGGAATAAGTATCCGGTGGTGCATTTCCCGGTCATTAAACGTAACTGTTTTTTGCAGAGAAAAGGATACGATCAGTCCAAGCCAAAAACTTAGACCGACTGCCAGCACCGCACTGGCGCCCAAGGCTTGCGCTGAGATAATGATCAGCATCTCAAATAAGTAGACACTAATGCCGATAATGATGTAACGATGCCCTATGCGCCGGAATAATGAATGGATTCTGGTTTTCATTGATGAATGATCTTCTTCTCGATGCCGATGGATTTATCATAGTCAACTACATACAGCGGTCGTTGTCGGCTTTGTCTGTAGATGCGCGAAACGTAGAGTGACATGATACCTTGCGACATAAGCACAATCCCAACCAGGAAAAGTATCAGTATGCCCAGCATTGCCGTGCCCGTGAATTTCCAGTGCCAGGGATCACCCAGCAGCGGCTGTTCAATAAACACTACGATACCCAGTAAGAATGAAGCTACGGTTATAAGTACGCCTAAATAGCCAAATAAAAATAGTGGTTTTAAAGTCAGCGAAGTAAAGCTGTTAGCCGCCAGCCCCATGAGCTTATTCAAGTTATAGCCGGGCAATCCGCTCTCACGCTTTTTGGCCGCGAACTTAATGTACTGCCGCCGGAATCCCAACCAATCAATCAGGCCTCTGGTTATCCGGTCAGCCTCCGGCAGTGTCAGGAAGACCTGCTGGACTTTTCTGTCAATTAACCGGAAATCGGTTGATCCGATAATTAGTTTCTGATCGGCCAACTTATTAAAAAGCTTATAAAACAGCCGTGTAGTAAGGCGTTTAACCCAACCGATATCATTGGCGGTACGCAAACCGATAACAACTTGCGCACCATTTTTCCAGGCATTGATAAACTCCGGTATAAGTTCTACCGGATGCTGGCCATCACCATCCAACATCAGGATTGCTTGTCCCTGAGCCATTGCGATGCCGGCCGACAGCGCTATTTCTTTGCCGAAATTTCTTGAAAACGAGATTAACTTTATCTGAGGATCAGTGGCATGCCAACCGCTAATTAATTCCGCCGTGTTATCAGTGCTGCCGTCATCGCAATAGATTATTTCATAATCCTTGACGCCGGCATGACGCAATATTTCAATTAGTGAAGCATGAAATTTAAATAATCCTGTACTTTCGTTATAAACAGGCACCACAATAGATAACAGATAATCTTGTAATTTAGGCATTGTTACAGGTAATTATGGGACAATTATAGCAAAATAAATAGTGTTTTTACTAACAGAGAAGAAAAACTCATAAGGACATCATAAAAGGTTAATAAAACAGCGTATCAATAGACGCTGGATATAATCTGTTTATGCTAGGAAATAAAATAAAAAGTGTTATAATATACAATAATGTCATTAAATGATAAAGGAATAGATAGGGTCTATGTCTTCATTAAATTTACGTAAAATTCGTACAATAGGTCGCCATACATTAATTTCCCTGCCTGACTTAAAACTGACAGATGTACCGGCTAAAATTGATACCGGCGCCTACAGTTCTTCAATCTGGGCGAGTAACATTAGTATTATTGATGGCGAATTACAGTTTACGCTGTTTAACAAGCAGTCTGCGTTCTACTCCGGCAAGATAATTAATACCAAAACCTACAAGGTCCTTTCTATCCGTAATTCTTTCGGACACACGGAACTGCGCTATAAAGTACCGCTGAGAGTAAATATCGAAGGCCGGCTTATGAGAATTCAATTTACGCTTTCCAACCGGGCAGCTAACCGTTTCCCGGTCCTAATTGGGCGGCGCACCCTGCAAAGCCGATTTGTGGTTGATGTTTCACAGGCACCAACAGTGATTGAAAACGGCAATATTATAACTAGTGATATTCTGCAAGACAAAAATACCGGTTCGTGGTATTGTTTGGGGGTTAAAGCCGTTAAACAGTTATCCTCAAATTTGTTTGCAAACGATTTAAGCGCCTTAACTGCATTTCCTCGGTAACTGTTTAACCTTTTATCAGGAGTATTAATATGAGAATTATAATTCTATCCAAAGGCAATTCTTCAACCAGACGCCTAAAAGAAGAAGCATTGCTTCGTGGTCACGAAGTACGGGTAATCGATTATGGTAAGTGTTACGTAACGATTGAAAGAAACAGTCCTGTCGTCCGCTACGAAGGAGAAGAAGTAAAAGACGTTGATGTAATCATACCGCGCATTGCCGCGTCATTAACTATGTATGGCGGTTCAATTGTCCGGCAATTTGAAATGCAGAACGTTTTTACAACCACCAGTTCGATAGCCTTAGTCCGGTCGCGCGATAAATTGCGCAGCATTCAGCTTCTGGCTAAGGCGGGTGTCGATATTCCAAAAACGGTATTCGCTCGAGAAACCGCGGAACTCCAGAATGTTATTGAGCAAGTTGGTGCGGCACCGCTGATTATAAAAGTAGCCCGCGGAACGCATGGTAACGGTGTAGTACTGGCAGAGACCTCCAAAGCCGCCCGGGCAGTTATGCAGGCTTTTTATGTCGAGGGCGTCTCTTTCTTGGTCCAGGAATACATTGCTGAAAGCGCCGGTACTGATATCCGTGTCTTTATTGTCGGCGGCAAGGTTGTTGCCAGCATGAAAAGGCAGAGCCTGAATGAAGATTTCCGGTCAAATATCCACCAAGGTGGTACCGGGAAGCCGACACGATTAAGCGACGAAGAGCGAAAAATTGCCCAGAAAGCGGCAAGAGCGATGGGGCTATCTATTTGTGGGGTCGATATAATACGTTCTAATAGAGGGCCGTTGGTACTTGAGGTAAACGCCAGCCCTGGTTTTGCTATTGAGAAAGTTACGGGTCATAATGTGGCGGAAAAAATTATTGAATATATCGAACAAAATGCGAAGGGCAGGCATCGTAAGGATCGTATCGGCGCCTAAATGGCGCGCACCTGTACTCATTACTGCGATGGTCTTACTGCTGGTGGTGGCAGGGATTGTCGGCGCAGTAAATCCTTCCAGACAGACAACTATACTTGATTTCAGGGGACAGCAGCGAACGCTTTTAGTTGCCCAAACGTCCCAGCAGCTGGAAACCGGCTTAGGCGGCCGCGCCTCGCTTCCTTTAAATGAGGGGATGTTATTTATCTTTGATACTCCCGCAGTTCAGTGTTTTTGGATGAAAGACATGCATTTTCCGCTGGATATTATCTGGCTTAACGCTTCGAAAGAAGTTATTTATATCCAGCCGGATGTTTCTCCTAATACCTACCCGCAATCTTTCTGTCCGCCATTTCCAGCCCAATACGTAATTGAGTTAAATAATGGCCAAGTCCGGACGCTAGGATTAGTAGTCGGGAATAGGCTCGAGTTCTAAGCGCTAATGCTATAGTATGAGAACATGACTCCACTAATACTATTTAGTGTAATTGTTGCTACACCAATAGTCCTGATTATGTTTGCTAGAGTTAATGCGGCAGTACTCTTTATGAGTATCTGCGTGGGTGATGTATTAGTACAATATCTTGGTAGTGATGCGGCAACTGTCGTAACGGCATTTTCAACTCACGGCACTCAGTTTAGCAACAGTACCGTTAGGATCATATTGTTATTCTTGCCAGCCGTATTGACCATGATCTTCATGTTTCACAGCGTTAAGGGATCTAAACTTATTATAAATATCCTACCGGCTATAGGTACGGGCTTATTAATTGCTCTCTTGGTTGAACCGTTATTATCTCCGAGTATGCAGCATACTCTAGGTAAAGAGGGTATATGGCAGAATGTAATCCAGGCCCGGGCATTGATTGTTGGTATTAGTGCTCTGGTAAGTTTATTTTACTTATGGTTTCAGCATCGGAAGCCTTTGGGTAGCGGACATGGGCATAAATCAAAACAAGGCGACTAGTTTTAAACTCAGGATGTTTAATTAATAGATAACCAACACTTGTAGATAAATGATGAAACAATTATACTTGACACGATATAATCTAATCTGAGCAGTTTAGTTATACCTAAAGTTAAAATATGGGCCCATAGCTCAGTTGGTTAGAGCACCTGCCTTTTAAGCAGGGTGTCGCGGGTTCGAGTCCCGCTGGGCCCTCCAAGTATATTCAACAGATACAATTTAGTTCGTACCTACGCCTCTCCAACTTGAGAGGCATTTTTATATCTGTTAAATAGTTCTGATCCCACTAGGTGTTTGATACGCACTAGCACTGTGGCCTCACTACTTGACAACAATTCAATAATCACATACAATGATTGTATGAAGTCACAAACATTTAATATATCAATGCCGGCTAAACTTGTTCAGAGGATTGACTCTCAAACCAAGAAACAAGGTTACAGTCGTAGCGATTTTGTTCGTCAAGCTGTACGAAAGCAACTAGCTACGTTGGAGCAATGGGAAAATCTAACTGACTCTGTAAGAGGCGAGTATAAGGGCAAGGACCTGAGCGAGACTGAGGTTGCAAAAATAGTCAGTAGTCAAAGGTCATAGATAATGCGTTTAGTTCTAGATACTAACGTCATTATTTCTGCTTTGTTGTTTGATGGACAGCCAGAGAAGCTGTTGCTTAGCACTATGGGCGGGGCACATCAATTGGTTCTATCGCCCTATATAATTTCTGAAACTAACCGTATTCTAGAAGAAAAGTTTAAAGTTAACCCCAAGAATTTAACAAATCTGACTAATCTCTTAGGAGAAAGTGAGATTTTCTACTTTGAACCTTTTCTAGACATACTAGCCGATAAACCAGATAATCGGGTACTAGAGACTGCGGTTAAGGGAGATGTTAATTATTTGGTAACTGGAGACGAGCAACTTCTAGACTTGAGAGAATATAAGCGAATAAAAATAATAAAAGTCACTGAGTGCTTAAAACTACTCTGAAGCTGGTAGATATTAAAAGCACCGTGGCCTAAAAAGATGCAATAAACACGGTTGGATTTTCTTTGAGCTTGGTTGCAATAGCTTCCACATAGCCCCTCCACTCTATCCCTAGTGATAAACTGCTGCAGCTAGAAGCCTCGATGGCTTCTTTTTTGTTATTATGAGTCTATGACAATCAAGGCTATCGCAAACAAGATACTACTGGATGTCAGTCACCAGCAGATAATAATCATAGGAATAGAGGGCTTCGGTGGTTCAGGCAAATCGACAATTGCTACCGAGCTAGGGAATTCCCGGAGTTACTATCAACCTTAATAGATTAAATGCACTACCGGGCTAGCTTCTGTGGTGTTTGCTATAGTAAATAACATGGAAATTATGCAAGCCCAAAATTATAATGGCCATAACATTGCAACTGTTTTGCATGACGCAAAGAGTAAAAATATAGTTATTTTTTGCCATGGTTATCGGAGCAGTACAATTGGACCAAACCGTTTCTTCGTGCGTGCAGCCCGTAAATTGGCAGAATACGGCTTATCAAGCTTGCGTTTTGACCAGTATGGCAGTGGCAACTCCGAGGGAGACTTCTTTAATTCAAGCTTTAATGACTGGGTAGTAACGACAAAAGTTATCGTCCAGGATTATTTACAAAAGGGTTACCGGGTCGCTCTTCTCGGCCAAAGCATGGGCGGGTCAACAGTTGTAGCGGCGGGTTCTGAAATTGCCGGCCTGACGGCAATTGTTGCTTGGGTACCTGATGCCAGCGCTGATGATTTCCATATGCCTGAAAACGGGATAATTGAAGAAAACGGCCAAATTGTGCAAGCTTTGTATTGGCAGGAAGCGCACGGTGCTAAGATTGGTGAACGGTTATTTAGTATTAAGGCTCCGATGTATATCGTCCAATGTACAGCCGATGAGTATGTCAATCAAAAAAATCGGGATATATTTATAAAGAATGCACAACCTCATCAGACAATTGATAACCTTGAAGGTTACAAGCATAGCACATGGACATACAAACAGTCGGAAGAGATTATCGAGAAAAGCGTAAAATTTTTAGTTACATCGTTTCAGCTAAAGGGATAACAAATATGTTGCCGGATGATCGTTTAATATGCGCCTTTGTCAGTAAACAACTGGCAGGCTATATATTTAAAGACTGGCCGATGCATATAACTATTGTGCCTTGGTTCCGGCTAGATATTAACTCGACTCAACTTGCCGGACAACTGCAGGGACAATATGCTGCTATTGATGCTTTTAGCGTCTCTGTCCTGGATGAAGCGCAATTCGGTTATAAAAAACGCAAAATGATTAACCTGGTAGGTGCACCTGAGCTCATGAGACTCGAAACCCAAACCAGGCACTTATTGCATGGTTATAAAGCTTGGGTTGTGGATGAAGCCGACAATTCTTCAAAAGACTTCCGGCCGCATGTGACAGCCCAAAGTTCCGGCAGAGTAAATAAGGGCGACAGCTTCAGCTGTGACAGCTTATATATCGTGACCCAACACGGTGATTACAAACAGATAGACAATGTAGTATTGCTGTAATCAAGCTTATTAATAATAACTGTTTATTTAAGGCCGGTTTGTTAAAATAAAATTATGATTAAAGTTGACTATAAGAAGGAGTTAAGCGAGTTCTATAACGGTAAAACCGGGCAACCGGTTGTAGCAAATGTTCCTTCAATGAATTTTTTGATAATTTATGGTAAGGGAGACCCCAATAAGTCACAAGAATATATTGATGCGATCCAAACGCTATACCCGATGGCCTACACCATCAAGTTCATTTGCAAGAAAGAATTACAGAAAGATTTCGGTGTTATGCCGCTTGAGGGACTATGGTGGACTGAAGATATGCATAATTTCAATCCTCAGGACAAGAGTAATTGGCTATGGACCGCCATGATCATGCAACCTGGTATCGTTAACAAAGATATTTATAGGCGGGCTCTAAAACAGGTTGCCGAGAAAAAGAATCCAAAATCTTTGGATAAGGTCCGT
>Ga0224557_1003652_pt1 | contig 11798 bp, 15 predicted proteins | sample 714S31014metaG_FD_180677 | JGI IMG/M metagenome (GOLD analysis project Ga0224557, IMG submission 180677) | Peat soil microbial communities from Stordalen Mire, Sweden - 717 S3 10-14 | ecosystem: Environmental > Terrestrial > Soil > Wetlands > Peat | place: Sweden: Norrbotten County, Stordalen... | reverse complement strand
CCGCCACCCCCCCCGCCAGCACCGCCGTTGCCGTTGCCGTTGCCGTTGCTGTTGCTCGACGATCCGCCTGACGGTGGCAAGGGACCACCACCAGAGTCCACCGCGTCCGCGCCCGCCGGGCCTGCGCCTCCCCCACCGCCGCCTGCGCGCCCGCCCGCTGCCATCGCCGCCTCCACCGCGCCGTCGCCCTCCGCACCCGTCGGCAAGCCAGCGCGCATCGCGCCATACCCGGCCACCCCCGCGAGGATCCCGCCCATCCCGCCGCCGGCGACCGCCGAGGTCACCGGCGCGATGAACCGGACCAGCGCCGGCAGCGCCACCAACGCCACGATCATCATCGTCAACCCCGACAGGATCGATCCGATCGCGCCGCCACCCGCGAACGCGTTTTGCCCAGCCAGCCGAAACGCGCCCGCATACACGATCGCCGCCGCGGGCTTATACAAGACCGCGGCCGATGTCCACGCGATCCCACGCTTGTACTGATGACGGCCCATCTCAGTCGACCAATTCGCCGCCACCAACGGCAACATCCCGGCGAACAGCACCAGCAGCCCGCCGCGCATGTACATCAACAGCACCTGGATCATCGACGCCACGAACGCCAACAGCCCCAGCAGAATCACGACCATCCCCCACCCGAGCCCCACCGCCGTCGCGCTGCTGAACCCCAGCAGCACCGTCATGTTCGCCCCGAAATCAGAGCACGACCGCTGTCCGTTGACCGTCACGCACTGCAACGACTGGTTAATGATCCACGTCGAGAAGCCATCGCCGATCTGCACCAGCATCCAGATCAACGTCACCCCAAGCCCAGACACGACCACGAACCGCACCAGACCGCCAAGCAGCTCCCGGCCCGCCTGCTCACCCTTCTGCGCGTCACTCACCAACCGCGAGGCGCCGACAGCGATGCTGACCGCCGCCACCGCGACCGTCAACCACTTCAGATCACCCTGCAAGAACCCAACCGTGTCCGACGGCTGACACGGACCACTCGACGGATCACACCCACTCGAAACCAGATCCGGAGTCGGCACATGCACCCACAGCGTCGCCACCGTCGCCACGATCTGCCCAACCGCCGTAAACACAGCATGAGCCACCGCCGACACAACATCACCCGCCACGCCGCCAACGAGGCTGCCGACCGCATGACCGATTCCGAGGAAGTCCGCACGTTGAAGCATCAGAAGCTCCAGGCGACGTAACCCGTCAGATCGGGAATCTGCTTCTGCGCTGCGCATCCACCTGGCGGGAACTGCAACCGCCAGTCGTCGCCCCACCACTCCATCGTCAGCGCTGCCGCGTCATAGCCCTTCGGAACCTGAAGAACAATGCTCACCATCGCAACGGTTCCGCTGTACGACTCGTAGCGATAACCGGCGATCTGCAGCGTCGGTGTCGTCGTTACCAGCGGCCCGCCCTGGTCGCACGGCGGCAGCTGCGCAGGCACGCCGACCGCGAGCCGCCGAAGTACCTCACCAGGAGCATTGATTGTTCCCTCGGCGATGAAACTCATCGCCGCGAGAAGCGCTCCACTCGGGCTATGCGCGAAGCACGTCGCCCAGGTTCCGTCGTCGTGTTGGGGGCCCAATGTAGACGGAGCCTGGGGAACGCTCATGGCCCCGACCTGAGCCCACGTGGTGCCGCTCGGCTGCGACCCATAGGGCACGGTCTGATCGCCTGGCGGGAGGGTGCAGGCGGTCGCGGTCTGTTGGTTGGGCGTAGGCGTCGCTCTTGTCACGACCTGCGGCTGCGTGCGCGCTGCGACGCCTACGACTTTCGCTGGCTTGGTCGCGGCCAGCCACACTACGACGCCCGCGAGGGCGAGCAGGAAGACGGCGGAGGCGATCCAGAGCGGCTTGTGCCATTCACTGACGCCGTCAAGGTCGTGCTCGGTGTCGGTGTCGGTGTCGGTGTCGTGCTCGTCGAGCATGGTTCGTTGTTAGGTCAGGGCGAACGCGATCAGGCCGATCGCTGCGGTTAGCGACAGTCGCATGAGGCGCCACGCCGGCGAGTCGTCAGGATTACCGTGCGTCCAGGCGATCCTGGCAGTCTCGCCTACGATGCCGAGGACAGCAACCAGGGTTAGGCTGGAGCCGAGCCAGTGGATGATGTCCGTTGTCATGTCAGGGTGCTGACGATTGCTCCGGCGGCACCGACGATCGCGAGCCCGAGGAGGGTCCAGCCGAGGCTGGAGCCGTGTTCTTGGATGCCGCCGCCGCCCTGTTTGACGGTCCATGCGAGGCGGGCTCCTTGAATTGCCACGGCTGCCGCACAAGCGGCCGCGATCCCGAATCCGAGCCAATGCAGGATGAGGTTGATCTTGTCGCCGATGACGGGCGGCGCTTGCGGCGAGAGGTCAACAGCGAGAAGCGCGTGAAATGCGTACAGCATGTGCAGCCCTCCTTTTCATGTGGATCCTTGGGTTTGGGTTGTGAGGTCTTCCAGGAGCTGGCGGATGGCGCGTGGGGGCGTGTTGGCGTCCGTGCGGCCTTCGCGCCAGGCTGGGATCCAGGGGATGCGCCAGGCGGCGGGTGCTCCGCCTTCGATCACTCGCGCGCGGTCGCGCAGCGTCTGTGGGAGCTTGCCGGGCGCGTCAGCGATCAGCACCAGGCCGAGGAGCTCCACGGCGACTTGACGGGCGGCCCATTGGGTGAGCGCCGTCGAGGCGGCTTGCAGGCCGCTGGCGGTCGTGCGCGCGCACAGCAGCACCCGTGGCGGCGTTTGACCGCTGCGGATGGGTGGCCAGGCGTGTGAGGCTTCGACTGCTCCGGGGATGAGTGCGGCGAGCGTGGACTCGCCGGACCCTCCATGGCAACCGACCACGGTGACGAGTCGTTCGTCATCGCTCGCCGACGACGTCTCGCTGATGCAAAGGCCCGCGGTGGGAGAGTCGACTCCGCGGTGCGGTTTGACCGGGGAGGGTCGAATCGGAGTCTGCTCGGCGGGCTGCGGCGCGGGCTCCGTCGGCTGTGTCCACGGGTTCTCACCAGTTGCGCTCGCTGTGTTCAGCTTTGCAGCCATTGGTCCTCTCCCGGGTGGTCGACGGCAGCACGAGCTGTCCGTCCGCGGGATGTGTTATGAAAACCTGCCCGGCGCTCTCCGGTCACGAGGGCTGCTCGGCAGGGGACCTTGCAACCTGCACGACTCGCGCTGCTGCATAGCCAGATTACGCCGCAGTAACCTATTAGTAGGTTTAGCGACCTTTGGCTTTTTAGTGCGTTAAAGCGCCGAGTCATCCTGAAGTGATGGTAAGGTATCACGGCTCGTGGACACCTCTGTCGATTTTCATCAAGCTGTACGAGAGCGCGTGGTCTCTCGCGATCAATACGCTCTCCGCGCGCAGCGGTCGCCTGGACGTGTGATCGCTTCACGCGCCGTAGAACCCCTGGATCGCGGAGGAGATGTGAGCCTTAGTCTGTTGGAACCCGACCGCTGGCCGGAGCTGATGTCTCCGGCTCAGGTCGCGAAGTTGATGAACATCGCGCCTACGACGGTGGGGCGCTGGTGTGACCACGGGACGATCGAGGCGGTCAAGATCGGCCGCGTGTGGCGCATTCCGCAGCACGCGGTCTGGCCGCTGGTGCCGCCTTCCCTTCGCGCGCGATGGCCCGAGGGGCCGTGGTCACAGCAACCGCCCGACGCGCCCCCGGCTGCGTAGGGATGTCTGGGCGGTGCGGGATGGCGCTGCATGAGCCGGGGCGTGGCGAGCACCCTGTTCGCCGCGGCGGCTGCTGTCATTGTGGTGCCGCTCGCGACGGTGATGGCGATGATGTTGCTCTTCGTCCCGGCGACCGAGAGCGCCGTGTGCTCGTCTGCCCAGTCGACGGGGGCGGGTCCGACGACGGTGAGCGGCGTGCCCGCCCAGTACCTGCCCTATTACGAAGCCGGCGCCTCATACTTCCAGCTCGGGGCGGACGGCTGGGCGTATCTGGCTGCGCTCAACAACGCCGAGTCGACGTTCGGCACCGACAATGGTCCGGGGACGGGTGTGCTGTCGGGCAGCAATTCCGCCGGTGCGGCCGGGCCGATGCAGATCGGGATTGGCGGTGCCGCCACTGACAATTGGGACACCGTGGCGGCGTTGATCCCGCCGATCGCGGGTGGCGTTCAGCCCCCGTCGGTCTACAACGAGGCCGACGCTGTGTATGGCGCGGCCGCGCTGCTGCAGCGGTGGGGAGCGCCAGGCGATTGGCAGGGAGCGCTCAGGCAGTGGAACAACTTCGCGCCGGAGATCAACCAAGTCAACCAGCTCGTCGCGCAGTACAAGAGCACGCCGCAGACGACGGTCACCGCGACGCCCGGCTCGCCGCCCGCGCCGGCCGGTAGCGCCGCCACCGGCGGCGTTGACCAGCCGAGCGCTGTGAGCTATGTGAACGGGCTGAGCGGCGTCAAGGTCGGCTTCGCAATCGTCAGTGCTGGCGGGCAGGTCCTCGCGCAGGACAACGACACCGCGCAGGTACCGGGAGCGTCGATCACCAAGGCGATGCTGCTCGTCGCCTACCTGGACAAGGTCGGCAGCGCGCCGGTCAATCCGACGGCCGCGGCGCATCTGCAGGCGATGATCGAGCAGTCGTCCAACCCGGACGGAAGCTGGGTGTTCGCCCAGGTCGGTGCTCGCGCGGTGCACCAGGTGGCCGCGGCGGCCGGGATGACCGGCTTCGTGCTGGACACCAGCGATCCCGCGTACACGCTCGGGCAGAGCCGGGTCACGGCGTTGGACTTCGCGCGTTTCTTCGCCCGGGTCGACCAGCTGATGCCCGCCGCGAACCGTGGGTACGGGATGGCGCTGCTGGAGAACATCTCCGCGAGCGACCATTGGGGGATCCTGAACGCCGGCGTTGGCGTGGGCGCGAGCAAGGCGGGCTGGAAGCCCGAGCCGGGCGCGGGCTGGGTCGTCAACCAGGCCGGACAACTTCGGCTGCAAGGCCAGACCGCCGGAATCGCGGTCGTCTCAGACGGCAGCAGCAGCTTGGCGGCGGGCGAGCAGATCATGCAGACAGTCGCCAGCGACCTGCTCGCCAGCGCCAGCCAGCCCACCGCGACGCCATCCTCCGCCAGCCAGTGCGGCGCGGTCAGCGGCCCCACCGTGCCGGGCGCGGTCGCGCAGATCGAACCCGACGGGACCGCGGCGATCCCGGCGGGCGCGCCACAGCAGGTACAGGAGGCGATCGCGGCGGGCAACGCGATCATCCACACCTTCTATTCCCAGGAGCGCAGGGCGAACATGCTCACCCAGGTGCAGGACTCCTACGACTGCTCGGGCTCGACCGACTTCGTGCTCTACAACGCCGGCCTCAACTCACCGCAGGTCGACGTCGGCGCCGGCACCGCAAGCGACTCCTCGATGCTTGAGACCTACGGGCAGGGCGGGCCGGGGCAGTGGATCACCGTCTACGCCAATCCCGGCCACGCATTCATCCAAGTCGCAGGTCTCGTGTTGGATACCGCTTACTACTCCTCGGTGCAGCCAGCGAGCGTCCCGGACTCCTATCCCCCCGATGATCCCGCCAACGGCGGGCCGGCCAGCGGCCCGCGTTGGCAGCCCGCATCGATCATCGCCGCGCAGGTACACGGCGACGCCAACGGCTGGTTCGACGAGCGACATCCCGCGGGGCTGTGATGCGAGCGACCCTGCTTTTGCTCATCGTCAGCGCCGCGCTGCTGGCCAGCGCGTGCGGAACCCAAACCACCGCCACCAGCACCCGCACGTCGCCAAGCGCGGTGGCCGCGAGCACCCGCGCGGCTACGCACCCGGGCTCTCGCTCGCGCACGAGCTCGGCGCCCGCGACCAGCACGAGCGCGGCGAACACGACCGTGACGCACACGACCTCGGCCCCTCCTGCGCCGCTGCAGGTGCTCCGAACGTTCGCTGTCGCATACGGCGCCTACCTCGATGGTCGCGTCCCCGCGGCGACGCTCCCGGACGCGAGCGCGAGCGCGCGAAGCCAGGTCGGACCGCCGATCCCCGCTGCGCAGCGCGGCGGCACCCTCGCGCTCGCCGCGGTCGCGCAGATCGGCGGCGGCCCAAGCTACATCGTCAGCCTGCGCGACCGCGCGCACACGTTCGGCGCGCAGCTGACGCTCACCGCCACCGCCCGCGGGTGGGTCGTGAGCGCCGTCTCGCCACCCGATCTAGACACGATCCTCGGCCCCCCAGCGCGGCCGATCCAGCCGCCGGCCGGGTCTGGCCCCGCCGAGCAAGCAGCGCGCGCGTTCCTCGCGGGCTATCTGACCTGGCTTTACGGCCACGGGCCCGCCGACGCGATCGCCGACGCCACCAGCTCGCTGCGCGCGCAGCTAAAGGCCAACCCGCCGAACGTTCCGCCGGCGTTCCAGTCCCGCCACGGCCGGCTCGTGGCGCTCGGACTGAAGTCCACGCCCGGCGACGCGTGGACCGGCTATGCAAGCGTCACCGACGGCCAGGAAACCTACGAGCTGACCGTCACCGTCGTCCACGACCACAGCCGTTGGCTGGTCAGCAACGTCAACTCACCCCAATAGATCCCACCACCCGCGACTACGAACTGGAGCGCGCATTGACCGAGCACGACGCTGGCATATCCCTCACCACAGGCGACCTCACGGCAATCCGTGCGGCATGGGTTCCCAACCTCTGGCTGGCCGCGCAGGCGGCCGGGCTCGTTCTCGCCACGCTCACCGTTCTCCCGTTCGCCGAACCACGCTTCGCGGCCGCGGTCACGATCTTTTTGGCGGCTGTCGTCCACCCCTTCCCGCCGCTCCTCTTCTGGACCGCCTTGACGATCTGGCCATTCCTGTTTGCCGCGGAGACCGCTCGCAGCGCCGCCCGGCAGTCCATCGTCCGGGCCGACCTGATCGCTGCCCACAAGCTGCTCGGCGCCGACGAGTACCTGCACCGGCTTCGCTCCTTGCGCCCGCCCAGCAGAGCGCACCGGGCGCTGGGCGCTCCCACGCCCAGCGAACGGATCACCCTGGTCACCCTCAACCTCCGCAGAACCGACTCATGACCCTGTCCGCCGATCGCACACACCGCACAAGGAGGTAGCTGATGAACGACCGCCAGTCACCCGAGATTCCCGAGTTCCCGACCTTGACCGCCGAGCTGTTCGCTGATGGCTCCGGGCAGCTCACGCTGCCCGACGGCGACCGCGACCTGCACGGCGAGGACCTGCGTGCCTGCGCCACGGACGCGCTGCGGCTCGCGGCCGAGTACGCCACCACCACCCTGAAACGGGCCGTGCGGTTGCAGGCCAGCGACCCCAGTGGGGTCAGCCTGTTCGGCGTGCACCCCGATGGCACCTGTGTCGAGCTCGCGCCCCGCGAGCCGCGCGCGCCGCGCGCGGCAGACACCCCGCCCGCCAACGGCAACGGCAACGGCAACGGCAACGGCGATGCTCCGCACCCCCTTCTCCGGCCGATCACCGGCGGACGCCACGACAGCGACCCATCCCCGGAACCGCCGATCTCACCGCTCGAGGATCCGGTGCAGCCACCCGCCCCGCGTCCGGCGCCAGCGAGCGCCAACGGGCGGCCTGACCGCCACGCAGTGCACCTCGACCCGCCGATCTCGCCGCCGGCGGAACCGCTGTGGCCGCCTGCCTCGCGTCCGGCGCCAGCGAGCGCCAACGGGCGGCTTGACCGCCGCGCGGTGCATCCCGATCGCCACGGCGCGCTCGGCCGGCTGCGCGTGCGGCTGGCCGGCAAGCTCAAGGATGAGCAGGAGCACGCGGAGGAGGCCGCAGACCGCGAGCTGGCGCGCCGGCACACGGTCAGCGACACCAACTTCGTGGTCGTGTGCTCGAACAAGGGTGGGTGCGGCAAGACCGCGGTCACCGTCGAGGTTGGCGACGCGCTCGCCGGGCGGCTGCCCAACCAGCGGCTGTTGGCGGCCGACCTGAACCCCGGCGCCGGCGCGCTGGCGGGCGTGGCCTCCGAGGATCGCCGGGCGCAAAAGTCGATCGTCGAGCTCTACGACGCCAAAGACGAGATCGACCGTCACTCCAAGATGCAGCGCTACGTCGCCTCGCTGCCGTCCGGGCTGTCGTTGCTGACCGTGCCGCCGAAGGTCACCAACGCTCTGGCGATCCGTCCTGCGCACTACGAGGAGCTGTTTGACAGCGTGCTGGTGCCCAATTACGACGTGATCCTGCTCGACACGTCGCCGGACGTCACTAACCCGGTCACGCAGCTGGCGCTGGACCGCGGAACGCAGATGGTGATCGTCCTCGAGCAGGACTTCCTGTCCAGCTCGGTAGTGATCGAGAACCTCGACTATCTACTCGGGCGTCCCGCCGCCGGCGAGGACGGTAGCCAGGCCACGGTCGTCCTCAACAAGGTGATGAGTGACCCGCGAGCCGGCGACGTCGACGTGACCGAGCGCGCGATCCGTGAGCTACACAGCGGCCCGGTGATCCGCGTACCGTGGGATCTCGATCTACGGGCGCAGCTGAACTCCGGCCAGTACACGCTCGATGAGGTCCGCCGTCGCTCGACCCGCCTGCCAATCAAGCAGCTCGCGATCGCCGTCTGCCAGAGGCTCGTGTGATGCTGACGATCGCCGAGAACCAGCGCCGGACCGTGGCGGCCGCCATCACCACCGTCCTACTGCTCCTCCTCGGGTTCGCGGTGGGCCGCCTCAGCGACCCCGCGCCCGCCAGCTCCGCGCCGCGGATCGCGGCCCTGACCGCACAGACCACGCGCCTCCAAGCAGCCACCGACAGCCAGACCGCGGCCGTGCAAGCGGCCCAGCACCAGGCCGGCCAGCTGCACGCCGCCCAACGCGACACCGCGCAGCTGCGCGCCGCCAACGCGCATCTGGCCGGTCAGCTGGCCGCCGCCCGGGCGTGCGCCAGCAAGCGTCGCGTCCGTGCCTGCCTGCGCCGCGCGCTGCGATGAAGCGCGTCGTGCAGCTGCTCGGCGTCGCGCTGATCCTGCTCGGACTTGCAGGCAGTCAGCACCGCGCCTCCGGCGCGGTGCTGACTGCGCTGCTCGTCGTGCTCGCGCTGCTCGTCGTGCTCGGGGTCCGCGCCGGCATCCGCAGTATGCGCGGCAGCTCGGCCCCCGATCGCGAGCACACGCGGCTACTCGAGCAGGCCGAGAGCCGCGTCGGCCGGCCGCTCGCGCTGCTCTGCCCCTTCACGCTGCTGGCGCAGGATCTCGCGGCCCAGCGCTGGCAGGGGCGTCAGTACCTATGGCTCGGCCTGGACGAGGATCGCCTATGGCTGCTGCACGACGCGCACCGTCACCCCACTCAAGGCCGCAGCCCTACCAGCGGCTGGGTTCCGCGGATCGGCGGCGTGTGGGACGCCGTGCCCCGCCACGGGCTTGTGCTCGGTGCGCGCGAGCTGCGCGGCTGCCACCAGCTGGACCTGAGCTGGCCGCAGACGCCGCGGCTGATCGCCGGCCGTGTGTACGGCCCGCGAGCGGACCGCTGCCGGCTCGCGGGGCTGCTCGCGGCCGACCAGCTCACGCTGCGCGCCGAAGCGGAGGGACGCGCCCGTGCGTGACCGCCGCGATCACCTCTGGTCTGACGTGTTCTACGCGCTCACGCTGATCGGCCTCGTCGTCCTGTGGTGGCGGTTCGTCGCACGGGTCGCCTACCGGTTCGGGATCGACTACTACGGCCTCCCGTCGGGCCGGCGCGCCGCGTGCCAGGCGCTCGGGCTCGTCGTCCTCTACGCCGCCGCCATCCTCCTCATCCTCGCGGCCGGCGGCCACCCCTTCGTCTAACAATCCCCGCGCGGCGCGCCCGTCCGTGTCTCGCTTACCTGCCTCGCCACCCCCACTCCGGGTCGGTCGCGCTCGCCGGAGCCCATGCCCTCGGGCCCGCTATCGCGCCCTTGGCTGCTCGTGACGTCCTTGTCATCGGGTCCTGAGTCTTTCCCCGCGTAGTGAGCGAGGTCCTCGTCAGCGAGCCGTGGGTTGTGTCTGCCCATCCTCCCCCTCCCCGCCGCCTGTGCCGTCGGTCCTGTCGCTTCGCCCGGATGGTTGCGCCGGGCCAGGGCTCTCGCTTCAAGGTCGCTGGCGCTCTCTTCCCCTCGCCTGCGGCTCGGTTCCGCTCCCCTGGCATCCCGGCGCGGCCCCAGGCTTTGTTCAGTCCCACACCACAACCCGCAGGAGGACAGGATGAACAGCACCCAGCTCACCGCACGGCTCGCCCAGCCGCCCGTCTACCGCGAGCTCCCCGGCACCGACAGCAAGCACGTCACCGAGCTGCGGCTCGCCGTCAAGGGCATGGGCTCCGGCGAGCGCGACGCCGTCGGCTACATCGACGCGGTGTCCTACACCATGACCGAGCGCGCCGCGCAGACGATCGGCACTGGCTGGCTGGTCGCCGTCGCCGGACGCCTGGAGCACCAGACCTGGGAGAAGGACGGCCAGAAGCGCTCCAAGCACCGGATCGTCGCCAGCCGCGTCGAGTTCCTCGCCGCGCCGCGCAACGGCGCCGGCGACCCGGACGTCAGCGACTTCGAGCCCGCCGCTGCGGACGACGACATCGCTTTCTGAGCCGCCCCCGGCGCGGGCGCCGCCCCCGACGGGCGCGCCCGCAACGGCGGTGGCCAGACCCGCTCTGTCGGCTGCGAGCCGCCCGCCAGTACTGCGACATCCCGCGCCCGTGCGGCGCTAGCGACGACCGCACGCGGGTGAAAACACGGTGCGGTACAAGGTGCGCTACAAGGTGCGGTACAAGGCGCGCTCCCGAATACCGCAGTGTGTAGCTACCCGCTACCGCACCCCTACCGCAGCTCTGCGTTACAAGGTGCCGCCGAGGCGCGGTATAGAGTGCCGCAGAATGGTGATCGCCATCGCAAACCAGAAGGGCGGCGTCGGCAAGACCACGACCGCCGCATCCGTCAGCGTCCTGCTCGCCCGCCGCGGCGGGCGCGTCCTAGCGGTCGACGTCGACCCGCAGCGGACGCTCACCCGCCAGCTTGGCGTCACCGGCAACGTGCTCAGCCTCGTCGACGTCCTCGCCGGCCGAACCGGCGCCGGCGACGCAATCGTCCGAGACGTGTTCGGGCTCTCGTTGCTGCCAGCCGGCCGCGACCTTGCCGGGATCGAGATGGCCCTCGTCGGCGAACTCGGCCGCGAGCGATACCTCGCCGACGCGCTCGCAAACGTCCGGGCCGGCTACGACTCGATCGTCATCGACTGCCCACCGAACCTTGGCCTACTGACCGTGAATGCGCTCATGTCGGCCGACCTGGTGCTCGCTCCCGTGTCCGCCGACGATGAAGCGAGCGTGCAGGGGCTCCGGGAGCTGCAGGCCACGATTGGCAAGCTCGAGCGACTCCGCGGCGACCAGCCCGCGCTGCTGCCGGTCCTGACGCGTTGGCAGTCCGGGCGAATCGTCGCGGACCTTGTCGCCGAGGCCCTGGCGGCGCTCGACTTCGCGCCAGCGGCGAAGATCCCGGACCGGGCCGCGGTGCCGCAGGCGGCGGCGCTGCACGTCCCGCTGGCACACTCGGCGCCAGACCACGCCGTCACGCTGGCGTACTCGCGCGTAGTAGACCGCCTGCTCGGGGAGAGGGTCGCGTGAGCAGCACGCTGCGCAAGCGCGGCCTCCAGACCGACGACCCAACCGCCGCCGCACCAGTCCCGCGCGAAGACGTATCGCAGCCTGTACCGCAACATGTACCGCAGGCGGCGAGTGCCACGCCGCCCGAGTGGCGCGACTGGAGCCCTGCGACCGGTGCAACGTCCTACCGGCTCCCGCCCGAGCTGCTCGCCGAGCTCGCCGCCCGCTCATATGCGGCCGGCGTACCGCAGGGGCAGATCGTGCTCGCCGCGATCACGACCCTGCTCGACCA
>Ga0224557_1003649_pt1 | contig 11813 bp, 6 predicted proteins | sample 714S31014metaG_FD_180677 | JGI IMG/M metagenome (GOLD analysis project Ga0224557, IMG submission 180677) | Peat soil microbial communities from Stordalen Mire, Sweden - 717 S3 10-14 | ecosystem: Environmental > Terrestrial > Soil > Wetlands > Peat | place: Sweden: Norrbotten County, Stordalen... | reverse complement strand
AAGAAAGCATTGTGCAAAATTGAAAAATGGGATTTCCTGACATCAAATATTGAATACGGCGCCGGATTGCCCCAGGTGCCTGCGTGGGACGAGATACCGTTCTTTAAGGGGCAGAAAAAGATGGTGCTCAGGGACGCAGGGCTCATTAATCCCGAAGACATTGACGAATATATTGCTGTCGGCGGTTATCAGGCTCTGTTTAAGGCCCTTACCGCAATGAATCCGGACAGCGTGCTTGATGAAATGAAAAAGTCAAAGCTGCGCGGCCGCGGCGGCGCGGGATTTCCTGTGGGAAGAAAATGGGAACTGATGAAAAATGTGAAAGGCGACCTGAAATATGTGGTCTGCAACGCGGACGAGGGCGACCCTGGAGCGTACATGAACAGGAACGAGATTGAAAGCGACCCGCACGCCCTTATAGAGGGAATGATAATCGGCGCTTTTGTCATGGGCGCGTCAAAAGGCATAGTTTATATCAGGGCCGAATATCCGCTCGCTGTTGAAAGGCTTAAAAAGGCCATTGTCCAGGCTAAAGAGCATGGAATTCTCGGGGACGATATTTTCGGTTCGGGTTTCAGTTTTGACCTGGATTATGTCGAGGGAGCCGGCGCGTTCGTGTGCGGGGAAGAGACGGCGCTCATGGCGTCAATCGAGGGAAAGGCCGGCAGGTCCATGCCGCGCCCGCCGTTTCCGGCGCAGAAAGGCATAGACGGAAAACCCACAAATATAAATAATGTTGAAACCTGGGAAAATGTGCCGCTGATAATCAACAGGGGCGGCGAATTCTTCGCGAAGACCGGCACCGAGAATTCTTCGGGCACAAAGGTATTTTCACTTGTCGGAAAAATAAAAAATACGGGGCTTGTCGAGCTTCCGCTCGGCACACCCCTTGAAAAAATTATTTATGAAATGGGAGAGGGTGCCGGCAAAAACAAGAAAATCCGCGCTGTCCAGACAGGCGGACCGTCTGGCGGCTGCATACCGGTGGAAAGCTTTAACACGCCCGTGGATTATGAATCCCTTAACGCTCTCGGAGCCATTATGGGCTCCGGCGGCATGGTTGTTATGGATCAGGATAACTGTATGGTGGATGTGGCCAGATATTTTGTGGAGTTCACATCATCAGAGTCGTGCGGCAAATGTACCTCGTGCAGGGAGGGGCTTTCACAGTCCCTTCAGATATTGAACAGGATAACAAAAGGCAAAGGCACGCTCAGGGATATTGAGACTCTTGAAAAACTCGCGATGGTCATAAAAGACTCGTCGCTTTGCGGCCTCGGACAGACAAGCGCGAACCCGGTGCTCACCACCCTTAAATATTTCAGGGACGAGTACAAGTCCCATATAATTGAGAAGCGATGCAAAGCCGGCGTGTGCGAGAATCTTTTTATGGCCCTTTGCGAGAACTCATGCCCGCTGCATATGAACATACCGGGATATCTTCAGATGCTCAAGGAAGGCAGGCTTGAGGACGCTTTTGAATCCACACTGCGTGACAACCCGCTTCCGGGCACCCTCGGCAGGATATGCCATTTTCACTGCAAGATGAGATGCCGCAGGGACACCATAGACGAATCTGTGGCGCAGGGCGAAATTCACAGGTATCTCGCCGATACCATATATAAGATGGGCAAGGAAAAACAGATTTACAACAGGCTCATAAAAGAAAAATTGGCGGCCACCGGTAAAAAAATTGCCATAGTAGGCGCTGGGCCGGCCGGGCTCACGGCGGCTTTTTATCTTGTGCGGCTTGGCCATAGTGTGACGGTTTATGATTCCCATTCAGTGGCGGGCGGAATCCTTTATTACGGCATCCCGGCATACAGGCTGCCAAAGGACGTTCTGGAAAAAGAGATAGAGTTTATAAAAAAGCTGGGCGTAAAATTTGTTATGAACACCATGGTGGGGACGGATATTTCATACAGGACGCTGGCAATGGAAAATGATTCGGTGATAATTTCAGTCGGCGCCCAGAAAGACGCGAAACTTGAAATACCCGGATCTGACTTAAAGGGAATATATCCGGGCTATGAGTTCCTTGAGGACCATGCCAAGGGTAAAAAACTTAAAATAGGAAAAAAAATTGCGGTCATCGGGGCGGGCAACGTGGCAATTGACGCGGCCAGGACTGCATTAAGGCTTGGCGCGCAGGTCACCATAGTTTACCGCAGGGACAGGACGGAAATGCCGGCAAATATCCATGAAATAGAGGACGCCGAGGCGGAAAAGATTGAATTCCGCGTAATGTGCGGGCCGTCAAGAATAATGGGCGATTCAAAGGGGCGCGTCAAGGGGCTTGAGGTTGAAAGAATGAAATTCGGCTCAGTTGACAGGTCCGGAAGGCGCAAACCCGTCAGCACCGGAGCGTGTGAGATAATCGATTGCGATACTGTTATTCTTGCTGTCGGCGAAAAGGTTGACTCCGCTTTTGCAAAAGATATCGGCGTGGATACAAACAGCGACGGCACAATAAAGACAAATCCTTTTACATATGTTACTTCAAACGAAAAATTTTATGCCATTGGAGATGCCGTGACCGGGCCGGCCACTGCGGCGGAAGCGATGGGAATCGCGAAAGTGACGGCCGAGGCGGTTGACCTTGCCCTTATGAAAGAACGCAGGTTTTCAAATCTTTTCAGGGAGTTTGAATACAAGGATGAGGTGCCCTTAAAACCCGAAGGCGGCAGGAACACAAAACCGAAAAAACTTCCCGTAAAGGAAAGGGTGACAAATTTCCAGGAGATACTTTCAGGTTACACGGGCGAACAGGCCCTGCGCGAATCAGTAAGGTGCCTGCGGTGCGATGTGCGCCCCGGCAGCGAAGAATAGGGAAAAGGAGAAAACAACATGGAGATAAAAAATCCCGTAAATGTAAAGATTAACAAAACTTCCTATCAGGTTGAAAAAGGCTCCACAATCCTTGAGGCGTGCAAATCGGCCGGTATTGAAATACCCACGCTTTGTTTTCTGGAAGGCGTATCAAAGAACGCCTCGTGCGGTATATGCGTTGTCGAGGTTAAGGGGGGGAAATCCCTGATACGCTCATGCATTACCGAGGTGTTCGAGAATATGGAAATTTTGACAAATACGGCCAGGGTCAGGGAAGCAAGAAAAATGAACCTTGAGCTCATACTTGCCAACCACCCGAACGACTGCCTGAACTGCCTTCGCAACCAGAACTGTGAACTTCAGGCCATGGCTTACGAGCTGGGCATTAAAGAGACCCGCTTTGGCAGGACAAAAGAAGAGATGCCCCTTGATGAAACATCACTTTCAATAACAAGGGATCCGAATAAATGTATTTTATGCAAAAGATGCGTAAATGTCTGCGCTGATGTCCAGACGGTTTACGCCATTGATATTGTCAACCGCGGCATTAAAAGTAAAGTCGCCCCTTACATGGATAAGGGGCTGGGAAACGTGGCATGCACCAACTGCGGACAGTGCGCGCTGGTCTGTCCGACCGGCGCCATTGTTGAAAAAGACAACACCGATGAAGTCTGGAAGGAACTGCAGGACCCGGACCGGGTTGTGCTCGTGCAGACCGCTCCCGCAATCAGGGTCGGCATCGGAGAGGCAATGGGAATGGGATCCGGAGCCCTTGTAACAGGGCAGATGGTGGCGGCATTAAGGCGTCTGGGCTTCAACAAGGTTTTTGACACAAATTTTACGGCCGACCTTACCATAATGGAAGAAGGGCACGAGCTTATTAAAAGGCTGACAAAAGGCGGGGTATTGCCGATGATAACCTCATGCTCGCCGGGCTGGATAAAATTTATAGAGCACTTTTTTCCCGGTGAAGTCGACCATCTGTCCACATGCAAATCTCCGCAGCAGATGTTCGGGGCCGTGGCAAAGACTTATTACGCTGAAAAAATGCACATTGATCCGAGAAAAATCTCCGTTATTTCGATAATGCCCTGCACGGCGAAAAAATACGAGGCCAAAAGGGAAGAGATGATGGGGGCATATGATTACTGGAAGAAAAAAATGAACCTTACGGAAGGCGAAAAATTCTATGATGTGGATTGCGTTCTGACCACCAGGGAGCTTGCAAGGATGTTTAAGGAGGCGGGCATACAGTTTGCGCAGCTTCCCAAAGAGGATTTTGACAGCCCGCTGGGTTCATCAACAGGAGCGGCGGTAATTTTCGGGGCGACAGGCGGTGTTATGGAAGCCGCAGTCAGGACGGCCTATGAAGTCGTCACAGGAAAACCTCTAGCCGATATAAATTTAAAGGTTGTCAGGGGTTTTGAGGGAATAAAAGAGGCCGAACTCGATTTGAACGGCACAAAGGTAAGGGTTGCCGTTGCCCACACACTGAAGAATGCGCGGACCCTGCTGGAACAGATTGAAAAAGGGCAGTCGCCGTACCATTTTATAGAGGTTATGACTTGCCCGGGCGGTTGTCTCGGCGGCGGCGGGCAGCCGATACCCACGACATGGGAGATAAGGCAGAAAAGGGCGGATTCAATCTATGCGGAGGACTCCATGAAGGGGCTGCGCAAATCGCATGAAAACCCGGAGGTCAAGGCGCTTTATGACGAGTTCCTGAAGGAACCCCTCGGGCACCTGTCACATGAATTGCTCCATACTGAATACACAAAAAGAGGATATTTTATCTAAAATAGTTTATAATGATACTGTCGGCGAACTGGTTTAGTTTAGCGGGCGGGCCTTTTTTAAGTAACGGCCGCCCGATATGATAAGGGTTTTAGCGGCGCCGGGTCTTAAAAAAGTCCCGTCCGCTAAACTCATGGCATAGACATCCGACAGCGGCATAATTAAATACTGCATTGTGCCGGAATTTTTGTAACGGCACAATGTATAAAACTAAAATGGAGAAGATATGTATAAAATAACCTTAAAGAGGCAGCTTACAAAAGATATTAAACTGATGGGCATACTCGCGCCGCATGTTGTAAGAAACGCGAAGGCCGGGAATTTTGTCATAGTTATCCCGGGCGAGACGGGTGAAAGGGTTCCGCTTACCATATATGACTGGGATAAAGAGAGCGGCGTGGTTTATATTATTTTTCAGGAAGTGGGGGTTTCCACTGTAAAACTCGGCATGATGAACGAGGGTGATTTTGTTTACTCGATAGCAGGGCCGCTGGGACGCCATTTCCATATTGAAAAATACGGGAATGTCGTGGTCGTCGGCGGCGGCGTAGGCGTGCCGGCCATATTTCCAATAGCGCGCGCACTGCGGGATGCAGGCAACTCGGTCACATCCATAACAGGGTTCAGGACAAGCGAACTTTCCATCCTTGAAAAAGAAATGGGTTCAGTATCTGACGCGGTCATTATCGCGACAAATGACGGTTCCAGCGGAACAAAAGGGCTTGTGACGGATGTGCTGAAGGCGCTTTATGACAAAGGCGGAAAAATCGACCTTGTAGTGGCGGTCGGCCCCGTGGTAATGATGAAGGCCGTATCGGAACTCACAAAACAGCTTGGCATAAAAACTATTGTAAGCCTGAACGCGCTCATGCTTGACGGCACGGGAATGTGCGGTGGCTGCAGGGTCACAATAGGCGATAAGGTAAAATTTTCATGTGTTGACGGCCCCGACTTTGACGGGCACCTGGTTGATTTTAACGAACTTACAAGCAGGCTCTCGGCGTTTAAAGCCGAGGAAAAAATATCGCTCGATCACTGCAAAATACATCTGGCAGGCAGGTAAACATCATGGCAAAAAAAGAACGCCTTAAGGTCCGCCAGCAGGCGGCCGCGGAGAGAACAAAGAATTTTGACGAAGTGCCTTTCGGATATGACGACAGCGAGGCGGCTGACGAGGCATCAAGGTGCCTCCAGTGCAAAAATCCGACATGTATCGAAGGCTGTCCGGTTAACATAAACATAAAGGAATTTATAAGGCAGCTCTCGGCGGGCGACAAAGCCGGCGCGATAAAAACAATAAAACAGTCAAACAGCCTTCCGGCAGTGTGCGGAAGGGTGTGTCCGCAGGAAACGCAGTGCGAGGCAAAGTGTGTGCTGTTAAAAACGGGGCAGCCTATAAATATCGGCGCGCTTGAAAGATACGCCGCGGACTGGGAAGCGGCGAATTTAAAAACAGAGGCGCCGAAAATTAAACCGGTAACCGGCGCTGACGGCAAGCAGATAAAAGTGGCAATAGCGGGGTCCGGACCGGCTGGACTGACTGTTGCGGGAGAACTGGCAAAGCTCGGTTATAAGGCCGTCATTTTTGAGGCGCTTCACCTTGCGGGCGGTGTGCTTGTTTACGGCATACCGGAGTTCAGGCTGCCAAAGGCGATAGTAAAAAGGGAAGTTGAATATTTAAAGCTGCTCGGTGTTGAAATAGAAACGAACGTGCTGGTTGGAAAATCGTACACCATTGACGACCTTTTTGCCGATGGATTCAGCGCGGTATTTATAGGCGTAGGCGCGGGAACGCCCTCTTTTATGAATATACCCGGCGAAAATTATAAGGGGGTTTATTCGTCGAATGAATTCCTTACCAGAATGAACCTTTTGAAAGCGTACAAATTCCCCGAATACGACACACCCGTAAAACTTGGAAAAAAAGTGGCGGTTGTCGGAGCCGGGAACGTCGCCATGGACGCGGCGCGGGTTTCGAAAAGGTTCAAGGGCGTGGAGGAGGTTCATATTATTTACAGGCGGTCCGACAAGGAAATGCCGGCCAGGCGCGAGGAAATCGAGCACGCAAAAGAAGAGGGTATTATCATGGATCTTCTTACAAATCCGGTTCAGGTTTTAGCGGACGAAAACGGCTTTGTTTCAGCAATTAAATGCGTCAAAATGACCCTGTGCGAGCCGGACGCTTCGGGCAGATGCAGTGTGAAGGCGATAGCCGGATCTGAATTTACAATAGAAGTGGACAATGTCATACCCGCTCTCGGAACAAAGGCAAACGAACTATTGACCACGAATGTTAAGGGTTTGAAATTAAACCGGCGGGGTTATATAGAAGCCGATCCTGAAACGGGCGAAACATCAATACCTGGAATTTTTGCCGGCGGAGACATTTCAACGGGGGCGGCAACGGTTATTGCCGCAATGGGCGCCGGAAAAAAATCCGCGGCTGCTATCGACAGATACCTTAAAAAAAATATATCAGCATGACACAAAAGAGCGTTTTTAACAGGTAAAATAATAAAGAAAAACGATTATAATCTAATAATTACCGACTATATTATGATGCCCGGTTTTATTCAAAATATTTATTTCACAAGCAATTTGTTGAATTGCTATCAATTTAATAGCAATTAAATAACCGGGGTATTTTTTAACATTATTTTTATAGAATAAATACGATTATTTTTTAACTTGACATTATTTCAACCAAGTTGTATATTTTTAAAAATTAACAGCCTTATTTTTGAAATGTAATTGGAGAGCTCAGACCAGCTCTCTGTTTTAATTTAAATACATGTGAAAAATATCACATAAGTAAAAATACGGAGGTATGGCCAAATGATGCTAGAAAAGCAAGAGATACAGCTTGAAAAGCCCCTGCTTGACTACATGGAAGAATGGAAAGGCAAGCCGGGTAATGAAATCATGGTACTGCACAAGATCCAGGAAGTTTACGGATATGTGCCCAGGAAAGTGGCCATGGAGGTATCAAGGCTGATGTTGATACCTCTTGCAAAGATTTACGGAATAATAACTTTTTACCACCTCTTTAAATTAAAAAAACCCGGCAAGAACCAGATACAGGTATGCCTGGGAACGGCATGCTACCTTAAGGGCGGCAATGACATCATCGAGGAAATCGAGAATATTCTCGGTGTTGCCGTAAACACAACTAGCGACGACGGCAAGTTCTCCCTGGAAATCGTGCGCTGTGTGGGATGCTGCGGACTTGCTCCGGTAATGCTTATTAACGGAAAGACTCACGGCAATGTGGCGAAAAGCGACCTGCCGAAGATACTCGGAGAATACACAAAGGAGGAGGCGCTTAAAAATGGATAAGATGAAAAAAGGCGACCTTGAAAAATTCAGGAAAAATTATAAGGCCGACACAAAGGGCGAAATCATGATATCGATGGGCACCTGCGGCATAGCGGCCGGCGGCGACGCGGTTTATAAAATATTCCAGGAAGAACTGAAAAACAACGGGCTTGAAGAGAGCGTCAGGCTAAAAAAGACCGGTTGTCTGGGAATGTGCTTCTGCGAGCCGAATATGGTGGTGAAAATCGAAGGCATGCCCGAGATACTTTACGGAAATGTGGACGAGAAAGCGGCCCATTCAATTGTATCAGAACATATTATAAAGAAAAACATACTAAACAATTACGTTATATTCATGCCGTCCAAGGATACGGGCAGGAATATATTCAATGACCGGGAGGCATAAGGTGAATAAACAATATATTTTCGTATGGGAGCCGGCCGCATCAAAGGACAGGCCGGTTTACAATACTTTTGTAAAGTTAATCAATGAAAAAAACCTCACGGGGTCTTTTGAGGTAATAAGGAGCCCATTCATAGGCTTCACCACAGACGGGCCGATAGCAAGGGTTATGCCGGACGGAGCCATATATACGAAGTTCAAGGCCGAAGACGCCGGAGCGATAATCGACGCCCACGTGAAAGGCGGCAGGCTGGAAAAATTTCTCCTGTCGTACGACAATAAATTCCTTCCGGTCAAGGAAAAGGACAACACCAGCAAGCAGTTCAAGATAGTACTGCGCAACATCGGCTACCTTGACCCTGAATCCATTGACGAATACATTATGAGGGGCGGATACAAGGCCCTGGAAAAGGCGCTTTTTGTCCTTGATGGGGAAAAGGTCATCGCTGAAATGAAAACATCGGGGCTGCGCGGACGCGGCGGCGCCGGGTTCCCGACAGGGCTGAAATGGGAGCTTACAAGAAAAGAAAAGAACGATATTAAATATGTCATATGCAACGCCGACGAAGGCGATCCGGGCGCGTATATGGACAGAAGCGTATTAGAGGGCGACCCGCATTCTGTTATCGAGGGAATGATAATCGGCGGATTTGCAGTTGGCTGCACAAGGGGTTTCATTTATATCAGGGCGGAATATCCCCTTGCCATTGAAAGGCTTGAAAAGGCCCTCAAATCAGCCAGGGAATACGGCCTGCTGGGAAACAATATCCTGGGTTCCAATTTTTCATTCGACATAGAACTGCGCTGGGGAGCCGGCGCTTTTGTCTGCGGCGAAGAAACCGCGCTTATCGCTTCCATTGAGGGCAAAAGGGGCAATCCAAGGCCGAGGCCTCCTTTCCCGTCGGTTTCCGGTCTATGGGGAAAACCAACTTTCATCAATAATGTGGAAACATGGGCCAATGTGCCGGTTATAATCGAAAAAGGCGGCGCGTGGTTCGCCTCAATCGGGACGGAAAAATCAAAGGGCACAAAGGTTTTCGCGGTAACTGGGAAAGTGACAAACCCGGGGCTGGTTGAAGTGCCCATGGGAACCACTGTCAGGGAAATAGTTTATGATATATGCGGCGGGATTCAAAACAACAAGAAATTCAAGGCGGTCCAGACGGGCGGCCCGTCAGGCGGGGTAATACCGGAAAAATATCTGGATATGCCGATTGATTACGAGTCGCTGCAGTCGATAGGCTCCATTATGGGTTCGGGCGGGCTTATCGTAATGAACGAGGACGACTGTATGGTGGACGTGAACAAGTTTTACCTGCAGTTTTCCGTGGACGAGTCCTGCGGAAAGTGTTCGCCGTGCAGGATAGGCGGAAAGCAGATACTTGAACTGCTTGAAAAAATATCAAAGGGAAAAGGCGAACTCGAGGATATAACAAAGATAAGGTCGATATCCATCGCGATGCAGAAAGCGTCGCTCTGCGCCCTGGGACAGACAACGCCGAACCCGGTCATATCCGCGCTGACATATTTTGAGGATGAATATATGGAGCATATTACGGATAAAAAGTGCATGACCGGCAAATGCCGCGACCTTGTCGAGTACACAATAATAACGGAAAAATGCATAGGCTGCGGCCTCTGCGCCATCAGGTGCCCTGTGAAATGCATCTCGGGCGAAAAACGGAAACCCTATGTAATAGATAAAAAGCTTTGCATAAAATGCGGCGAGTGTTACAACGTCTGCAAGTTTGACGCCGTAAAGAGAGGATAACAAACATGTATATAACAAAAACGACCGGAAAAATGATAAGCATGAAGATTAACGGCAAGGAATATCAGGTGGACTCCGGCATGACAATACTCGAGGCGGCAAGGCTCGCGCACATAAAGATTCCCACATTGTGCAAACACGACGACCTGCCGGCCACGGCGTCATGCGGCATATGCGTGGTAAAGGCGAAAAACAACAGAAAGCTTCTGCGCGCCTGCTGCACCTACGTCGAGCCAAATATGGAGATAACTACCCACGACGGCGAGCTCTACCAGGTAAGGAAAAATGTTCTGGATTTGATCCTCTCATCACATCCTTTCGCATGCCTGACATGCCTTAGAAACGGCGACTGCGAACTGCAGACCCTTGCCGAGGAATTCGGCATCAGGTCAAGGCCGTACAAGGAAATGCTGCAGGATATTCCAAAGGACACATCAACAAAGGCAATAGTGCTTGACCCTATCAAATGCATCCACTGCGGACGCTGCGTGGAAGTATGCCAGAACATACAGAAAGTCTACGCACTTGAGTTCCTCGACAGGGGATTTGAGTCCAGGATAGCGCCGGCCGGAGACATTTCGCTCGCCGATTCCCCGTGCATCAAGTGCGGACAGTGCTCGGCGCATTGCCCGGTTGGAGCGCTTGTGGAATTCAGCGAAGTAACCAAAGTCTGGGACGCGCTCGGCAATCCCGATATTTACCCGATAGTGCAGATAGCACCTGCTGTAAGGGTGGCAATCGGCGAGGCTTTCGGCCTTCCTTCCGGAACAATTTTGACCAAGAAACTTTACGCGCTTTTCAGGAGGCTGGGATTCAAGGCTGTTTTTGACACAAATTTCGGCGCCGACCTCACCATAATGGAAGAGGGTACGGAACTTCTTGAAAGGATCAAGACAGGCAACGGAGCGATGCCCCTTATTACGAGCTGCTGCCCGGCGTGGGTTGATTTCCTTGAAAAATATTATCCGGACCTTATCGAACATTTTTCCACGGCAAAATCACCCCATGAAATGGTAGGGGCGCTCGCGAAGACATATTACGCGCAGAAGGCCGGAATTGACCCGTCAAAGATGTTTGTCGTCTCGGTAATGCCGTGTACCGCGAAAAAATATGAAGTATCAAGGACCGAGGACATGAGCTCATCCGGCTTCCAGGATGTGGATGTTTCCATCACGACAAGGGAGCTTGTCAGGATGATAAAATCAAGCGGTATCAAGATGCTTGAACTTGAGGACGAGGAGGCGGATTCGATACTCGGCACATATACCGGAGCTGGCACAATTTTTGGCGCCACCGGCGGGGTCATGGAAGCCGCAATCAGGACCGCTTATTTTCTTCTGACAAAAAGGAACCTGGAGAACCTGAACGTTGAGGTTGTAAGGGGATTGACCGGCGTAAAAAGCGGCGTTATTGACGCCGACGGAACAAAGATACGCGTTGCCGTTGCCCATGGCACGGGAAATGTGCGCACCGTAATGGACGAACTGCGCGCCGCAAAAAAAGCCGGCGCTCCCATGCCGTATGACTTTATCGAGGTCATGGCTTGCGAGGGCGGATGCATCGCCGGCGGTGGACAGCCTTACCGGGTTACCAATGCGGTAAGAAAAACCAGGACCGAGGGCATGTACAGGGACGATGCCCAGTCGCAACTCAGGCTGTCGCATGAAAATCCCGACGTTCAGAAGCTCTACCAGGATTTCC
>Ga0224557_1003645_pt1 | contig 11827 bp, 11 predicted proteins | sample 714S31014metaG_FD_180677 | JGI IMG/M metagenome (GOLD analysis project Ga0224557, IMG submission 180677) | Peat soil microbial communities from Stordalen Mire, Sweden - 717 S3 10-14 | ecosystem: Environmental > Terrestrial > Soil > Wetlands > Peat | place: Sweden: Norrbotten County, Stordalen... | reverse complement strand
CCTTGGGTTATGCTCGGGCATGGTCCGATTCGCGCCCGCCGACCCCTTCGATGACGAAACGCCCGCCGCCGATCCGCGCGGCGAGCCGCCCGTCGCCACGCCGGGGCGGCGTTCGCGCCAGCTCGCCGCGTCGCGTTGCGTCCCGACCAATCCGCTGTTGGAGCAGGCGTTTCCGTCTTGGGCGCGGCCGCCGAAACAGCGACCCGCCAGCCTGGAGGGGAGTCGCGACGCGGCTTTCCGCGCCGGCGCCAGTCTCGCCTTGTTGGATCAAATTATTCGCCGCGATCCGCCGTTCGCCGGGGCGCTGCGCCAGCGCCTCGCCCTGCGCGCCGCCGCCGCCTGCGCCGCCCTGGCGCGCCATCGCGAGGATCTTTCCGCGCTGCGCGACGCCGAACATCTCTCCCCCGGCGGGGGGCGCACCGGCCCCGCCGGGCGCCTGCACCGGTTTTGGCGCGAATTTTCGGGGCGCCCGGTCGAGCCTGACGCAAAAACCCTGCGCTACGCCGCGGATCTGCTCGAGCTGCCGCAAGACCTCGACCTGAAAGCGCTAGCCGAAGCGCTGCGACAGATTGCGCAAAGCGAAAGCAATCCGCTTGCCGCGGCGGCGCAGGCCAGCGCCGCCACGATGCAGCTGTTTTGCGACGCGCCGCCCGCCGGCGCCGATGTTTCGAGCGCCGGCAATAGGCTCCACGCCGGTGTTTCGCGCGCCGGCAATAATCCCCACGCTGATGTTTCGAGCGCCGGCAAGCTGCCGAAGTCCGTGCAGCCGAATGCACACGACGACTTACGCGAAATTTGGCTGTCGCCGAACCGGGCGGCGGCCGAACCGGCGATGGCGACCTTCGCCGAGAAATATGCGCCCAAATACCAAGAGGCCGTCGATTGCTTGCTAAAGGACCGCGACGCGCTGCTGACGTTCTTTGATTTTCCCGCAGAGCATTGGACGCATCTGCGCACCTCGAACCCGATTGAGAGCGCATTCGTAACGGTGCGGCATCGTACGGTCCGCATGAAGGGTGCGCTCTCGCAGGACACGGCGCGTCTGATGGTGTTCAAGCTGGTGATGGCCGCGTCGAAAAACTGGCGACGCGGCTGCAAGGACAAAATCAGTTGCCGAAAGTCGTCAGCGGTGTAACATTCCGCGACGGAATCGAAGTCGCGTCCGAGACGAAATCCGCCGCTTGATTCACGCCGTCACCGAAAATCCTGCGTAGCTCAGCGAGTGGCGCGGCCAATGCTCGGGTTCAAATCGTTTCGATCGGCTGCATCAACCATTGCCAGCATCGAACGCATGCACATGATCCGCAAGGGCCAAATGCGCGCGACAGGTGAATTGCGTCCAGCGCAGAAATTCTATGCGCTGGCGGGGTAACCCAGCTCATCGTCCCAGGCCTTTCTCGGCCACTGTAAAAATGTGCGACAGAACCCGGCAAGATCGTGGATAATCATTCGCTAAAAAGGGGCCCCGGTCGGCATTGATCGGGACCCCTCTGAGCGTTAAAGTTCTCCAGTGGCTTCATGGGCATCACTGGCGCACCAGGCGGGGTCTCAGTTCGATCAGTTTTCACATCTCATTCTCGGCTTCGGGCAAGTCAATGGGTCGGATCGGAAGCGCGGCTCAGGGCACAAGCACGGCGGCGCCGTCGAAGCGGCCGGCGCGCAAATCGGCCAGGGCCTGGTTGGCGTTCTTGAGCGGATAGGTCGTGGTGTGCGTGACGATGCCCATCTCCGGCGCCTTGCGCAGGAAATCGATGCCGTCCTGTCGCGTGAGATTGGCGACCGACAGGAGCTGACGCTCTTCCCAGAGCAGCGCATAGGGAAAGCTCGGAATGTCACTCATATGAATGCCGGCGCAAACGACGCGCCCGCCTTTGCAAATCGCCTTGAGCGCCAAGGGGACGAGGTCCCCAACGGTCGCGAAGATGATCGCCGCATCGAGTTGCTCAGGCGGCAGCTCGTCGGAGCCACCTGCCCAAGTGGCCCCGAGCTTCCGGGCGAAGGCTTGGGTGGCGACGTCTCCAGGTCGGGTGAAGGCAAATACGGATCGCCCCTGCCAAATCGCGACTTGCGCGACGATATGAGCTGCGGCGCCGAAGCCATAGAGGCCGAGCTTCTTGCCATCGCCAGCGATTGCCAATGACCGCCAACCGATCAGCCCGGCGCAGAGCAAAGGCGCAAGAGACACGTCGCTGCCGGCTTCGCCCAGCGGGAAGGCGAAGCGCGCATCGGCGATTGTCGCGGTGGCAAAGCCACCATCGCGCGTGTATCCGGTAAAGACGGGATGGTCGCACAGATTTTCCCGGTGCATGCGGCAATAGGGACAGAGCCCGCAGGTATGGCCGAGCCAGGGGATACCGACGCGCTCGCCCATCGTCAGCCCTTCCACGCCGGTTCCGATCGCATCGATCCGGCCGACGATCTCGTGACCAGGGATGATCGGCGTCTGCGGGTCTGGAAGTTCCCCATCGACGACATGCAGATCCGTCCGGCAGACGCCGCACGCTGTCACCTTGACCCGAATTTGCCCCGGCCCCGGTTGCCGATCCGGCAGGGTCGTCCATTCAAGGGGAGTCTTGAGCTTTTTCAGCACCATTGCCTGCATAACTATCTCCCTCATCTCTCGCGCCGGTCCCTGGATACCGCTATCTTGCGCCTTGAAGGCGCCGAAACACACTCGGCAGAAGGTCCGGCAAATCCTCGGCGATGAGGCCCGGTCCGAACGCGACGGCGGCGGCGCCGTGAAGCCAAACGGCGGCGGCGGCGGCCAGAAACGGCTCCATGCCTTGAGCGAGGAGGCCCAGGACAATACCGCTGAGGACATCGCCCGAGCCGGCGGTGGCTAAGGTCGGGGGCGCGTTCGCATTGATGATTGCCCGGCCATCGGGAGCGGCGATCACCGTATCGGCGCCTTTCAGAACGATGATTGCGCCGCTGCGACGGGCAGCGGCACGCGTGCGTTGGAGCTTGTCGCCGCTCGCGTCGAACACGCGTTTGAACTCGCCTTCGTGAGGAGTGACGACGCAGGCGTCCACAATGGCCCGATCGAGCGCCTCGGGATCGTCTTGAAAGGACGTGATGGCATCCGCGTCAAGTAGAGTTGCCCGGCCGGAGCCCAGCATGGCGAGCGCCCGGCTTCGAGTCTCCTCGCCCACGCCGGCGCCAGGGCCGATCAAGAAAGCCGAGATGCGACGATCTTCGAGCAGGCGATCGAAGTCGGCCGGCGCCGCGATGGGCCGGACCATTATGCTGGTCAGCGCGGCCGCATAGATCGGCAGGGCGATCTCGGTGACCGCGATCGTCGTCAGCCCCGCGCCGGCACGCGCGGCGGCACGCGCCGCCATGCGGGCTGCGCCTGTCATCGGGTAGCCGCCGGAGATCAGCGCGTGCCCGCGCGAGTATTTGTTGCCGCCGCTCTTCGGCCGGGGGAGGTGCGCCAGCCAGAGCGCCGGATCGTTCTCGAAAGTTTTGGGCATAATCGTATCCAGAACCGATGGCGGCGTACCAATATCGGTAACAATGACTTCGCCGCAGAGCAGCCGGCCGGGCAACAAGAGGTGACCGGGCTTCTTGCGAAAAAAAGTGACGGTGAGAACCACCGCGACGGCGCCCAGGACTTCACCCGTATCGCCCATCACACCGCTCGGAACGTCGATTGCGACGATCGGCGTTCCCTTCTGGGCCGCGGCGGCCAAAGTTTCCTCGGCGGGGCCCTCCAGCGCGCGGCTGAGCCCGGCGCCGAAGATTGCGTCCACCACCAGTTCCGCCCCTTCGAGCGCGGCTGGCGTCAAAGGTTCGACCGCGCCACTCCAGCGCTCCGCATGATGGTGTGCTTCGCCCTTCAAACCTTCGCGCGCTCCGAGTAGCGCCAGGCGCACGCTCCAGCCGGCTTCGACAAGATGTCGGGCGGTCACGAAGCCGTCGCCGCCATTGTTTCCGGGTCCGCACATGATGGTCACGGGACGCGCCGACCAGCGCTTTATGATCGCTTGCGCGACCGAGCCTCCTGCATTCTCCATCAACAGGTTGCTTGGCGTCCCAGCGACAACCGTCAGGCGATCGGCTTCGCCCATCTGGTTGACGTCGAGCAACGCTGTCTGTGAATTCAACATCGTTCCATCACTTCCACCTTGTGCCACTGGACCCGAAAAGCCTGCGGAGAGTCTCACGTCCAAAGCCAGCGAAAGATCACGAGCGCAACGCCTGTCGCCCCAGATCGAGGAGTTGGGGGGCCGTTATGCTGGATAGATCGGTGGTGATTTCACGAACAATGCGTCGATACGTCTCGCGGTGATGCGTTAGCAGATATTCGGTCAGATGATGCGCGGCATTGCTCTTGCCTTTTCCGTGACCGACCACGATGATTTTGCCACCGAGGGCTACGGCGTCCGCGATCTTTTCGTAATACGCGGGCTCTTCCGGCGCTCGTTGTCCGCGTTCGCGGGATTGGTCCTTATGCACAAGATGATGAAGGAAGTGATGGGGGTCGTAAGGTCTGATGATATGCTCCGCGGCGTCGTCGGACGTGACGTCGACACGGAAGATTTTTGTCCCGTGATGATCCACGACGATCAGGAGACTTGGCGCAACCGGTTCGGGATGCTCGGCAGGCTGAGACGGATGCTCCTCGGAAAACCCCGCTTGCGCGAGGAAATGCCGAAGCTCGACCACCTCGGAACTCGTAAGATCCTTGCTGTGAGGTTTTCGCATGATGTGACGTGTGCCGGCGACTTCGAACACAAACTCGCCGTTACCCCTTTCATGGGCGTCGCCAATTTCCGCGATCAGTCCAACAACCTGCCTCCATTCCAGATTATGTGCCGAAGGATGATGGAATATCGCTTCGAGTGTGTGACGATGCGAGCCCGTTACCGACAAGAGGTTTCGGGCCACGGTGCTCGTATCAGCGTCGGTTTGGTCTGTTTTCATGATGCTTTCCTGACCGGTCGTAAGCGTTTCCGGTTCGTCCGAGGCGGCGGTTAGCGATCTCTGCCGCCGATATCTCCATGACAAGTCAAATCGGTTAGTCGCCTGGCGCATAAGTTTCGGAAGATACCTGGTCGTCTAGGTTGGCTAATATTGTCTGACGGGTCGCATCCACGGAACCCAAGGCGGTTCGGCGCGGCGATCCGTTGTGCTCAGGCCGGGGTCTTCTCGCCGACGCGCCTCGCGGCGCGGCTTTGTTCGAGGGAGGGGTAGTCGGTATAGCCGTGGGCCCCGCCGCCATAGAATGTTTCCTGACCCATCAGCTTGTTCAGCGGCACATTCTCTCTCAGGCGCTCCACCAGGTCCGGATTGGCGATGAAGAGGCGACCGAACGACACCAGATCGGCGCGCCCGCTCGCTACCGCGTCGATCGCCATCTGCCGGTCGTAGCCGTTGTTGACCATCCAGACGCCGTCGAAACGGCTGCGGAGAATTGCATAGTCGAACGGGATACTGTCCCTTGCACCGCCCGTCTCGCCCTCCACCACGTGTAGATAGGCCAAACCAAGGGGATTAAGGCCTTCGACGACGTGATTGAAGAGCGCCTGCGGTTCGCTGTCGTGTGAATCGCCGGCGGTGGATACCGGTGATATCCGCACGCCTAGGCGGTTGGAGCCGATTGTATCCGCGCAAGCCGTGGCGACCTCGAGGAGAAGCCTCGAGCGGTTCTCGATCGAGCCGCCATAGGTGTCGGTGCGATGGTTGGTTCCATCGCGCAGAAAGGCGTCGAGCAGGTAGCCATGGGCGCCGTGTAGTTCGACGCCGTCGAAACCGGCCTCGATGGCGCGGGTCGCGGCATGGCGAAAGTCTTTGATGATACCGGGAATCTCGTCCAGTTCGAGCGCGCGCGGCATCGATGCGTCGACAAAGCCCTGGCCGGCCAAGAAGGTCTTGGTGTTTGCCCGGATGGCGGAAGGGCCCACGGGCGCTTGACCATCCTTTTGGAAGCTCGTGTGCGAAACTCGGCCGGTATGCCAAAGCTGAACAACGATTGTTCCTCCCTTGGCGTGCACGGAGTCGGTCACCGTTTTCCATCCTCGGACTTGGTCGTCAGTATAGCAGCCCGGCGTGTTGGCGTAGCCTTGCGCCTGGGCAGAAATCTGAGTGGCTTCGGCGATGACCAGGCCAGCAGAGGCGCGCTGGGCGTAATATTCAGCAGCAAACGGCCCCGGGATCAGGCCCGTGCCCGCGCGGTTTCGGGTGAGGGGCGCCATGACAATCCGATTGGCGAGATTGAACGCTCCCACGCGCACCGGCTCGAAGAGAGCGCGAGCGGAGCGGGTCTGGTCAGGTCGTTTCATACTTTGGTTCCTTTATCAGTGGTCGCGCAACGAAAAGGCGCCAGATTGGGCAGCTTTCCCCCGTCGCGTCAGGCCAATGTCAGACAAGCTCATGCGACAGAAATCCGTCAGTAATCCGCGGCTATTTATGGCGGCCGTAGGAACCGATCCATCGCCGGCGTTGGTCCTGACAAGAAAACATCCAAGAAACGCATGGCGGTCCTCTAATCCACCTGCCCGCCAACCTTGTTCACTAGGTTAACAGGGACGGCCTTGTTCAGCTGACCGCGATGTTGTTCTCGACAAGCATGGCTCCAGGCGCGGCCCAGGCGATCGATCCGGCCTCGTCCCGCTCGTACCAGGAGTTAACTTTCCCAGTCAGCTTCACTACCCCGCCCCGCGCGGCCACGTTGATTGTCAAAGGGTGCAACCACGATCTGTCCAATGCGACCATGATACTATCCCTGATGCTTGACGCATTCGGCTGCGGTTTAATGGCGATCTCGTTGGAGACGCCGATCACCCCCCAAAGCCGGCGAATATCGTTGGCGGCGGCTTCCTTTTGGAAGTGCCAATCGACCTCTCCGGTCAAAGTGACCCAACCTTTTTCGACCTTCACTTTCACAGCCCCGCTTGGAACAGAGGAGTCCCATTTCAGTCGGTCGATAGCCGCGGAAGCAATTTCTTCGTCGCCGTGCTTTGCGCTGGAAGGCAGGCGGACCTCGATTTCCTCGGCGACGGCCTTAACGTTATTGACCCTTCGCGCAGCCTTCTCGGCCGCGAATTTTTCAGAGAAATTTTCTACGTGGCCCATGAGCGTTACAACCCCATCTTTCGCGGTAACCCCGATATGAGCGGCGTTCACACTCGGCTCCCACTTCAATTCGTCGAGCACGGCTTGTTTCAACTGCTTGTCATCAGACATGGTTTTCTCCTGCATCAACATAGAAAATTATGCCGGGGCATATGATGCTCCATTACGACCTCGCCGAGGAAGGCTCGGAAACTACTCAGCTCAGTCTGCCTCTTCGAAATGATGCTTATAGCGACGACGTGACCGTCGTGACGCAGAATGCCGCACCGGAAACGATCGCTTCCGACCGTGATCTCGCGGACTGTTCTGGGTAGCTCCCGAGTCTGCCCTCAACGGTCGAACGCATTACGATGGGCCTTCGAGCATCGAGATTTAACAGCTTCGATAGCCGAGGAGGGGAAATGGACGCCAAATGCTAGATCGGGGCACAGACGCTTCGATTCTCCGCCCCCCCATTTTTCCGCCCCGGAGAAATGTGGGGTTTCAACCATCCCTTGCCGGACGATCGCCCCTGCATGATCCTCGATTCGAACAGCGATCAAACCCTGCTGCATGTCATGTCAATGGAGCCAGCACGTTGGTGCTGTGAAAACATCAATGTCTATCAATCTAGCCGCGGCCGGCTTTGCATTTTTCATGGCGATTGTTTTCGCTATCATCGGATTGCGCGCGGCGAAAGTCAGGTGTGATCGCCTTGCATTCTGGGACTCCGCCAGGAGCTGGCCGACCGTCTCGGGAAAGCTTCTCGAAGTCGGCATTGATGTCGTGACGACACGTCACAATGTCGACGATCGGCTTTTGGTCGATACGTATTACAAACCACGGATCGCCTATTCGTATTTGGTAGGAGGCCGAACGTATGACGGAACAACGTTCGATTGCACGGACGGTCAAGGCGGCACGCAAAAGCGAACGCATGCGCGTATATCCAGATACAGGCCAGGCGATTCGGCGATAATCTCATATGATCCTGCTGATCCGCGCCATTCGGTCCTCGACCGGGCGCTCAAGCCGGTCGAGGTCGTTGATGGCGCACTTTCTATTTACCTCGGATTTTTTGCCGCCATTTTCCTGATGGCGATGGGCATTCGCATCCTGACATAAGAGTGACAGAAGCGATTTGGATTCGACAGAGGTAACCAAAGGCAAATTGCTTCACTGCCGTGAGTATTTCTGAGCATGCCAAGCCTGGAATTCGCGTCCTAAACAATATGTAAGCCGAAAGGAATCCGCGCATGAGGAACTACGACCGCATCAACGCGCTCCCGCCGAAAGGCATCGAGGACAAGAGCGCTCACATCATTGGCGGAGGAATTGCGGGCCTTGCGGCCGCGGCTTTTCTCGTAACGGACGCCAACATGCCGCCGGGCAATGTGACCGTATACGAAACCCTTCCTGTCGTGGGCGGGTCCATGGATGCGGCTGGCGATGCGGAACATGGCTACACCTGCCGCGGCGAAAGAGAACTCGAGGCCTGGATGGAGTGTCTCTGGTATCTCTGCGGCAAGGTTCCGTCCTTACAGACGCCCGGCCTCACGATCCTCGACGAAACCCATCAGGCCAATATCCGCGAACCCATCTATTCGCATTATCGCCTCATGGAGAAGCAAGGCCGCCTCTATGACTACACTGGCCCGCTAATGTCACGTCACGACGGCAAGAAAATGATGGAGCTGCTTCTGACGCCGGAGGAAGCGATCGAGCTGAAGACGGTCACTGACTGGTTCAGCCCGGAGTTCACGACGTCGGTGTTTTGGCTGTGCTGGAGCACGATGCTTGCCTTTCGTGATTACCACTCGCTCATCGAGGTCAAGCGGTATGTCGCGCGCTTCCTGATGACGATCGGCGGACTGACGCACCTTCGCGGAATTTTGCACACGGAATACAATGAATTCGACTCCATCATCAAACCAATCCATGTGTGGCTGAAGTCCTTGGGCGTCGAGTTTCGCGTTGGCGCGTCCGTCACGGACATTTCTCTTCGCGATGCAGACGGAGAGACCATCGTCACCGGGCTCACGGTCGACGATGCGAAGGGTCGTCAGCTCATCGCTTTGACGCGAAACGACCTCGTCTTCTTCACGAACGGCTCGCTCACTCAGAACGCGACGATGGGCGACACGACGACGGCGGCGATCTTCGACCGGAGCACATTCAATCGCGGCTGTTTCACCCTATGGGAAAGACTCGCGGCGCAAGATCGCAAGTTCGGCAGCCCCGCAGCTTTCATCTCCGACATAGACAAGTCCAACTGGATGACTTTCTTTCCAACCATCACCGCCGATCCGACATTCTTTGAGTTCATGGAGAAAAAGACAGGCTCGAAGGCCGGAACCGGAGGCGCCGTCACGATCGTCGATTCGAGCTGGAAAATCGGCTTCGTGCTCTATGGCAAATATTTTCCAAACCAACCGGCTAACGTCGAGGTCTTTTGGGCGTACGGCCAGTGCAGCGAAGCGGTCGGCGATTTCATAAAGAAACCCATGCGGGAGTGCGCGGGCGCGGAAATGTTCGCGGAGCTGCTCTACCACTGCGGTCTCGAGGCCAAAATCGATTCGATCCTTGAACATGCCAAGGTGTCGACATCGATGATGCCCTACATCACCAGTCAATTTATGCCGCGAAGGATCAACGACCGTCCGAAGGTCATTCCCGAAGGCTGCGTCAATCTTGCCTTTATTGGACAGTTCGTCGAATTGCCGGGTGATGTCGTTTTCACCGTCGAGACCTCCGTCCGCACGGCTATGATGGCGGTCTGGGGTCTGACCGGCCTCGAGAAGCCGATGATTCCGATGTACGAACCGATCTATGATCTACGAGTCATCATGGAGAGCATGAGGGCGACGCTGGCGATCGAAGAAATTTCTCTTTCCACCCTGCCGGCAATCGCAATGTCGAGTCCGTCGTTGGGCCAACTCGTCGAGTTCCTCAACGGCTTACCGCCTCCCGCGCCGTGAGCTGATTGCCCGCGTTCGCCGTCACATGAAAATCGACATACGTTCACGCCAATGGTCTTCCGTAGGGAGGCGGCTGAGTAGTTTCCGAAGCTTCATTATCCATCAGGAGCCCTCGTCGTTGACGGTCGGGAGCCCCAGAAGCGCCGCAACTTTCCTAAGAAACAGCCTGCTCGGCAACTGGTATCTCTGCGGCTTGCAGAATGAACCCGAAGGCTTTGGCGCGCCGATGAAGATTTTTGACAACTCGCTCCCGGTAGCGGGTCTCGTAATATGACGCCCCCGGATCGACGTAATACCAAAGGCTCTATCGTCTGACTCATCGGGGATTCCGGATTTTGGCGGTTTCTGATTCATTGGCGCGGGAGGATTCGCGCCATGCCTGCATCGGTGACTTTGCGGAGGGATTATTCGGCCGAGGAGCTTCGGCGTCTGGCAAAAAGCGCTCAGACGATCAGCCAAGGTCGGCGGCTTCTGTCGCTGGCGGCGGTTATGGACGGGATGAGCCGCGCCGACGCGGCCCGCATCGGCGGCATGGATCGGCAAACGCTGCGCGACTGGGTTCACCGGTTTAATGAAGCCGGCCCCGACGGGCTTTTGGACAATTGGTCGAAAGGGCCGGCGCCGCGTCTGTCGGCGGCGCAGCAAGCCGAACTGGCGGCGATCGTCGAAGCTGGCCCCGACAGAGAGGTCGACGGCGTCGTGCGCTGGCGGCGCTTCGATCTCAAGCGCGTCATCAAGGAGCGCTTCGGCGTCGACTATCACGAACGCCATGTCGGAACGCTGTTGAAGCGGCTCGGCTTCTCCCACATCAGCGCGCGCCCGCGCCATCCGGGGCAGAACGCCGAGATCGTCGAGGCTTATAAAAAAACTTCGCGCAGACGCTGAGCGCCCATCTCGCCGATGTCGCGAAAGGCGTTCCGATCGAAATCTGGTTTCAAGATGAAGCTCGCATCGGCCAGAAGAACGGCCTCGTGCGGCAATGGGCCAAGCGCGGCTCGCGCCCGCGCCAGCCGGCCGATCAGCGCTACGAGAATGCCTATCTCTTCGGCGCGATCTGTCCGGCGCGCGGCAAGGGCGCGGCGCTCGCTCTGCCCTTCGCCGACACTGCCGCCATGCAGCTTCATCTCGATGAAATCTCGCGCCATGTCGCCATGGGCGCGCACGCCGTCCTGCTGCTCGACCGCGCCGGATGGCATACGACCGGAAAGCTCAATGTGCCGGAAAACATCACCCCGATCTTGCTGCCTTCCCGTTCGCCCGAACTGAACCCAGTCGAGAACGTCTGGCAATATCTGCGCGCCAACTGGCTCTCGAACCGCGTCTTCGAAACCTACGACGACATCATCGACGCCGCTTGCGACGCATGGCGCAGACTCATCGCCCAGCCACAGACGATCACCTCAATCGGAATGCGAGATTGGGCGCATATAGGTCAAACATCATGACCTTTGGTATAATCCATACCGTGACGTATCGCATTGTAGAACAGCACGGCAATCTTGCGGGCTGTCGCGGTGACGGCCTTCGATTTTCCGGCACGGGCGGATAGTCGCCGGTAGAATGCGCCCAGCGCGGTATCGGTCCGCCCAATGGTCACGGCGGCCAATCGCAGAAGCGACGCAGCGCGGCTTCCGGACCGTCTTGTTCTCGACGACAAAACCTTGCCCCCTGATATTTTGTTGCTTGGCGCCAGACAAAGCCAGGAGGTGAAGTGCTTCGCGGTCGGCCAAGCGGAGAGATCATCACCGCATTCGGACACGAGTTTGAACGCGAGATAGGGGCCAATGCCATGT
>Ga0224557_1003644_pt1 | contig 11829 bp, 12 predicted proteins | sample 714S31014metaG_FD_180677 | JGI IMG/M metagenome (GOLD analysis project Ga0224557, IMG submission 180677) | Peat soil microbial communities from Stordalen Mire, Sweden - 717 S3 10-14 | ecosystem: Environmental > Terrestrial > Soil > Wetlands > Peat | place: Sweden: Norrbotten County, Stordalen... | reverse complement strand
CGATCCGTATCGACGGCTCACTGCGTCCAATCGAAGGTCTCGCTCGTGTCGACAACGAGCAGATCCGCGAGATGGTGTACCGAATCCTGACCCAGAACCTGCGCGAGCGGTTCGAAGCGGAGAAGGAGCTCGACACCTCCCACACGATCATGGGTGTCGGGCGATTCCGGGTCAATCTCTTCCAGCAACGAGGCTCGATCGGGACGGTGATGCGAGCGATCCCGCACGAGATCCCGCCGTTCGACACCCTCGGCCTTCCTCCAATCATTCCCTCGCTGGCCGAGCTGCGCCGCGGCCTTGTGCTCGTGACCGGCCCGACAGGATCGGGCAAGTCGACCACGCTCGCCTCACTGGTCAACATCATCAACCTGAGCAAGCCGGTTCACATAGTGACCATCGAGGACCCGATCGAGTTCCTGCACACCCACAACAGGTCGATCGTCAACCAGCGCGAGGTTGGTTCCGACACCAAGTCGTTCGCCGAGGCGCTCCGCCACGTGCTGCGCCAAGACCCTGATGTGATCCTCATCGGTGAGATGCGCGACCCCGAGACCATCGCCACGGCGCTCACCGCCGCAGAGACCGGACACCTCGTCTTCTCGACCTTGCACACACAGGACACCCCCCAGACGATCGACCGGATCATCGACGTCTTCCCGAGCAGTCAGCAGGACCAGATCCGGATCCAGCTCGCCGGCTCCCTGGAGGCAGTAGTCACCCAACAGCTGGTGCTCAGTGCCAGCGGCTACGGACGCACGCCGGTCGCGGAGGTCATGCTCTGCAACCCCGCGATCCGCAACCTGATCAGGAGCCGCAAGACGCACCAGATCTACTCCCTCATCCAGACAGGAGCGGCGGCGGGAATGCAGACTATGGACCAAGCTCTCGCCAGGGCGGTCCAGGCCGGCTCGATCACAGAAGCAATGGCCTTCGATCGCTGCCACGATCCGAGCGAGTTGCGCGACTACCTGGGACAGCGATGACCACGGTCGCCCCCCGTCTGGAGGACTGAAGAATGCCAACGACGACCTTCGACTACAAGGTCCGCGACGCCGACGGCAGGCTGGTGAAGGGCCAGCTCGAGGCAGACAGCATCCCCCTCGTCGCTGCTCGCCTGAGAGACATGGGTTACGCGCCTGTCGAGATAAAGCCCGTTGCGATCAACCTGAACCGTGAGATCCACATCCCAGGCATTACCGACCGCGTCGCGCTCAAGGATGTAGCGCTCATGAGCCGCCAGCTGGCGACAATGGTCTCCGCCGGGCTTACCCTGGTGCGGGCGCTCGGCGTGCTCGCCGACCAGATCGAGTCCAAGCCGCTTCGCGAGGCCATGCTGCAGGTGCGTCAGGATGTCGAGCAGGGCTCGTCCTTGTCATCCTCCCTCGAGAAGCTCCCCAAGATCTTCCCGCCGCTTTACATAGCGATGGTCAGGGCCGGGGAGGTCGGAGGCCAGTTGGACCTGGTGCTCCTCAAGCTCTCGGTCACACTAGAGAAACAGGTCGAGCTCCGTCAGAAGGTCCGCTCGGCCATGGCGTACCCGTCCATAGTGATGTGCGCTGTCATCGTGATCATCACGGCGATGATGATCTTCATCGTCCCGATCTTCAAACACTTGTTCACGAGCCTGAACGGGACCCTCCCACTACCGACCCGGATCGTCATCGGGATATCCAACATCGTCGCGAGCGTCTGGCTGGTCGTTGTCATAGCGGTCATCGTCGCGATCGTGGTCGGTATGCGCCGGTGGATCGCGACACCAGGTGGCAGAAGAAAGTGGGACGCGTTCAAGCTCCGTCCGCCCATCTTCGGTGCCCTTTCTCACAAGGTCGCACTTGCCCGGTTCTGCACGACTTTCTCGTCTCTGCTGTCGGCCGGGGTGCCGGTCATAGAAGCGCTCGACATCGTCGCCGCCAACGCGGGCAACCAGATCGTGGCCGATGCCCTCATCGGTGCACAAGAGGGCGTCCGCGAGGGCAAGACCCTGTCAACGGTCCTCGCCAAGTACCCGGTCATGCCGATCATGGTGACCCAGATGATCGAGACGGGCGAGGAGTCGGGTGCGCTCGACGACATGCTCGACAAGGTCGCGACCTTCTACGACAACGAGGTGAGTGCGACCGTCGACAGCCTGACCTCGATCCTCGAGCCTTTGATCATCATCTTCATGGGCGCATGCATCGGATGCATTGTTGTGAGCCTGTACCTACCGATGTTCGACTACGTCAAGCTCCTACAGCAACCATCGGGTTAGCGTCTACGGTCCTGAATGGAGCTCGCGATCCGAAGGGTGCTTCATCGGGCGCCTGTGTCCGGCAAGCTCAAGTAACGCCCTAAGAAAGCCGATATGAAAGTCCGCATGAATGTTGCGCCTTCGCCCGACAGCCTTCGCTTGTCCAACGGGAGCTTCGAATACCTGTCCGCCTGTAAGTCAACGGCTAACATGTCTCGGGAAGTCCGCAGCACTGTAGTTTCATTCTCAGTGTCAGGAGCTCTTTGATGGTTACGCGACGCGTGAGTGTCCAAATCAGCAGTAGCGCGGTCCGCATGGCCGAAGTGACTACTGCGGGACGTGGACGACCTGAGCTCCTGCGTCTTGGTCAGGTCGCCCTTCCCCCACGAGCAGTCATTGATGGTGTGATCCTCGATGTTGTGGCCGTGCGCGTTGCAGTTGAGCGGTGCGTCAAAGAAGGCGGCTTCTCGCCGGGAGAGGTGCATCTCGGGATCGCCGGACTTCGCGCGATCACGCGCGAAGTCGAGATGCCGCTCGTGCCTGATTCGGAGATCGACGCCGCGGTGCGCCTGCAGGCCCTTGACGTCATCCCGTTCGCCATAGACAAGGCTCTCATCTCGGCACGAGCCCTGGAGGAGTCCGTCGGCCCGAACGGGCTGCCTGTTCGTCGGGTCCTTGTCGCGGCGGCGCACCGTGACCTCGTCGATCCCCTCATCCAGATCGTGACTGCAGCCGGACTCACACCGGTGAGCATCGAACCTACGTCTTCGGCAATGATCCGGGCGCTCTTCGATCCGGAGACCGCGATCGATGGCCCTGAGGCGATCGTCGCGGTCGGTGCCGGACTCACCAAGGTGGCCGTTCATGAGAACGGGGTTCCCCATTTCGTTCGGACGATTGCAGAAGGCGGCGACCTGGTCACCCAGGCGATCGCCGGAGCACTTGGCCTACCGGTCGCGGATGCCGAAGCGATAAAGCTGAATCTGGACGAAGCTGCTCCCTACTCTCGTGCCGCCCTCGGTGCGGCGCGAGAGGCATCTATGTCGCTGATCGGCGAGCTCCGAAGCTCGATCGACTACTACGCCACTTTGACTGGACGCAGCCCTGTTCGTCGCGTTGTGGTCACCGGTGGAGGATCCCGTCTTACCGGCTTCGTCGAGCTGTTGCAACAGCAACTTCGACTACCTGTGGTGCAGGGGAGCGCGCTGAGTCGTGTCGACTGTTCGCGGCTCCACCTGCCCGCTCAGGAGATCGACCGGCTCGACGCGGCTGTCGCGGTGGTCGTCGGCCTCGCGCTGCCGGGCTCAAAAGATGTCAAGGAGCTCGATCTTCTGCCGCCCGAAGTGGTACTGGGGCGCAAGCGCAAGCGACTGGAGCGCGCGTGCGTCATCGTCGGCATCATCATCGTTCTCGCGATGGCCGGTCTAGGTGTGCTCCGCTATCTCAAGGTACACAATGCCGAGAATCAGGTAGCAAGCCTCCAGGTACAGATCACGAATCTCCGGATACAGATCCCGAGATACGACAAGGTCGAGCAGGAACGCGCCCTCATCCTCAGCCTTCAGACGATCAGCACTCCAATAGTGACCAATGAAGTGTATTGGCCGGGCGTGATCACGGCCCTCGCCAAGGCGACACCAACCGGCGGCACGATCGCTAGCTTTACCGCCAGTACAGTCCCACCATCAGTTCCGACGGCTGGTGCGCCAGCGCTCACACCGTCCGAGATCCAAACGGCGACAGTCAACATCTCGCTCACATCTCCGACCGGGTACACCTACTTCCGCAGCTGGTACTACTCGGTCAATGGCTCGGGCAAGCTGACGGTCAATGCCTTCAGTGGGATAACACAGGTTGCTACAAAGCACGTGACTTTCACCTCCACAGTGGGAGTCACGGCTGAGGTCACGTCTCCTCGAGCCAACGAATTCAAGGTGCCAGCATGAACCGCCTGCAAGGTGTCAATATCGGCTTGCTGAAGTCGAAGGTTGTGCTCATAGTAACGGCCATCGTAATCGTCCTGCTCCTCATCTGGTGGTTCGCATGGATGACACCCGAGGCGAACAAGCTCTCAACGGTTCAACAGCAGATCGCCCAGGACAATACAACTGTGACCAGTTTGAGTATGGAGCTCATACAGCTCAAGGCAGAGGCGAAGCTCGTGAGGCACGAGCTCCCCTATCTAAAGATGGTGACAGCAGCCATCCCGCCAACCGAGGACCCGCCGGGCATTGTCGATTCGCTCAACACCCTTGCGAACAAGACGGGCTGCGATCTACTGTCGGTCACCCCGGCCAACTTCCCGTCCCCGAGCGGCACAGCTGGCCTCTCAGTTATCAGTGTCGCTTTCTCGGTCACAGGAAGCCACAAGAACATCTTCGCGTTCTTGAAGAACTTCTACTTGATGACACGACTGATGACAATCAGCAACGTCAGTCTCGCCCCAGGAGGCACCACTCCGAATATCTTGGATGTCGGTGACAATCAGCCTTACTCCATGTCTGTCAGCGCGACGGCCTACACGACCGCTGCGTGACTTCTGCAACAGCAGGTTCAGACCTCCGGAAATAGACGGTTACGAGGTGCTGAAGTTTGAGGAGTTGGCCGAGCGTGCTTGCCACCCGGCGGGAGCTCGGCCGGTCCAAGGTGACGGTGACTCGCCGTCGGGCGAAGGCGATCCGGCCTCCGACCCGAGGTGCACCAGGTTTCGGGCGCTTTGGCGGCTAGCAGGCGGCACATCATCTGCGGTGTCCGTGCCATGAGGCGGGATTCGCTCGCTCGGCGTTCGGGTCAAGCTTGTTGGCAAACAGCTCGGGGGCGATGCCTTCGAGACCCTCGCGGCACAACAGGACACCCCGTTCGGACCGGTCGAGAGCCTCGTACTCGGCGAGGATCTTCGTCTTGTACTTGGGCGAGAAACGGGTCCCGCTCAAGACGAGCGGTCGCGGATCTCGGGATCGGGTGGAGTCAAGTCGGTCATCGCACCAGAATCCTGGCGCGCCATCACAGCGTGGTCGATTGTCGGTGTCATCGGAGAAGCTCCTTCTCCGCCCTCTCAGCTCATTGATTCGTCTACGCGAACCTTCTCACTGGAGGTTGACACAGAGGGCGTCGAGCTTTGTGAGGCCACAGTCTCTCGGTGTGTGCGCCGGGACAAGGTCGATCGCGGGAGAGAGCTGAGCATCCCCCACTGAGCCGGACACTCCGATTAGGAGGAGTGTCATGGAAAAGCAGGGGAACGAGGACAGCCCGCGCCGACGCGGGCGAAGCCGTTATCCGAAGGAGTTCCGCAGAGACGCTGCCGCGCTCGTGATCGACCAGCGCCGGACGGTGGCAAACGTCGCCCGCCAGCTCGGCGTCGTCGAGCAGACGCTCGGCAACTGGGTGCGCCAAGAGCGCATCGACCGCGGTGAGCGAGAGGGGCTCTCGAGCGAGGACCGGGCCCGTATCAGCGAGCTCGAGAGGCAGGTGAAGCGCCTGACAAGCGAGCGTGACCTGCTCAAACGATCGGTGGCCTTCTGGGTGAAGGAGTCGGACCGGTGAGCCGCTATCACCACGTCGACGCCATGAAGGCCGTAGGTCTCCCAGTGCGTGCATCGTGCAAAGCGGCCGCCATCTCAGCCTCGAGCTACTACGACTGGAAGGCCAGGCGTCCAAGTGCCGCCGGGTTGGCCGAGAACGAGCTGCTCGGTGAGATCCGGGAGATCCACACCGACTCGGACGAGAACTACGGGAGCCCCCGCGTCACAAGAGAGCTGCGCAGCCGCGGCCGGGTCGTCAACCACAAGCGCGTCGAGCGCTTGATGCACCTCCACGAGCTCGTCGGCATCACAGAGCGCCGACGGGTCCGCACGACGATCCCGGCCGAGGACGCCCCGCCGCTTCCTGACCTCGTCGAGCGTCGCTTTGCCCCCGGAGAGCCCGATGTCGCCTGGGCAGGCGACATTACCTATATCCCGACAGGCGAGGGTTGGCTCTACCTTTCGAGCGTCCTCGACCTCGGCAGCAGACGTCTCATCGGCTGGAAGATGGACGACAACATGGCGACACCCCTCGTGGCCGACGCCCTGAACGCAGCGGTTCAACTTCGCGGTGGAGCGCGTCGGATAACTGGTAGACACCGATATTCCAACCATGTCGAATGCCCTTGTTCTGGCTCACAGGTGTTGCATCTGGCGGGAGCATTGAGCACTGGTCAGCACTGGGCGTTGTCTTCGGTGACAAGCGCCGCGTAGTTGGCCCAGTCGCCTCCCGCCGCGTGCACCCAGGCGACAGCCGTGGTGATTGTCACGCCGAGCATCTCGGCGAGAACAACGGCCGGGACTTCGCCGGCAAGCTGCTGTTGGGTTGCGCGGCGCGCAGCTCGAGCATCGATCCCGAACGCGCCGAGACGTTGGCCGAGATAAGAGGCGGTGATCGGCCGCCCAGGAAGGTGGCCGGGGAAGAGCCAGCTGTTCGGGACCGCGCCGATGCCGACGTTTCGGGAGCGGCCGGTGGCCATGTGGGCCGCTAGGAGCGCGCCGAGTCGACCTGGGACGGTGAGCTCTGTGCTGGCGAAACGGACCGCCACGCCAGTCGGGGTCACGGTGATCTGGTCGAAAGTCATCACCGCGATGCGACTCAGCGGCTGGGCATAAAGAAGAACGAAGCTCCCCGAGATCTTGTCGGCGAGATCGATGTCGGGATCGTTGAGAAGGCGACGCAAGATGACCCAACGCTGCTCGCCGTCAAGGACAACACCGGGGTGGGGCCTTCTCGAGACCACCTCGAGCTTGGCGCTGAGCTTTCGCGCGGCGGTCCAGGAAACGAAGTGCCGAGCGTCATAACAAGACGGCGGTCCGGTCGCGAGGAAGCGGTCGACGTCGCCCTGGGTCGCTGTTTTGAGCTCGAGACCGTTTGCGGCGAGCCAGTCCAGCAGTCGGACGGCACCGAGGACCTGGATCCGGGCGTGACGGATCGCGGTGCGAGCGGTCGCGTTGCGCCCAGCTTGGCGCCGCAGGCGACGCAGCACGTGCCATCTCGCGAACGCGGCGACGATCTTGCGGTCCTCCGGCCGCTCGATCTCGGCGACGGTCCGGTTGTTGCGGGCTTCGAGGCCGACAAGCTGCTCGTCTCGAGGCTCAAGGGCGCCGCTCGCGACGAGCATGCTGCGCAGGTAGTTCGCCGCGCCCGTCTGCGGGTGTGCATCGAGGGCCTCATGGGTCATCGCCATGGTCCCGGCCGCCATCGCCGCGAGGATCGGCGCACCGGCTCCCTGGCGCAGCCAGTTCAGCGCTTTGCGTGGCGTCGCCGAGGAGATGATCGCGTCGTGAGGCGCGACGAGGGCGGGCGGAACGCTTCCGCCTGCACCACTCATGAGCTCCCTGGTGCGGCGCGAGAGCACACAACGATCACAGAGCGAACGCTCGTAGCACTTGTCCTCGCGACCACACAGCCGACAGATGTGCGCCGGCAAAGGAGCAAGGCCGGCACAGTCACAGCACATCGTCGATCCCGGCCCGGGGGGCGAGACGAGGCGCCGCTCCTGCCTGCAGTTGTTGCAGATTCCCCGCCGACGCAGCGTGGCGGTGTAACAGGTGTCGCACACCGGGCCCTCGGCCCAACGCACGGTGGGAGGTCGATTCGCGCCGCAGTGCGCACAAATCGCCTGAGCCCTCGGGAGGCACCTCTTGCAAGTCGGGGAGCCGAGGGAGACGAACTGGCATGGTCGGTAACGCCCGCAGGACGCGCACGTGGCAAGCGGCAGCTCGTAGCAGTCGACACAGATGTCAGGTGACGTGCCCGTCACCCGCACACAGATCGCTGCCACCTTGTTGCAGAGCCCGCAGCGACGGTGGGGCCGGTCTGGAGAGACGTTGTAGCAAGAGCCGCACAGCGACCTCCCGCCGGAGGAGATGACCCTTCGTGGCCGACCGCACCGATCACAGACCGGTTCCTTGGACGCGCCCATCCTCACCTCTCCGTCAGGCTTGGTTGCGCACGATGCGGGCGCGGCGCGGTCGCAGATCGCCCCCCGGGGAAGGCGCGGTGGCTCTCGCTGACTGAACGGCTCTCCCAGGCTCGGCGCTGATCTCGAGAAGATCAGCGGGAGTGACAGCCAGGATGTCGCACAAAGCGGCGAACGTGGCGAGATTGAGCCGCTCGGGGGTGCCGGTCACGAGTCGGTAGACCTGCTCGCGGCTTAACACGATGCCCCGGGCCGCTAGCAGCGGTCCCAGCTCTGTCGTCGCGAACATGTTCTTTTGCGCCATGACCTGGCGCAGGTGCCAGCGATAGGAAACGGTGCGGGTCATCGGTCCTCCTACTCGAAGGCTCGTGCCAGTGCCTGGCGCATCATCTTGTTCTTGTAGTCATTGGACACCGAGGTGTAGATCGCGGTGGTGGACGCCCAAGAGTGACCGGCCTGCTGCTGGACGAAGAGCGGGTCCACGCCGTCCTCGACGAGATGGCTGATATAGGAGTGCCGCAGACAGTGCGGGGTCAGCTCGCTCGGAAAGCCCATCGCCTCGCGGTAGGCACTGAAGCGCTCGTTGATGTGGCGCGTGCTGATCCGCCCGCCGCGCTCGGTCAGCCACAGCGCGGGGCTCGAGGACCCATAGCAGGGGCGCACCTCGCTCAGGTACTCCTGCAGCACCTCGACCGCCCAGGGCATCACCGTCGCGACGTTGCGCCGGCGGGGCGGGCTGCCCCGCATCGCCTTTGCCGAAGCGCACCGACAGCATGCCGAAGCGGCCGAGCTCGGGGGCGGCCGGGTTGGTCGAAAAGTCCGTGGTGTCGAGCATCGCCGCCTCCCGGCGACGCAGCCCCCAGGCATAGGTGACCTTGAACATCGCGGTGTCCCGCCACGCCGCCAGCCCGCCCTTGCGGCCATGTGCCCGAGCCGCGGCAACCCGCTCGTCGGCGTAGTCGAAGAACCCCTGGAGCTCTTCTCTGCTGAAGGGCCTCCGGGCGGGGTCGCCCTCGTAGTCGGCGACGTGATCGGCGGTGTTCCAGTCGTGGCAGATCTGGCTCGGGTGCTCACCGAAGCGCTGCTCGCACTCGAGGACCCATCCATAGCGACCGTCACAGGCAAAGTCGCAGAACATCGCCACCGCGTTCTGATAGGCCGGGATCGTCGAGCCGGACCGTCCCGCCGAGCGCAACGACACCGACCATTGCTCGATGTCGACCGGGCCCCACCGCCACGGGTACTCACCGGTGAAGGTCTGGAAGCGACGGAGTGTCTTGTCGCGGCTGTCGACGGTCGGGGCGGCCAACAAACGGCTCTGCTGTTGTTGACGCCAACCGGCGAGGATCGCCTCGAACACCGCCGGTTCGGGATGCAGCAGGGCTGCTCCCTCAACGAGCACCAGGCGCGCCGATCCTGCTAAGCCAACAGGTCCAGTCAAAGCATTCCGCCTCTCCGCCCGGCTCGTGCTGGGTGCAGCATCGTTGCAGCAAACGCAACACGCAGCGCGGATGGTCCCCCGGAGCAGGGGTATTGCACGACCGGCTCACACCTCACGCAGAAGCGAGAAGAGCCGCCTTCCTTGCAGAACCTGAGTTGTTCACCCTGTCGAATGATGCATCTGCTGCAACAGTGCTCAGTTGATCTTTCATTCCGACCGTGGATCGCAGTACATGAGCGGGACCTACCGTGATCTCTGTACCTCCTATGGCATCGCCCAGTCCGCCGGCCGCGTCGCCACGTGCTTCGACAACGCCGTCGCCGAATCGTTCTGGTCGAGCCTGAAACGCGAGCTCGTCCATCGCTACCGCTTTGCCACCCGAGGCCAAGCCAAGGCGGCGATTACCGCCTGGATCAAGCGCTACAACGCCGTTCGGCTGCACTCGAGCCTCGACTACATATCGCCGATCGAATGGGAGCTCAACTACTATCGCCAGCAATTGCAAGCCGCATAGCCAAGTGTCCGGCTAGCGGGGGGAAGCCCAAGCTGCCTGGCACCTCGACGCTGGAGAGCTCCGAACTGAGGGCTACCTGGGCGCTGTCATCGCCGAGCTCGAGGCCGAGCTGGCCACCGTCAACGGGTGTCCGAACTGTTCGCCGAGGGTCGGAGCGAAGAGCGGGTGGCGCGCCCAAGAGATCGCTGCTAAGTCGTGGAGATCTTGGCTGAAGCGGGTCACAGCACAACGCGTGTGTGCCGGGCCCTCGGTGCTCCGTTCGCCACCTTCTTCTACTGGCGAAGCCCTCCCCTCAGCGCCGCCCTGTCCGCAGGGCTTGGGTCACCAACGTCATCTGTCAGATCCACTCCGCCTCAAGGCAGACCTACGGTCTCCGTCGGATCAAAGCCAAGCTCGCCGATGCCTTCGACGCTCCAACAGCTTGTCGACGGCCTGACTTCCTGAGCATGTAGGCGCGGCCCTCGGCCGTGCTCTTTGACGACACTTGCAGGCCGACGCGCCAAGGATCTCGCGAGGACGAGCTGTCCCTGAACGCGAGGAACCCCTCCCGCGCAGTTTCCCCGGCCGGATTGTCCGTCTCTTGGAGCCTGTCCAGCTCGAAGAGTTCAGATTGCTCACGAACTCCGAGATGGACTCGGCGTCGCCGTGCGACGGCATCCTCATCGGCCAGCCGACGCTCAACCGGCAGCTGCCCATGGGAATCTCGCCGCCTTGGACAAGAGGATCGGCACGCGCTTTTCAATAAGGGCGATGGACCTCGGTGAGTCGGCTGTCTACCTCCGCCACCACTTGGCATCGGCGAGGAGGGAGGAGCCTCTCTTCGCCGATGACGCCGTCGCACGCCTGCACCGTGTCTCGGACGGACTTCCCCGGGCGCTCAACGGCGCCGACACCGCGGCGCTCGTCTCGGCGGCCGCCGAGAACAAGGATCTCGTCGATGACGCGTGTGCGAAAAAGGCCGCCGACGAGCTGACCCGGGACTGATCGTGCTCATGGACGCGTCGAGAGGACCGCCATGGTCAAAGAGGCCAGCCGAGCCGTGTTCACGGAACGCTGCCGGCTCATGTGCAAATAGCGTGGTCGCCAACACAGCTTTACAACATGATCGTCACTGCTCCGGAAGACGTCCGCGACGGACTGCGGCACTTCACGCGGAGAAAGTTCTTGCGGACCCTTTGCCGCTTCTCGACCGACCAGGCGGCCTTTCGCGATCCGGTCGTAGCGACCCTCATCACCCTCAAGTCGCGCTTGCAGCGGGCAGGGGGGTAGAGTAGTTCGCGCTCTAGCCTGTGGGTTCGCCTCCGCCCCCTCCACACCCCGGGTCTCCCCGACGCAGGGACACCAGCCACTGAACTACAACGCCCAAAGCTCAGGAAGGACTCTCAGCTCCTTGCTGGCGATGGAAAATTGTCAGGCTCCCGCGAAAGGACCTCCTGACCGACGTCAGGAGGTCCTTAGCAGTCTCAGATCAGCCCTTGGGAAGGACGAACCAACTCCCAAGCAGATCCGCATATGGAGCTACCCGGTTGGGAACCCGGTGCTAGACCAAGCGGTTGGGTTCTCTGTGATGTTGGCTGAGCAGACTCCGGTGTCGTTCCTGATCACTGCGTAGTACGTGCCAGCGGCCCAGTCTGTAGACGGCAAGCCGGTAGTAAACGCTGTCGTTACGCTGGACTTCAAGTCTACGATGAGCCAGC